>Ga0208783_10000183_pt1 | contig 38970 bp, 59 predicted proteins | sample DEB19_08_DNA_2_FD_184529 | JGI IMG/M metagenome (GOLD analysis project Ga0208783, IMG submission 184529) | Aqueous microbial communities from the Delaware River and Bay under freshwater to marine salinity gradient to study organic matter... | ecosystem: Environmental > Aquatic > Marine >... | reverse complement strand
CTGACGCGGCTCATATGGAAGTGACGTAAACATAAAGTCTTTTACCATAAAAATAAAAAAAGAAAAATTGTTCGTGATGGCTGCGTATTTTTACAAGGGGTGGTCGCGGGCGCTGTCCCCCCCCCCCACCTGCGCGGCCTGCCAATGCGCCAAGCGCGGCCAGGCAAGCGAGACAATGTAACATTATAACATTGCGTAACGATATAACATTACATTGGCCCGCGCCGATGCGCCCGGCCTCGATCGATCGGGCCGGCGCCGACGCGCCGATGCGCCTGCCGCCAGGCGACGCGGGTGTTATCAGCATACCAAATCAATAGACTTTTAAAAGGCCCGACAAACGCAAGCTAAAGGAACAATGTGCGAACGATTGGAAAAATCGAGAAGTCGGCGCGAAGCTTTTGTCCGGGCGCCCGCGCGACGCAATAAACGCGGGCTTAACCATGTCGGGGCGATTTCTGGGCAGTCTGGGTCAAATGGTCATGGGGGGGAAATCGCCGTATAACTTTTGTAACGTATTCACATAGTTCTATTTTCTAATCTTTAACCGTTTCAATAACAACTAACCCAACTAACCCAACAGATTGAAATAAAAGCAACTCGCCCCGCCCAAAAATCGCCCAACCCCTGACCATTGCGCCCAACATAAAAAAGTTCTTGACAACATGTTGGGCAAGTCTATTCTGTAACATATACACACAACGAAGGGGCTAACAATGAACGCACAACATATCCTCGAGCTACTCGCGACGGCGCTACTGGCCGTCGTCGCATTCACTCACCTCATCCCGTCACTGATCTAAAGGAGAGACAGCTATGCGATTCACGGTCACCATCTTCGAGTCTGTTACCGCGCCAGACGCAGAAGAGCAGGCGCGCGCGACGTGGCATCACTTCGACGGACTGTCTCTGACGCAGGCGTGGCGCATTGTGACGCGTCACGCGCGGCGCGGCCGCAATCGATTCGGCGGCGACATTGTGCGCCATAACTGGGGCGCGCGCGGCGGCGACTTCCCGCACAACTATAGAAGCGCCACGATACGCCTTGACACGTTCTGAGGCGCATACGTAACGTATACACACAACGGAGGCTAAACTAATGAAGCAAACAGCAATACCTCAATTGATCTCGCTCGGTTTCACGAACGACGACGCTAAGGCGTTACGTCGAATCGCCATGCAGTTGCATCGCTGGCATGAATTGGAGTGCGGCGTAGACGGCGGGGGCGTGGAACGCGACCAGGAAACCGGCCGCTGTTACTGGTATTCCAGCTACACGGGCCGCCGCACGCCGACAGCCGACCGTGAGACAGGCGCATTGAAGCGCCTGGCCGCGCTCATGAGCCGTTACGCCCCGCTTGCCTACTACGTGCAAGGCGACCCCCGCGGCGCGGCGGTCTACGTGCTACGCCCCGGCGACGTGCCGGAGGGCAAAGAGGTTGACAGCTACTACTCCCGCGGCGTCGCGGTCTACTGAAGGAGAGAAGACAATGAACATCAAAGAATGGATGGACGCGCAATGGCAGTCCAAGGGCGTCTTTCATGCCGCCAATGGTAACGTATTCACACTGTCGGAAGACGGCCGGCCGCAGGTCAAGGCCGGCGCGACGTGGCAATATACCAGCAAGGAAACCAAGCGCCGCCAGAAAGGCCTGGCGATGTATAATCCGAAACTGCGCGAGATTATCCTCGCCGAGGCGACGCGGGAAATGCGGAACATGGAAATTCCACCTAAGACGTGGAAAGACGACGCCACCGTAGAATTGCGCCCGCACTACACGTGGCCAAAGGCCGATACAGCGCCCGAGCCCGTCGCAGCACCCCGCAAACGTGTCTCCCGTAAGCGAATCGAGGCCGCCGCGGCTATCCTAGCCAAAGTGCCCGAAAACGAACTGACGGCCTTCCTAAGCCGTTTTGGACTAACCCTATCAGCCGCCGCGACTATCGCCAGCCTAGGCGACGTTGAGACAATGGCGCGCGAACTATTGAGGGCTTCACTATGACAGCCGTTTATACTGTCCGGTTTACGATAGATGTTGAAGCGGAAGACGCGATACACGCGGCGGAAATCGCGTGCGCGCAAATATCTGATTCGCAAACCTGCGAGGTCATGAGCGACAAAACCGGAAAAATAACAGCCGTGAGGGTAGAAAAATGAACCATATCGTTTACGAATTGGACGAATTCCAGCCGTGGCCGGGCCAGGCCTGTTACATCTATGGAACGGCCGTGATTTCATATGAATATGAAAAACCGGACCATAGCGTCGGCTATCGTGGGGGCGTTTGCGGGTTCGAGCTGCAAAGCCTGGTCATTAGCGGCGACAAGGAGCCCCTTATCATTCCCTACGGCACGCAATTCTTTGACGTTGTAGACCGCGCGCTTGCGGCGTCTGATCATGTCGCGCAGAAATGCCAAGAGGATTGGGAAAATGATTGACCTGAACTGGCAAGAGGTGGCGGCCGTTCTGGCCGCCCTTAACCAAGTGAACCGCACGCCAGCGCAAGAGGCGCTGCGCGCGTCCCTTCAGGAGGCGTATGACAACGCCGCGGAAGAATATTGGAGCGAAAGATGGGCAGGATGAAAGATTATTTCGAGTTTTCGCAACTCTTGCACTGGCTGTCGGAAGACGCCTTGCAAATCATGCTGGACATGGAGTCGGAAGAATACCGGACGCTAATAATCAAAAGGGAAATCGAGGCACGCCATGTTAACCCCGCACCAGGAACGCCAAGCGCACGAACTACACGAACTGATTCGGGAAATAGCGGCAAAGCATAACATCTCCACCGAACAGTTAATCGGTCATAACCGCCGCGCGGGCGTCGTATGGGCTCGATTCGAGCTTATGCACCGCGCGCGGCACGATTTGGGGATGTCCTACAAGCTGATCGGTCGCGTTCTAGGCGGCCGCGACCATACGGGAATCATGCACGGAGTAAAAAGATATGAAGATTGGCGAAGCCATGGCAACCTTGCTAATCGTCCTGCTCGAGATACTACTGGGGCTTAAATAATGACACACTGGGAAACGCAGTTCGAGGAATACGGGGCGATTGTGCCGGACATGCCGCGCGACCAGCCCTGTTATGAGGTCAACGCGCCCTTGTGGGCATTCTGGCGGCGGGTGAAGCCTGGCGCGACGGAGCATCCCATAATGACAGAACAGGAAATAGTCCGGCGGCTTGACCTTATCTATTTCGGAGACGGGACTTGTAACAGCGGGTGACGAATGGTAAAGATCTTTTCGACGCCACCCCTTTGGGCGTCACCTCCCTTGAAACTGGAGCCGGGCGAAAGCCCGGTTTTCTTTTATGCAGGAAGCAGAGTTCAAGCGCCGGCTAAAAGCGCTCCAGCAAGAGGTGACGGAAGCCTATCTGAAAGGCTACGCGGAGGCGCGCGACCGGGCGCAATGGAACCTCACGGCCGCCTATGAAGAGAACGAGCGCTTGCGGCTGGCGCTGGCAGAGCTAAGAGAACGTCTGGCCGTGGCCAAGTCCGTCGATTAGGCTCCGGGCCTCTTCGTGAGCCTTGCAAAGCCGGTCGACCGTCTCCGCCGGGCAATCGTCATCGCCTGGCGTCGCCGCCCAATCCAGGTATTCCTCAACGGCTTCCGTCAATTCCGCCAGCGTCGCCATGAAGATGGGAAAAGCGTCAACCTTTGAGGGGAACGACATTAGGGGCCTCCCGACCTTCACCCGAGATTCGCGCCAGCTCGCGCCGCACGTCAGACCGCGACCAGTGTCGGAGCGCGGGGCGCACGAAGCAATGTTTCTTTGAGGGGAAGTCGGTCGCATGGCAGAGCCCCTTGTCGATCCATCCAGCCTCTTTTAGCGCGTGAAATAGCGCCGGCTGGACAACGCGAACCGAATTGTTCGTGGCCTCGGTTAACGTCTTACAAAGCGTATGCCAAGGGCCGGCGATAACGTCGGCATTGAACGGGGCGCGACCGGCCTCGATTTCGTGGTAGACGTAACCTTCAGCGCTGCTCATGCCGACGTAAATAAGCTTCTGCTTATACTCGGTCATGGGTGGCATGGCCTGGGGGCCGAACTTTGACACGTCGCGAGCGTGCAACCACCCGGCGACGGCCTTGAACCCGCCGGCCTTATACCAGCCCCACAGCGCCGCCGCGGCGTCATAGGTCATTTTGGGGGCGTCGGACCAGACGCAGAACCAGCGCCGGTCGTCGGAGTCGAGCGTGATCGGCATGTCCTCGTTCGTGAACGCCAGCATGAAAATCCGATTCACCATGTCGTAGGGGTGCAAGCCCTTGCGGTTGATCGATAACATCTCGGGCGGGGCGGCGATGATCGGCTTGAGACGATTCGCCAGCACGCGCCGGTCGGCGGCGTTGGGCTCCTTCAGTTCGTTCAGGACGACGATCTCGGCCTCTAGCTGGTAACCCCACTGGCTTGACAGGCTATCGTTGTCGATAAGACCCTTGTTCTTCTCATGCGGGCCGCACACGGACCATATAAACGGAGCCCACATAGTGTCTTTGCCGCAGCCGCCCTTGCCGCCGTGCAGGACGGCATGGTTGATCTTGACGCGCGGGTTCTGGACCTTGAACGCCATAACGTCGAGGATATGCTCCAACTCCGCGGCCTCCGGCACCAGCCGGCGGCAGTGGTCGAGCCAGGGCGTCACGTCGCCGCCACCCGTAACCTTGGGCCGCGCGTCGCGCCAGAGGTTGCCATAGACAAGCCCGTCCTTGTGGACCAGCCATGACTCGCCGGCGGCGTAGGTCAGGCCCTTCAGGGCGTAAGCGCGCCTCGCCTCGCGATGCTCGTCAAACCACAGGGACGCCTCGACGCGGCGTGGCTTGCCGGCGGGGCCGACCGACGTGCATTCGACATGCCGGAAGATGGCGTTGAAGGCCCGGCGGCTGATCTCGCTGCAAGTGTCCTTGTCGAAGTAAGCGTCATCGTCCACGATATAGGCAAAGCGCTCATGCCAGCGTGCGCGGTCCTCGCGGCCGGCCTGCTTGGCCTCAGTCTCGGCGACCCGCGCCGCCGCCTCGTCGGGGAAGCTCTTGGTCGGCGTCAGTTTGTTGATTTTGTCCGTGTAGTCGGCGATCAGGTCATCGCGCAGTCCCGGCATGGCGCGCGGGCCGCCCTGGTCCGCAACCCAGTCGCAGAAGAACCGGCTATCCAGTTCGTCACAGTGCGCGTGATAGCAACAGAACGAACGGTCGAGCGGGCGGTAGCGAGCCTCGATCTGTCCGTCTGAATGATGTTCATGGTTCGGGCAGACAACACCGCACCAGCCTTCGGCGTTTACGTTAGACGTAACAAGCCCATGCTCGTTCAGCCAAGCGAGAACTTTATCGTTGCCAGTGTCTTTTACGCGGAACGTAATACGCTGCGCGTTACCGACTTCGCATGGCGTCACCTCGAGCGCTGCGCATATCTCGGCAAGCGTGTATTCGCGCTCGGGGTGGAACTCCACCTCGCGGCACACGAAGGCGTCGCGGCCGGGCTTGACGTTTACGGACCCCGGAAGACGGCAGTTACGCACGGCGTTGGTCGCGCCAGGGTCCGTGTAGCCGGCGGCTGCGATAGCCTCCAGCGCGGCGCAATGCTCTTCAGCCGTCGGCTGTTCGCTGTAGGCATACCAATACTGATAGTTGCCGGGGCTTGTCTCAACGATGGCCGTCGGCGGCAGCGGAGGCGTCTTGGATTTCGTGCCGATGTCGTCCAGCATCATGAATAGGACATGCGTGCAGTTGGCGACGCTGGCGCTAGGGCGCTTCAGGTCGAGCCGGTCGCAGATAAAACTGCCCGTGTTCAGGAACCAACTCTCGCCTTCCTTGCGCCGATGCGTCGGCAGGAACGCCGGCCAAGTGTATTTGGGAGAGCCGTCCTTGTGCAGCCTGCCCGTGTCGATCTGCTTGACGATCAGCGCCGTCTCGCCTTTCGGCGCAAGCGCAGTAAAATATTCAAACATTATCAGCCCCCCAAAACAGATACTATGTTTTTAACGGCGTCTTCGCGGGCCTTTATGGCCGCGTTTTTGGTGTCAAAACGGCCTAGGAACTTGCTGACGTAAGCTATTTTTATGCGCGCGCACCATTTACGCCGTCGTGAGTCCCATGTGACGCCTACAACGCCGCTTTGCCCCGCGATTCGGTTGGCGTTGTGCATGTTAAGCGACTGGCCGGCGAGGCGTAGGTTTTTTAATCTGTTGTCGCTTTTATTGCGGTTTATGTGGTCTATGTTTTCTTCTGGCCAAGCACCATGCGAATAAAACCACGCCAAACGATGCGCTTTATAAAGCACACCGTCCAGACGAATAACAACATAGCCATAAGAATCTCTGGCCCCGGCAGAACGGCCGACCGCCGCTTTACCACCGCGTCTACGCCGCCACGTAAAAACGCCCGTATCCTTGTCATAGGTCAATAGCTCTTTTAATCGTGTTTGGCTTAGCATAAACGCCTCCCGGCAAAGTTATTTACCGAACCGTATCATAACTTTGCCACTAACAGCAAGTGGGAGCCCTTCACCCCATGCAGGCGGTGTCGTCATGACTTCTTTCATGTGCGACAGCATTTTATCAGCGTCTTCCTCCGCGCACTCTACGAGAATTTCATCGTGTATGTGCGCTACGACGTTTGGAATCTTGCGCAATGCTTCCCTCAAAAGATCGTGCGCCGTCGCTTGCGTGACATTTTCTACCGCGATTCCTTTCCAGAGACGCGCGCGGGGCCACTCTTTGGCGTCGGCCGCAGGCTTCCATGACGCTTTGGAATAGGTAATCCCGTCATCTTCGAACCGGGCAAAAGGATAGCAAAGCACGCGGCCAGAAGGCAGAGCATACCAAAGGTGCTGGCCGTCGTAATAGTAGGAAACGCGGCCGGCGGTAAATATTTTCCCGCGGTTCCGTAGCGCCCGCGTGTATGCCGTCTCAAGGTCAGACCAGAAAATGGCGGCCCATGGGTTTGCGCTACGCCAGCCATTTATGGCGCGCTTAACCTCGGCGTCTGACAGCCGAACGCCGTAAATACGGGCCATCGCATTAAACGCGCCGGCACCCCCGGCGAATGAAAGTGCCAATTCTTGGACTTTCCCTACTTGGCGCTGTTCGGATTTATTGGTTTCTTTGTATTCGCGCTCTATGTCGGCATACGCACGGTTAAATGTCGCCGCCGCATTCACAATATAGGGGTCAAGACCATCCCTGAAACATTGGAGCTTATCTTCGCTGGTCGCTGTATCAGCCAGCCAAGGATTGACGCGGCCTTCTATAGCGCTCCAATCATAACCTACAAATACGTGGCCCCGCGCGGGCATGATCGCCGGGCGCAACATTCCTTTTAGAACATCTGTAACGCGGCGACCAAATTCAGGGACAATTCTATGGCCCCGAACCATCGCGGTTCGCACGGCTTCAGGGTCTTCGGCGCATCTACGCGGGGCGTTGTGCAATTGAGCGCCATAAGAGGAGGCGCGTCCGGTCGCGGACCCTCCGGCGAAAACGAAAGCGCCTCTAACACGTCCATCCAGACTAGCGAGGCCAGCAAGACGCTCAAACTTAGCGACAGAAGAAGCCCAAAGATCGTCAGCGCACTGAATAACTTCTTTAACATCGGGGGGCACCTGTTCTGGATCGTCAATGGCCAAGAGATTCGCGCGAACGGTCTTGTCGATGGAGAACTTATCCGCCCGTTCCATCAGCTTCAACGCCTCGGGGCCAACGCGGTCCATCACCCACAACCGCATCCTGGGGCTGCGCACGGACAGGATTTCGCCCCTTGTGATGGTCCGCACCGTCTCCTCGATCTCGGCCAGTTCGGCGGCGGCGTATTTGACCGCAGCTTTACAGAGCGCCACGTCGACCATGACGCCGCGGTCGTTGATCCGTTCGTTGACGTGGTAGTCCTCCAGTTCCTCCGGCGTCAGTTCGCGCATGGACTGACTGACAGCGCGCATGGTTCGCACGTCCTGCTCGCAATACTGGATCAGTTCGGGGATGAGATCGTCTTTATAAGGCGGGATACAGCAAGCCCGCACAAGAGCAGCGCCACGATGATCCTTGCGCATACTCGTTCCAGCAAAGCGTCCAACATCTTCTAGGCTCCCAGGCGCGCAGTTGGCGCGGGCTTGCGCCGCCGTGCAGTAGAACTGTTCCAGTGGGATAGGCATCTTCAGCACATGCCAGAAGATCAGACGCTCGAACGCGGCGTTATGCGCGCGTATCTGCCCCTCGATCTTCGGCATGGGCTCGCCGGGCCGCCATGTGCGGACAGGCTCGTCGTCGTAAGCGTAGGACATGCACAAGACTTGCGTCGACGGATGACGTGAATAATTGTAGACTCCTTCTGTTTTCAAGTCGCATTCCGACTTTGATTCAAAATCACACCAAAATATGAGCATAGGTTTTCCCTGATTTTATGTTTGATATAGTGTGCCTGTCGACATCATATTTACGTGCTAGATCACATACGGATTCACCTATTTTAAGTGACCGCTTTATGTTTTGTGCTTCCTCAAAAGAGAACGCGCCTGTTTCGTGTAAGACACGTCTATCCGCTCGATTTTCTTTCACGGTGCCCCACCGTAAATTTTCTATTCTGTTATCAGAAGCAACGCCGTTTAAGTGACGACATTCAACGCGGCCAAGTATATTAGGCGGCGGCGCAAAAGCGCGCAAAACTAAAGTGTGGACGTAGTTTGTCTTGCGGCGCAATTTTACTGTGCAGTGACCGCTTTTTGTGCGCGATATTTTTAGCCAGCGCGATCTTTTATGATCGAACACACGGCCATCTGACGTAACAGAATATCTATCATCTATAGCTTTCACCATCTTATTCTCCGGCAGATCGCACTCGCTGGCTGTCTCAAAGTCGACCCAGAAGATCATCCCTTCTCTCCTTTCAGCGCGGCGTCGATGCGGTCAGCGAGCGCGTCATTGAAGTCAACCTTGCCCTCGACAATCCACTCGCGCGCCTCCCGCAGCAACTCGCGCAGAGCGTCACGCTTGGAGCTTACGCATTCAAGCACCCTGTAGTGGGCGTCAGCCCGCTCCCGCTCCTTGGCGAGTTCGACGCGCAGCCGGACGACCTCTTCGTCGCGCTCCTTTTGGTAGGCGTCCAAATCGGCGCGAAGGCGCTCTATTTCGTCAGCGGCTTCACGCGGCGCATCACTCTCGCCTTGGACAGTTGCGCCAGACTTCGGGCCAACTATCCGGAAAAGCCAGTGACTTGGATTGCGTAGGCGGTGAACGATGTCGTCAGTCATCCCCGTCTCCTTTCAGCGCGGCGTCATATTTCCGCTGGCACGTTTCCGTCCACCCCTCGCCGCTCTTGATGACCGACGCGAAAAATCCAAGGCACTCGCGCAGGGCGTCACGCTCGGCTTCAAAGGCGTCACTGTCTTCGGCTTCCGACTTGGAGATAAGTTTCCATTGTTCAGCCCGCTCCCGCTCGGCGGCGAGTTCGGCGCGGAGCGTGTCGCGCTCGGATCGCAGTTTTGAGATAGCATCTGCGGCGGCTACTTCTAGGTCAGATGCGACGCAAACGCCGCTCTGTATGCGCACTAGGCCAGCCTCCAATTGGTCGAGAAAATCATCATCCATCAGTAACAAATCCCCTTTGGCGGCGGTGGCAACGGCATCCAATAAAGCGCTACGTATTCCGTTCCGCGCCCGTCGTTTGCCTTGAAGTTGTATGTAAAATACTGGTTTTCAGAGTGATACATTGACCAGTTCTTTCGGGTTGGGCGCTTGCTTTTCGGAAAGATGACTTTCCCGACAACGGGCCATTCCCCTGGAACAACAAAGCCAAGCACCAACTCGCCGCGCGGCGCGGCTTCCATGTCGTCGTTCCATTCCATTATCTTCCTCCAAAAAGCGCCCGCTTCGCAATTTCCCTAACGCGCTCTTTCGTGCATTCGTTTGTGATCCCGGCCAGCTTTTCGAGCGCCACATGATAGCGGTGGCAATCTTCCTCCATACCAAGAACCGACTTATATTTTTCGTGCCACATCATGGCTTGAGCAGCCCAAAATTCGGCCTTCTCTTTATCGTCACTCATCCCTGCCTCCTAGCGCCGCGCGAGCTATGTCTTGCACCTGTTCAATTTCGCACCAATCGCTGCCGTATTTGTCCAATTCAATCGCAAGTATTTGCCTTAACGCCTCACGGGCGGCGGCGAGTTCGGCGCGCAGTTCGTCACGCTCGGTTTCTGCGGCGGCGAGTTGTATGCGAAGCTGTTCAATCTCCGCGACTGCGTTCATCAATCCTAATCGAATGTCACTCACCCCTGCCTCCATTCAGCGCGGCGCGGGCGCGCTCGACGCCGTTTTTGTAATCAACAAGCATCTGCTCAAACATCTTATTACTTGGCGCACCTTTCTTGCCTCCGCTTTCAAGAAGCGACACGGCTGCGATAAGGTTGACGGTAGCGTCTTTCAGCACCGCCTCCAGTTCCGCGATGCGGGCGCGGTAATCCTTGCTGATTGCTTCTTCTGCAATGACGAGAGCGGCGCGGGCTTCCGTCCGATACTCGTTCTGAATATGTAGCGGTTGATCTGAAAACTCATAATGGTCCGCGTCCCACTCTGTCGCATGAATTGCACGCGCCATGTCCTCAATGAGCTTCTCGCGTTCTTCTTCAGTCATCGCTGGGCTCCATCATCTCTTCAATGGGCTCCATCATATTTTCAATAGTCAGGCGGCCTACGAATTTGGGCTCCAGAATGTCCCGCAATGCATCGGCAAAAGCCCAACTTACGTTGGAGATATGGACTATACGTTTGTCGGTCACGTAATTAGTTTCGACTAATTCGTATCGGTCACTCATCACTTCTCTCCCTTCAGCGCGGCGCGGGTCATGCTTCCCTTCCAATCTTCATCTCGGACATTTCTATTTGAACCATCGCTGCAATGCCCGTCACTCCAACCCTCGCGGTATGCGTCCTCAACAAGCGCCTCCAGTTCCGCGTCGCGAACGTGAATCACAATGTCCCATCGTTCTTTGCGGATCGCGGTAGTTAGAGCGTCAGCTATTTCAACCAAGATGGACTCGGCGGCGGCAAGTTCGTCCCGCAACGCATCTTGCTCGGCGTATAGCGCCAAAAATTTATTTTCGTCTGGCTCCATCTGAGCCCGCGCCCTGTCGCGTTCTTCCCGTGTAGCGGCAAGTTCGGCGCGGAGGCGTTCGATTTCGGCGGCGGCTGAAACGTGAAGTTCCGCCATGCAGATGCATTTGTCTTCCAATTGCGCGGCGTCGCGCAGCCGCGCTACGATGTCGTCAGTCAACGTAAGTCCTCCCGGATGATCCACACAAGATACGCAACAAACGCGGCTACAAAACCAAACACGACTACGGCGGCTATAAATTCGTCGTTCATATCCTCACCCCCGCTTGTCTCAGTAGCTCGGCGCTGCGTTCGTCTGCGGCGCGGTGACCGCTACCGCACCCGCGCAAGTTGACTGGGTAACGTCCGAATCGCACGCCGATCCGCGCCGCTCGTTTCTTGACGCACTCCTTCGACACGCCCATGAGCGCGGCGGCCTGTGTGCTACTCAACTGCGACGCAGCCAGAAACGCCAACCGCGCGTCCATCTCGGGTGTCCATGTCAGTCTTTGCACGTTCGCGAGCCCTTCTACCGTGTAACCTTCTGCATCCAACGCACAGATTTGTCTTTGCATACCGCAGACCGCCATGCCCATTGGCGCAGTCACGGCCGACATAAAATTCAGTCGGCGGTTTAGCTTCAGGAGGTCTGTCAGGTAAAGCTAGGCGCTCTTCCGGCTTCATTGCCTCTATCCGACGGCAGCCATGTAAAACCGTCGTGTGGTCGCGCTTGAATGCAAACCCTATCGCAGTCCAAGACCGTTTAGTCTCATTGCGCGCCCGCCACATGGCGTATTGGCGCAACTTACGAACGCGCGCCGTGTTATCTTTGGCTAGTAGCTGTTCAACCGTGTAGCCGCCGCGCGCGGCCTCTTCGCGTATGATGTCAATGATCTTCATCTGAAAAAAGCGGGGGCTTTCGCCCCCACTCTCCCTATTATCCGCGACGACGACGGCCGGTTTTCGGTGCGGCGTCCTCGGCGGGTTCGCCTTCCAGCGAAATCCACTCGATGATGTCAAACACTGGCGTGTAAACACGGCCGTAGCTCTTGTGCTGATAATATTCCGAGCCCAGCCTCACGACCGCCACCGGCGCATCCTGATTCTGCTCCACCTGATCGGCCACCTTCATGGCAAGCTGGTGCATCGCGCGCTTACCGCCCACTGACGTGACCGTGTAACGCGCCTCGACGCCCTTGTCCTCGCCAGAGAGGCACTTGACGCTCATACCGATCTGCGGCTCCCACCCACGCTTAGCGCCAGGCGGCGGCACGTCCAGTTCGGGAAGCGGCTCCGTAATGGACACCATCTTCTCGCCAAGCACCTCGCCTTCGCCCCAAGCGATGAAACCGTGGACGAACGAGAACGGATTGACCGCCCAGCGCCCCTCCTTGTCGATCTCAGTCTGGTCCGCGCCGTAGACCCAGTGACCGGTCTTGTCCATCTTCAAGATGACCGAGCCGACACCGGCGTCAACGTCGAGGCTACGCAGCGACGCCGCAAGCGACGTAGCGGTGGGCAGGTTGGCGTTGCCGAACTTTACAATATTGGACATCATTAGACCTTTCGATTAGCGAGAATAAGCTTTGCCCTGGAGATATAACACCGCCGCTTTCGCAAGAAGTAGATACCGCCAATCGTCAAGCGGTTCATGCTCATGCGGCGGCTGCGTATCGACACTCTTTAGCGTGCGCGCTAGTTTTTCAGTTATAAAATCATGCGCGTGTGCCATATAGAACGCGCGCTTTTCATCATAACTGCCAAATGTGGCATCTAGCTTTTTTCTAGCCTCTACCTGTTCATCTGACATTACTTCACCTCAAGTTTAGAGAAGGCGCGACGGATGTCGCCACCTATTTGCAACACCGCCGGCCGGGGATCGCTCTCCGGCGCGAGGGTGTTACCTGACGAGATGGCGACTGTTAAATCTTCCGGCAGTCTGAGTTTGTGCTTCTTCAACACTTTCTCTGTCTGCGCCGGGGATTTCAGTTCCATCAATTCCGCGGGATTAAGTCCCATTTGTCTAAAAGCGTCTTTAGCTTTTCCCTCGTCGGCCCATTGTCTTGTGGCGCGCTTGGGGACGAGCTTCCATCCTGGGACGGCGACATTGTTCTCCAGCATCGTTTGGGCCAGTTCACGCACGCCTTTCGCCCAATCTTCCGCAATCGCCGCCATTTCCAGAGCATCTGACAGTTTCCTTGTGTCAATCGCCTTGATCTTCGTCGCAACGGCGCGCTCCAGCTTGCCGGTCAATAGCGGACAGACAGGCTTGGCCGCGCACCAACGGCAGTGGTCGCCAGAAGCGTAGGGCGGGTCAGACTTGAACGACGCCTGCACGGCGTCATACAGCGTGCGTTCAAACTCCTTGATGCGCGCCTTCGTCGTCGTCCAGCGCTTCACATACGGCGGCTGCACGATGATAAGCTCAATCTCATCAACGCCATCAAAAACCCAAGCAAGTTCCTTCGTCCGCATCCCTGCGGCCGTGTAGAACATAAGCTGCTCGTTTTCTTCTACGTCTACGGCGACGCCATCCCCGAACTTCCAGTCGAGGACTACCGCACGGCCATCCACACGGCCAACGAGATCGCAACTACCGTAAACTCCGGCAAGAAACTCATCAAAGTGAACATTAACCTCTGTGGCGAACTCAAGACGCTTATCAGGGTCTATCTGATCGAGCGCGTCAAGCGCAAAGATCAGCTTCTCATTGTCTGCGTAGTCTTCGACGCTGTCGCCGTGCGACAGGATCATGTGCATGGCGTTGTGGAGGCGCGAGCCCTCTTCAGCGTGCTTGCTGGTCGGTTGCGGCGGCATCTCGGCGACCAGCTTACGCGACGCAGGACACCGAATTAACCGTTTAGCTGTAGACCCACCTACTATGGCGGAATGTGACATGACTATACCTCACCGTTGCATAAAAAATCTTCTAGCACTGATTCGCGCGCCATGCTAGACATTTTTTGACGACAGGAGCAAAAACATGTTGACTCAACAACAAGTCATTGATCTTTTTGCGTATGAAGACGGACAGTTAATATACCGACAGACTCGCAAAGGTCACAAGCCGCTTGCCGGCGGGCTTGCCAATACTGGTTATTGGCGCGTCAACATAAACGGTAAAAAATATCAGGCCCACAGACTGATTTACCTCATGTTTCACGGTCATACACCGACGTTTGTTGACCACATTGACGGCGATAAAACTAACAACAAAATTGAAAATTTACGCGCTGCAACGCGAGAACAAAATCAGCATAATCGTAAAGTCAGGCGCGATAATATAAGCGGGGCTAAAAATGTCCGGTGGGATAAGAAAGCTGCTAAATGGCGCGTTATTGTAAGCCGGCCACACAGTAAACAGCAACACATAGGATTTTTTGACGACCTAGACTTAGCCAAATTTGTCGCCTCTGAACAGCACGATAAATATCATGGGGAATTTGCGCGCCATGAGTGATCTGGAGCGGGACATAGAGCGTTATTTCGTCAAATGTGTGCAAGCCGTTGGCGGCAAAGCATATAAGTTTGTCTCGCCGTCGAATCGCGGCGTGAGTGACCGCGTTGTCTGCTTCGCGGACGGGTCAACGCACTTTGTCGAGCTAAAGCGCCCCGGCGGCAAGTTATCGCCGCTGCAACAACGCTTTGCGTCTGACATGCGCGAAATGAACCAGAACTACGCCTGCTTATGGTCTAAAGAGGACGTTGATAGATGGATTTGCGCCCATACCAGCACATTGCCGCCGATTTCCTCTTCGCCCATGATCGGGCAATGATCCTAGCGCCGGTTGGCGCGGGCAAGACGGCAATCACGCTTACGGCCATGACTGAATTGACCGTGCGCGGGTATTGCGACCGTTGGCTGGTCCTCGCGCCCAAGCGCGTCTGTCTGTCCGTCTGGCCGGTCGAGGCGCAGAAATGGTGCCCTGAGTTCAAGATAGCCGTTGCAGTCGGCACGCCGGCGCAACGCAAAAAAGCGTTTGAGTCCGACGCCGATATAGTCGTCACCAACTACGACAACATCCCGTCGATAGATACCAAGGACTTCGATGGCGTTGTCTTTGACGAACTGACGCGGCTTAAGAACCCCAGCGGCAAACGGTTCAAGCATCTGATGAAGATACTGGATCAGTTTGAAATCAGGTGGGGCTTGACCGGATCGTTTACGTCGAACGGCTTAGAAGACGTATTCGGCCAGTGCAAGGTCATAGACCAGACACTACTTGGGCGGTCCAAGGGCGCGTTCCTGCAACAATACTTCTACTGCGTCAATCGTGACTACGGCGAGTGGTCGCCGTTGCCGGGCGCGCTACCCAAGGTCATGGACGCGATCAAGCCCGCGACTTATGTGCTGGAGCCTGGCGAGTATAAGGACAAGCTGCCGCCGCTGCATGTCGTTGAGATGCGATGCGAGCTAGACGACCGCGCGCCTTATGAGGCGATGAAGAAGGACTACGTGCATGAGGAGATCACCGCTCCGACGGCGGCTGCTCTTACAAACAAACTTCAGCAGCTTACCTCCGGCTTCGCTTATGGTCCTGAAGGCAACGCTAGATGGTTCGGGCGTCAAAAGTTCGACACCCTCCAAGACATCCTCGATGAAAACCAGCACGATAACACCATCATCGTCTACAACTACAAGGAAGAATTAGCGGAGCTTCAGCGCCAGTTTAACGTCAGCACAATTGACGAGCCCGACGCTGTTGAGCGCTGGAACAAAGGCGAAATAGAACTGTTGGCCATCCACCCAAAGAGCGCCGGTCACGGGCTGAACCTCCAATACGGCGGCAACAAGATCGTGTTCCTGTCCCTGCCGTGGTCGCTGGAGCTATTCGAGCAAACGGTCGGCCGTCTGCATCGCAGCGGACAGACCAAAGATGTCTGGTGTTATGTCCTGATGTGTAATAAAACTATTGACGAGCGCATATTCAGCGCGTTACACGACAAGAAATCTTTAGCGGAGTTGGCACTTGCCGAACTATCTAACCTGGATTGAGCTTAATGATCGGCTGGCCGATCTTACCGAACAAGAGGTCTTGGACCTTTTGGAAGACGAAAAGCGCAACGCGCGGCGCTCGACCGTCTTAGTGCGACTGCACCAACGCTACACGGTGCTGCGCATGTTACGCGAACGCGCGGAACTTACGGAGCTTATAAATGAACCCTCATGAACTGCTTAACCAAGCCGCCAATATCATTAGCGCGCGGGGTGAAGGCTACGGCGGAATTGAAAACAATTTCCAGCTTACGGCTGATCTTGCGTCTCTGCGGCTAGGCCGAGAGTTCCATCCATACGAGATTGCCGTCATTCTGGCTTGCGTCAAGAACGCCCGCGCCTTTGCGTCGCCGGCGCACCTTGATAGCCATATTGACGCGGTGAACTACGAACTGTTTGCCGCGACGTTTGCTGACGACTACATGGCGTCGAAGGCTGGCGCGGAACATATCGAGTATAAGAAGAAGGCGGATCGTAAGCCCGCGAAGGTGATGGCCGAGAAGCTGGTCGATCTTGCGGAGATTTTTTGATCTGCGAACGGCGGGGGTTAGCCCCCGCTGTCACCGCAAAACATTTTCTTTAACCCACTCCCAACGACCGCCTGTGGCCAGCCAACCAATAGCCCCGAACAACGCCACAACAAGAGCGCCGATCTTGGCCAGAGCCCAATTTACACCGTCAATTTGCCCGGCGTGGCGCGCGTCGCCCAGTTTCAGGTCATCAATAGCCGCTTCAATTGCTTCGATCCGCGCCAGTGACGACTTGATATGCTGAATCTCGACTTTATCCGCCGCGCTATGCTCAATGTGCATGTCTCTGATCTGGCGCAGTTGATCCAGTATGATCTCGCACTCTCTTGAAGCGTCCGGCATTATTTCCCCCATCCACAGCGCAGCGCAACGCCGACCGCATTATGTTCCTTGATCTGAGCAATAGTAGGCTTGGTGTCGTGCTTTGACCAGTAGATGGCTCTTGCCGCCGAACAGAACGAGTTAGTCGCGGCGGAATCCGTCGTCGTCTGACACGCTGTTAGGATCAGTGGCAAGAGTAGCGCGAATAGCTTCACGGGCGGCAACGGCCACGCGAGCGTCCCTGACCTGCGCCGACAACTCTTTGAGTTGCTGTTGTGTCTTTCCCGCATCGATCAGTTGCCTTGCATAAAGCCATTCAAAAACCTTGCCCGCGAGCGCAAACAACCCGCTAACAAGGCTTAATAGAGATGCGACCATAGGTGCAGTCCTAGCTTAGCCAAATGCGCCCCGGCCGCCGCCGCCAGACCTGCAAGGATCATAATGCAGATCATGCCGAAGTGATCGGGATGCATCATCACTGTTGCCTGTCGCCGCCGGTAACATTCCAGTCCTTGGCCGCTATAAGGCCAATTCCAATGAGCGCGCCCTGTAGATCGGCGAAGTTGAGCGTCTTCGTCTGCCATGCGTTCCAAAGCACGCCGAGCAGGGCCAGAACGCCAGGAACAGTCGTCATCCAGTTCTTCATCTTGTGCTTCTCCTATCGGCAGGGGGTCGAAGTATTGTCGAGGACAACGCACTTGGCGACGGTCGAGCAGCCCGCAAGCGAGACGATAACAGCGGCGCATACGGCAAGCGTCAGCATCGACCAGAAGGCCGAGACAGTGGCGTCGCGGCGTTCTCTGGGGTCAGACGTGCCAAGCGACATCGTGCTGGCGACGCCGAACAGCGCCGAGAACAGCGCAATGACGCTGGCGAAGAGAATGCCGACAATCTTGATGCTGCTCATGGCTGGTTTTCCAATTGGAAATGTGGCCCGTCCACAATGGATTTCCACGAACCGCCCCAAGTGACTGTGACGCCGGCGGCTTTGGCGGCCTTTTGCACGGCCGCATTGATAGCTCGGTAATCGGCCAGATTCCACGAAACCTTGCCGCCTGGCGTAGCCACCACGTCTACGGCCTTGCCGCGCAGATGGTATGAGTTCATCGTGCGGCTCTTGCCCGTGCTGACAAGGTAGCGCTGGCGCTCGCGAGTGCGGAGCCCCTCCGTGATCTCGAACGGGATCGTCTCCCGCGCCGCCTTCATCACCGCTACGAGGCGGGGGTCAACGCCGCTCATGCGGCGGATGCTGGTCGTGTTGAACTTGGTCATCGGGCCATCGCGTTTCTGTTTTCGCCGCCCCCCAACGCATTCTGAACGGTGACGGCGGCCGAGATTTCAGGTGAATATTTGCGGATGTCTGCCCGCACCTCGCGGCCTTTTTCGCGTATCTTTGTGCCAGTCGCCTTGCTCTTCTCCGCGTAAGCAACAGCGTCTTCAATCACTTGCGCGGCCTGTTGCGGGTCCAGCATCTCGGTTGCGATCTGGATGGCGAGCCGGCGGTCGATCTTACGCTCCAGAGAGCTTATGACCTTATTCGCCACGTTGAAAACGCGGTCCATAAGATTAGCCCGCGGAAGCTGCACGGCACGACCGGCCTCGGGGCCGGCAGTCGCCGCCGCGCGGGCCATACGGCTGGCTTCCGCCTCGCGCGCCAAATCGGCGCGAATAGCGTCTACCTTACGCACCTCGTCAGGCGTCAGCACGTCGGACAGTTTCTCATACCGCGGTGCGCCCTCAAGCGACCGTTTGATCGTAGTCGGCGCTTGTTCGACCGCGGTAGAGAAGACGCCCGCGCGTTGCGGCGCGTCTTCGGCCAGCGGCGACAACAGTTTAGACTCAAGATACTGGCCAATTTCCATACGGTTAATTGGCCCCGAACGCTTGGCAAACTCGCCGCGCGCTGCTTCATACAGCGGCGACTTTTGTTTCAAAAACCCGAGAAATTCGCCGCGCGTTTTGGCTATAGCAGCGGCTTCAGACGCGCCGATTCCAAAACGCTCCGGGTTACGAATGAGGTCATCCATCGCCAGTTTAAGGTTATGCAGGCTGGCAACAGGATATTTTGCTTGTGTAGCCGGAATCGTCGTTGTCAACGGTTCGCCAGACGGCCCAAGAATAGGAGACGCAACAGTCTGTTCGGGCGCGGTCTTGCCGATCTGGAACGTCTGACCGCGCTCGGCAGACAGTTCCGCCGCGCGGGATAGCGCCTTGTCCATAGACGGCCGCGACAACAGTTCGGTAAATTCCGGCGCTTCAGTAACTGGCGGTCCAGCTTCGGCCGCCTTGTAGAGCTTACCCGCCTCTTTAGCGCGCGCCGTTTTAGCCGCCTCAAGACCGGCTTCCGTGCCGCCAACGGTTCGTATCTGAGCCAACCGCGCGGCGGCCTGTTCCTTGGCGCGCTCCATAAATTCAGTGGGCAGCACCTCGGCCGCGCTCGCGCCAAGCTGCGCAAACCGCGCGGAGCCGACCGGGACCGCGGCCTGCGCAGCCGTCGGCAGGGAGCCGGGCACAAGTTCCGCGGCCGGGCTACGGAGCGCTTGGACGATCTCCGGCCCGCGGCCTTCGACCGCCTCAAGATAGGTGGCGTAACGAGGGGCCATGGCGTTCCGCGCAAACTCATACGCCGGCGCAGCGACCGCGAACGGAGCCTGCGCAACGGCGGCCATCGCGTTAGCGGGAGATATAGCCTGTGAAATCTGCCGTAGGCCCGGCCGGCGAAGCGCCGCGCCCGCGCCGCCCGCAACGGTAGAAATGTCCGCCAGCAAACCAACCGGGTCCGTGCGCAGCGTCTCCAGCGCCTTTGCCGGAGAACCGTAGCGCTCGACAGCGTACCCGGCTAAAGACTTAGCGGTCTGAACAGGGCTAAGAGCCGCCGCGCCAAGAGCTTCGGCAGTCTGGATAGGATGCGCCGCAGTTTCATAGACGCCTTGGGCAAACTTTAGCGTGCTTTCGGGTATATTGCCGATCATCGACCCGACAAACCCCGCCGCCTGTTCGGGCAGCGTCTCAATCTCTCGCGGTCCTGGTAACGCCTCTGCGGGGGTCAGACCGAAATGCGCCATGATCTCGGAGTCAGAATATCCAGCTTCGCGAGCCTTTGCCGTGGCGGGCTGCGAAAGCAAGAACTGCCGAATCTCTTCGTCAGAATATCCAGCCTTCCGCGCGGTTTCGATCTTGGCTTTCATTACTTGAAAATCTCATCGAGAGAGGGTCGGTTGGCCGGCGCACCGGCAGCCGCCGCGGCGGGTTGCCCAGTGTTTGCGTATTTGACCATCAGGCTTTTAACTTGATTCCATGCGGCAAGACGTTGGTCTGCGGGAATGTTTGGGTTAGCAATTTCGCCGATTGATTTTTCGATAAACTGACGGTCGCCTTCGGAAATACCCTGCCCGAGTTTACCCTTCAGTTTTTTCAAAACAAGATCGCTTTTGATAGTCTCAAGTCGTGCGATATTACGCATTCCCGGCGACGCATTACCAAAAAACCCACGGAAACTTGCGCCCCCGGCTTCCATACCACCGCTGGTTGATCCGCGGATAAGATTGCTAACTTCATCTTCACCGGTTTCGGCGTTGAAGCCTGCGACATCAAGAACTTCTGTAGCAAACCGTTTATTGTTATACGCTTCGCTACCAACCGGTGCTTCCGCCGTTGGGCGAATTTCGGATGGAATTAGCCGCCCCGGCGCAGCCGGAGCCGGAGCCGGAGCCGGAGCCGCCGAGGGCTCAACCATAGCGTTGGCTGGCGCGGCCGGCGCGGCCATGACGTTAGCGCCCGGCTGGCGCGGCGTGACAAGTTCAGCCGTGCCGCGGCGCGGGTCAGTGCGCGTAATGAACTCAGGCGACGGGCCGGGCATAAAGCCAAACTTGTCCTGCACTTCGCCGGCGGTTCCGGGGACAGCCTTACCGCCTTTCTCGGGCGCGTATTTAGGGATAGCGACCTTTTCTTTTAGCCCGGTCTGTGGATTGATCCGGTCAACAAACTCGAACTCGTTCCGGCGCTTAAGGTTCTCCTGCACTGTCGCCATTTGCGTCGTAAATTTGTCCAGCATGTCCGCATCATACTGCGGTGGCAGGATCGCTTTGAGCGGGTCAGGCAGACCGGCATAGAACGTGTCGTAGCCCTTGCCATTTGCGTTATAGACTTTGGCCGCTTGATTTTCGGCGTTCTTCAGCATCTCAGCGTCGCGTTCAAGCGCCGTCTTCTCGCCGGAAATCTTTGCCGATTCGGCAAGCCGTCGTTCCTTAAGCGCTTCCTGCTCAAGCTTTTGCTGCTCCATTGGGAGCTTGGCCTGCGCAAGCCCCAACATGCCCGTATGGTATCCTGCCGTCGCTTTCTGCGCTTCTGTTGAGGCTTGTAGCGCCTCAAGCTGCCGCTGAAGATTGGCGATCTTAATGGCTTCGTCAGGGTCAATCGCAAACGTGCGCCCGACCAGCCCCGGATCAGCGATATTAAAACTTTGCCCCGCCGCCATCCCGCGCAATGCCTGCTCAGCCTGCAATTTGCGCTGATATTCCTGCATCTGCATTTGCGCGAGCGCGTTCTGCTGCTGGCGATAGCTCATCGCCTGCATGGTGGCAAAAGCGTTCAGCGGGTCTAACCCGCCCTGCTGCTGCGGAACTCCGGCGGCGATGTCGTAGCGAACGGGCATTAGCTAATCCTCATCTCAAAGCGTCGGCGCGCCCATAAACCCAGGCGTAAACCCAGAACTAAAAGTAGACGCGGACGGCGCGCCATACATATAGCCCGCGCCGCTGGCCGCGCTTTGCGGCGCGAATCGGTTCATCATGCTGTAGAGCATTGCGTTCTGGCCGATGCCGCCGAGCGCGCCCGACAGCGCAGACGCGCCACCCATGTAGCTGGACGCCCGCGCCTGGCCCATGTTCTCGACAGCTTGGCCCATCGGGTTCATGGCCGCAGTATTGGCCAGCGTGGGCGCAACGCCCGTATAAGCGCCAGCCGTCGTCGCGCCCGCGTTGCCCGCCAGCGTGCCGAGGTTACTGCCCGCGCCGAACCGTTGCGCCATGAGATTCGTGCCAAACTGGCCCGCCAACCCCGAGGCCGTCCCGGCCGCGCCCGCGCCGACGCCGGCCAGATTCTGAAGCCCCTGCGTCGCTGCCGCGCGGTTCGCCATGAAGCGGTTGTAGGCGCTCTGATATTCTTGACTGCCGGCTTCCTGCCCATAGCGGGTGGCAGCCTTCAGCGCCGCGCCAGAACCCCGCATACCGGAAGACCCCAGACCCGCATTCAACGCCCTCTGGCCCTCCGAGAACCGAAAGGCGTAACCGGGGTCCATCTGGAGTTCTTCAAGCGTTGGCTGACGGGTGTATGCGCCACCCTGGCCAAACAGACCGGCAAGCTGGTTTGTCGCACCTGCGCCTGCGCCCATGTAGGGCTCTTGGTAGCCAACGCCGCGGCCATAGAACTCACGCCCCGCCGCCTCGCCAAGCCCCGCTTGGGCAAGCAAGTCCTCGCGGCCCTTGCCGTAATACTGGCCAGCCGCCGCCGCGCCTTTTTCGGCCATCTCTCGGGCCTGCGCCAACGCCTGCTGCTGCGCGATCAGGCCATACATGCCGGAAGTCTGCGCGGCCTTTTCCTGCGCCTTGCCGGCGGCCTGTGAGCCGAGGAAGCCAAGACCACCGCTTATGAGCGACGATCCGCCTCCGATAAGGGCTAGTGTGAAGGGGTCCATGTCGCGGCCTCAAGTCTTGATAATGTAAAGGATGGCGTAGTTCTTCGGACGGGTTTCGCTGTTGCCCGTGTATGAATTATTAACGGTGACGCCGGTTGTTGATGTCCCCGTATTGCCTGCGCCAAAAGTAGCGGGCAGCGAATAACTTGCGCCAGCTTGGACGCCTACCGTGCTGGTTATAGACACAATGCCATCTGTATGAAGATGCCCGGCGTCAGTGACGCCGTGATCGTGCGTCTCGTAAGCGTCGTCCTGCGCGCTGGCGAAGGTGCGGCCAACGGTGAGCGCCGTGCCAAACGAGAACGTCAGGCCGGTATTCGTCGCCGTCGCAGCCGACGAGATAATGATCGTCGTGCTGTTGAAGATCGACGTGATATACGCGCCCGTCGGAATGCCCGTGCCGCTGATCGCCTGCCCGACAGACAAGGTGCTGGTGCTGGACACAGTGACGGTGCGGCTGGTGTTTGTCGTCGCGCCCGTGCCGAGCGTCGGCGAAGAAGCCGTGGCGTTTGCGGACAAGACGATAGAATTGGTGGACACCGACGAGATAGTCGTCCCCGCCGAGATGCCCGTGCCGCTGATCGGCATGCCGGCGTAAAGATACGTCGTGTTATTGATGCCCGAGACGGTTGCGGAACCGTTTGTGGTAATGCCGCTGATGAGCGTCGTATCTTTACTGGTCGCCGTCGCTCGGCTGTCAAACCCGCGCAAAAATTGCCCGCGCAGATCAGGCAGGTTGAACGTCGTTGAGCCGTCGCCAATGCCCCAGGTGGTGCCAATTACGGCAAAAAGAGCCGCGTAGCTTGTGCGCGAGACGGCGGTGCCGTCGCAGGTCAGCCAGCCGGTTGGCGGCGACGAGGCTGCAAAAGCCGTGATAGCGCCGGGCGGCGCAGCCGTTGTCAGTGTCGTCGTCGCGCTGGTGTCGACATATTGCTTCGGCGCGGCCTGCAAACTGCTGGAAGGGTTGCCCGGCAGCACAACCGGAACCGTTGACGTAACGTCTGCGTCATTTGCGGTCAAGATCGTTGCGGCGTTAGCCTTGATGACCAGATTGCGGTCGTCTTTAACGTCAATCGTTGAGTTAGTCGCGTCCGCAGAGATGATCGTTAGCGCAGTGCCTGCGGAGGAGAACTGAAGTTTGCCGCTGTTGTCAATGTCCAGCGCTTCAGCCGGCGCAGTCGTGCCAAGACCCACATAGCCGGATGAGTTGATGACAAAAGGCGTCGAGTCAGGGTCCACGCTATCTTGCACGCGCATGACGTAGCCGGTGCCAGTCTGCGTGATCTTAAGCGCCGGGCCAGATGAGTCAGAAGAAATAGTGACGTTGCCAGTCAGAACCGGCGACAGCGCGGTCGTCGGCGCGGAGATATAATCAACCGTCCAAATCTCAACGTCGTTGGCGTCAGTCAGTTTGAACTTGTAGGTAGACTCACCAAGCCATACATCGGCCTCGCCGCGAGCGTCCAGAATGACCGGATTGGCGTTAGGCGTCGAGCCGGTATTGTCCGTGTAGGTCGGCGACGGCGTGGTCGTGCCGGCGGCGTAGGTGTAAAGTTTACCCCCAACAAGAGGCTCGCCGTTTGCGCCGATGAACTGCGTTTTAGCGGACGGAGTAATAACGGCCATTTATCCACCTACAAGACTTGTGACGGTCAAAATGACCCCTGGAACAGCGGGTCTAGGCGAAGACGCCGCCAAAGATTGTATTGTGACCGCAGTGCTATCCGCCGACCAGATCAGTTCAAAATAGTCGCCTGCGCTGAGATTTACCACAAAATTCCATGCCGCGACAGTCCCAGCGCTGGCTCCGCTTGTGGTTATTATCGTCGCCGAATCAGGCACATCTACGCCGTTTACGCGGAGCCAGATGCTGACATTCTTTGTTGACGCGCTGGTGCTGTAAAGCTGGAGCGAGAACTGGATATTATAGTTGGCGGCGATGTCTACATACACCCGCGACGTAGGCGTCCCAATATAGACGCCGTATTGCATCGGGCCGTCATTAATTTTGGACGCCACGCTGTTGAGCGTTATCGGGTATGCGGTATTGATAACCGGTATCGTCTGCGTCGTCGTGTCATAATATGACGCATACCGCCGGCCGTTCTCCACTGATGCGTAAATATTATAAAACCATCGATACCATTCGCGGGTGACATAATTCGTCACCATGTCCCATATGGGGACACGCGCAGCGGGGATTTGCGTATTGTTATCAGGCATTTGTCGGGCTCAGAATGAGTTCTGCGCCCATAATCGCAATCGGCACCGGATCGGTCCCTGACACCTCATACACGCGGTCGCGTATCTTGAGCGTCATCCCGAGCCGTCGCCAGATCGTGCGGTAGCCGAACTGGCCCATCCTGCCCATCGACTTCCAATGCTCACTGGACCATGTATGTCCGCCGTCGTCGGACCAGCGGAGCATGACTTGTGGGTCTGAGCCCTGCCCAGTCGCAAGCCCCACGCCAGTCTGACAGTCTAGCTGAAGACTGTGCTGTGTCGTGCGTTTCAGATCATTCTGCCCGGTAGGCAACGCGCGCCATGACCGGAGCCATTTCATTGTCGAGCCCGCTTCCGTATAAACCGTCTGGTCATACGCAAAAATGCCGCCGCCGACATAATCGCCGATGACGATAGTGTTATTGAAGTTCATCTGACAGTTGCCGCGGTGCCGGGTGAACTGGTTGTTCTCCCAACCCGCCCGTTCATGCCATGCGCCCGTCGCCACGTCGTAGACCCAAGTGGTGTTAGCCGTTGGGAAATTCAGCACGTAGAAGCTATGCCCGTCTTGCTGGTAGGTGTAGGCCACAGCGTCGGACAGAGTAGCATACTGCTGAATTTGCCATTCGACGGCGTGCGTCGAAATGCGCTCGCCGGAATAGCCCTTTGAACGATAGACGATGCCGTTACCGCGGGCGTCCGCGCCCAGCCAAAACAGGCCATTATCGAGCTTGGCGACTGAATAGGCGGCTAGGCACCCAATTTCATTGAACGCGCCTTGGATGCGCGCCAGCGGGAAATCAGGCGTTCCGGCGTCATACCAAACCTCAACCGAGTTCTGCCCGAACAGCCATACTTCGCGGTGGTCGACAATCAGCGTGACCAGATTATCGGGAGAGCCTTCAGCGCTGGCGAAAGCAAGCGCGTCAACCGCCAGGCCGTTATAAGCGGCCGTCACCCAAAACCGTTGGCTGTTTGGCTCGTTGAAAACGAAATAGCCGTCCAAAAACCCGACGCCGACCGCACCAGGAAAATCAGGGTCCGTGATCTGACTGAACAGCGGGGAAAAGGTCAGGTCAACCGTGGCTGAAGCCGTCGCGTTAGCAGACAGTTCAAAAGTCGTGCTGTCCGTAATGCTCAAGACCGTCGCGCCAACAGGGACGCCCGCGCCCGTTACCGGCAGACCCACCCAGATAAGCGACGTGTCCGCCGTCGTCACCGTCGCGTCGCCGTTGACCGTAGTGCAACTAAGCGTGACATTCGTGTCGTTGTAGATATAGCCATTAGCGCCCGCCGCTATAAACAACTGCGTGCCGTTATCGACCATATTGACGTTATCAACGCCCGCAACGGTGCCGAGTTCGTGATACGACCAGTCCGTGTCGACCCGGTAAAGTTTGGTGCCGGAAACGGCGTAACCATACCCGTTATAGGTCCACAGCCCGCGAACGGGGCCGCTGGGGAATATGTTCAATTGGCTTAACCCCGGCGCACGCTGAAGCCACGCGGCCTCTTTGCCCCCCTCGGGAATGACCTCTGGGTAGAGGTTCACCATACGCGCGTCAGCCGCATTAGGGCTACGCAGCACATACGTGGAGCCAAGAATTGGCGTCTTCATGCTTGACCTCCAATATACATGTAGGTATACTGCATGGGCATTGAAGGAGCAACCTGATGGAAGAGTGGCGCGCAGTCCTTGGATATGAAGGACTTTATGAGATTAGCAATTTTGGTAACGTGCGTCGAGTAGCGCGCGGCAAATTGTTTACGGCGGAACAAGTAGCAGAAGCTAAAAAACGATTGGCAGACGGCGCTAAACTGAAAGATGTCGCGGCGTTTCTGAACACCAGTGTTACAACCGTTATGGCCATCAAACACGGGAAGACATGGGCGGGCGACGTTACTTATCGGCCAATGCGAACGACGCCGGATAAACATGAATACCGCATATTTAGGCCGTGCAAAGATGGGCAGTATAAGCACTACCGAATCCATAGAGCAGTATGGGAAGCGTTTAATGGGCCGATCCCTGACAGATTAGAGGTGAACCACATAAATCTCATACGAGACGATAACCGGCTAGAAAACCTAGAGTTGTTGACGCATCGTGAAAACGTGCAACATGCGCTCAATATTTACCGGCAAGACCCTAACAGTCGGCAGCCCAAAGGCCGGGCAGGGTCTTATAGAGGCAAATATTTTAAAACATAGTTACATATTGCCTGCGTAGATATTATACCGCTGTCTAGTCCCCACAATGCTGTAAGGCAACGCCATGATATCATCGGGGTTATTGATGCGCTTCAGGTTGCGCTTGCTATACATGGCGACGCGCATCACCTGCGTAGATGGTTCGACGCCAAACTCGGGGGCCATTTCGCAGGCCAGATTGTAACGGAACGCCCGCAGATAGCCGGGCGGAAAGGATAGTGTAGTCGCCAGCGTCGCCGGCTGCGTCAGTTCCTCAACAGAAATGAAATGCCACTCCAGAAGCCGCAGCGGCTTGGGGTAAACAACCATTTCAATGTTGGGGAAAGACATATTTATCCACATGACCTGTGGATAAGTGCTGGTCACGGTCTTAACGGCAATGCCGTCATATTGTTGCTGGTTGATGAACTTTATGCCGTAGGACACATTAGTCTGCGGATCACGAAAATACGTCGAATCATCCAGTAATACCGGACGGTTGCCGACAAAATCACCCGTCGGCCCGAGCGTGCGGGACAGTTCACCAGACGGCCAGTTAAAGACTTGATCTTGCGTTGAAAATACCGCCAGACGCTCCGTGTTCCAACTGTCGATCATCTGATTCAGCGCCGTCAACGCGTCCTGCGATGTCTCGGCTGAAGGCGTTTCGCCTTCCGCGAGGACGCCCAACAGCCGGAGGGCTCCGTTGATCTGATCGCCCGCTGTCGTCATCTAGCTCAAACCTTTCCCAGCCGGCCTCTTCGTCGGCAGCGGCTTCCAAGTCCATCGTCGCAACTTTCACCCCATGTTTGGGGTGCCGCAAATAAATTACCGCCATTTTTCACCTATGGTAAGGGCCAGGCGGCCCGTAGGCCGCCCGTAATCGTAAATTAGGAAACCGTAAAGTTCAGCCGGTAAACCGGGAACGTCACGGTATTGGCAAGCGTGCCCGAGACTGTTGCGCGGATACGGATACGGTCGCCGGACGCGACGACAAGGTTTGCCGCCGTGCCGTTGAGCGTCAGCGTGCGCACGGTATTGGCCGCAATGGCCGTGCCGCCCGTCGCCTTCGTCGTGTTGGCGTCAGTCGCCGCCAGCATCGCCGCCGATCCCGCGCCAGCCTGGCCGAGGTTGGTGATGCTGAAGGTGATGTAGTTCGTGTCGTTTGCCGCCAGAGCGTCAACGCCGGAAAACACCGCCGAGGACAGGACGCCGGCAGCAGGCGCGATCATGAAGACGTCGCTGTTGCCAGTCGTCGCGATAGTAGCGCCCTGCTGGCCCATGGAAAGGCCGCTGGCGATGTTGGAATTTACCTTGGACGTTGAGTCCAGAGTAGATCCGGTAACGGTGCCTCCGCTGATCGCCGCGCCTGTGACGGTAGTGCCGCTCACAAGCTCGGGATCAGAGAAGGCAACGCCGACAGGTTTCGTGTTAGGCATTGCCTTCTCCTAGTGTTAGCCGACGCGATAAAGCGTCCACGTGCCTGAGCCAGTCTTGCGGGCGCGGAACATCTGCGCGGTGCCGGCCGTGGCCACGACAGTCATCAGGCCCGAAAGCGTCCAGCCGGTGTTGGTGGTGAGCGTGATGACGCCCGAGCCAGAACCGTCGACGTTCAGAACCGAAAGATCGATCGTCGCGCCAACCTTGGCCGAGGACGGCAGCGCCGTTTCCAGCGCCGCAACCGTCGGCAACTGGTAGGACGCAGCCGACGAGCCCGGCGAGCCGAGGACGAGGCCGGTGATCACCTGATCGGCAGTCAGCGTGGCCGACGAAGTCGCCGTAGCCGGAGCCGGCGTGACGCGGAACAGCATGTCGCCGCCGTTGCCAGCGCCGACCTGATAACCGCCCGCGCCCTGCGGAAGCGCCGGGGTGGGGCCGAAGGACTCGAGCGGGTATGAAGCGCCCTGCGTAGTGATAGCCATGGTTCAAAACTCCTTGAATTGAGATGAAGATGGGGCCGAAGCCCCATCTGTTAGCCCCAAAGGCGCACGGCCATCTGCGGACGAATGACGCTGTAACCGTAGAGGACATCGATACGGCAAGGCAGTCGGTCATTATTGATGTCATACTGACGAACAATACGCAGCGAGATGCCGTTGTGGACCTGACGCGAGGCCATGTCGACGCCCTGCGGCATGAGCAGATCGGCCGTAGCGAACGCAATAGCGTCCTTGTGGTAGATCAAGTTCTGCGGATACTGCGTCGAGGCAGCGCCGAGGAAGGTGACGGCCTTGCCGGAAACCGGCAGAGCGTCAACCGTCGCGAGCGCCTGACCGGCCGAATACATAGCCGGGACAGTGACCGAAGCGGTGGTCGACGCGGTAACGTCAGCCAGAGCCACGAACTGATACAGCGAGCCGGTCGACTCACGGGTCTGCGGGTTGACGGCATAGCAGTCAGCGATGGTAAACACGTCGCCAGCCTTGATGACCGTCGAGCCAAGGCCCGTCAGAACAACCGTGGTCGAACCTTCAGTCGTAACCGACGCATTGACCGTCACAGTGCCGGTGCGCGAGCCAGTCGTGAACTGCTTGATCGACTGCGACATATTCAACTCGTCATAGCCGAGGATGCCTTCGCCGAACATGCCGTTCTTGAACTGCTTCGAGATCGCCGAAACCGGGTTGAACAGGCCCTTCATGCCCTCGATCAGCGCGGCGTTGGCGGCCGGGTTGACGGTGGCGTAGCGCGGCGACATGACCGCGGCATTCTCGTTGAGCTTCTGCTGAGCCTGCAACAGAACCAGCGAGGTGGCCGGAGTCGTGCCGGGCGTGCCGACAGAGTTGCCGATATACTTGAAGCTGTTCGCAACGTCGGCGTCGATAGACGCAGCAAGCTGCGAAATACGAGGCTTCAGCACGCGCTCGGCGAAATCGTCAAGCTGCATGGTGAGTTCGGCAGTCGTGAAGTTGACGCCGATGTGCTTCTGGCTGGACACAGCAATCGTGGTGTATTGCTCGTTGTCGTCCTGAACCTGAAGCGCCGCGCCGTCAGTGACCAGAGCGCGGTCAGGCAGACGGATACGCAGCGTCGAGCCGATCTTCGCGCCTTCGACGGCGAAAGAGTCGTCATACTGACGGTTGACGGTGCGGGTCAGCACCAGGTTGTTTTCGAGGCCAAATGTTCAACCAGAATCGCTAATTCTGGCCCGCCCCATCTCTGGGGCCGCTGCATGTCACCATGCAGAGCAGACTATCTCTTCACCTCCATAAGGAGGGCTGTGCGCTTCGGGCCGCTTGGCCCTACTCCCTTTCGGGATAGTCGTTACACCTTACACTGATGAGGACAAACACCGCCATTGCGATGTTTACCGACCTGACAGTTCATACATAGCACTTGATAACCGTCAGGAAAAGCGTTTTTTCGCAGCCACAGATAAAAAGCAGAGCCGCCACCGTTATATTGGCCGCTGCGGCGTTCGGTCGCGCCATCATTATTGATGTGGTCTATGGACAGAAACTTAGGCTCCGTCTCGCCGCAACACGCGCAAATAAACCCGCCGTAAGCCTGATAGACTTCGCGGCGAATACGGTCCTGATTTCGTTTAGTTTTATCGCGCTCGGTTTGGCGAAGCTGTTCTTCCTCTTCGGGAGAGGCGTTAGCCAATCTGCGATTGCGCCATTCGCGCGATTGTTCTCTGGCTTTCTCCCGATTGGCAGCGCGCCACTCTCTCATGCGGCGGCGCTGCCTTTCAGGATCGCGTTCCCGGTAACGGCGAGCCGCCTCCCGGTTTTTCTTTCGGACGAGTTCTTCCGGTGTCAGGTCGGAATTATTCTCGTCAGAGTCTTGGCTCGGTGTTTTCATGATATAACCCTATCATGACGTTCACCGAATTCACACAGTTGTTTTTCCAGTTATCACTAACTGGGGAGACCTAATTAATCTCCAGAGCCTTCCTCGTAATCATATCAATAGTTAGGATGCTGTTGCTCATTGCGTCGTCCTTTCAAAGACTTAGCGTCTGTTCTGCGCCTCCCACTTCTTGATCTGCCGTTGCCGCTCCGCTTCAATCCATTCCGACGTTGACATCGACTTGATAGACCGGGGGTCTGCCGTATCGTATCGCGGGCCTGAGTTTGACCGGGCTGACGTGACAGGAGCAAGAGGTGCGGGCGCGGTTGAGGTTTTCTTAACCGGCGGATTTGAAGCTAGATTAGCCTCAATCTTTCCGATCTCTTTTGCCTGCAAGATAGGCGGCAAACGGGAAATGCGCCCGGCTTCTTTCGGATTGGAGCCAAGGTAGTAGATCACCTCGGGGCCGATATCCGACGCCTGGATGGCTTGGGCCATGTGATCGGTGACAGGAAGGTTCGGGTTATACGCGACTTGCTCGAAGTCCTCGTATCGCTCGCGCGCTTCCTCTTCGCGATCCTTGTAGGCCTCTACGATTTCAGCCTGTTGCTTCGCGGCGTCTCGCTGCGCCAAAAGTTCCCGAGCCTTATGCTCAGCAAGCACTTCTGCATATTGCTGGGCAGACTCGAAATCATTCGGATCAGCGGGAGGTGTCGCAGACCGTGAAGTCTGTAACTCCGCGAGGCGCTGGGCCTGCTCGCGTTCCCACTTACGCTGTTCTCTTGCAAGGCGCTTGCTTACAATCGCGTCCAACTCTTCCTGAGAGAACGTCTTTGTATGCTGCTGTTCCTCCGGCGTCGATTCCTGCGGAATGTCCGGTGCTGCCGTAGCTTCCGGTTCCGGCGCGGGGCTGATGTCCGCTACAGCCTGGTCTTCGTCAGACATTTCTACCTAGCTTTCCGGCCAGTCGGTTGAAGTTACTATATTATGCCGTCGCGCCCGGCGCAACCGGGATCGGCGGGACGTCGTCCTGCGCCTGCTTGGCGGCGTTCGTCTTCTCGACGTTGATCGTGTTCGCCAGAATGCCCTGCAAGAGGCCATTGGCGACGGCGTCGAAGACTTCCTGCCCAGTCGGCGGGCGAACGTCTGGCGGGATCGGCGGATCGGCAGTCGGATCGCCGCCTTCCTGCACGCCGTTCGGGAAATAGAGCTGCGCGTAGGCGATGGTGATGCGATCAATGTCGCCGTCAGCGATCAGGACGCGGCTTTCGAGCGCAGAGGCGTCCGTGTCGCGCTTGGATGAGATAGCGAAAAAACCCATCACGCATGTCCTTCAGTTTCGTCAGCAGCCGGAGCCGCAGGGGTGTTAGCAGCCGCCACAGCCGCTTCCAGCTTGGCGAGAATGGCAAGCGCCGGTTTCGCGGCCTGTATGCCGGATGCCTTCACGGCGAGGTCGAGAAGACCGCCGAGCGAGTTGAGTTCGTCCTGATCGAAAGTGACTGAAATGGTGTTCATGTAGTTCTCCAAAGGTGCCTACCGAGTTGGAGACAGCACAGGCTCGGTAGGCGTCCTCCTGTGCTGTGTTTGTGTTAGCCGATCAGCCAGTTGGTGCCGTCTGAAACCACAGGCACTTTGTTCCCCCCGCCGCCCGCTACGGTTGACAGGAAGGTCGTGGCGTTGGCGTCTGTGACGAACGAACGTGCGCCTGCGCCAGCAGTTGAAGCAGACGGGAGAGATGCGACAGTTGTGGATGCCGTCTTCACATAGGAACAGGTGATGCCAGCGTCTGCGCTATCGTCCGCGAGGCGCACGGCGAGCGTGGCGCTGGAGCGTTTGAGGGCGGGGAAGCTGGAGGTCGTGCCACCGAATTGGAGGAGGCTGAAGTCACTTGCGGTGCTGTTTACGAAAAGGATATTTCCGTCCGTTGTAGCCCTAATCAGAGAACGACCACTCCACCCTATATAACTCGTAACTCCAGCAAAGACGCTACTAGTAAACGCCCAATTGCCTGCGCTAGTGATGCCATAATCAAGTTTTGTCGTTCCACCAATGATGAACTGCATATTGCGCGCAGTCGCATACGCGCCGCCGTTCTTCGTGCCGATGGTCAGGACGTTGGCGGTGGTCGAAAAGTCGAACGTGCCAAAATCGTAATCGGTCGCGGGAGCCGCGCCAGCAAGGTTGTAGACGCGGAAAGTCTGCGCGGTCGTCCCGTTTCTCAGCGCGAGCGTGTTGGCGGCGTCGCGGGCGAGGATGGTGTCTAGCGCGCCTGCTGAACCAGCATTGTTAGTCCAGCCAAACAATCCCGTGTTGAACAGGCCGAGTTGTGCTGCTGTCGCGGTGATACCTTGTCCACCACTATTCGCAAACGTGCCTGCGTTGATTGTTGTGGCCGCTGTTACGGTTCTATCGCTCGCAATCGTCAGCGCCGTCGCATACGCATTCTGCGCCGTGCCGCTGCTACCCGCAGGAGACACTTGGAAGATAATCGAGCCGCCAGCGCCCGTGCCGGTGCCTGCGCTGCCCTTGATGGTGAAGTTTGCGCCCGCCGTATTCGTCGTGCCAGCGACAACCGACTGCACCTGTAGCGTCTGAGCGACAGGCGAGGCGGCGTCCGCTGCGCCAACCCGTAGCGTCGAAGACAAATACGACAGATCAAGGCCGCCGAATGCACCGGCGTTGTTATACTGGATTTGGCCGTTGGAGCCGCCAGGCGAAGTCGATCCGCCGCCCGCGCTCGTCGCGCCAAAGATCGAGACGCCAAAACCCTGGTTTGCCTGGATAGTCATGTCGGCGATCCCTTACGCGTAATACGTCACGTTCAGTTCCGCCGACGCAGACGTCTGGATGAACTTGATGTTTTGAAGATCGCCGTCGTAGCTCAGATAGGTGCCGGCCGTGACAGGCATTCCGACGCTTGCCGTCGGGTTTGTGCCGTCGTCTCGCCAACGAATGTCCTTGGTGAGCGGCGCGATCAGCGCGCGAGTAGCGCCCGTAGGGACTGTCAGGCCAACCGCAGACGACAAGTTGGTGATCTGCTGATAGCCGAGGGCTTGCGTCGTGTTCTTGAGGCCCATGATTTCCTCTTAAGCCAGAAATTTCAGCTTATAGATCGTGCCTAGATATAGAGCAACAATCTCGTCGATGATGTTCTGCAACGCAGTTTCGTCCTTGTTGCACACCTTATACCGCATATCTTCAATATCCTTGAGCGAATCCTCAAGAAAATCAACGACATTGCTGGTTTTTTTGGCCGACTGGAGCGCAATCGGGCCAATAATCCCGTGGCGGCCCATGTAGGCCTCCGCGAACGCGTCCGCGAGGTCGATAATGTCGCCATAGAACTTACCCAGCGCCTTATGCTTGGCGTAAGAGCGTGTGTTCAGATGCGCCGAATGCGTCACGTCGCGGGCCAAGAATAAATGACCGATGAAAACCTCGCAGGTCACATCATTTCTCCCGTTTCGCGGATCGGAGCGTTACCAGCGACCAAATCACCCGTATCCAGCGCCGCGGCGATGGTGCCTTGAACTATATCACTGATTTGTTCCGGTGACATACTGTTCGCGAACGCCTGCATTCGCTTGGTTTCGGCCTCGAACGCCTTAATCTGGCTGTTTTGCTCGTCAATGGCCAGCTTCTGCATGTCATAGGACTGCTGAAGCGCCTGAATCTGAGCGTTTGTCTGTTCCATCGCCTGCGCCATCTGCTCCATCTGCTGACGCATGACCTGGGCTTCCGGCGAATCGTCGGTGTCTTCCAGCACTTTCGGGTCAAGCATCTTCTCAAACCGCTTGGCCATTGTCTCAGAGCCCGGCCAGTCCATGTTCTTGACGAACAGGTCGCCCGCCACGCTCCAGAGCGCCGGATTGGTCTGCAAAATCTGCCCCATCGTGTCCATGGCTTCCTGCTTACGGGTCATGTAGCTGGGGCCGGAGGACACTTGCACGTCGTAAGTGCCGACGTTGGGGTTGTAGATTTTGGCGATTTCAATGCCTTCCTCATTAACGATCTTGCGCACCGCCTCCGGCTGGGACGGGTTGATGCGCGCCATGCCGACTTCGCCCTCGACATTGATGATGCGGGCGACGCGCTGCGTGTCGTAAATTTTCGGGATCAGATCGACTAACTGCCGGGCGACATACTTCACCGCCCGCGAGAGGTTGTCGACATAATGATAAGTAGACGTGTCGCCTTGCCGCTCCCGAGCGAGGATCGCACGACCCGTCCGTTCGTTGGAAGTCGCCCCAATGCTACTATCGTATTGGCCAGTGGTCGATTTAATGTCTTCCCCCGCTCCCATTTTGGCCTGGATAAGGCCCGTTTGAGCCATCGGAGGCTGGGCGCGTTCAGGTAAGGGAAGCGGGTTGCCGGCTCCATCGGTAACATCAGGGTTAACCTCAAGATAGGGCCAATTATTGGTGTTAGCGGTCTTCCAGTTCGTTTCATACCCTTCAAACTGGCCGCCATAACCGATAAACGGCGCTTTAGGAGCCAGCGCCAGCATCTCGGCCTCTTGGCTGACCCAATAGTTATACATGCGCTGCGCGTCCTTGGCGTTGCGCACAAGGCCGCTGATGTAAAGCTGACCGTCGACCTCAAACTCGTTGCCGACGACGCGGATTACGGGGATATATTTACCCGCCCAGTCGCGTTCCTCCAGCACCTCATAGCCGTTGGTCTTGAGCCACTTGACCTGTCGGCGGTCGCTCTCTCGCGAGCGCAGCGGCTTGCCATATGCCGCCTTCAGCCGCTTGTCCTCCGGCGTGCCGTCGAACGCCGTGATGTTGTCCGGGTAGAGGTTGAGCGTCGCCTTGCGCGTATCGACATAAAAATACTCGGCAATCCGCACCGTTTCCTGCGTGATCCACTGGGAGAGGTTTTGATCGCCCACACCCTGCGACATCATGCCGGTCACGGGCGTCGCGTCGGGATACATGCGCTCGTATTCAGCCTTGGGAACGTCCTGGGTGATAAAACAGTAGTTCGCGTCCTGCCCGCACGGGTCTTGGATCATCGGGTCCATGTAGACGCTGAAGCTGCTGCGGACGCGGCCAATGCGGATGTCCTGATCGAAAGAGTCTTCCTTCGTGTATTCCGTCAGGATGCGGATGTAGCCCTCGCCGTAGACCACCTGGTTGTCGCAGGCGGTGTCATAGGCCACGTCGGCGTCGGACATATACTCAATATGCCGCACGATGCCGTCGAATATCTCCGCCACCTCCGGGTCGGCGTCCTCGTCGGCCGGGATCACGCGGGCCGTCGGGCGGTTCTGGCGCTGCTCGTTGGTCACCAGCCTGACGTGCTGCGGCAGCTTGTTGATCGTCAGGCACGGCCGCGCGTTGATCGTCTGGCCCTGCACCGCGCCACGGGTCGCCAGCACGTCCGCCGGCCACTGCCATGCGTTGTCCGGCGAGCCCGCCATGAAGCGCAGATCGTCTAGCTCGTCCTCGCGGCTGTCGCTGTAAGCCGTCTGCGCCACCGTAAACCGATGGCGCATCGTCGCCAGACGGTCATCGTCCGGGTTATCGGAGACTTTGCCTGCGGCCGTAACGTCATTTGCCACAAGACTTACCCTTCTTGGCCGCGCGCTTGGTCGCGTAGGCGATGGCGGCGGCCTGTTTGACGGGCTTGCCCGCCTTTACTTCAGCGGCAATATTCTTGCGGAGTGCGTTCTTGGACGCTGACTTGACCAGAGGCATTACTTCTTCCTCGTTTTAGCGGATTCCTTGAACGCCTTGGCCGTCGGAGCGCCCTTGGCCCCCGGCTTGCGCATTTTTTCGCCCGACCCAGCGGCGATGCGGGCCTTCTTGGCGTGAATGTTGGCGTATAGCCCCGGCTTACTTGCCACAGTTCCACCTTTTCAGACTGGCCTTAGCGCGTTCGCCGTCTTTAGCCTTTGCTGCAACCGCAGACATTCTTGCACAAAATGACTTTTTACGCCCCTTGTCGGCCTCGGTCTTGGGGTTAGGGGCCGGAGCCTTCAGCTTGCTGCCCGTCGCGGCGTTATACTTGGCCCGGCCCTTGGCCGTGAGGCCCGCGCCCGCCTTGGTCGGCAGCTTCTCGCCGCGGCCGACTGCGAGAGAGACAGATTTCTTAGCCATCTAATGGCCCATCCAGCCAGAGGAAATAGCGCCGCCAGCATAGACGCTGCGGGGTCTATTGTCTACCCGCGCTTCGCGATGCGCTACGGGGAAAGCGAAAGTAATGGCTATCGCGTCCGCGGCGTCGGGGCTGGCGAGCCCACGCGCCTTCATGTCCTTCTTGCTCTCCAGGAAGATCGTCCCCTTCGAGTCCGGCTTCATCATCGGTCCCGTCAGATCGCTCTTCAGGAACCGGTCGTTGGGTATGCTGGCCGTCTTCAGCCATTCCTTCATCGCCCCCCACATCTCAGCCCGCTTGTTCCCATACATCAGCGGCTTGACGCTCTTGTTCCCGAAGTTCACCCCCCTGATCTTGTAGCGTTGCTCCTTGAGCCGGTCTACGACGCCCGCCCCGAGCCCGCCCTCGTCAATGACCACCAGCGCCGGCTTGAACTCCTCGATCACGTCGATGACCCGTCCCACCACCTCCATGGTGTCGTCGCCCCGGTAGCGCCGGATGCCGATGATGTCGCGCCCCTGCCGGATGGCGATGACCGTCGCGTCCGCCCCGAACCGCGCCGGATCGACCCCCACCACTATCGGTGCGCTCTGGTCCTGTGATGGCGCGCGCGCCTGTGCGTCCAAGACCAGTGACGACGGTATGAACTGGTCATCCGATGCGTTCGGGAACGCCCCATAGACCTCGACATGCGCCTGGCTGGAGTCGGGTCCATACTCGTCGATGATCTGCTGATAAACGGCCTTATCAGTTCCCTCCACGCCTCGGGCGTCAACAACCTTGTTCCGCCAGAACTCTCGCTTGGCGTTGAAGCATTCGTAGAAATATCCGCTGTTTCGGCGGGGGTTGCTAAAAGCAAGCCAAAAACGATTAGGAGTGTTCTCGGTAAAAAAGCCGGATGCAACCGCCCATATGCTGTCATCAATGCCACTCGCCTCATCGAACACCAGCATGACGCCGGCGAAGTTATGCACACCCGCGTAACTGTCGGGGTTCTCCGCGGACCACAGCCGGCCCTCGACGCCCCAGTAGCGCGTGCCCAGCTTCAAGTCCCGCTCGACCAGTTCCGCGATCCACTTGGCCGGCAGGACACGGGTGGCGCTGACCTCGAACCAGTGGTTGTTGAGGCTCATCGACAGCCACTTGGTGATCTCGGCCCAAGTCACCGAACGTAGCTGGGCTTCCGAGTTAGCCGACACGATGGTCGTGCTGCCGATCCTTGTCGTCAGCATCCATATCACCAGCCAGCTTACGAGGGCCGACTTGCCAATGCCGCGGCCAGAGGACGTGGCCATGCGGAACGTCTCGAAGTCCAGCCTGCCGTTATTGGTGCGGATGTGGTCGCGCAGGTCTTGCAGCACTTCTAGCTGCCACTTGCGCGGCCCGGTGAAATGCTCAAGCGGCGTCCCCGGCTTCCCCCACGGAAACGCCAGTCGCACGAACGCCACCGGATCGTTCTTGATGTTGGCTGACCACATGGTCGCCATCAACTTCTGTTCTTCGTCCGCCGAATACAGGGGGGTCTGCATCTAGTATCTGCCCTTCAATGACGCGCGTCTGCGCCTCCTCCAGCGCCGCCAGGATCGAGATGCGCTGTTCGACCTGCACCTGTATGGACTGCGGCGCGGACCACTTGTGAGCGTAACGCAGTATTTCCAGCGCCGCCTTGGTGTCGCCCGACAGCGCCGCCTCGCGCAGCACGCCCGCCATCTCGGCCTCGCCCTCCGCGCGGCCCTTATGTTCAGCATACTCCGCTATCGGGTCAAGCTGCACCAGCCGCCGATACTCCAGCGGCGTCAGCCCAGCCGCATACGCCAGCGAGTCGCCTTTCAAGCCCTTCCGCGCGGCTTCGTAAATGCGCTCCAGCACCGCCTCGGTCGCGGTGATCTGACGCGGCTCATATGGAAGTGACGTAAACATAAAGTCTTTTACCATAAAAATAAAAAAAGAAAAATTGTTCGTGATGGCTGCGTATTTTTACAAGGGGTGGTCGCGGGCGCTGTCCCCCCCCCCACCTGCGCGGCCTGCCAATGCGCCAAG
>Ga0208783_10000181_pt1 | contig 39141 bp, 38 predicted proteins | sample DEB19_08_DNA_2_FD_184529 | JGI IMG/M metagenome (GOLD analysis project Ga0208783, IMG submission 184529) | Aqueous microbial communities from the Delaware River and Bay under freshwater to marine salinity gradient to study organic matter... | ecosystem: Environmental > Aquatic > Marine >... | reverse complement strand
CCGGCCGCCGAACCCGACAAGCGGGCGGGGGAGATCGAGCGCGTGCTCGGTATCCCCGCCGATGAGGTTCTGCGCATCTCGGCCAAGACCGGTGAGGGGGTCACCGAACTCCTCGACGCCGTGGTCAAGCAGATCCCGCCGCCGAACGGCGACGCCGATGCGCCGCTCCAGGCCCTCATGTTCGACTCGTACTACGACGCGTACCGCGGCGTGATCTCGTCGGTGCGGGTGTTCAACGGCGTGATGCGCTCCGGCGCGCGTCTGCGCTACGTGAACGCCGCCCGTGATCACGACGCCGACGAGATCGGGGTCCGACTCCCGACTCCCACTCCGGTGGCGACCCTCGGTCCGGGGGAGGTGGGCTACCTCATCGCCGGCATCAAGGACGTCGGCGAGGCCAAGGTCGGGGAGACCGTGACCGACGCGGGCAACCGGGCCGAAGCCCTGCCCGGCTACCGCAATCCGAAGCCGATGGTGTTCTGCGGGCTCTACCCGGTCGACGGAGACGAGTACGCGGACCTCCGCGAGGCGCTCGAGAAGTTGCGCCTCAACGACGCCTCGTTCACCTACGAGCCCGAGACCTCGGGGGCCCTGGGCTTCGGCTTCCGCTGCGGATTCCTCGGCCTGCTCCACATGGAGATCATCCGGGAGCGACTGGAGCGGGAGTACAACCTCTCGCTCGTGGCGACGGCGCCCAACGTCGAGTACCACGCCCACATGGTCGACGGCTCGATCGAGGTGGTCGACAATCCCTCGGCGATGCCCACCCCCAATCAGGTGGAGCGCATCGAGGAGCCCTACGTCAAGGTCACGATCCTCACTCCCGTCGAGTACGTCGGCACGTTGATGGAGCTGGCGCAGTCGCGCCGGGGCGAACTCGATCGAATGGATTACCTCTCCGAGGACCGGGTCGAGCTCGTCTACCTGCTGCCCCTCGCCGAGATCGTTCTCGACTTCTTCGACCAGTTGAAGTCGCGAACGCGCGGTTACGCCTCGCTCGACTACGAGCCGGCCGGGGCGCGTTCGTCGAACCTGGCCAAGGTCGATGTCCTCCTCAACAACGTGGCGGTCGACGCGTTCAGCTCGATCGTGCACAAGGACAAGGCCTACGACTACGGCCGGCGCATGACCCAGAAGCTGCGCGAGCTGATCCCGCGGCAACTCTTCGATGTGCCCATCCAGGCTGCGGTGGGCGGGCGGATCATCGCCCGCGAGACCGTGAAGGCCAAGCGCAAGGACGTGCTCGCCAAGTGCTACGGCGGTGACATCACCCGGAAGCGCAAACTGCTCGAGCGCCAGAAGGAAGGCAAGAAGCGCATGAAGCAGATCGGCCGGGTCGAGGTGCCGCAGGAGGCGTTCGTCGCCGCACTCAAGCTCGACGAGTGACTCCCCGCTCCGGCCGCGGACTCACTCCCCGGCTCGGGCGTACGCGCGCTGGATCCGGATGCGCAGGAGGTCGCGGGCCCGGGTGAAGGTCACGTCGGCGGCCCCGGCGTCGAGGGCCGTCCAGGGTGGGCCCGGCCCGGAACTGCCGTCGGCGGGGGTGAGGGCGCCGGCCGGTTCCTCGTCGGCGACGAGCAACCCGGCGGTGCCGTACGCCGCCGCGAACCGGCGGCCCGACGGGTGAACCGCGACCGGGCAGCCGTCGGCCCACTCGACCGTGGCGCCCCGGCACGCGCGGACCCAGGTGGCGAAGCGCTCGGCCAGTTCCGGGGCGCACGGCGTGCCGTCGGTGGCCTCGGAGCCGCGTTGCGAGGATTCCTCGGACGAGTCTTCACGACGGTCGGCGGGGGAGGACGCCCGGAGTCGGGCGATCAGGCCGGGCGGCGGCTGTTCAGACGTCACGGGGGAGGCCGAGCACCCGCTCGGCCACGATGTTGCGCTGCACCTCGCTCGTTCCCCCGCCGATCGTGAGGGCGCGGGCGTAGAGGAAGCCGTAGTGCCAGCCCTTGTCGTCGACCTCGCCGAACGGACCGACGTCGGCGAGGAGTCCGTGCGCGCCCGCGAGGTCCTTGGCCGCACCCATGATGCGCTGACCGTGCTCGTCGGCGATCGCCTTGCGGACGGACGCCTCGGGTCCGGGTTCGTGCCCGAGCACCTTGGCCGCCACGGTCCGCAGCCGGATGAAGCGGAGAACCTCGGCCTCGGTGTAGAGGTGGGCGAGGCGCTGACGCAGGAGCGGATCGGTCGTGCCCCCGTGCTCCCGCACCGACTCGAGTACGTCGTGGGCGGTCGGACCCCGGCCCCACAGCGCCCCCTCGCCCGAGAGCGACACCCGCTCGTTGCCGAGCGTCACCCGCGCCAACCGCCATCCGTCGCCGACGGCTCCGACGACATCGGCGGCCGGGATGCGGACGTCGGTGAATGTCACCTCGTTGAACTCGTGCGTCCCCGTCATCTGCACGATCGGTCGCACCTCGATGCCGGGGCTGCGCATGTCGACGACGAAGTAGGTGATGCCGTGGTGGGCCTCGGCTCCGGGGTCGGTGCGGGCGAGGAGGATGCCGTAACGGGCCACGTGGGCGAGGGTGTTCCACACCTTCGTACCGTTCACGACCCATTCGTCGCCGTCGCGCGCCGCCCGGGTGGTGAGGCCGGCGAGGTCGCTCCCGGCGTCGGGCTCACTGAACAGCTGACACCACAGTTCGGATCCGTCGAGTACTCCGGGCAGCCACCGCGCCTGCTGCTCGTCGGTCCCGGCGACGAGGAGGGTCGGGCCCGCCCACCCGATCCCGATGGGATTCATGGGGCGGGGCACGCGCAGTTCGCGCATCGCCTCGTCGATGGCGAGCTGCTCGGCGGGTGCGGCGTCGAGGCCCCAGGGGCGCGGCCAGTGCGGGGCCACGAAACCGGCGGCCGCGAGGGTGCGACCCCAATCGGCGGGCCACGACCCGTCGGGAGCATGCCGGGCGACGAGGTCGCGGAGCGCGGCGACGTGGTTGCCGGCGACGGCCGGGTCGCCGGAATCCGGTGTTGCTCCGTTCGCCTCGTCCACCGCGGGGGACGCTATCCCCGCGCGACGATGGCGCATGGGGTTCGGCGTGTACGTGCACATCCCGTTCTGCACCCACCGCTGCGACTACTGCGACTTCGCGACCTGGACGGACCGTGACCATCTCGTCGACGCCTACGTCGACGCCTGCGTCGTCGATGCGGAGCGGCGTCGGGCCGCCGCCCCGCGCGCCGCCGACTCGGTGTTCCTCGGTGGGGGAACCCCGTCGGTGCTCTCGGGGGAGCAACTCGCCCGGATCCTCGGGGCCGTCGACCGCACGCCCGACGCCGAGGTGACGGTCGAGTGCAACCCTGACAACGTCGATCCGGCGAGGCTCGAGGCCTACGCGGCGGCCGGGGTGAACCGCATCAGTCTCGGGGCCCAGTCGTTCGTTCCCCACGTTCTCGCCGCGCTCGGTCGCACGCACGACCCCGACAACGTCGCCCGCGCCGTCGAGTGGGCGCGGGCCGCCGGGATCGAGCGCATAAATGTCGACCTGATCTACGGCACGCCGGCCGAACGTTCCGACGACTGGCGGGTCTCGCTCGACGCGGTGATCGCACTGGGAGTAGGTCACGTCAGCGCGTACGCGCTCACCGTCGAGGCGGGGACCCCGCTCGGACGCGACGTCGCAGCCGGGCTCCGACCGGCTCCCGACGACGACGCCCAGGCCGACGCCTACGAGATCGCGGACACGGTGCTCGGCGCGGCGGGCTACGAGTGGTACGAGGTGTCGAACTGGGCGCGCCCCGGTGAGGAGTGTCGCCACAACCGCGTCTACTGGGAGCAGGGCGACTACGTCGCGATCGGGTGCGCGGCCCACGGCCACACCGACGGCGTGCGCTGGTGGAACGTGCGGACCCCGGAGCGCTACATCGCCGCGATCGCGGCGGGCGCCGACCCCGAGGCGGGACGCGAGGTGCTCGATCCGGCCGCACGGGCCGAGGAGCGCTTGACGCTGGCCCTGCGGACCCGGACCGGATCTCGCGTTGCCCCCGCCGCCCGAGCCGAGATCGACGGCCTCGTCGACCAGGGCCTCGTGGTCCGCGCCGGAGACCGCATCGTCCTCACCCGGAGAGGGCGGATGCTCGCCTCGGACGTCACCGCTCGCCTGCTCCTGGCGGGCGCGGCGGTGGAGGCCCCCGCCGACCCGGTCGGTAGCATCGGCGGCACGTGAGATCCCTGGACGAGCGCAAGGCCGCGATCCTGCGGGCGATCGTCGAGCAGTACGTCGCGGCCGCGGCGCCGGTCGGTTCGCAGACCGTCACCCAGACCGCCGGACTGGGCGTCTCGGCCGCCACGGTGCGCAACGAGATGTCGGTCCTCGAGAGCGAGGGCTACATCGCCCAGCCCCACACGTCGGCCGGCCGGGTGCCCACCGACCGGGGCTACCGCTACTTCGTCGATCACCTGGCCGGCGCCCCGCAGTTGCCGGGCGCCGAGCGCCGCCGGATCGCCGAGTTCTTCACGAGTGCCACCCTGGCGATGGACGAACTCCTCGGGCAGACCTCGCAGCTGCTCGCGGGGATCACCGCCCACGCCGCCGTGGTGGTCGGCCCCGAGACGCAGGCGGTCACGGTGCGCGCCGCCCAACTCGTCCGTCTCGACGACCGGGTTCTCCTCGCCGTCGTCGTGCTCTCCGACGGCGAGGTGGGCAAGCAGGTCGTGGCCCTCGACGACGACTTGGGCGACGACGAGGTCGTCGCCGCCAACGCCCGGTTCGGTGCGCTGCTCGAGGGGCGTCGGCTCGCCGATCTCGCCACGCTCGCTCCCGACCCGCATCCCGACGATCGCGTCGGCGCACTCGTGCAGACGGCGTGCGAGGCCTTGCGGGCCCACGCCGAGCAGCACGAGGGCGAAGCGCTCTACGTGGGGGGTGTCAGCCGCCTCGCCGCCGAGGGTGACGCGTTCGTGGCCACCGACGTCGCCCGTCTGCTCGAACTCCTCGAGCAGCACACCGTGCTCGCCGCGCTCCTCCGCGATCTCCTCGGGCCCGGGCTCACCGTCTCGATCGGCTCCGAGAACGAGCGGGCCGACCTCCGCGAGTGCTCGATCGTTCTCGCTCCGTTCGTCGTCGGGGGTGAGGCGGCGGGCACGATCGGCGTGCTCGGACCCACCCGTATGGACTACCGCAAGGCCCGGGCGGCGGTGACGGCGGTCTCGCAGCAGTTGGGGCGTCGGCTCACACGATGACGGCCCGCGACTTCTACGAGGTTCTCGGTGTCGGTCGCGACGCGACCGAGGACGACATCAAGAAGGCCTTCCGGGGACTCGCCCGCAAGTACCACCCCGACGCGAATCCCGACGATCCGACGGCGGCCGAGCGCTTCCGCGAGGCGACCGAGGCCTACGAGACGCTCCGGGACCCCGAGCGCCGGCGCCGCTACGACATGTTCGGCACGAGCGACGGTCCCGGCCCCGGCAGCCCGTTCGGGTCGGGCTCCTTCGGTCTCAATGATCTCTTCGAGGCCTTCTTCTCGGGCGACGCCTTCGGTGGGCGAGGACGGTCCGGGGGTCCCGAGCGCGGTTACGACGCCGAGTACGGCGTGGAACTCACGCTCGAGGAGGTCGTCTTCGGCTCGCACAAGACGATCGAGCTCGACCTGCCCGTCGAGTGCGAGGACTGCGGGGCGTCCGGCTGTGCGCCCGGCACCCATCCGGCACAGTGCGCCACCTGCGGCGGGGTCGGTGAGGTCCGCCAGGTGCGCCGATCGCTACTCGGTCAGGTGATCACCGCGGCTCCCTGCGCATCGTGCGGGGGAACGGGCCGCACTATCGCCGATCCCTGCCCGCGCTGCGCCGGCGAGGGCAGCCATCGCGGGATGCGCTCGGTCGAGTTCGAAGTGCCCCGCGGCATCGCCGACGGCCAGCGCCTGCGCCTCTCGGGTCGCGGTCCGGCCGGGTCCCACGGCGGCCCGCCCGGCGACCTCTACGTCGCGGTGCGCGTCTCCCCCCATGCCGACCTCGAGCGGCGGGGTGATCAGCTGTGGCGGGCGCTCCCGGTTTCGGTCGCGCAGGCCGCGCTCGGGACCGAGATCGAGATCGAGACGCTCGACGGTCCGAAGTCGGTGAAGGTTCCGGCCGGCACCCAGCACGGCACGCACCTCCGTCTGAAGGGGCTCGGGGTTCCGGCCCTGCGCAGCGCCCGGCGCGGCGACCTCGTGTGCGAGGTGCAGGTCGAGGTCCCCCGACACCTGAGCGACGAGGAGGCCGAGCTCCTCGCCCGGTTCGCCGCGCTGCGGGGTGAGCACCTGGCCCCGACCGACGAGGGTCTGCTGGCGCGACTGCGCTCGGCTTTCCGCCCTTGAGCGCGACGGTTCCGGGGTCGCCCGCGGCGGTCGATGCGGTGGCTCACGTGATCGTCGACGACCCGGTCGACGAGCTCGTCGTCGACGGGCCGGCCGGGCACCACCTGGTACGGGTGCGCCGCTTGCGGGCCGGGGAGTGCATCACCGCCGCCGACGGGCTCGGGACCTGGCGCGAGTACCGGGTGGCCGACGCGAGTGCGGGCGGTCTCCGGGCGGTCGCCGAAGGTCCGGTGCGAACCGAGGCGGCGCCGGCCGTGGGGATCGCGGTGGCGGTCGCGGTCACGAAGGGCGGGCTCGACGACGTCGTGACCGCCGTGACCGAACTCGGCGCCGTGCGGATCGTGCCCTTGCTCACCGAACGGGTGGTCGCCCGCTGGGATGCGGCCCGGGCCGACCGGGCCGCGGCGCGCTTGGCCGCCGCCGCCCGTGCCGCAGCCGAGCAGTCGCGGCGGGCCCGCCTCCCCGTGATCGAGCTCCTCACCCCCGTCGCCGACCTCGTCGGTCGGCCCGGCCTCGTCGTCGCCGACCGACTCGGCCTCCCGGCTCCTCGCCTCGACCCGCCCGCCGCGGGCGAGTGGATCGTGGCGGTCGGGCCCGAGGGCGGCTTCGCTCCGGCCGAGTCGCTCGCGTTCGGGGACTGCCCCCGCCTGGCCCTCGGCCCGCACGTTCTGCGGGCGGCCACGGCGCCCGTTGCGGCCGTGGCGGCGCTGAGCGCCCGCCTCGCTGCGTGGTCGGCCTGATCCTCCACGGACCGGTCTCGGCCCGGGTGGCTGCGGACGGTGACCTCGCGGGCGCGAGAAATGCCGTGAATGTCACGCTCAGTAGTGCTAACGTCCCACCCGGTCGTGGTACGGGACTTCCTGATATCACGCCCCGTGGTCGGCTCCGGCGTCCGGAATCGACCACGATCCGGGTGAGGGCACCCGGCGATACACAAGTGATCGGGAGGCGAAGGTGATCGAGGATCGCGACGAGGCGGGCGGCGAGGGCGGCCTGCGGGTCGGGGAGCGACTGCGGGCGATCCGCCGGCAGAAGGGGCTCTCCCTCCACGACGTCGAGGCGCGCTCTGCGCTCGAGTTCAAGGCCTCGGTCCTCGGTGCCTACGAGCGGGGCGAGCGGGCGATCTCCGTGCCCCGCCTGCTCCGCCTCGCGGAGGTCTACGAGGTGCCGGCCGACCAGCTGCTCCCCCGGGAGCTCGACGTCGACATCGATCTGGTGGCCGAGGCCGCCCGCGGCGACTTCGAGGCGGGATCGGGCTTCACGCTCGACCTCGTCCGCCTGCGTGAGCTCGACGACCCCGATGCCGCGACGATCGACCGCTTCGCGACCGCGCTGCAGCGCGACCGGCAGGACTTCAACGGCCGCATGTTGACGATCCGCCGGGCCGACCTCCGGGTCCTGGCGGCGTGTCTCGGGCGCAGCCCCGAGGAGCTCGGTGCCCGGCTCGAGAAGCTCGGTCTGCGGGTGCCCGTCCGCTCCTGAGGCATCGCCGTCACCGGTTCGGTGACCGCCCGGGTCCACCCTGGGCTACCCTCGTCCCCAGCTTGGCCCCGCCACCCACGACCACGTCCGATCGTGCCGACGAGCGCATCGGAACGGTACGCGTCCTCGTCCCCGGCAACCACCTCATGGTGGGCATTCTCGGCGAACGCGACCAATGGCTCCGCCTCGTCGAGGGCTCCTTCCCGGTGGCGATCCTGGTGCGGGGCAACGAGATCACGATCACCGGCGGGCCGGCCGAGGCCGCTCGTGTCGGTCGTCTGTTCGAGGAGTTGGTCGTGCTGGTCGAGCAGGGCCACGTTCTCGACCGCGAGGTGCTCGGTCGCTCTATCGACATGTTGAAGGTCGACCAGCGCCCGACCGAGGTCCTCGCCACCGAGGTCGTGCGGGGGCGTCGGAGCGTCCGACCGAAGACTGCGGGCCAGAAGCGCTACGTCGACGCCGTTCGCGAGAACACCGTCACCTTCGCGATCGGTCCCGCGGGCACGGGCAAGAGTTACCTGGCCGTGGCGCTCGCCGTGCAGGCGCTGCAGGCCAAGGAGGTGAACCGCATCATCCTGACCCGACCCGCAGTCGAGGCGGGCGAGCGGCTCGGGTTCCTCCCCGGCGACATGCTGGCGAAGGTCGACCCGTATCTCCGCCCGCTCTACGACGCCCTCCACGACATGCTCGAGCCCGATGCGGTGAGCCGCCTCATGGAGCGGGGGACGATCGAGGTCGCGCCGCTCGCCTACATGCGGGGTCGCACCCTCAACGACTCGTTCATCATCCTCGACGAGGCCCAGAACACGACCCCCGAGCAGATGAAAATGTTCCTCACCCGGCTCGGGTTCGGCTCGCGGGTCGTCATTACCGGCGACGTCACCCAGATCGACCTGCCCGACGGACGGGGTCGGTCGGGGCTCACGCAGGTGCGTTCGGTGCTCGAGGGCATCGAGGGGCTCGTCTTCGTCGAACTCGGCTCGCCCGACGTGGTCCGGCACCGGATCGTGCAGGACATCGTCGACGCCTACGAACGGCATACCCCGTGACGGGGTCCCGGTGAGGACGACGGACGGCCCGGTCGTCTTCTGCGCCGACGAGCAGGTCGAGGTCCCCGTCGACGTCGACCGGTGGTCGCGTCTCGCCCGGGTCGTTCTCGCCGACGAGCGCGTGGCCCAGCGCTACGGTCCCGACGTCGAGATGGCTCTGCTGTTCGTGGACGAGTCCACCATCGCCGGCCTCAACGTCCGCTACCTCGACGGCGACGGTCCGACCGACGTTCTCGCCTTTCCGATCGACGAGGCTCCGGTCACGACCGGCCGTCGACCCGACGAGGGCGGACGGGGTCCCGGATCCGACGGTGCTTCCGATCCGCCCGCCGTGCTCGGTGATGTCGTCGTCTGCCCCGCTGTCGCCCGTCGGCAGGCCGAGGCGCGCGGAGGTGCCGCCGACGACGAGATGGCGCTGCTCGTCGTCCACGGGGTCCTGCACCTGCTCGACTACGACCACCAGGAGCCGGAGGAGCGGGCCGTGATGCAGCGGCGCGAACAGGAGATCCTGGAACGCTTCGCCGAGATCGAACGCGGGGGGCAGTGAGTCCCGTCGCGGTCACCGTCGTATTGCTGCTCTGGGTGGCATCGGGCTTCATGGCGCTCGCGGAGACCGCCTTCGTCCGGGTGAGCCGCATCCGCCTTCTCGCTCTGGCCGACGAGGGCGACAAGCGGGCGAAGCGATTGTTGCGTCTCCTGGAACGCCCCGAGCAGGCGTTGAACAGCGTCCTGCTCCTGCTGCTCGCCGCCCAACTCGGGGCGGCGACGCTCCTCGGTTCCGAGCTCGAGCCGGCCCTCGGCCACTTCGGCGTGCTGATCGGCGTGGTCTTCGAGATCGTCGTCGTGTTCACCCTCTTCGAGGTGATCCCGAAGACGTTCGCCCTGCAGCACACGGAGCGGGCGGCGCTGCTCTCGTCGGGATTCCTGAGCTTCGTCACCGGGTTCCGGCCCCTGCGCCTCGTCACCGCCCTCTTCATCGCGGTGGCGAACTGGATCATCCCGGGCAAGGGTCTGCGTCGGGGTCCGTTCGTGACCGAGGAGGAGATCCTCACGATGGCCGACGTGGCCGCGCAGGAGTCGGCGATCGAGAAGCAGGAGCGCGAACTCATCCACTCGATCTTCCACTTCGGCGACACGGTCGTGCGCGAGGTGATGCGGCCCCGCACCGACGTCGTCGCGGTCGAGGCCGACGCGACGGCCGACGCCGTGATCGAGCGGGCGATCCGCGAGGGACGCTCCCGGCTACCGGTCTACGAGGGCAGTCTCGACGAGGTCGTCGGCCTCGTCTTCCTCAAGGACCTCGTCGCCCGCAGTCGGGTCGGCGAGGGCAGCCGACCGGTGCGGGCGAGCCTGCGACCGGCGCGCTTCGTGCCCGAGTCGAAGCCGGTGGCCGATCTGCTGCGCGAGATGCAGTCGGAGAAGTTCCACATGGCCGTCGTCGTCGACGAGTACGGGGGTACGGCGGGTCTCGTCACGATGGAAGACCTCCTCGAGGAGATCGTCGGAGAGATCACCGACGAGTACGACATCGACGAGCCGGTCGTGGAGCGGCTCGTCGACGGGGCGTGGCGCGTCCCGGGCCGGACACCGATCGACGAGGTCAACGAGCTTCTCGGCGCGACGCTCTCCGACGAAGAGTGGGACACGGTCGGGGGTCTCGTGTTCAACTCGCTCGGTCACGTGCCCGTGGAGGGCGAGTACTTCACGGTCGACGGGTTCGAAGTTTGCGCCGAGCGGATCCAGGGTCGCCGCATCGTCTCGGTCGTGTTCCGGCCTCTCGGGCCGCACGCCGAACCCGAGTCGGAATGACCTTCCGATCGGGGTTCGTCGCGCTGGTCGGTCGCCCCAACGTCGGCAAGTCGACACTTTGCAACGCGCTGGTCGGCGCCAAGGTGTCGATCGTGACCTCCACTCCCCAGACGACGCGAACGCAGATCCGGGCGGTGCGGACGACGGCCGCGACCCAGACCGTCTTCCTCGACACCCCGGGGGTCCACAAGCCCCGCACCCTCCTCGGGGAGAGGGCGAACGCCCAGGCGCTCACGACCCTGGCCGAGGTCGACCTCATCTGCTTCGTCGTCGACGCCGCGGCGACGGTCGGGTCGGGGGATCGTTTCGTGGCCGCTCGGCTCGCCGAGGTCCCCACGCCCGTGGTGTTGGTGGCCAACAAGACCGACGCGGCCGACGCCGGGGCCATCGCCCGGGCACTCGAGGCCGCGGCCGGGCTCGGCGACTTCGCGGCGTTCGTCCCGGTCTCGGCCCGGTCGGGCGACGGCTGCGACCGGGTGATCGCCGAGATCGAGGCCCGGCTCCCGGAGGGACCGCAGTACTACCCGGCCGACGTCGTGGGCGACGCGCCCCCCGGCTTCCTCGCCGCGGAGTTCCTCCGCGAGCAACTCATGGCCCGCCTGCGCGAGGAGGTGCCGCATTCGGTGGCGGTGACGGTCGACGACGTCGACGAGCGGCAGACGCGCTCGGGCGAGCCGCTCCTCGCGCTCGCGCTCACCGTCCGGGTGGAGCGCGAGTCGCAGAAGGGAATCGTGATCGGCCGGGGGGGCGGGCTGCTCCGCGAGGCCGGGGCCGAGGCCCGCCGGGAGCTCGAGGCGCTCCTCGGGGTCCGCGTCCACCTCGAGACCCGGGTCCGCGTCGACCCCGACTGGTCGCGGCGCGCCGGATCACTCGACCGGCTCGGTCTCTGATCCGACCCGTCCGCGCTTGTGATCTTGCGCGCCCCCGCACGGTTCCCCCGTCCGCGGTTCGGGCCGTGACAGAGTTGCGGGGCGGCGAACGCGCCGCCCTAGTATCCGCGTCATCGCATTCCGCGGGTCCGCCGTAGCGGTCACTCGCTCGCAGAGGGGTCTCCTAGAGGGGTTGATGTTGGAGCGCAGGCACCGCATCCGGCTCGGCGTCACGCTCGCCGCCGTGGCACTCGCGGTCGTCGCCCTCGGTGGGTGCGGCGACTCGACCGGTCCCGACAACGGGCAGAACGCACTTCGGCCCGAGGGTCCGTATTCCGAGAAGATCCTCAACCTGTTCGTGCCGTTCTTCTGGATCGCGGTCGTGATCGGCATCGGCGTCGTGGTCGGCACGGTTTTCGTGGCGATGCGCTTCCGGATGAAGCCGGGCGAGGACCCGATGCCGAAGCAGACGCACGGCAACACGGTGCTCGAGGTCGGCTGGACGCTCATCCCGGCTCTGATCCTCGCGGTGATGGCCGTTCCCACGGTCGCCGTGATCTTCGACCTCGCCGATCAGCCCAAGGGCAAGGACGTCGTCGAGATCACCGTGTCGGGTCGCCAGTGGTGGTGGCAGTTCACCTACGACAACGGCATCGTCACGGCCAACGAGATCCACATTCCGGCGGGAGTGCCCGTCGCCCTCACCCTCGAGGGGCCGCCCGCGTGCGTGAACGCCGGTTTCGAGCCTGCGGGTACCGGCACCGGGGGCAGTTGCTATGACAACGGCGTCAACCACTCGTTCTGGGTTCCGGCCCTCAACGGCAAGAAGGACATCATCCCGGGCCGGCAGAGCTTCCTCAAGCTCGAGGCCGACAAGCCCGGCACCTACCTGGGGCAGTGCGCCGAGTACTGCGGCATGTCGCACGCCAACATGCGGATGCGGGTCATCGCCGACACGCCCGCGGACTACCAGGCCTGGGTCGACCGGCAGTTGAAGCCGTGGTCCGCCCAGGCGACGCAGGCATTCGCCCCCATCAACAAGAAGTGGGGTTGCCTCGGCTGCCACAGCGCCGACCCGGAGAAGCCCGGCTCGATCGCGCCGAACCTCACGCACCTCGCCGACCGTTGCAAGTTCGCCGCCGAGATGTTCACGCTCGACGAGGACAACCTCACCGAGTGGGTCCACAATGCGCCGGGGATGAAGCCGTTCGGGCCCTTCGCGGCAGCAATGCCCTCGTTCGAGGAGCAGGGCATGACCGTTCAGGAAGCCAACCAGATCGCGAAGTTCCTCCTGGAGAACACCGGCACGTCCGGTTCCGTCCCGCCTGCGGAGTGCAACTGAGATGACCACCGTCGAAGACGCCCAGTCCGTCGTCCGTCCGCCCGCCCGGAGGGCCAGCCTCCTCGAGCGACCGAAGACGACGACCGGCTGGTTCAGCTGGATCACCACCGTCGACCACAAGAAGATCGCGATCCTCTACGGGGGGCTGTCGCTCGTCTTCTTCCTCGTGGGCGGTATCGAGGCGCTCTTCATCCGCCTGCAGTTGGCCCAGCCCGACGGAACGGTGCTCACGGCGGCGCGTTACAACGAGTTCTTCACGATGCACGGCACCACGATGGTGTTCCTCGTGGGAATGCCGATGGCGGCCGCCTTCGGCAACTACCTGGTGCCGCTGATGATCGGCGCCCGCGACGTCGCCTTCCCCCGCATCAACATGCTCGGGTTCTGGATCTTCGCGTTCGGCGGCCTCTTCATTTACTCGTCGTTCGCGCTCGGTGGCGCTCCCGACGCGGGCTGGTTCGGCTACGCCCCGCTCTCCAGCACCCCGATGAACCTCGGCTACCTACCGGGTCGGGGTCCCGACTTCTGGACCGTCGGCCTGATCATGCTCGGAATCGGTTCGGTGGCGACCGCGGTCAACTTCCTGGTGACCATCATCAACATGCGGGCGCCCGGCATGTCGTTCATGCGGATGCCCGTGTTCGTGTGGATGATGCTGGTCATCGCTTTCCTCACCCTGTTCGCGATGCCGCCGATCACCTCGGCGCTGATCATGGTCTTCATGGACCGCAACTTCCAGACCAACTTCTTCAACGCCGCAGCCGGCGGCGATCCGCTGATGTACCAGCACTTGTTCTGGATCTTCGGTCACCCCGAGGTGTACATCCTCATCCTCCCGGGCATGGGCATCGTCTCCGAGATCCTCCCGGTGTTCTCCCGTAAGCCGCTGTTCGGCTACGCGATCGTCGTCTTCTCGGGGATCGCGATCGGATTCCTCGGTTGGGGTGTGTGGGCGCACCACATGTTCGCCTCCGGTCTGGGCCCGGTCGCGGTGTCGGCCTTCGGGCTCACCACGATGCTCATCGCGATCCCGACCGGCGTGAAGATCTTCAACTGGCTCGGAACGGTGTGGGGCGGCGCCGTGCGGCTCGCCGCCCCGATGCTGTTCGCGCTCGGTTTCATCGCCCAGTTCACGATCGGCGGACTCTCTGGGGTCATGCACTCGATCGTGCCGTCCGACACCCAGCAGACCGACACCTACTTCGTGGTGGCCCACTTCCACTACGTGCTCTTCGGCGGTCTGATCTTCGCGATCTTCGGCGGCTTCTACTACTGGTGGCCGAAGGTCTTCGGGCACATGCTCAACGACCGCATGGGCAAGATCAACTTCTGGCTGCTCGTCGTCGGGTTCAACCTCACCTTCTTCCCGATGCACTTCCTCGGGTTCGAGGGCCAGCCCCGCCGGACCTACACCTACCCCGAGGGCATGGGCTGGGACTTCCTCAACCTGCTCGCCACCATCGGGTCGTTCGTGATCGCATTGGCGGTGCTGGTCTTCCTCGTGAACGTTGTCTTCTCGGCCAAGCGGCGGGTGCCGGCCGGGGCCGACCCGTGGGACGGCCGCACGCTCGAGTGGACGACGAGTTCGCCGCCGCCCGAGTACAACTTCGCCGAGATCCCGATCGTGACCCACCGCGACGAGCTCTGGCACCGCAAGTACACGGAGGACGACGAGGGGCGTCTGGTGCGGCTCCCCTCGGGGGCGGCGACCGAGGCGCCCGAGGCGCCGGCCGACCCGCACGGGATCCACCTGCCCTCGCCCTCGTACTGGCCGCTCGTGTTCTCGGCCGGTCTCCCCGTCATGGGCTACGGCTTCGTGTTCAAGAACTGGTGGCTCCTCGCCGTCGGGATCACGCTGGCGCTGTTCGGGCTCAACGGTTGGGCGTTCGAGCCCTCGACCGCACCCGATGCGCACGCCGACGGGGGGTCCCACTCATGAGCGCGATCGTGGCGGCCGGAGGCGGCGAGGTCGCCCACCACGAGATCCCGGATCCCGGGCACGACACCAACACGGGGGTCAGCCACGCCAAGTTGGCGATGTGGCTCTTCCTGTCGTCCGAGTCCCTGTTCTTCGGGGCCTTCATCACGACCTACTTCCTCTACCGGGGTCGTGACACGCAGTACCTGAAGGGGCCGACGCCCTCCGAGTTCTTCAACATCCCGTTCACCTCGGTGACGTCGTTCATCCTCCTGATGAGCTCGCTCTCTATGGTGTTGGCGCTGGCCGCGATCCAACGGGGCGACCATCGCCGCCTCCGCATCTGGCTGCTCGCGACCTGCATGTTCGGGATCATCTTCATCTCGGGTCAGGTCTACGAGTTCACCGAGTTCTACCGGGAGGGGCTGCAGCTCTCGACCAACATGTTCGGCACGACCTTCTACGTGCTGACCGGGCTCCACGGCGCCCACGTGACGATCGGGATCATCTGGCTGCTCATTCTCTGGGGCCGGTCGATGCAGGACCGCCTGCCGACCGAGCGCTACGAGTCGGTCGAGATCGCCGGTCTCTACTGGCACTTCGTCGACATCGTGTGGATCTTCATCTTCACCGCCATCTACCTGATCCCTGCGACCAAGTGATCGCGATCGACCCGGGGGAGTCATGAGCGACGTCGTGCAGGCCGAGTTGGAGAGCGCCGCTGCTGTCGTCCCGTTCGAGGACGAGTTGCCGGCGGTCGCCGAGGGGCACACCCACCCCGGGCCGAGGCAATACGTGATGATCGCGGTCATCCTCGTGATCCTCACCGGGCTCGAGGTCGCGGTTTCGTACTTCGACGGTGAGGTCAACTCCAACCTCCTCATCGCCCTGCTGATCGTGCTGGCCGCGGCCAAGTTCTTCCTCGTGTGCGCCTGGTACATGCACATGAAGCAGGACAAGCCCTTCTTCCGCCGGGTCTTCACCGTCGGCATCGTCGGCGCGATGCTCGTTTACGCCATCGTTCTCTTCACGTTCACGAGCACCGTCCTCCAGGACTGAGCGCTGTGGTCCGAGCGTCGTTCCCGGCTTGGGTCCCGCACCCCGACGTGTGGCTCCTGGTCGCGGCGCTCGCCGTGGGCTACGCGGCGGCCCTGCGGAGGCTCGGACCCCGACTGGCGGCGCCGGGAACGCCGGTCGCGACCCGCCTCCAGATCACCTCGTTCTCGGCCGGACTTCTCGCCCTCTGGCTCGCCTCCGACTGGCCGGTGCACGATCTCGGCGAGGGCTACCTGTTCACCGTGCACATGGTCCAGCACTCGGTATTTGCGATCGTGGCGCCGCCGCTCCTCCTGATCGGCACCCCCACGTGGCTCGCCCGGTGGATCCTCGGACCCCGGTGGCTGTTGCGCACGGTGCGGTTCCTCTCCCGTTTCATCGCGGCCACGTTGCTCTTCAACTTCGTCGTGATCCTCACCCACACGCCGCTGGTGGTCGATGCCGCGCTCGACAGCGCGTGGATCCACTTCGGCGTCCACGCCCTCGTCGTGGTGTCGTCGCTGATCGTGTGGATGCCCGTGCTCTCGCCGCTTCCCGAAGTACCGCGCCTGCAGCCCCTGGCCCGGATGCTCTTCCTGTTCCTCCAGACCGTCGTGCCCACGGTGCCGGCGTCGTTCCTCACCTTCGGGGAGCGGCCGCTGTACCGGTTCTACGAGACGGTGCCCCGACTCTGGGGTATCAGTGCGCTCGACGACATGCAGCTCGCCGGTCTGATCATGAAGGTCGTGGTCGGGTTCAGCCTCTCGGTCACGATCGCGGTGATCTTCTTCCGCTGGTACCACGTCGAGGAGAGCGGGACAGCGCTGCACCGGCGCATGTCGCGTGACCTCGACCGCGAACTGATGGGACTGCAGACGCAATGAGCGACACCACTGCCACCGAAACCCCGGAGACCGAAGAGGCGGCCGCTCCGCCCGAGCGCACGCCGTTCTGGGAGCGGCCTGCGGTCGAGTCGCTGCTCGTTCCGCTCGTGCTGCCCGCCGTGGTGGTCTTCGCCGTGGTCGTGATCACGATGAACGTGTCGCGGATCTTTCTCGCCACCCACGGCAACCTGCCCACGATCATCGGCACGATCGTGTTGCTGGCGATCCTGACCGGAGCCTCGGTGCTCTCGGCGTCGAAGCGCCTGTCGACCCAGACGATCGCACTGCTCGTCGCGGTGTTCGTCGTGGCCCTGATGAGTTCGGGGTGGATCACGCTCGGCAAGTCGCAGGCGGAGAAGGAGCCGGTGGCCACGGCCCTGCCCGCCGACCTCAAGACGACCCAGACCATCAAGATGACCGGTGCTCCGGGCGGCGCGCTCGCCTTCGCTCCGGTGAGCTTCACGGCCAAGACCGGCCTCGCCCGGATCGAGATCTCGTGGGCGGCACCCGGTCACGCGATGGCGTTCTACGACCAGGCGGTGCGGCTCGGGCAGCTCCCCGACGACGGGGCCGACACCACCGCCGTGGGAACGGCATTCTTCGGGTCCGAGGGCATGTACGAGTTCTTCTGTCCGATCCCGGGTCACGCGGCCGGGGGCATGAAGGGCACCGTGACGGTGAGCGGGCCGACGGTCACCCTCGAGCAGGCGTTGACCGACGCGGGCAATCCGCCCGATGCGGTCCCGACCGGCGGCGAGTAGCGACGACGCGGCCGTGACCGCGTTCGACCGATCCCGGATACCGGCCCACGTCGCCGTCATCATGGACGGCAACGGGCGCTGGGCCCAGCAGCGAGGACTCAAGCGCACCGACGGACACGCCGCGGGCGAGGAGGCCCTCTTCGACACGGTCGAGGGCGCGCTCGACATCGGTGTGCGCTGGCTCACCGTATTCGCCTTCTCGACCGAGAACTGGCGCCGCCCGGTCGACGAGGTCCGCTTCCTCATGGGCTTCAACGAGCGATTGCTCCTCAGCCGTCGCGACGAGCTCGATGAGCAGGGGGTCCGGGTCCGGTTCGTGGGACGGCGGGGTGGTCGGGTGCCCGCTCGGGTCCAGCGGCGGATCGAGGAGACGGAGGCGCTGACCCGGCGCAACCGTGAACTGACGCTCACCTTCGCGTTCAACTACGGCGGCCGGGCCGAGATCGTCGACGCGATCCGGGCCATCGCCACCGAGGCGGCTGCGGGTCGGATCGACCCCAGCCGCATCGACGAGCGGACGGTGCGCCGGCACCTCTACGCCCCCGACATGCCCGACCCCGACCTGCTCGTGCGCACCTCGGGGGAGAACCGGATCTCCAACTACCTCCTCTGGGAACTGGCCTACTCCGAGCTGGTGTTCACCGACGTGCTCTGGCCCGACTTTCGGCGGGAGGATCTGTTCGCGGCGATCGCCGAGTTTCAACGCCGGGAGCGTCGCTTCGGCGCGATCTGACCGCGTCGTCGGCCGGTGTCCCGGACCCGAATTACACTCGTGTCATCATGCCGGGGCTCTACCGCGACGAAGGGGTCGTGCTGCGCACGATTCGGCTCGGTGAGGCCGACCGCATCGTGACCCTGATGACCCTCGGGCACGGCAAGGTCCGGGCCGTGGCCAAGGGTGTCCGCCGCACGACCAGCCGGTTCGGGGCCCGCCTCGAGCCGACCTCTCGGGTGGCGCTGCAGTGCTACCGGGGTCGCGAGCTCGACACGGTGACCCAGGTCGAGACCCTCGAGGTCCACCGGAGCCTGCGCGAGGACTACGCCCTCCTCACCCGGGCGGTTCCGATGCTCGAGGCAGTCGACCAGGTGGCCCCCGATCGTGAGCCCGATCCGGCCCTCTACCGCATGCTCACCGGCGCGCTGCGTACGCTCGCCGACCGGGCCAATCCGCTCGTGACCCCGGCCTTCTTCTGGAAGCTCCTCGTGCTCGAGGGGGTCCACCCGGTGCTCGACGGCTGCGCCCGCTGCGGGGTCGAGTCCGATCCCGCCGACGCCGACACCGACCTCGTCGCCTTCGATCTCGACGAGGGGGGAGCGTGCTGCCGCACCTGTGCGCGGGGCGGGGGCCGGCCGCTGTCCCCGGGGGCGCTCGCGCTCCTGCGCCGGATCCTCGGCGGCGACCTCAACCGTGTCCTGGCCGAAGACCCGGGCGAGGCCGCGCACGAGGTGGAGCACCTCGGGATTCGGGCGCTCGAGCACCACGGCGAGCGCCGATTGCGTTCCACCGCCCTGCTCTGACCGGTCCGGGGCCGGTCGCCCCGTCCGGAGGCACCGGGAGCGGGCCGGGTAGCCTGCCCCGCCATGGCTCGGCCCGGCGATCCCAGTGCGATGGAACGCGTCGTCAACCTGGCCAAGCGTCGGGGCCTCGTCTTTCCGTCCTCGGAGATCTACGGCGGGTTCCGCTCCACCTGGGACTACGGGCCGCTCGGGGTGCTCCTGAAGCGCAACGTGAAGGACGCCTGGTGGCGGTCGATGGTCCAGGACCGCGACGACGTTGTCGGCCTCGACTCGGCCATCCTCATGGCCCCCCGGGTCTGGGAGGCCAGCGGCCACGTCGCCACGTTCACCGACCCGTTGGTCGACTGCCGCACCTGCAAGGAGCGTTTCCGGGCCGACCAGCTCCCGGAGTCGGGCGCCTGCCCCAATTGCGGGGGCAAGGGAACGTTTACCGAGGCCCGCAACTTCAACCTCATGTTCGAGACCCACGTCGGCCCGGTCGCCGACGAGGGTTCGGTGGCCTACCTGCGGCCCGAGACGGCCCAGGGCATCTTCGTCAACTTCCGCAACGTGCAGACCACGACCCGCAAGAAGCCGCCGTTCGGCATCGCCCAGGTCGGCAAGTCGTTCCGCAACGAGATCACGCCGGGCAACTTCATCTTCCGGACCCGCGAGTTCGAGCAGATGGAGATGGAGTTCTTCGTCCCGCCCGAGACGGCGGCGACCTGGTTCGAGTACTGGGTCACCGAGCGGCACCGCTGGTATCTCGACCTCGGCATCCCCGAGGAGATGCTCCGGATCCGGCCCCACGACCCCGACGAACTGTCTCACTACTCGGCGGGCACCAGCGACGTGGAGTTCCTCTACCCGTGGGGTTGGGGTGAGCTCGAGGGGATTGCCAACCGAACCGACTACGACCTCGGTCAGCACGCGCAGTTCTCGGGTGAGGACCTCTCGTACTTCGACCAGGCGGGTGACCGTCGCTACGTCCCCTACGTGATCGAGCCGGCGGCCGGGGCCGACCGGGCCACGCTCGCCTTCCTCCTCGCGGCCTACGACGAGGAGGAGGTGAAGGGCGAGAAGCGGGTGGTGCTACGGCTCGACCGCCGTCTCGCCCCGATCAAGGTCGCCGTCCTGCCCCTCTCCCGCAACGAGCAACTCGCTCCGCTGACCGCCGATGTGGCCGGGGCGTTGCGCAAGCACTTCATGATCGACGTCGACGATGCGGGTTCCATCGGTAAGCGATACCGGCGCCAGGACGAGGTGGGCACTCCGTTGTGCGTCACGATCGACTTCGACTCGCTCGAGGATTCGGCGGTGACGGTGCGCGACCGTGACACGATGACGCAGGACCGCGTCTCGCTCGACCGCCTGGTCGGCGAGTTGCACGAGCGCCTGGGGTTCTGAGTGGACGACTACTACGAGATGCTGGGCGTCGAGCGCGGCGCCGACAAGGAGACCATCCGAGCGGCGTATCGCGAGCGCCGGGCCACGGCCGACGCCGCCGGTGAGGGCGGCCGGGCCGAGGCGGCGCGCCTCAATCGGGCCTGGAACGTTCTCTCCGACGACCTCCAACGCGGTCGCTACGACGAACGCCTGACGGCGGGCGCCGAGGGCGACGACGGCGCCGACGAGGGAACGGCGCTGACCGACACCCCCCCGCCGCCGCCCGCAACCTCGGCCCGCCCGGCCCGCGGTCAGCGGGTGATGGGACCGCCCACGATCGCGACCCCGGCGGGTACGACCTTCCCGGAACCCAAGCGCCGGATGAAGGCGATGGGCACCGATCTCCTCGTGCTCTTCCTCGTGTTCGTCGGTAGTCAGTTCGCGGCGCAGGCCTACGTCAATTCGGCCCGTTCGGCCACGGTCGACGCCATCGAGGCCAAGCGCGACACCCTCGACGAGGCGAAGACGACGCGAGACGACGCCAAGAAGGCCCTGAAGAAGGCCGAGGACGCCGACCCGCCCGATGCCGACGCGGTCGCCTCGGCGAAGTCCGAGTACGACTCGGCGAAGAAGCAGTACTCGGCGGCGGAGAAGGCACTCGAGACGGAGAGCCGCAAGCTCCAACCCGTCTACAACCTGATCTCGACCATCTTCTTCCTCTTCGGCTTCGCGTACCTCGTCGTACCGTCGGCCCTCTCGGGCCAGACGCTCGGTAAGCGCCTCCAGCGACTCCGAGTGCTGCGCGAAGACGGTTCGCGCATCCGACCGACCGACGCGCTCAAGCGGTACGGCCTCATCGTCGTCGCGACCTACGCGCTGTCGTTCGTGCTCGGTCCGCTCGCGGCGGTGATCGTCCTCGTCGGCGTCACCACCTGGACCCGCAATCCCAACATGCAAGCCCTGCAGGACCGCATCGCCCACACGATCGTGGTCGCAGAAGGAAACGAGTGAGAGGCACCCGATGACCAAGTACGTCTACGCGTTCGAAGAGGGCTCGAAGGAGCAGAAGTACCTCCTCGGCGGCAAGGGCGCGAACCTGGCCGAGATGACCAACCTCGGTCTGCCGGTCCCCCCGGGCTTCACGATCACGACCGAGGCCTGCCAGGCCTACATGGCGTCGGGCGACCACCTGCCCGAGGGCCTCATCCCCGAGGTGCGCGAGGCGGTTCGGGCGCTCGAGGAGAAGATGGGCAAGCGCCTGGGCGACGCCGAGGACCCGCTGCTCGTGTCGGTGCGCTCGGGCGCCCCGTTCTCCATGCCCGGGATGATGGACACCGTCCTCAACCTCGGCCTCAACGACGAGTCGGTGAAGGGCCTCGCCGCCCAGACCGGCAACGAGCGTTTCGCGTACGACTCGTACCGTCGCTTCGTCCAGATGTTCGGCAAGATCGTGCTCGATGTTCCCGGCGCCAAGTTCGAGGAGGCGCTGCACGAGCTGGTCGAGGCGAAGGGCCTCGAGGTCGATACCGATCTCACCGCCGAAGACCTCGCGGGTCTCGTCGAGACCTTCAAGGAGATCGTGCGCTCCGAGAAGCACGTCGACTTCCCGACCGATCCCGCAGCCCAGCTGCGGTTCGCGGTCGAGGCGGTGTTCCGCTCTTGGAACGGCAAGCGAGCCAAGGACTACCGCCGCTTCGAGGGCATCCCCGACGACCTGGGCACCGCGGTCAACGTGCAGACGATGGTGTTCGGTAACAAGGGCGACGACTCGGGCACCGGCGTCGCCTTCACTCGGAACCCCTCGACGGGTGAGGACGCTCCCTACGGCGACTTCCTGCGCAACGCGCAGGGCGAGGACGTCGTGGCCGGAATCCGGATCACCGAGCCGCTCGACGCGATGGGCGACCACTTCCCCGGACCGCACGTGGAACTCCTCGGGCTCATGAAGCAGCTCGAGAATCACTACCGCGACATGTGCGACATCGAGTTCACGATCGAGCAGGGTCGCCTCTTCATGCTGCAGACCCGGGTGGGCAAGCGCACGGCGGCGGCCGCGCTGCGCATGGCCGTGGAGATGGAGGGGAGCGGGCTCATCGACCGGCGCGAGGCGGTGCTGCGCGTGCAGCCCGCCCAGCTCGACCAACTCCTGCACCCGCAGTTCGACCGCGATGCCTCTTACGACGTGCTGGCCACCGGTCTCAACGCGTCGCCGGGCGCGGCGGTCGGCAAGGTCTACTTCACGGCCGACGAGGCCGAGGCCCGCAACGAGGCGGGGGAGCGTGTCATCCTCGTGCGCCCCGAGACCTCGCCCGACGACCTTCACGGCATGATCGCCGCCCAGGGCATCCTCACCTCGCGCGGCGGTCTCGTGTCCCACGCCGCCGTCGTGGCCCGGGGCATGGGCAAGCCCGCGATCTGCGGCGCCGACGCGCTCAAGATCGACCTCTCGGCCCGGCGCTTCGCAGTGGGTGACACCCTCGTGCGCGAGGGCGACCTGATCTCGATCTCGGGTACGACCGGCGAGATCGTCCTCGGCGAGGTGCCGGTGATCACCCCCGAGCCGACGGGCCACTTCGCGACGATCCTGGGCTGGGCCGACGAGTTCCGCACGCTGCGGGTTCGCACCAACGCCGATCTCCCCGAGGACGCCGAGAAGGCGCGTGAGTTCGGGGCCGAGGGCATCGGCCTCTGCCGCACCGAGCACATGTTCCTGGGCGATCGCCTCCCGATCGTGCAGCGCATGATCCTGGCGAGCACGCCCGAGGACGAGGGTGCCGCGCTCGAGCAACTCCGGGCCCAGCAGGAGGAGGACTTCGTAGGGATCCTCGAGGCGATGGACGGCCTGCCCGTCACGGTGCGTCTCCTCGACCCGCCCCTCCACGAGTTCCTGCCCGACCACGAGGAGCTCGTGGTCAAGCGGGCCCAGGGCGGACTCAGCGCCGACGAGGAGCGCCTCCTCCACGCGGCGGAACTGTGGCGGGAGTCGAACCCGATGCTCGGCACCCGGGGCTGCCGGCTCGGCATCATCAAGCCCGGGCTCTACCGCATGCAGGTGCGGGCGCTCATGCAGGCCGCCGTCACCCGCAAGAAGGCGGGGGGCAACCCGGTCGTCGAGATCATGATCCCGCTCATCGTGTCTGCGCCCGAGCTCCGACTGCTCGAGCAGTGGTCGCGGGAGGAAGCCGATCTCGTGCTGCGCGACGCCGGGGTCGAGATCCCCTACCTCGTCGGCACGATGGTCGAGACGCCCCGCGCGGCGTTGGTGGCCGATGAGATCGCCGGCATCGCCGAGTTCTTCTCGTTCGGCACCAACGACCTCACGCAGATGACGTTCGGATTCTCCCGCGACGACATCGAGGGGCGGTTCATGGCCGAGTACCTCGAGTACAAGCTGCTCTCCGACAACCCCTTCGAGACCCTCGACACCGAGGGTGTGGGGCAACTCGTGCGCATGGGCGTGGAGCGGGGCCGGGCCGCCCGGCCGGGCATCAAGCTCGGGATCTGTGGTGAGCACGGCGGCGATCCGCGTTCGGTCGGTTTCTGTCACGAGGTCGGACTCGACTACGTGTCGTGCTCGCCCTACCGGGTGCCGATCGCCCGGCTGGCCGCCGCGCACGCGGCGCTCGGGGCACTCGGACCGGGCTCGACCGCCTGAGCGCTCCGGAGTCCGGGGCGAGGGCGTCCCACCCCGTCGGTACCCTCGCCTCGTGACCATCGGAGCCCGCCCCCACCGTCCCGAGACCCCGGAGTCGGCGATCGCGCTGGCCCACCCCGACAGCGCGGTGTTCGTCGGTGCCCCGCTGCGCACTCGTGAGGAGCGCGAGGCCGAGATCGACGGCATCCTCGCTCCGGGGGCGACGCGTCCGATCGGCGCCGGTGTCCGGCTCCGGCCCGAGGCGCCCGATCCCTACCGCCTCTGCTTCGAACGCGACCTCGACCGGGTCAAGCACAGCCGTCCCTGGCGGCGGTTGGCCGGCAAGTGCCAGGTCTTCATCGCCCCGGAAGACGACCACCTCCGCACCCGGCTCACCCATGCCGTCGAGGTCGCCCAGATCGCGACCGGGATCGCCCGCGCCGCAGGCCTGTGCGTGCCCCTGACCGAAGCCATTGCGCTCGCGCACGACTGCGGTCACGGTCCGGCCGGCCACGCGAGCGAAGACGCCTTCTCTCCCTACGTTCCCGGGGGCTACGACCACGCAGTCTACGGCGCCGACGTCACCCTCGCGCCGTTGAACCTCTGCGTCGAGACGCTCGACGGCGTCCGCAACCACTCGTGGCGCCGCCCGGCCCCGATAACCCCAGAGGGTGAGGTGGTCGCCTGGGCCGATCGCATCGCCTACGTGTGTCACGACTTCGAGGATGCGGTCCGGGCGGGGATCCTCGTCCCCGAAGACCTGCCCGTCGATGTCGCCCAGGTGGTCGGCTCCGAACGCTCGGCCCAGATCGGGGTCTTCCTCGGCGCCGTACTCGAGGCGATCGCCCGCACCGGCCGGGTCGGGATGACCGAACCTGCGGCCACCGCCCTCGACCGTTTCCGGGCGTTCAACTTCGAGCGGATCTACCTTCGGCCCGCCTCCGTTCGGCAGGCCGAGAAGGTGATCGGGCTCCTCCAGGGTCTCGTCGACTTCTTCATCGACACCCCGCGCCGCATGGACGCCGAGGTCGAGGCGGGGAGCGAGGCCGCAGCGGCCGCCGCCGTCCACTACGTCAGTGGCATGACCGATCGCTACGCCCTCGGTCTCGGCGTCGAGCGGCTCGGCTGGCGCCCCGAAGACCTCCCTCGGGGAGTGTGACGGGAGCGGTCCGACCCGTAACCTCTCGCGCAGTGGGCATCCTCGACGACGACGTCCGGCAGGTTCGGGAGGCCACCGACATCGTTGCCCTCGTTTCCGAACACGTAGCGCTCAAGCGCGTCGGTCGGCGGTTCGCGGGGCTCTGCCCGTTCCACGCCGAGAAGTCGCCGTCGTTCTCGGTCAACCCCGAGATGGGGGCCTACTACTGCTTCGGGTGTCAGAAGAGCGGCGATGCGATCACGTTCATCCGCGAGGTGGAGCAGCTCGACTTCGTGGGGGCGGTCGAGCGCCTGGCGGCCCGGGCCGGGATCACGCTCCGCTACGACGACGCCAATTTCTCCGCCGAGCGCAAGCGCACCCAGCGGCTGCACGAAGCGGTCGGCGCGGCGATCACCTTTTACCACCAGCGTCTCCTCGACGGACCCGACGCGGGCCCGGCGCGGCGCTATCTCCGCGGTCGCGGGTTCGACGGCGACACCGCTCGTCGCTTCTCGCTCGGGTTCTCGCCGGCCGGGTACGACGCGCTGAGCAGTCACCTCCAAGCCGCGAAGTTCTCGCGTGACGACATCACCGATGCCGGCCTCGCCTTCGTCAACCGGGCCAACCGCCTCCAGGACGCCTTTCGCGGTCGCCTCATGTTTCCGATCTGGGACTCGCGCGGTGACCCCGTCGGATTCGGGGCCCGAGTGCTCGAGGGCGGCGACGGCCCGAAATACAAGAACACCGCCGAGACCCCGATCTACCGCAAGTCGCGTCTGCTCTACGGCCTCAACTTCGCGAAGGGCGAGATCGTCGCGAAGGGCACGGTCGTGATCTGCGAGGGATACACCGATGTCATGGCGTTCACGCTGGCGGGAGTCCCGACCGCGGTCGCGACGTGCGGCACTGCCCTCGCCGACGACCACTTCGTGACCCTCAAGAACCTGGCTCGCCGCGTGGTGCTCGCCTACGACGCCGATGCCGCCGGCCTCGCCGCCGCCGACCGCTGCTACCAGTGGGAGCAGCGCTTCGAGGTGGAATTCCAGGTCGCCGACCTGCCCGCGGGCGGCGACCCGGCCGACGTCTACCGCGAGGATCCGGCCCGGCTCGTCGCTGCGGTCGAGCGGGCGACGCCGTTTCTCGAGTTCCGGCTCGACCGGGTGCTGGCCACCGAGGATCTCGGTTCCTTCGAGGCCCGGGCCCGAGTGGCCCGCAAAGTGGCGGCGATGGTGGCCGAACACCCCAACGACCTCGTCCGCGACCAATACGTCATGGCCCTCGCCGGTCGGCTCGACATCGACGTCGACCGGATGCGGGCCTCGGTGGCCGAGGTCCGTGCCGGTGGTCGGCCGGCCGGGCGCGAGGTGGTCGCCCGGCCCTCCGAGGCGCCGAGCGTCGATCGCCGTGAGCTCGACGCGTTGCGCTTCGCGATCCACGAGCCGGGGCTGATGAGCGGGCGGCTCGACGTCGCCCTCTTCGCCGACCCCGTGGCTCGCGACTGTTTCGACGCGCTCACGCGTTGGGATCCGTCCGAACTACGTGAACACGCCGATCCGAGTGTCGTCGACCTGATCACCCGACTCTCGGTCGAGGAGATCGACGGCGAAGGCGACGTCGACGCGCTTGCCCAGCGGGTCGTCGTCAATCTCGTCGAGGCCGCGGGTCGTCGGCTGCGCGCCGCGATGTTGCGCCGCGAGGACGAGCACACCGGGGAGGTCAATCACCTGCTCGACGCGCTGGTCAACGCACGGTCGACCGAACACTGGGACGTCGCCGAGGCCGCCGCCTCGCAGTTGGTAGCGTGGATCGCGGATGGCGAAGAAGCGGGCTGAGCGCACCGGCGCCGACGCGGCAGACGGGTCGACCGGCCCCGACGCGACCGCTTCACCATCGATCCCCGCGTCGGCCGGTGACGCGGCGCCGGTCGCGGGTGACGACCTGACGGGCGCCTCGCCGTCCTCCGCAACGAAAGCGGCGCGTCCCCGGCGCCCGGCGCGACCCAAAGCCACGAAGGTCGCCGCAACACCGATCCCGTCGGACGCAGGGGGTGAGCGGCCCGAACCCGCGGCGGTGGTGGCGGTGAGCGAGGCCGTAGCCCCGATTGTTGCCGACCTCCTCGCCCGCTACGGCGAGCGCGGCTTCGCGACGACCGGTGAGATCTTCGCCGCGTTTCCCGACCTCGAACCGGCAACCGGAGACCTCCAGCAGATCTACACCGCAGTCGAGGCCCGCGGGGTCAAGGTGCTCGACGAGATCCACGAGGAACTCGCCCTCGAGGATCGGCGCCGGGCCGAGGCCGGCCCCGAGCCGTCGGCCGAGCCCGCTCGGCGCAGCGGCCGTCACCCGGTGGCGAAGACCCGTTTCGAGCCTGCCGCCCCGACGGTTCGTCGGGCACCGGTTCGGTCGAGGGCCGCCGCCTCGGAGGGCACCTTCGATCCCGTTCGCATGTACCTGAAGGACATCGGTCGGGTATCGCTGCTCACGGCCGAGCAGGAGGTGACCCTCGCGAAGCGGATCGAGGCCGGCGTCGACGCGGCTCGCCGTCTCGATCCGCCGATGACCGACGAGGAGGGGAACCCGGTCGACGTTCCGCGCCTGTCCGACAGCGAGCGCGTGAGTCTTCGTGCGGTGCAGCGCGACGGCGAGTTGGCGCGCAGCGAACTCACCGAGGCCAATCTCCGGCTGGTCGTCTCGATTGCCAAGCGCTACGTCGGGCGCGGTCTCGTGCTCCTCGATCTGGTGCAGGAGGGCAACCTCGGCCTCATGCGCGCGGTCGAGAAGTTCGATTACACGAAGGGCTTCAAGTTCTCGACCTACGCGACGTGGTGGATCCGGCAGGCGATCACCCGAGCCATTGCCGATCAGGCCCGCACGATCCGGATTCCCGTGCACATGGTCGAGACCATGAACCGCGTCCTGCGGGTGCAGCGTCAGATGATGCAAGAGCTGGGTCGCGAGCCGACGGTCGACGAGGTCGCGGCCCAGGTCGAGATGTCGCCCGAGCGGGTGCGCGAGATCCGCCGCATCGCGCTCGAACCGTTGTCCCTCGAATCCCCGGTGGGGGAGGAGGAGGACAGCAGCCTCGGCGACTTCGTCGAGGACCCCAACACGATCGCCCCCGAGCCGGAGGCCGAGCGGATTTGGCTCACCGAAGAAGTCGAGGTCGCGTTGCGCGAACTCAACGAGCGGGAGCGGGCCGTGGTGAGGATGCGGTTCGGGCTCGACGACGGCCAGGTCCGCACCCTCGAGGAGGTCGGCCGGGAGTTCGGCGTCACCCGCGAGCGGATCCGTCAGATCGAGTCGAAGACCCTGGCCAAACTGCGTCACCCGACCCGTTCCCGGCGCCTGCGCGACTACTTCCAGGACGAGTAGGCCCGCCGCACCCGGCGGACCCCGGCCCGGGGACCGCTGCTATCCTCCCCGCGTATTCCGGGGTAGCTCAATTGGCGGAGCAGCGCGCTGTTAACGCGACGGTTGAGAGTTCGAGTCTCTCCCCCGGAGCTCGTCCGACCGGGCGGGGCCCGATCCGTCGGTGACGGGTCGTCGGTCGGTCCGGTTCCGGCCCGGGGCGGTAGCTCAGTGGTCAGAGCAATCGACTCATAATCGACTGGTCGCAGGTTCGATCCCTGCCCGCCCCACGAGCCGGCCCCGCCGGAATCCCGCTTCGGCCCGCCCCCGCTCGGTGCGACCGCTGTCGAAGTCGACCGGTACGGTTTCGACCAGTAGTTCGACGGAGACACCGACTCGGAGGAGACCCGGCGATGGCCACCACTCGAAACGCTCGCACTATCTGGGAGGGGTCGCTCCTCGAGGGCGCGGGAAAGGTCACCCTGGAGTCCTCGGGGCTCGCCACCTTCGACGTCTCGTGGCCCCGCCGCTCGGAGGAGCCCGGCGGCTGCACCAGCCCGGAGGAGCTCATCGCGGCGGCGCACTCGTCGTGCTTCTCGATGGCGCTCTCCAGCGCGCTGGCCAAGGCCGGCACCCCGCCCGAGCGGCTCGACACCCAGGCCGCCGTCACCTTCCAGCCCGGTGAGGGCATCACCGGCATCGTGATCACGGTTCGCGGCACGGTGCCCGGCCTCACGGCCGAGCAGTTCGCCGAGTTCGCCGAGGGGGCCAAGACCAACTGCCCGGTGAGCAAGGCGCTCACGGGCACCACGATCACCCTCGACGCGGCGCTCGCCTGATCGACGACCCGCCCCGGACGGCGGGCCTAGCCTGACGACCGTGCCGACACGCGAGGAGTACGAGGCCGCGGGTCTGCTGCGTGATCCGCTCGCGAACGAAGCCGATCGCGTCGCGTTGCTCGACTGGCTCTCGGAGCAGGGGTACTCGATCGTCGAGATGGTCGAGTACCACGCCCACGACCGTCTCTACGCGATGGCGAGTGACGCGACGCGCATCATCGGTAAGCCGGCTGATCTGGGTGAACTCGCCGCCGCCGCCGGAGTGACGGTCGATGACGCGACCGAGGCGGTGCGGGCGCTCGGATTGCCGCCCGAGGGCCGCCTCTTGCCGAGTGAAGCAGCCGAGTTGTTGGGCCAGTTCGCGGTCGCCCGGAGAGTCTTCAGCGAGGAAGCCGTCCTGCACTTCGCGCGGGTGATCGGCTCGTCGCTCGACCGGATCGCCGAGTCCGCGGGCGCGCTCTTCCGGCTCAACGTCGAGGCACCCATGCTGAGCGAGCACCCCAGTGAACTCGCCCTGGCCCAGATCGGCCGGGCGTCGATCGCGTCGCTCGAGACGGTGACCGAGAGCCTCGGGCCGGTGTTGCGGGCTCACTTCCTCCTCGCGGTCGAGCGGATGCGCGAAGCCGACCGGATGCGCACCCCGGACTCCGATGCCGACGAGGAGCCGGTCGCGATGGCGATCGGTTTCGTCGATCTGGTGGGTTTCACGCCCGTCTCGTCGAGTGCGCCGGCCCGTGAGCTCCTCGATCTGCTGATTGCGTTCGAGCGGTACGCCCATGAGCTCGTCCAGGCCTACGGCGGCCGGGTCGTGAAACTGATCGGCGATGAGGTGATGTTCGCGGCGGTGGATCCGGGCGATGCCTGCCGGATCGCCGACGGCCTCTTCCGCGAGTTCGCGGGTCGCACCGGTCTCACCCCGCGCGCCGGTATCGCGTGGGGTGACGTGCTCGCCCACGGCGGCGACTACTTCGGTGGCGTCGTCAACCTCGCCTCGCGGATCGCCGACATTGCGGTTCCCTGGGAGATCCTCCTGGCGCCCGAGGTCTCCGCCCGGGTTCCCGAGGGCTACCGGGCCGAGCCGGCGGGTCGACGACTGCTCAAGGGATTCGCCGACCCCGTGCCGCTGTCGTCGCTGGTTGCGCCGCCGGCCTGAGACCCCCGCCGCCGGGCTTTCTCACCCGTCGGTGGTGTCCCACATGCGCAGGATCGACCAGGCGTAGATGCCGGTGCTGTGCCCGTCATCCCACCGGATCGAAAGGCCCCACCCTCCGGTGAGTTCGGCGTCGACGGCGCGGGCCTCCCGGTCGGCACTCGGGGTGCGACCCTGCTCGCGGAGGCCCCGACACTCGGCGCAGGGACAGTTGCGGCGCAGGTCGGTGAGGGCGAAGCGCTGCCGGACACCGTCGGCCCACTCGACGGTCAGCGCAGCCGAGCGGTCGAGTTCGACGGCGACGGGGGCCTCGGCATCGGGGAGTTCGAGGGGCACGGCTACGAGTGTGGCCCACGGAGGACCGTGGAGTTGAATGGAGCCGTGGTTCGCAGCTCGGAAGCCGAAATCGCAGCGGCGCTGGCCGACCTCCCCGGGTGGGTCCGGGACGGTGACGAGATCGTGCGGGAGTTCACTCGACCCTCGTTCGCCGACTCGGTCGCCTTCGTCGTGCGGATCGGCTTCCTCGCCGAGGCTGCCGACCACCACCCCGATCTCGACATCCGCTGGCGCACCGTCCGCGTTGCCCTGACGACCCACGATGCGGGCGGGCTCACGGACCGCGACTTCGCGCTCGCGGCGGCGATCGAGGCGACGGCGTGATCGTCTTCGCGATCGTCGCGGTCGTCCTCACCGGGCTCATGGTGTTCTCTTGGGTGGCGGTGGCCCGGGAGCCCGGCCCCGGTCCCGCCGACGTGGCGATCGCCTACGAGCGGGCCTGGGACGACCACGACTTCGACCTGCTCTTCAGCCTGTCGGGCGACGAGCTGCGCGACGGGATGCGGCGCGAGCGGTTCGTCCGCGTGAAGCGGGCGGCCCAGGATCGGGCCGGGCCACCCTCGCGTCTGGCCCCCCGCATCGAGGTCGTGAGCGCGATCGCCGGCAACGACGCGGCGCTCGTCGTGACTCGCGTCGCCGCCCCCGACGGCGAGATCCGCAACAACGTCACGCTGGAGCGGCGGGCCAACGGCTGGGTCGTCGTCGGCTACGGCTTGCGGGTCGATCCGGGCGCCGCGCCGCCCCGGTGAGCCCGGCCGGGATCCTGCTCACCGGCGGCGCGAGCCGCCGCATGGGGACCGACAAGGCCACGCTCGTGATCGGGGGCGAGACCCTGGCCGTTCGCACGGCCCGGGTGCTCGCGGCGGTCTGCGAACCCGTGGTGGAGGTGGGCACGGGCGCCAGCGGTCTGCCGGTCACCCGGGAGCATCCGGCCGGGGCCGGACCCCTCGCCGCCCTGCGGGCCGGGGTCGAGTTCCTCGGGGCGCAGGGACCGATCGTGGTGGTGGCCTGCGACCTGCCGCGGCTCACCGAGTCGGCGCTCCGGCGGATCGCCGATCATCCCGGGGCGGGAAGCGTGGTTCCCGTCATGGGGGGCCGCGAGCAGTGGGCCTGCGCTCGGTGGTCGCCGGGTGCCCTGGCGACCGCCGACGCGGCGTTCGCCGAGGGTCAGCGCGGCCTGCGGGTGCTCGGGCGCGTCCCCGATCTCGTGCGGGTCTCGGTGGACGACGATGCCGGGTCGTTCACCGATGTCGACCGCCCCGAGCAGGTGCGCGCGCTCGACGACCCGCCCGCCGGACCGGTGGGGGAGCCCTAGCATCGCCTTCGTGATCCAGGGAACGCCGGTCCGGCGGCCGAGCACCACCGTGCAGGTCGTCGCCGTCGACGCATCCGGCGCCCGCCGCCGGCCCGACGTCGTCGTGACCGAGGAGCCCCTGGAGATCCGCGTGCACACCGGCGGCGCCGAGCCCGAGCCGCTCGTGGTCACGATGCGCACCCCCGGACACGACTTCGAACTCGCGGCGGGCTTCCTTCTCGCCGAGGGCATCGTCGAGTCGCCCGAGCGCCTGGCCCGGATCGCCTACTGCCTCGGCGGTGACGGGGAGCAGCACTACAACGTCGTGACCGTGCGCCTGCGGGGCGGGCCCGTCGTCGTGCCCGCCCGCACCTTCACTTCGACCTCGGCCTGCGGGATCTGCGGTAAGACCACCCTCGACGACGTGGCGACCCGGAGTGCGCCGATCGGGCCCGGTCCCCGGGTCGAGGTCGGGGTGATCACCGCCCTGCCCGACCGGCTGCGGTCGGCCCAGGCGGTGTTCGGGCGCACCGGAGGGCTCCACGCCGCGGCCCGGTTCACGGCCGACGGTGAGTTGGTCGCGGTCCGCGAGGACGTCGGTCGCCACAACGCGCTCGACAAGCTCGTCGGGCACGCCTTTCTCGCCGGGGCGCTGCCGCTCTCCGACGAAATTCTGATGGTGTCGGGTCGGCTCTCGTTCGAGCTCGTCCAGAAGGCGGCCGCGGCCGGGTTCCCGGTCGTGGCCGCGGTATCGGCGCCCTCGAGCCTCGCCGTCGCGGCGGCCGAGCGCTTCGGGCAGACACTGATCGGTTTCGTCCGCGACGGAAGGGCCAACGTCTACACGCACCCCGAGCGGGTCACGGAGGGGGCGGCGTGAGTCGGCGCTCACGGCGCGGGCTCGTCCGCAGCCGTCCCGGGCTCCGGCCCCGGTTCTGGGTCGGGTGGCGGCCCAACGGGATCGGTGAGCAGAAACCCAATCACTTCGGTGCGATGTGGCGCACGGTGGTGGAGAACCGGCGTTCGCTGCCCTGGGCGTGGCGCATCCTCCGCAAGGGCGTGTGCGACGGGTGCGCGCTCGGCGTGTCGGGCTTTCACGACTGGACGATGCACGGGGTCCACCTGTGCACGACCCGGCTCGAACTCCTGAAGCTCAACACCGCGACCGCGATCGCCGACGACGCTCTGGAAGATGCCGAGGCGCTCGCGCGCAACGCGGGGCCTCGGGTCCTGCGCGAACTCGGTCGTCTCGCCCACCCGATGATCCGGCGGCGGGGCGATGCGGGATTCCGACGGATCACCTGGGACGAGGCGCTCGACGCGGTGGCCGCGGGAATACGGGCCACCACGCCCGATCGGGTCGGCGTCTACCTGACCGCTCGGGGTCTGACCAACGAGGTGTACTACACCGCCCAGAAGGCGGCCCGGGCCATCGGCACCAACAACATCGACAATGCCGCTCGGGTCTGCCACTCGCCGTCGACCGCGGCCCTGCACGACACCCTCGGTGTGGCCGCGACTACGTGCTCGTACCGCGACGTCATCGAGAGCGACCTCATCGTGCTCTTTGGTTCCGACGTGGCCAACGCCCAGCCGGTGTTCATGAAGTACCTGTACTTGGCCAAGCAGCGCGGGGCCCGGGTCGTCGTCGTCAACCCGCTGCACGAGCCCGGCCTCGATCGGTACTGGGTGCCGTCCAACGCCGAGAGTGCGTTGTTCGGCACTCGAATGGCCGACGCGTTCTTCGCGGTCCACTCCGGCGGCGACATCGCGTTCGTCAACGGTGTGCTCAAGCAGTTGCTCGCGATCGGCGGGGTCGACCGGCGCTTCGTGCGCGAGCACACGACGGGATTCGATGCCGTGCTCGCCGAGCTCGAGGAGGAGTCGTTCGCCGACCTCGAGGTGGCCTCGGGTTCGACGCGCGACGACATGGCCCGCTTCGCCCGGATGTACGCCGCGGCCCGATCGGCGGTGATCGTCTGGTCGATGGGGATCACCCAGCACGAGTTCGGCACCGACAATGTGCGGGCCCTGGTCAACCTGGCCCTGGCCCGGGGCAACGTGGGCCGCAATGGCTCCGGCGTCATGCCGATCCGGGGTCACTCGGGCGTACAGGGAGCGGCGGAGATGGGAGCGGTTCCCGGATCGCTCCCGGGGGGCCGGCCGCTCGATCCCGCCCACCGGGCCCGTTTCGCGGAGTCGTGGGGCTTTCCCGTTCCCGATGCGCCCGGCCTCACTGCGCAGGAGATGATCGATGCGGCCCGGCTGGGCGACCTCGACGTCTGTTGGTCGAGCGGGGGCAACTTCCTCGACGTGCTGCCCGCCCCCGAAGTGACGCGCACGGCCCTGGCCCGCGTCGGCCTGCGCGTCCACCAGGACATCGTCGTCTCGCCCCAGATGCTGGTCGAGCCCGGTGAGACGGTGGTGCTGCTGCCCGCGGCCACCCGCTACGAGCAGGAGGGAGGGGGCACGTCGACCACGACGGAGCGGCGCGTGGCGTTCAGTCCCGAGATTCCGGGGCCGCGGGTCGGGGAGGCGCGCAGCGAGTGGTGGATCTTCGCCGAGGTGGCCCGCCGGGTCCGGCCCGATCTCGCCGATCGGTTCGGCTGCGCGAGCGCACAGGAGATCCGCGAGGAGATCGACCGTCTCGTACCCGAGTACGCGGGCATTGCGGCGTTGAGTGCTCCCGGTGACGAGTTCCAGATCGGTGGCCGTCACCTCTGTGCTGACGGTGCGTTCCCGACCCTCGACGGCCGGGCCCGGTTCTCCGTCGTCGTGCCGCCCGAGCGCGTCGTTCCCGAGGGGCGGTTCGTGCTCTCGACCCGGCGGGGAAAGCAGTTCAACACGATGGTGTGGGCCGACACCGACCCGCTCACCGGTGCGGGTCGGGACGCGCTGTTCGTTGCCCCGGCCGACGCTGCTGCCCTCGGTCTGGGCGCCGGGGATTCGGTGCTCGTGCGCTCCGCCTTCGGGGAGATGTCCGCCCGGGTCTACCTGTACGACATTCGCCCCGGCAACGTGCAGGCGTTCTTCCCCGAGGCCAACGTGCTGCTCTCGCCGACGCGTCGTGATCCGGTGGCCGGGGTGCTCGACGACACGGCGGTCGTCGAGGTGGTCGCCGTCCGATGACGCCCGAGACCGTGCTCGAGTGCTTCGCCGAGGCCGCGGCGGCGGTGCGCGCGGTAGTCGATGCGATCCCCGACGCCGATCGCCGCGGCCGCACCGACCGGCCCGGCCAGTACGCGCTCGACTTGGTCGCCGACGCCGCGGCGTGCGCAGTGCTCGAACGGCTGCCGGCGACGATCGTGAGTGAGGAGTCGGGTCGGCACGACCGGCTCGGCACTCCGGTCACCGTCGTGCTCGACCCCGTCGACGGGTCGACCAACTGCGCGCGCGGTCTGGCCTACTGGGCGACCTCGATCTGTGCGGTCGACGCCGACGGAGCGTGGTGTGCGCTGGTGGTCAACCAGGCGACGGGTGTCGCCGTCACCGCGGTCCGGGGCGGGGGCGCCCGGCGCGACGGCCGCGAGTTGCGGGCCTCGGCGGTGACGGCGATCGGTGACGCGGTGGTCGGCCTGGGCGGGCTTCCGCCCCGGCACCTGGGCTGGAAGCAGTCGCGGGTGCTCGGGTGCTGTGCGCTCGAACTGTGCGAGGTCGCGGCGGGCGGTCTCGACGGCTACCTGAGCCCCGGCTCCTTCCACGCCCCGTGGGATTACCTCGGCGGATTGCTGGCCTGCACCGAGTCCGGCGCCCACGTGGAGGACGCGACCGGCGCCGCGCTCGTCACCGACGATCCGACGGTCCGGCGTCGGCTCGTAGCCGCGGGCACTCCAGAACTTCTCGCGGCGTTGCGGGGAGCGGGTGAGTGAGCGCCGTCGACCTGGTCGCCGCTCTCGCGGTGGCCGAGCGGGCGGCCCGGGCCGGGGGCGAGATCGTGCGCGACCACCTCGGTCGGGCGCGCGACGTGCGGGCCAAGGCCCCCGGCGACTGGGTGAGCGAGGCCGACCTCGCGAGCGAAGCCGCGGTGCGGTCGGTGCTCGAACAGGAGATGCCCTGGCCGGTGCTCGGGGAGGAAGCGGGCGGCGTCGTGCCCGATACGGGCTGGCTCGTCGACCCGCTCGACGGCACCGCCAACTTCCTCCACCGCTTCGACGCCGTGGGCGTGTCGGTCGGTCTGCTCGTCGACGGGGTGCCGTCGGTCGGAGTCGTGTACGCGCCGCTCCTCGAGCGCTGTTACGCAGCGGCCACGGGTCGGGGCGCGACGCGCAACGGCGAGCCGATCGCCGTGAGCGACCGTCCGCCCGAGGCCTCGATCCTGTCCACCGGCATGCCCTTCCGGCGTAAAGCGAGCTTTCCCCGCTACCGGCGGGCGTTGACCGAGGCCTTCACCGGGTTCGAGGACATCCGGCGGGTCGGGGCGGCGAGTCTCGACCTCTGCTGGACGGCGGAGGGCGTCTTCGACGGCTACTTCGAACTCCACCTCGGGCCGTGGGATGTGGCGGCGGGTGCCGTCATCGTTCGGGAGGCCGGGGGAGTGGTGACCGACTGGGACGGCGATCCGGCGGGCTTCCTGACCTCGGGTGACATCCTCGCCGCCCCGCCCGCCAACCACGAACGGCTGCTCGCGATCGCTCGCACGACGGCCTGAGCGACGGGCATTTCGGCGGCCTCGCCGTAAATCGTTTGACGGGATCGTCGGGAGATGGTGTCCTGGGAACCGCTCCGACCGGGCCCGCCCGGGGGAGCCGAGTGAACCGCCGACCCGACCCCGACCCGTAGCGAGTCCCCGATGAGCGCACACGCACCGCACCTCCGCCCGGCCTCCGGCCGGATCGCGGCGCGTGTCGCCACGGTGTCGGCTGCGCACGGCACCTGGGTGCCGTCGACGTACGCCCCGCGTCCGTTCGCCAAGACCATGGCCGGAAACGGCCGGTCCCGGCGGACCGAGGAGCCCCTCCGGTAGCAGGCGCTACCAACGGGAACTCTCCTCAGGCCGCCGGGGCAACCCGGCGGCCTTTCTGCGTTCCGACCCCCGACCGACCCGAAACCGACCTCTGCCCGAACCGATCCCGAGACGACCGGAGTCCACCGTGCACACCGTGATCACCGAGCCCGCGAAGACCGCAACCGAGGCGAGCGACTGGACGAACGACGCCCGCTGCCGGACCGACGCCGCCCCGCTCACCGAGCGCTTCTTCTCGGAGCAACTCGACGACATCGCGGCGGCCAAGGCGTTCTGCGGGCCGTGCCCGGTGCGCGACGAATGCTTGGACACCGCGCTGCGAAGGCGTGAGCCGTGGGGAGTGTGGGGCGGCGAGCTGCTCGTGGGCGGCCGCATCGTCGCCAACAAGCGCCCCCGGGGCCGTCCGCCCAAGGTGCGGCCCGAGGTCGCCTGCGCGCAGAGCGCCTAGATCGGCGCCGGCGGGCCGGGGCAACGAACCCGCCGACCGATTCCCCCCTCGGTCGGCTGCGAGCCCCGGTCCGCGGGCGCGTCCATCGCCCTCCCGGGTCCGGCCCCGTCGGCCGGGCCCGGGAAGCGTCGGTCGCCGACGCGCGAGACTGTCGGCGCGGGCCCGTAGCTCAGCTGGAAGAGCAGCGGCCTTACAAGCCGTGTGTCGTCGGTTCGATCCCGGCCGGGCCCACTCGCCGCTACCCGGCCCCGGAGCGGACGGCCGCCGATCGGCGAAGGTCGGTCAGCGGCAGAAGTAGAAGGTGTGGGTCCAGTTGCCGTCGGTGAGATGGTCGGAGAACACCCAGCCGTTGGCCCCGGCGTACTCACCCGATCCGCCCACCAGCGGCCGCTCGAGGGTGGACGCCACGACGAACACCGATCCCGCGTTGGGGTAGACGCCGATCCCGTTGAGGGTCAGTTGGGTGTTGACATCGGGCCACGAGAACACCCCGTTGTTGATCCGGGTCTGGAGGCCCGCCTCGGGGTAGCCGATCCCGGTCGTCGTCATCGTCCAGTCGATGTGAACCGCGCGGCCGCGGTCGTCGGTGCCGGTGAAGGCGAAGATGCGCTCGTCGCCCGCCGAGTCACCGGCCGTGCCGTTGTCGACCACGGTGACCGGGGTGACGGGACCGTGGGAGACGGTCACCGCTCGGCGCGCCGGGTTTCCGTGGCAGTACTTCCGGGCGAGTGCGCTGTGCGCGGCGACGAACCCGGCCTCGGGTGTGCGTCGGGGGGTGTCGTGGGCGACGGCGACGACGGCGACGGTGGCGGTGGCCGCCACCAGGGCGGCGGCGAGGGCGGCGAAGGCTCGGGTGCGCATCGCCCGACGTTAGACGGCGGGCCGGATCGGGGGGAGGCGGCGCGTAGGGTCGGCGCCGTGAGCGAACCCTACGCCCCCTTCCCCGATCTGACCTTCGACCGCCCGGCCGAGGGTGTGCTCCGTATCACCCTCGACGGCCCGGGCCTGAATGCGGTGGACCACGCCGTGCACCGGCAACTCGCCGACGTCTGGCTCGCCGTCGACCGCGACCCCGATACGGCCGTGGCTCTGCTGCGGGGCGCGGGCCGGGCCTTCTCGGCCGGCGGCAGCTTCGAGCTCATCGCCTCGATGGTCGACGACTACGCCGTGCGCACCCGGGTGCTGCGCGAGGCCCGAGACCTCGTGCGCAACGTGATCGAGTGCGCGAAGCCGATCGTGTCGGCGCTGCACGGGCCGGCGGTGGGTGCGGGCCTGGCGGCGGGTCTGCTCGCCGACGTGTCGGTGGCCGGGCGTACGGCCCGTATCATCGACGGTCACACCCGGCTCGGCGTCGCGGCCGGCGATCACGCCGCCGTGTGTTGGCCCCTCCTGTGCGGGATGGCCAAGGCCAAGTACTACCTGCTCACCTGCGATCCGCTCACCGGCGAGGAGGCGGAGCGCATCGGACTCGTCTCGCTCTGCGTAGAGGACGACGCCGTGCAGGACACCGCGCTCGACGTCGCGACCCGTCTGGCGGCGGGCGCGCCGAGCGCGATCCGCTGGACCAAGCACACGCTGAACCACTGGTACCGGGCGAACTGGGCGGCCTTCGACGCGTCGCTCGCCTACGAGTTCTACGGGTTCGGCGGGCCCGACGCGGCC
>Ga0208783_10000179_pt1 | contig 39298 bp, 40 predicted proteins | sample DEB19_08_DNA_2_FD_184529 | JGI IMG/M metagenome (GOLD analysis project Ga0208783, IMG submission 184529) | Aqueous microbial communities from the Delaware River and Bay under freshwater to marine salinity gradient to study organic matter... | ecosystem: Environmental > Aquatic > Marine >... | reverse complement strand
GGTCGCGGCGGCGGCGGCCACGGCCGTCCTCCGGCGCGTCCGGGATACGGATGCGCTGGAGCGGATGGACGCCGCGGGCCGGGCGATCCAGGCCGGGATCGGCGAGGCGATCGCACGGCGCGGCCTCCCCTACGTCTTCACCGGTGTCCCCGCGATCTTCGGGGTCGTCTTCCAGGAGGAGCTCCCCGCGGACTACCGCGCATGGGCGGATTCGGACCACCACCTCTACGACGACATCGCCGTCCGGATGCGCGACCACGGCTGCTTCCCGGAGCCCGATTCGCGGGAGCCGCTCTTCGTCTCCGTCGCCCACGACGACCCCGAGATCATCGCGGGCGTCGTGGAGGGCTTCACCGTCGCGCTGGACGAGGCCCTGGACGCGCGCGCCCGGAGCCTTGCCTCGGCGCGCTCCTGAGCCGGGGCCCGGCCGGTGGGCCGGGTGCGGTGTAGGCTCCCGGGATGCCGTCCGTGGGTGATCTTCTCGGCGATCCCGTCGCCTGGCTCCAGGGCGACTGGCCCGTCCTGCTTGCCGGCGCGATCCTCTTCTGGCTCGCGTGGCGCTTCAGCCGTCCGCTCCTCCACCGGCTCGTCTCGGGGACGATCCGGGCGCATGGCGTCGCCTTCGGCGGTGCGATCCCGGATGACGAGCTCGCCAAGCGCGCCGCGACCGTCGAGCAGCTCCTCGCGGGGCTCGTCCGGGCTGCGCTCCTCCTCGCGCTCGTCTTCGCGATCCTCGGCGCGCTCGACCTGTGGTCCGCGGTCGCCGGTCTCGGGCTGCTCGGGGCGGCGCTCACCGTGGCCGGCCAGTCGATCGTCCTCGACTACCTGATGGGGATGCTCATCATCCTCGAGAGCCAGTACTACGCCGGGGACACGATCGCGGTCGCCGGCGTCGAAGGGGAGGTCGAGGAGATCGGGCTCCGGCGCACGGTGATCCGCGATCCCTCCGGGACCGTCCATTCGATCTCCAACGGCCTCATCCGCAGCTCGTCGAACCTCACCCGGGTCCACGCGATGGCGATCGTCGATCTGCCGGGGATCCCGGACGAGCGGCTGGAAGCGGTGATCGAGCGCATCGACCGGGTGGGCGAGGCGCTCGCCGCGGACCCCGCCTGGGCGGACCGGATCATCGAGGCGCCCCGCTACCTCGCGACGATCGCCCTCACGGACCTGGGGGTGACGCTCCGGGCGGGCGGGCGCGTCCGTGCCGCGGAGCGCTGGGCGGTGGCGGCCGAGCTGCGCCGCCGGCTCGCCCCGGAGCTGCGGGCGTCGGGGATCGACCCGGCCTCGCGCGGGATGGGCGGCTGATCGCGGCCGCGTCGCCGCTCGCCGGTAGAATGGGAGGCCGCAGCGCTCGCACGAGCGCCCCCGAGGAGTGAGCAGGAACGTGACCGCCGAGCAGCCCGCCGGTTCGGGCGCCGAGATCGAGAACCTGATGGCCGAGGGGCGGAGCTTCCCGCCCGACCCCGGCTTCGCCGCGCGGGCGAACGCCACGAAGGAGCTCTACGCCGAGGCCGCGGCGGACCCCGAGGCCTTCTGGGCGAAGCTCGCCCGCGAGCGGATCACCTGGCAGGAGCCCTTCCACACGACCCTCGAGTGGGACCTCCCCTTCGCGAAGTGGTTCCTCGGCGGGAAGCTGAACATCACCGAGAACTGCATCGACCGGCACGTGGCGGCGGGGCTCGGCGACAAGGTCGCCTACCACTGGATCGGTGAGCCGGGCGATACCCGCACGATCACCTACGCGGATCTCCTCCGCGAGGTCCAGAAGACGGCGAACGCGCTGAAGGAGCTCGGCGTCGGCACCGGGGATCGCGTCGCGATCTACATGCCGATGATCCCGGAGCTTCCGATCGCGATGCTCGCCTGCGCCCGGATCGGCGCGCCGCACACCGTGGTCTTCGGCGGCTTCTCCGCCGAATCGCTCGTGGACCGGATCAACGACGCCCAGGCGAAGCTCGTCATCACCGCGGACGGCGGCTGGCGGCGCGGCAAGCCGGTCGACCTGAAGTCGGCGGTGGACGAGGCGCTCACCCGGACCCCGTCCGTCGAGCACACCCTCGTCGTCCGGCGCGTCGGGGATGCGCAGCCCGGGACGGCGATGACCGCCGGCCGGGACCTCTGGTGGCACGAGATCGTCGATCGCCAGGCGGCGGACTGCCCGGCGATCCCGCTGGACAGCGAGCACATGCTCTATCTCCTCTACACGAGCGGGACGACGGCGAAGCCCAAGGGGATCATCCACACCACCGCGGGCTACCTCCTCGGCACGAGCCTCACCCACTCCTGGGTCTTCGACGTCAAGCCGGACGACGTCTACTGGTGCGCCGCGGATATCGGCTGGGTCACCGGTCACAGCTACATCGTCTACGGCCCCCTCGCGAACGCGACCACCGGGCTCCTCTACGAGGGCGCCCCGGACACGCCGAGCTGGGAGCGCTGGTGGCAGATCATCGAGGACTACAAGGTCACGATCCTGTACACCGCGCCGACCGCGATCCGCGCCTTCATGAAGCAGGGCGAGGCGCTTCCCCGGAAGCACGATCTCTCCTCGCTCCGCCTCCTCGGCTCGGTGGGCGAGCCGATCAACCCGGAAGCGTGGCTCTGGTACCACGAGAACATCGGCGGCGGCAGCGCCCCGATCGTGGACACCTGGTGGCAGACCGAGACCGGCTCGATCCTCATCACGCCGCTCCCCGGCGTGACCACGACGAAGCCCGGATCGGCGACCTTCCCCTTCCCGGGGATCGAGGCGGACGTCGTGGATGCCAACGGGGCGAGCGTGCCGCTCGGCTCGGGCGGCTATCTCGTCCTGAAGCGGCCGTGGCCCTCGATGCTGCGGGGCATCTACGGGGACCCGGAGCGCTACCGCGCCACCTACTGGGGCCGCTTCCCCGGGATGTACTTCGCGGGCGATGGCGCCAAGCGCGACAGCGAGGGCTACCTCTGGCTCCTCGGCCGGGTGGATGACGTGATGAACGTCTCCGGCCACCGGATCAGCACGATCGAGGTCGAGTCGGCCCTCGTGGACCACCCGTCCGTCGCCGAGGCGGCGGTCGTGGGCAAGGAGGATCCGCTCACCGGCCAGGCGATCTTCGCCTTCGTGACCACGAAGGCCGGGATCGAGACCGGCGATGCGCTCGCCGCGCAGCTGCGCGACCACGTCGCCAAGGTGATCGGCGGGATCGCGAAGCCGAAGTACCTGATCTTCACGCCGGACCTGCCCAAGACCCGCTCCGGGAAGATCATGCGCCGTCTCCTCCGCGATGTGGCCGAGGGCCGCCCGCTCGGGGATACGACGACCCTGGCGGATGCCGGGGTGGTGGAGACGATCCGCGCCGGTGCCGGGGGCGCCGACGACGAGTGAGCGAGGCACGCCGGCGCGTCCCCACGGCGGACGAACCCCTCGTCCGCCGCTACGCCCTTCTCGTCGGGGTCGTCCTCGTCGTGGCGGGGGTGGCCGGCTTCCTGCCGAACCCGATCATCGGTGACCCGCTCGGGGGACCCTTCATCGTCACCGGTCCGGCGCACGACACGATCCATCTCGCCGCCGGCCTCGTCGCGATCTGGATCGCCCTCGCCCTCACCGGTGCCGGGCAGGGAAGTGCCCTCGTCGCGTTCGGGGCGATCTGGCTCGTCTTCGTCGTCCTCACCTTCCTCTCGCCGACCCTCTTCGGGATCCTCGGTCCCACCGGCTGGTATGCGGTCAACCTTCCCGGGCAGCTCCTCCACCTCGCGCTCGGGCTCGTGAGCATCGCGATCGGCCTGATGGCGCGCTCCGCAGCGCCGGCGCGGCTGGATCGGGAGCCGCTCGCCTGAGCCACCCCTCCGTGCGTCCGGGCGATGCCGCAGGTCTCCCGGTCGCGGACCGGTTCGGCCGCCGGATCCACGACCTGCGCGTCTCCGTCACGGATCGCTGCAACTTCCGCTGCACCTACTGCATGCCCCGGGAGGTCTTCGGGCCGGGCTTCCGGTTCCTGCCGCGCGCCGAGCTCCTCACCTTCGAGGAGATCACCCGGCTCGTGGCGCTGCTCATCCCGGAGGGGGTGCGCAAGGTCCGTCTCACGGGTGGTGAGCCCCTTCTCCGCCGCGATCTCGACCGGCTCGTGGCCCAGCTCGCCGGGCTCGAGGGGATCGATGACCTCACCCTCACGACGAACGGATCGCTCCTCGAGCGCCACGCCGCGCCGCTCGCCGCGGCCGGGCTGCGCAGGATCACGGTCAGCCTCGATTCGCTCGACGACGCCGTCTTCGCGCGCCTCAACGACGTGGCCGTCCCCGTGGCCACCGTCCTCGCCGGGATCGCCGCCGCGGAGCGTGCAGGGCTTGCACCGATCAAGGTGAACATGGTCGTCCGGCGGGGCGTGAACGAGGAGAGCATCCTCCCCATGGCGCGCCACTTCCGCGAGCGCGGCCACATCCTCCGCTTCATCGAGTACATGGATGTGGGGACCACGAACGGCTGGCGCCTGGACGAGGTCGTCCCGATGGAGGAGATCGTTGCCCGGATCGATGCGGAGCTCCCGCTCGAGCCGGTCCCGGCCGCCTACCTCGGGGAGGTGGCGGGGCGCTTCCGCTACCGGGACGGATCGGGCGAGATCGGCGTCATCGCCAGCGTCACCCGGCCCTTCTGCGGCGACTGCACCCGGCTCCGTCTCACCGCCGAGGGAGAGCTCTACACCTGCCTCTTCGGGGGGACCGGCCACGACCTCCGTGGTCCCCTCCGTGCCGGCGAGGACGACGCCGCGCTCCGTGCCCGTGTGCGTGCCATCTGGGCCGCCCGGGAGGACCGGTATTCGGAGCTCCGCGCCGCGGGGGTCGCGACCGGGCCGCGCGTGGAGATGTCCCAGATCGGGGGCTGATCCGGCCGGCGCCCGGGAGCGCCGCCCTCCCGTTCGCTATCCTGTCCCTGCCGGGACCGCCCGGCCCGTCGCCCCCGTGGGCTCACGAGGAGACCCGAGCGCATGACCCAGCCTGCCGACCCGTCCGGCCCCGCGCCCCGGGTCCGCCCATCCCTCGCGACGCGCCGCCCGGCTCGTCCCGCCGAGGAGGGGGGCGTGGCGGCAGGCTCCTCGCGTCCGGCCGCAGCGCCCGACGAGCGAGCGGCAGGGACCCTGCGGGGCCCCCGGATCGGTGGATCGCGGGCTTCGCTCACCGAGCGCTTCGGAGCGGCACCACCGGTCCCCGGGATCGAGCGGCTCGTCTTCGCCGACCCGTCCTCCCGCCTGATCGCCCACCTCCTCGACCTCGTCGTCCTCGGGCTGATCGGCCTCGTCCTGGCGGGCACGATCGGCGCTCTCCTCGGCGGGATCGTCCGGAACACGATCACCGCGCTCGACCAGGTCGACCTCCTCGCCCTCGTCATCGTCTTCCTCCTCCACCTCCTGCTCTCGGCGGCCTACCTCATCGGGAGCTGGTCGCGCGGAGGGAGGAGCCTCGGGATGGCGATCCTCGCGCTGCGCGTCGTGGACGAGCGGGAGGCCGAGGAGATCACCCTCACCGAGGCGGCCCAGCGGTTCGTCCTCCTCGGCATCCCCTCCGTCCTCGTCGTCGTCTGGTGGTACCTCCCGGTCGCGATCGGGTGGCTCGCCCTCATCGGCGGTGGCATCCTCCTCGGTCTGCTCGGCGCCACCGTCCTGCGGGACCCGGTGGGGCAGGGCTACCACGACCGGATCGCCGGCACGGTCGTCGTCAAGCCGGCACGCCGCGCCCGCTGACACGGGCTCCATCCACCGTTCATCCACGTCCTCGCGAACGCGTGGATAACCGGAGGCCGGACGGCCGGATCCGTGGAGAACCTCCGTTGACCCGGCCGGCTCGACCCGGCATCGTTCTCCCAGCCCGGAGGGGCAGCCCGGTGGCGCGAACGGACGGCGACTCGCTCGTGGTCCTGGCGCCGGCGGCACGATGGTCCGAGAGCGGTGCGATGGCGCCGGATCCCAGCGGGTCCGGAGCCGGGTCCCGCCTCCGGGCGGCGGGCCGGCGTGGCGGTCTCTCCGGGCCTTTCCCTGCCCGGCCGGTCCTGCCCGCCGTACCGGAGTCCTCATGACCGCGATCCCCGGGCCGCGCGCCCTCGCTCCCCGCCTCGACCAGCTCGCCGCCGCCGTCCGGGCGCGCAGCGCCCTCGTCCCGAGGATCGGGATCGTCCTCGGCTCCGGGCTCGGCCGGCTCGGCGAGCGGATCGAGGATCCCGTGGCGATCCCCTACGCGGAGCTCCCCGGCTGGCCCGCGCCCACCGCCCAGGGCCATGCCGGGCGCCTCATCCTCGGCCGGCTGGACGGGATCCCCGTCGCCTGCCTCCAGGGGCGCTTCCACTGCTACGAGGGCCACGACGTCCTCACCGTCGTCGAGCCGGCCCTCCTCCTCGGCCGCCTCGGCGCCCCGGAGATCCTCCTCACGAACGCCGCGGGCGGCGTGGACCCCACCTTCACGGCGGGGACGCTGATGCTCATCACGGACCACCTGAACCTGACCGGGCGCTCGCCGCTCCTCGGCCCGAACGACGACGCCGTCGGTCCGCGCTTCCTCGACCTCACCGCGGCCTGGGACCGCGATCTCGCCGAGCGCCTGCGGGTGGCGGCGCGGAGCGAGGGCATCCCTCTTGCGGAAGGGACCTACGCAGGCCTCCTCGGCCCGACCTACGAGACCCCGGCGGAGGTGCGCATGCTCCGGACGCTCGGAGCCCACGCGGTCGGGATGTCCACGGTCCTCGAGGCGATCGCGGCGCGCTGGGCGGGGATGCGCGTGTGCGGGATCTCGCTCGTCACGAACCCGGGCGCCGGGATCTCGCCGACCCCGCTCTCCCACGCCGAGGTGATCGCCGCGGCGGATGCAGCGGGGCCCCGTCTCGAGGCCGTGGTCCGCGCCTTCCTCCGCGAGCTCCCGGCTCCCTGACCGGCCGGCGGGCCGGGCTCAGCGGACGGGGAGGTCCCGTCCGGCGGCCTTCGCCGCCGCGCGCTTCTCGGACCACGCACCGAGGACGGAGTCCTTGTGCGGCCGGATCGGGCAGTGCTCGTCCCGGTTCCGGTCCTCGTCGCAGTAGCCGAGCGGGACGCACTTCGGGGCGAGGAAGGCGCCGAGGAAGGGGCTCACCGTGAAGACCTCGTGGCGGATCAGCTGGAAGAGCCGCCGGATCTCCCACTGGGCCATCGTGCACAGGCGCAGCCCTGACATGTGGATGAGCGCGCGCAGGTTCGCGGTCATCACGAGGTTCGTGCGCGTCGCGTTGGGCATCACGAAGCGCGCGTCCTCGCCCGGGATCCCCGCCTCCAGCAGCTCCCCGTAGAAGGCGAGCGAGTCGTCCAGGGCATCCGTGAAGCGCTCGCGCAGCTCCGGGTCGGCATCCGCGATCGAGCCCGGCACCATGTAGGCGGGCTCCCGGTACTTCAGGTAGCGCTGCGACTGCTGGTCGAAGGCGAGCCCGGCCCGATGGCGTACGAGCTGGTGGGAGAGGGTGCGCGTGACGCCCGAGATCGCGAAGGTGAAGACGATGTGCTCGATCGTGGAGCCGTGCCCCGATTCGATGACCTTCCGGACCAGCTCCTGCTGCTTCTCCGGCGTGACGCGGCCATCCGTGGCCCGGTCGAAGATCTCCTGGGGGTCGAGCTCGGAGTAGCAGGTCCGGCAGGCGGTGTAGATGAGCGGCAGGTACGCCTGGGCCGCCACCTCCGGGGTGGGGAAGAGGAGGCGGACGCGCATCCCGAGATCGCGCACCGCGGGGCTGCGCGGGGTCGCCGAGACGGGCCGGGACGGTTCGCTCACGGTGCGAGTGTAGTCGCTCCTCCGGACGGGCCGGGTGGGCGCGGCTCGCGGCGCCGGAGCGGGCGGGTCCAGGCGATCCACGCCGCACCGGCGAGGCCGAGGAGCGCGCACATCGTCCACAGCGCGGGGACCTCGCCGAGGACGGTGGAGAGCCCGGCGGCCACGAGCTGGGAGATCGCGATCGAGGCGGTGGCGAGCGCGTAGTCCACGGAGAGGACACGGCCGCGCACCTCGTCCCGGACCGAGCGCTGGAGCCCGTAGGAGGAGAGCGTCCATTCCGCACCGCCCCCGAGATGGGCCACGACGACGAACACGAAGGCGACGAGGAGGGCGGGGGCGAGCGGCAGGAGCGCATAGGCCACGGGATAGAGGACGAGGGCGATCGCGATCGCGGTGAGCGCACGGCGGTCGTCCGTCCCGGCCCAGCGGACCGCGAGGATCGGGCCGAGGAGCGCGCCCACCCCGCGGGCCGCGAAGAGGACCCCGATCCCCGCCTCGTCCGCCCCCAGGCGCGAGCCACCGAAGACGGCGAGGAAGATGAGGACGCCGGTCCCCACTCCGAAGGTGACCTTCGTCGTCAGGTAGGCGGCGACCGTCCGGGAGGAGCGGGCGAGGGCGAGCGTGACGGAGATCGAGCTGCGGGCCCCCGCGAAGCCCCCGGGGGCACCCTCCGCCCCACCGCGCCCACGCCCCCGTGCCCCCTGGAAGGGGAGGCGGATCGAGGCGACGAGGAGCGCCGAGGCGAGGAAGGTGAGCGCGTTCACGAGGAAGGCGACGTCGCGCCCGAAGGTGGCCGCGATCAGCCCGCCGACCGCCGCACCGATCGCCAGCATCGTCCCCCACGCCGCGCCTCCGAGCGCGACCGCCTTGCCCAGGTCACCGGGTGCCACGAGGTTGGGCATCGCCGCGGACGAGGCGGGCTCGAAGAAGGCCGCCCCGACCGCGAGGAGCGCGGCGCACAGGAAGGCGATCCAGAGGGTCCCTCCGTCCCGGGCGAGAAGGAAGCCGAAGCAGACGCCGACGCGGGCCAGGTCCGCGACGATCATCACCGTCCGCCGGTCGAAGCGGTCCGCGACCGCGCCGGCGAAGGGGGCGACGAGGAAGAAGGGTCCGTTCTGGAGGACGAGGACGAGCGAGGTGACCGCCGCCGACCCGGTCAGCTCGAGGGCGAGCCCGAGGAGCGCGACGGTCGCCAGCCAGTCCCCGGCGAAGCTGATGATCTGGGCGAGGTAGAGCCGGGTGAAGGCCGGGTTGTCCCGCAGGACCCGGAGGAACGGGCGGGGATCCACGCGCGGGTCAGTAGTAGTCCGAGCAGGAGAGGTAGTACCCGCAGCGGCAGATCAGCTTGCACTTCCGCTCCTCCATCCGCGCCCCGCACTGGGCACAGACGAGCATGAGATCCCCGGGGTCGTCCGGGGCGTGCCCGCCGGGGGCCGTCGCGACGGTCTCCTCCTCCGGCAGGATCTCGATCCGCGGCAGCGGGGTCCCCTCGCTCCTCACCGGCTGCCGAGGACCTCGCGCAGGTGGTCCGTGAGGCCGGAGACGACGAGCTCGTCGCCGGTCCCGATCCGCCGGTCCGGATCGGGGTGGGGCTCCAGCGCCCCGTCCGTCACGACCGCGAGGGTGACCACGCCCTCCGCGGCGAGCTCGCCGACCGTCCGGCCCCCGGCGGGGCTACCGGCCACGACCCGGTGCTGCTCGATCCCGAAGGTGACCGCACCACCCGAGAGCGCCGCGTCGATGAAATCGACGACCGCGGGCCGGACCGCGAGCTCCGCGATCCTCCGTCCCGCCATCGTGTAGGGGGAGACGATCCGGTCCGCGCCCGCGCGCAGGAGCTTCGCCTCCGCCGAGGGGGCCGCCGCGCGCGCCACGATGAAGAGGTCCGGGTTCCGGGTCCGCGCCGTGAGGACGACGTAGACGTTGTTGGCGTCCGAATCGATCGAGGCCACGAGCCCGGCCGCCCGCGCCAGCCCCGCCCGGTCGAGGATCGCATCCTCCGTGGCGTCACCGTCCACGATGAGGTAGCCGTCCGCCCGCGCGCGATCCAGGGAGGCGGGATGGACGTCCAGGATGACGACCTCGCGCCCTGCACGCCGCAGCTCGTGGGCGACGGTCGAGCCGACGCGCCCATAGCCGCACACGATCGTGTGCCCGACCAGCCGGTCGATCCGTTCCTGCATCCGCCTTCGCTCCCGTCGGCCGCTCGCAAGGTCTGCCACGAGCAGCTCCGCCATGATGCCGACTCCACCGAAGAGGAGCGCGGCGCCCGCGAACGCGGCGGCCACGGTGATCAGCCTCCCCACGTCATCGAGCTCCCGGACCTCGCGGAATCCCACGGTCGTGAGCGTGATCGCGGTCATGTAGAGCGCGTCCGAGAGGGACCAGCCGTCCCACAGGACGTAGAGCGCGGTGAAGAGGACGAGCGCGAGGCCCATGAGGAGGAGCCAGACCTGGAGGTGGCGCGCGCGTGGGATGAACCGATGGCGCCACGCGGGCAGGTGAAGGCCGGGGCTCCGGTGCGGGTTCGGGCGCTCGCTCGTCACCCGCGGAATCTACGGCCTCCGTCGCGCGGACGAGCGGGGCGGAGGCCATCCCTGCCCGCTCGTGCTAGGGTCCCCCCGCCAGCCCGGCACGCAGCGTCGCCGGCCGATCGGGAGCAGAGCATGGTCCTCCGGCGCCTCCTCGGCGGCTCCGCCGCCCCCCACGATGCGGACGCCCCGTCCACGCCCGCCGCCGCGGGTCCGTCCGGTGAGACCGCGACCGTCCGCCGGATCGTCGCCTCGCTCGAGGCGCTCCCCGTGGACGAGCGGCGCCGGATCGCCGCCTTCGCCTATGTCCTCGGACGGGCCGCCCACGCGGACCTCGATGTGACGCCCGAGGAGACCGCGCTCATCGAGCGTGCGGTGGTCGAGCGGGGTGGCCTGACGGAGGCGCAGGCCGTCCTCGTCGTGGAGATCGCCCGCAGCCAGGCCGAGCTCTACGGGGCGACGGAGGACTACCTCGTGACCCGCGAGTTCGCGCGCCTCTCCTCCCGGGAGGACCGCGAGCGGCTGCTCCGCACGGCCTTCGCGGTCGCCGGGGCGGATGCCTCGATCAGCGCCGTGGAGAGCGCGGAGCTGGAGCAGATCGGGCGCGAGCTCGGCTTCGCCGCGCCGGAGATCGCCGCCCTCCGCGCCGAGCACCGCGAGCTCCTCTCGTCCGTCCAGGCGCTCCGCCGGATGCGACCGGACGGGGAGGGGAGCGGCCGCTAGGAGCGGCGTCCCCCGGGGGGCATGGCATCATCGGTGGATGCGCGCCCCGCTCCCTGCCGCTCGTCCCGCGCCGCGGCGGCGTGTCCGCCGCTGGCTCCACGGGCCGGAGCTCCCGCTCGCCGATCCCGGGCCGACCGCCCGCACCGTGCGGCTCCCGGACGGCCGCCTCCTCGGCTGGGACGACCTGGGCGATCCGGACGGCGTGCCGGTCCTCTGGTTCCACGGCTTCGGCAGCACGCGGATCATCCGCCACCCCGATGACGGGATCGCCCGCCGCCTCGGGGTCCGGCTCCTCGCCGTCGATCGCCCGGGGATCGGGCTCTCCTCTCCGCGTCCCGGCCGCGCCCTCGCCGACTTCCCCGGCGATCTGGCGCGGATGGCGGATGCCGCCGGGCTCGGCCGCTTCGCGATCCTCGCCTGGTCCGGTGGCGGACCCTATGCGCTCGCCTGCGCCTCGGCGCTCGGCGAGCGTGTCCTCCAGGTGGGCCTGGTCTCCGCGGCGGCCCCGATCGCCGGGCCGGACACGGGGCCCTACGCCACGGGCTTCCACCATGCGGCCCGGGGGGCGGCGGGCGTGGCGCCGTGGATCGTCCGGCTCGCGATGTGGCGCTGGGCGCGTGGGCAGCGCCGGGATCCGGCGGCGCAGCTGGATGATGCGATCGCGGGGATGGTGGCGGCGGACCAGGCGATCCTCGCCGATCCCCGCTTCCGGGACGTGATGATCCGCAACGCCGCCGAGCTCTACCGCCAGGGGGGCCGCGGGCTCTACGACGAGGCGCTCGTGATGGCGCGCGACTGGGGCTTCCGCTTCTCCAGCGTCCGGGTCCCGGTCCGGATCTGGCACGGCGAGCTGGACCAGGCGGTCCCGGTCGCGATGGGCCGCCATCTTGCCGGGACGCTTCCCGAGGCCGAGGCGACCTTCCTCCCCGGCGAGGCGCACCACATCTTCCTCGACCGCTGGGAGGAGATCCTCGGCGAGGTCGCGGAGCGCAGCCGTGCCCGGCTCGCGGCCGGGGCAGCCTGAGCGTGCGTGCGATCGGGCGCCGCCGGCCGGCCCTTCTCGCGGCGCTCCTTGTGCTCCTCGTCGCCCTGCCCGCTCCGATCTCCGCGGCGGAGCCCGCGGGGCGTCGCGCCGCGCTCGGCACGAACCTCGCCCCGGTCGCGAGCTGGTCCACCCAGACCCCCTTCGTGGACGCCTTCCACACCGCTCGGCCGTGGATCTCGAACGCGGAGGGTGCCCCGTGGGGGGAGGGCCCGCCGCTCGACCTGACCCCGCAGGGATGGGTCGCATCGCTCGCCCCCGGCCAGCGCGCGGACACGATCCTGCTCGATGGTGGCGGCTACCCGCCGGGCGAGTACACGATCCGCTGGACGGGGACGGGTCGGATCGCCTTCCCGATCGAGCCGCCGGAGATCGTGAGCGAGGGGGATCACCGGATCGTCGTCCGCCCGGACGTGCGCGCCGGCCTTTGGCTCTCCATCGTGGAGACCGACCCGGCCGATCCGGTGCGCGGGATCGAGGTCCTCCTTCCCGGCTTCGGCGAGATGCCCGACCCGCCCCTCTACCACCCGCGCTTCCTCGCCCAGCTGCGCGGCTTCCGGGTCCTCCGCTTCATGGACTGGATGCAGGCGAACGATCCGGTCGTGGGGAGCGGCGTGGCGGGGCGGGCGCGGATGGACGACGCCACGTGGATGCGCCGCGGAGTCCCGATGGAGGCGATCGGCGCGCTCGCCACGCTCCTGGACGCCGAGCCCTGGATCACGATCCCGCACGGCGCCACGGATGCGCAGGCGCGGGCGCTCATCACGACGCTCGCGGATGCGCTCGACCCGGGGCTCCGGATCTGGATCGAGTGGTCGAACGAGACGTGGAACCCGGTCTTCCCCCAGGCGGCGTACGCGATCGAGCGCGGAACCGCGCTCGCCCTCTCCACGGACGCCTTCCAGGCCGGGCTCTTCTTCCACGCGCGGCGCGCATCGGAGATCTTCGTCATCGCCGCGGATGCGATCGGGAGGGCGCGTTTCGTGGGGGTCCTTGCGGCGCAGTCGGCGAACCCCTGGACCGGCGAGCAGGTGAGCGGCTTCGAGAACGCCGCTGCCGGGGCGGACGTCCTGGCGGTGGCGCCCTATATCGACGGCTATGGCAGCCCGCAGGCGGCGCCCCGGATCCGGCGCCTGAGCGTGGCCCAGCTCATCGCCCGGATGCGCCGCCAGGTGGATGGCCCGCTTCGGCAGGTGACGGAGGAGAACCGGGCGGTCGCCGAGGCGGCGGGCCTCGAGCTCGTCGCCTACGAGGGCGGCCAGCACCTCGTGGGCGTGAATGGCGCCGAGAACGACCGGCGGCTCACCCGGCTCTTCGTGAGCACGAACCGCTCGCCCCTGATCGGCGCTCTCTACCGGCGCTACCTCGCGATGTGGTCCGCGGCGTCCGGCGGCGGTCTCTTCGTCCACTACACGGACGTGAGCCCGTATGGGAAGTGGGGGAGCTGGGGTGCCCGGGAGGACCAGCGCCAGGGGCTCCGGCGGGCACCCAAGGCGGACGCGCTCCACGACTGGATCGCCGACGCCCCGGGCTGATCGCCCGGGGCGTGGTGCGGGGTGCGTGGCGCGGGCCGGAGGGACCGGCCCGGGGGCTCAGATCCGGCCGCGCGGGACCGTGTGCCAGTAGGTCTTGTTGAAGACGATCTTCCCCAGGTGCCAGACCCGGTTCGGCTTCGGTGGCTGGGGCGGGTGGTCGTAGTCGAAGCGGAGGAGCGTCCCCTTCCCGTCCCCGATCTCGAAGAAGCACATCACCTTGCCGGTGTAGACCCCCTCCTTCGCCGCGGGCTCCCGGCCGAGGACCCGTGCCGCGATCCGCTCGGCCACGACCGGCGCCTCGAAGTGTGCCGTGGAGCCGGCCTTGGAGAGGGGGAGGTCGGTCGCGTCGCCGATCGCCCAGATGTCGTCCCGCCCGCGGACGTTGAGGGTCTGCGGGTCGGTGGGCAGCCAGCCCGCCGCCGGGGCGAGGCCGCTCTCGATGACGACCCGGGCCCCCTTGTGGGGCGGCACGAGGATGAGGAGGTCGTAGGGGAGCTCTTCCCCCTCGAGGCTCTGGACGACCTTCCGCTCCGGGTCGATCGCCTCCACGTTGAAGAAGGTGTGGAGCTCTACGCCCTTCTCCGCGAGGATCGGGGTCGCCATCTCGCTCACGCTCTCGATCGTGAAGGCGCGCCCGATCGGCGAGCAGTAGTGGATCTCCGTCCCGTCGCGCAGGCCGCGCTCGCGCAGCTCCGCCTCGATGAGGAAGGTGACCTCGAGGGGCGCCGGCGGGCACTTGTAGGGCATCCCGGCGATGCCCACCACGATCCGCCCGCCGGTGAAGGCGTCGAGCGCCTGGCGGAGCCGTGCGGCCCCCTCGGCGCTGTAGAAGTGGTGCGCCTCGGTCGCGAAGTGCGGGATCGCCTCCGGCAGGATCCGGGCGCCGGTCGCCACCACGAGCTCGTCCCAGGCGAGCTCCTGCCCGTCCGCGAGCCGGACGACCTTCGCCGCCGGGTCGATCCGCTCGATCCGGCCGACGACGAGCTCGATCCGCGCGTCGAGGAGGGAGCGCTCCGGGCGGACGAGGGAGGAGGCCGGCTCGCCGCCCATCGCGATGTACATGAAGCCGGGCTGATAGACGTGGTCGCCGGTCTCGTCCACGACCCGCACCCGGGCGCGGCCCGCGGCGATCTCCGCCTTCAGCTTCCGGCCCACGAGGTTCGCGACGAGCGTCCCCCCGACGCCGCCACCCAGGACGAGGATCTCACGCATCACGCACCTACCGCAGCTTCTCGACGACGATCTCGTCGTAGCCGTCCCGGTCCTCGAGGGCGACGAGCCGGTGGCCCGCCTTCTCGATCCACTTCGGGATATCCACCTTGCTCCCCTTGTCCGTGGAGTAGACGGAGATGACATCCCCGACCGCGCCCTCGCGGATCGCGCGGATGAGCTCCATCAGGGGGCCGGGGCAGTAGCTCCCCCGGGCGTCGACGACGCGGGTGATCGTGGTTGTGGTCATGGAAGGCTCCTTCCCGGCCCCATCGGGCCGCAGGCTCAGATGAAGAGGGAGGCGGTCCCCGGCCGGGTCATCAGCTCGATCACGGTGGCGGCGCCTGCCGGCTCGCCCAGCCCGTCGATCATCTCGTCGTGGGTGAGGCCGAACATGTCCATCGTCATCTGGCAGGGGATGAACTCGACGCCCATCGCGAGGGCCGCCTCGAGGAGCTCGGCGGGCTTCGCCACGTGGTGCTCGTCGCTCAGCTTCCCGATCATCCACGGGCCCATCCCCGCGAAGTTCATCTTCGACATCTTCAGGTGGTGGATCCCGGGCCGCTGCATGAGGGAGAGCATCTTCTGCATCCATCCCTCGCCGGTGATCCGGTGCTCGTCCTTCACGAAGGGGAGGAGGCCCCAGAAGGTGATGAAGACCTTCGTGGGGATCCCGCTCGCGGCCGCGGTGGAGGCGAGGATCAGGGTGGGCATGATCCGGTCGTACTCGCTGCTCCAGGCCACGATGACGAGGCCCTTCGCATCCACCGGCATCCCGGCGGCCGGCTCGGGGGCCGGGCTCGCCATCGGCGGGATGAAGGTCTCGGCGGGGGTGACGACCGTCTCGGGGGTCGGCGCGATCATCGTCATGGCTCGTTCCCTTCCGGCCGTCAGGCCTTGCGGATGAGGAAGCGGTAGACGCCGTCCGCCTGCGTCTGCTCCACGAGGGCGTTCCCGGTGGTGCGCGTCCAGGCGGTGAAGTCCTTGAGCGATCCCGGGTCGGTCGCGAGGACCTCCACGAGGGCGCCCGAGGTGAGCGTCCGGATCTGCTGCGCGGTCTTCACGATCGGCATCGGGCAGGAGAGGCCGCGGGCATCCACGGTCGCGTTCGGTGCGGTCATCGTTCCGTCCTCCGGCTAGATGAAGAGGATCTGACCCTCGCCCGCGGCGAGGTAGAAGGAAGTGACGCCCTCGACCCCGTCCACGAGGGGGTCGAGCTCCGCCTCCGTGATCCGGAGGAGGTCCATGGAGAGCGAGCAGGCCTGGATCTCCACCCCGCCGAGCTCCTTCGCCTGGCGCAGGGTCTCCGCCCAGCTCGCCTGGCCCGCGGCCCGGAGGGCATCGACTGCTTCCCGTCCCGCCGCGCCGGCCTCGGGGGCGAGCCCGTGGTCGGCGTCGATCCGGTCCTTCCGGAAGGCATCGAGCGCCCAGTACTGGAGGAAGAGGTGGACCGGCCGGCCGAGCGCCGCGGCGCCCGCCGTGAGGACCGCGACGGCCTGGAGCCGGTCGTCGGTCCCGGAGAAGCAGACGATGGAAAGGGTGGGGTCGCTCATCACGCGCTCCTCGGCAGGGGAGCTCCGGGTCCCCGTCCGTCGGCGGGACCGCCGCCACGCGGCTCCGCGTCGCCGGCGAGGCGCGCGGAGAGGTCCGCGATCCGGGCGAGGCGGCGGCGCATCACGGCGGCCATCGCGTCGCAGGCGTCCAGGACGCCCGGATCGCTCAACCGGTAGAAGACCTCGCGGCCATCGCGGCCGGCCTCCACGAGGCCCGCCCCGCGGAGGACCGCGAGATGCTGCGAGGCGTTCGGCTGGCTCACCCCGAGGGCGAGCGCGATCGTGCCGACCTCGCAGGGTCCGGAGGCGAGCAGATGGAGGATCCGGATCCGCGCCGGGTGGGCGAGGATCCTGCAGGTCTCGGCCATCAGCTCGTGCAGGGTCTCCATGCGCCGATCATCGATGGATGCGCACGTGCGCATGAGTGGCCGAGGTCCCGAAGTGGCGGTCCGTTCCGACCGGGCCGTCCGGCAGGCCCGGGCGCTGCCGCCGGGCCGTTCGTCACGCGGGGCGGCGGCCCGGGGCGACGAGGACGGAGCTGCGGGCGTGGGCGAGGACGCTCCGCGCGACGCTGCCGAGGACGAGCCGGTCCAGCCCGGTCCGCCCGTGGCTCCCGATCGCGATGAGGTCGGCGTTGCGCGCATCCGCCTCCTCGATGATCGTCCGCGCGGGGTCGCCGGCGCGGACGGTCCAGCCCACCGTGCGGCCGTCCCCGGAGAGCCGCTCCGCGGCATCCCGGGCGATCTGCTCGTGGTGGAGGCGGCCCTCCTGCTCGGCCGCCTCGCGCGCCGCCCAGGCGGTCGCCGCTCCCACCGGGAGAAGCTCGCGCGCCGCGGTCTCCCCGGATCCCACGACGCTGAGGATCTCCACGGGGAGGTGGTCGAGCGGGTGGATCCGGACGAGCGCCTCCTCGGCAGCGCGCGACGGGTCCGAGCCATCCGTGGCGAGGAGGATCCGGCGGAGATGGTCGCGCCGGCTCACGAGGACGGGAACCGGGCAGGCGTCGATGAGCTCCGCGGCGACCGACCCGAGGAGCGCCGTGCGGATCGCCCCGTGCCCGCGGCTCCCCACGATGACCAGGTCGGCCCCGAAGGCGGCAGCCTCGGCACACAGGATGCTCGAGGGCCGTCCGGCGATCACGGCGCTCTCCACGCTCCGTCCCGGACCCGCGAGGCGGCGGGCTTCCTCCGCGACGACGGCCTCGAGCTGGGCACGGAGCGCGTGCTCCATCTCGGCGGCGGCGCTCGTGCCGCCGATCATCCAGGGGCCTGCGATCCGGGCCACGTCCAGCCCGAGGATGATCCGGAAGGCGGTCCCGGCCGGCCATGCCAACCCCGCCGTGAGCGCGAGCGCCGTCCCGGCGCCCGCCGATCCATCGGTTCCCACGAGGATGCGCATCGTCTCCCTCCTGGCGGGATGAGGATGCGCCACCGCGGGTCCCCGGGTCATCTGCCGGATGGCCCGGGGACCGGCCCGTTCGTCAGGGGGCCGGCGATCCGGCGGCGGCGATCCGGGCATCGATGAGGGCGAGGAGCTCCACGGCGTCGGGGACGCCCGGGAAGAGCTCCCCGTCGATGACGAGGGTCGGCGTCTGGGTGACACCGAGCGCCCGCCCCCGCTCCACGTCGGCCTTCACCGCGGCGATCAGCGTCTCGTCGTCGAGGAGGGCACGGAAGGCGGCCTCGTCCAGCCCGAGAAGACCGGCCATCGCGACGAGCCGGTCCCGCGAGAAGGCGCCCTTGTTCTCGCCGTCCTGGTTCTCGAAGACGAGGGCGTGCATCTCCCAGAACTTCCCGTCCAGCTGCTCGGCGGCGCGCATCGCGACGGACGCGTCGAGCGACTCGGGGCCGAGGAAGGCGTAATCGTTGTAGGTGAGGCGGACACGGCCGTCCTTCACGGCGCTCGCCACGATGAGCGGCTCCACATCCCGGCTCCACATCCCGCAGGCGGGGCACTGGGGGTCCTCGAAGAGGTCGATCGTGACCGGTGCATCGGCGGCACCCAGGGTCCGCCCATCGCGCGCGATCCCGTCCGGCAGGGCGGCCATCGGCGTCCGGAGCGGCTCACCACCCGAGGGGGGTGCGGTGAGCATCCCGCCGAGGACGATGACCACGCCGACGACGAACGCGGCGAACGTGGCGAGGACGACCGGGCTGCGCAGGGCCGAGCCCCCGCCTCCCGTGGACGGTGCATGGGCGGCGCTGCGCTCGGCGGCGCGCCGCTCCTTCCGCGTGGGCCGGGGCTGGGGGCTTGTGCTCATCGGATCCCTGAGACCTCCTGCAACCAATGCCAGCTTTCCAGGCGCTCCGCCTGGGTGGCGACGAGCTCCGCGCTCGGCGTGCCGTCGGGCGTGAAGTGTGGCGCGAAGCGCCCCTCCGTCCGGGCGAAGGCGAGGAAGTCGACCGGCGTCCCGTCCGGGAGCGCCGCCCAGTCCTCCTTCAGGGCCGGGTTCCCCTGGAGCGAGAGCCGCTCCCGGAGCGTGGGCCCGCGCCGCGGATCGTAGGTGAAGAGCGGGAAGGTGCGGGATTCCACCGCGAGGCGTGCCTGGCGGTTCGCCGCGTCGTCCGCGATCCCGTGCTCCGGCTGGCACGGCGTATAGGCCACGATGACCGCCGGGCCCGGGTAGGCGTTCGCCTCGAGGATCGCCCGGTAGAAGTGGTTGATGTGCGCCGGCGTCGTCTGGGCCACGTAGACCTCACCGTGGGCGAGGATGATCCGGCCCAGCTCCTTGCGCCGCTCCGAGCGCCCGTGGAGCTCCTTCCCGTACGCGGAGAGCTTCGTGATCTGGCCCCCGAAGCTCGCCGTGGAGGCCTGGCCGCCGGTGTTCGAGTAGGCCTGGGTGTCGAGGACGAGGACCTTGATATCCGCCCCCGAGGCGACCATCCGGGAGAGGGACTGGAAGCCGATGTCGTACATCCCGCCGTCCCCACCGAGGACCCACAGCCGGCGCTCGGCGTGGCCCGCCTGGTCCCAGCGGGCCCGGATGCCGAGGGCATCGGCGGGCGCGTTCTCGAAGAGCGAGTTCGTCCACGGGACGAGGTAGGGGTTGAAGGGGTAGGTGCTCCCGTAGACGGTGTTGCAGCCGGTCGCGGCCACGATCCCCATCGAGCGGGGCCCATGGACCTGGAGGGTCGCCGCGACGAGCATCCGGATCGCGCTCGCCTCGCCGCAGCCGGAGCACGAGCCCGCCCCGCCCACATAGCCGAGCGCGTGCTCGCCGAGCATGAGATCCGCGAGGACCTTCTCGTTGCGGTAGATCGGCGGCGTCGGCGGGAGCGCGCGGAAGAGGCGCATATCGCGGAGGAGCCGCGCGAGGACCGTCTCGCCCGAGGCATCCGTCGCCGACTTCCCGGTCATCGCCAGGGCCTCGTGGCCGAGCGCGGCACAGACCTCGACGCACTCCGCGCAGCCCTTGCAGTGGACCGGGTCGACGAAGATCCCGAAGGCAGCCGGCGTCTCGCCGCGCCGCTCCGGGACCTCCGCGAACTTCGCGGTCCGCGTGAAGTGGGCGCGTGCGGTGACCGCCGCGCGCGCAGGGTCGGGCTCGCCGTCCGCGAAGGCCGCGATCCGCGGGCCGAGCTCGGGCTCCGGGACCGCGATGCCGAGGATCGCCGTATCCGGGCAGGCGGTGACGCAGGCCATGCAGCCCACGCAGCGCTCGGCGAGGAGATCCGGGATCCGCGGGGCGAGCCCCGAGAAGTCCCGGATCGCCGCCGTCCCCGGGGGGATCAGGCTGCGGGCGACACCGGTATCGGCGGGGAGCTCGCGGTCCGCGATCCCGCGCCGGTACGCGGGGATGACGGATGCCGCGAAGGCCTCCACGTACGCGCTCACGTCGAGGAGCTCCTCCACGTGGGCCTGGAGCCGCGCCTCGTGATGCTCCTTGGGCTCCCCCGCCGCCTTCGCGAGGGGGTCGAGGGGGGCGGCGCCGGCGCCGGCCGGAAGGTGGGTCACGGGGGGCGCCCCATGGCCGTCGTGGGCGGTGGCGGGATCGTGCCGCGTGGTCATCCCCGTTCTCCCACGATCGCCCGGACGATATCGCTCGTGGAGATGACCCCGATCGGCGTCCGCTGGTCCGGTCCCACCACGATCAGCCGGTGGACGTGGGCGCGCTCCATGAGCGTCGCCGCCTCCTCCAGGCTCATCGTGGGATCCGCGGTGAGCGCGGGGGCATGCATCAGGTGGCGGACGGCGAGACCCGGCCAGCGGCTCCAGAGGTGCTCCGTGGCCCGCGCGCGAACGAGGTCGCTCTCCGCGAGGACGCCCACGAGGAGGCCGTCGCGGTCCACCACCGGGAGGCCGCCGATCTCCTGCTCCTCCAGGACGCGGGCCGCATCGGTCAGCGGTGCGTCCGCGTGGATCGTCACCGGCTCCGGCGTCATCACCTCACCCACCGTGGGGCCGTCCTGTCGCGTCGTCATCGCGTTCCCTCCGATCCGGTCCTCGCCGCGCCGAGAGCGGCCGTCACGTCGATGAGCCCGTCGTACGCCGCCCGGATGAGGGCGAGGTTCGCGTCCACGACGCTCCCGCCCCGCTTCCCGAAGTAGCGGGCGAGGACCCCGCGCAGCGCCCCGAAGAGCGCCTCGCCGGTGAGCCCGGTCCGCTCCGCGAAGGGGGCGAGCCGGAGGAAGACGCCGACGAGCGCGACCCCCTGCATCCGGACGACGAGGTCCGGCCGCGGCGCGTAGCGGCGGGCGAGGGCCGCCGTGTCGAGGGCGGTGAGCCGGATGCCTCGGGCGAGGATCTCGCCGCGTGCTGCGGCCGGCAGGCTCGCCCAGACCGCCTCGGGGTCGGCGAGGGGGCTGGCGAGGAAGACGGTCCCGCCGTCCACGAGCCCCGCGAGCGGAGCGCCATGGTGGAAGGCGGCGACATCGTGGACCGGGACGAGCTCGACCTCGTGGAGCTCCGCGTGGCCGCGGATCGGGGCATCCGCGATCGTCAGGTAGTAGGTCGTGGGGAGCCCCTTCTTCTCCGACCCGTAGCGCGGGTAGGCCTGGACCCGCAGGCCGAAGAGGTCGCCGCACAGGGTCGCCACGAGCTTGTTCGTGGTCACCGACCCGAACCCGCCGATCGAGTGGCCGCGGACGCTCCAGGCGCCCGCGGGGCGGAGCTCGAGCCGCTCGGCGGGGAGGGCGAGCGGATGGCGGATGCCGAGCGCGAAGTAGGGGCGGCTCGCCATCGCCTCCGGATCGGCGAGATGCGCGTAGACCGCCGCGAGATCCCCCGCGGTGACGTCCCGCGAGCCGAGCCCGGCTGCCCCGGAGACGACCCGGGGGACCGGCCGGCCGGCGAACGCGCGCTCGAGAAGGGCGCTCCGGACCTCCCGGGTCAGGGGGTTCCAGGCGGCCATCGGTTCGTCCGTCCGCTCGAGGACCGCGACCGCTCGGGCCTCCCCGAGCGCGTCCGCGATCGCGGCGGCCGGGAAGGGCCGGAAGGCGGTGATCGCGAGGGAGCCCACCCGCTCGCCACGGGCGCGCAGGTGGTCCACCACGGCGGGGAGGGTATCGGCGATCGTGCCCATCGCGACGACGATCCGTTCCGCATCCTCGCAGCGGTCGGCGGTGACGGGCGCCACCGTCCGGCCGGTCAGGCCGCTCCACTCGGCCATCGCCGCACCGAGGTCGCCGAGGATCGGGTCGGTGTAGGCACGCTGGCCGAGCCGCCCCTTCATGTAGCTGTCCTGGTTCTGGACGACGCCGCTCATCAGCGCCTCCGCGGGATCGAAGAGGTCCCGGATCCGGTCCCGGGGGTCGCCCACGAAGGAGCGCAGGAGCTCGTCCTCGGGGAGGAGCGCGTTCTCCAGGGTGTGCGTGGTGAGGAAGCCGTCCTGGGCCACGATGAACGGGGTCTGGGCCTCCTCGGCGACCCGCCGCGCGATCGCCGCGAGATCCGCCGCCTCCTGGACGTTCCGGGCGAAGAGGATCCCCCAGCCGGTATCGGCCACGGCGTAGACGTCGTCGTGCCCGGCGTGGATGTTCAGCGCCTGGCTCGTGAGCGCCCGCGCGCCCACGTGGAAGACGACCGGGAGCCGCTTCCCGGCGATGACGAAGAGGACCTCCTTCATGAGCACGAGGCCCTGGCCGGCGGTGAAGTTCGTCACCCGTCCGCCGGCGAGCGCGAAGCCCTCCGCCGCGGTCGCGGACGAGTGCTCCGATTCCGGCTCGAGGAAGCGGAGCGGGGTCCCCCAGAGGTCGGTCCGGCCATCCGCCACCGCGGCCTGGTAGATCGCGGCCATCGTCGTCGAGGGGGTGATCGGGTAGGCGCAGCAGCCCTCGCTCAGGCGGGTCTCCACGTGGGCGACCGCCTCGGAGCCATCCACGATCGCGGGGATCCCCGGCCAGCGGGGGGAGGCGGGGCTCGGCGCCGCTGCCGGCGCGGGTCGCTCGGGGGCTGCTGCTCTGCTCATCGTGCCCCGAGGATGGCGGGCGCCCCCCGGCCCCGGGATGGGACGCCCGGCCCGAAGGTCCCGGGCCGGACGGCCCCCGCGTCAGGGAAGGAAGTGGGAGCTCCGGGCGGCGGCGGTCAGGCGCTCCCGGAAGTCGGGGTGCGCGATCGCGATGAGGGCCCGTGCGCGCTCCGCGATGCTCCGGCCGTGGAGCTCGGCGACGCCCCACTCGGTGACGACCGTCTGGACATGGCCGCGGGTCGTCACCACGCCAGCCCCCTCGTGGAGGAAAGGGACGATCCGGCTCTCCCTGCCGTCCAGGGCGGTGGAGGGGAGGGCGATGATCGCGCGGCCCTCCTCGGCGAGCGCGGCACCCCGGACGAAGTCCATCTGCCCGCCGATGCCCGAGTAGAAGCGGGAGCCGATCGAGTCGGCACAGACCTGGCCGGTGAGGTCGATCTCGATCGCGGAGTTGATCGCGGTCATCCGCCGGAAGCGCCGGATCACCGCGGTGTCGTTCGTGTAGTCCACCGGGCGCATCTCGACCATCGGGTTGTCATGGACGAAGTCGTAGAGGCGGCGCGTCCCCATCATGAAGGCGCTCACGACCTTGCCGCGGTTGATCTCCTTCCGGGCGCCGGTCACCGCCCCGGCCTCCACGAGATCGACCATCACGTCCGTGAACATCTCCGTGTGCACGCCGAGGTCGCGCTTCCCCGTGAGCATCCCGCCCACGGCCGCCGGGATCGCCCCGATCCCCATCTGGATGACCGCCCCGTCCGGCACGAGCTCCGCCACGTGCGCCCCGATCCGGCGCTCCAGGTCGCCGATCTCGGGCGGCCGGTGCTCGTGGGGCGGCTCATCCACCTCGACCGCGAGGTCGATCGCATCCCGGTGGACGAAGGCATCGCCGAGCGTGCGCGGCAGGGCCGGGTTCAGCTGGGCGATGACGAGGTCGGCCGCCTCCACCGCCGCGAGCGTCGCGTCGATCGAGGTCCCCAGCGAGCAGAAGCCGTGCGCATCCGGCGGGGTGACGTTGATGAAGGCGATATCGAGCGGGACGATCCGCCGTCGGAAGAGGCGCGGCAGGTCGGAGAGGAAGGCGGGCACGTACTCCGCCCGCCCCTCCGCGATCGCGCGCCGCGCGTTCGGCCCGATGAACATCGCAAGGTGGCGGAAGTGCCCGGCCATCTCCGGCGCGAGATGCGGCCCCGGCCCCTCGATGTGGAGGTGGACGAGCTTCACGTCGCTCAGCTCCGGGGCGCGCTCCACGAGGGCGGCGAGGAGGCGTTCCGGGGTGGCGCTTGCGCCGTGGACCCAGATCGACTGGCCGGACCGGATCCCTGCCACCGCTTCCGCGGCGCTCACGATGCGCATCGCCGACCTCCCGTGCTCCTTTGCTCCGCCCGCCTCAGCGGGCGACGATGACGGTCGTCGCCGCGTGGGCGGCGAGATGGGCTGCGACCCCGTGGCCCTCCCCATCGGGGGGCCCGTCCGCGCCGACGATCAGGGTGTCATACCCGCCCTCGCCGGCGAGGCGTGCGATCGTCGCGGCCGGGTCGCCCGCCGGTTCGATGAGCCCGGCGTCGATCCCCTCCGCCCGGAGAAGGTCGCGGGCTTCCACGAGCATCCGGGCGTGGACGATCGCGGGCTCCACGTCCGCGCGCCCACCGGTGCCGAAGCCCTCCGGCACCACCGAGACGACATCGACCCGGGCACCGAAGGTCCGGCCGAGCCGGCCGGCGAGGAGGAGAGCGCAACGGCCGCGCTCCCCACCGTCGTATCCCACGAGGATCTTCTCCATGACCCGCCCTCCACGGCCGGGAACATCCCGTTGCCGCGTGATGGGTCGAGAGTCGCCCGCGGTGGGGTGAAGCCGGGAGGGCCGGGGGGCCCGCGGTGTGGTGCCGGTCGGCACCACGGGGGCGTGCCGTGCGGCGGGGGCGGCCCGGACGAGCCGGACGGCCGCCCTGGAAGGGCGGCCGTCCCATCTGCGCCGCGGAAGACCAGAGGCGTCAGTCGAGCGGGTCGCCATCCCCGGCCTGGATCAGCCCGAGCGCGCCGCGGCCGACGAAGTTGAAGGCGTGGGTGACGATCGGGTAGAGGCCGTCCTCGGAGGTCGTGAGCTCGACGATCGCCCCCTGGGCCGGGGAGAGGTCGACGGCCTGCGCGCCCCATCCTCCCGTGTTGCCGCGTGCCAGGACCACGCCCTCCTTGATGACCGTGTCGAAGATCGTCCCGACCACGTGGAAGGAGCTGTCGATCGACGGCCCCGCGTCCAGGATGAAGATGCGCACGCGTCCGCCCGTGGGGACCGCGATCGGATGGTCCGCGTACTGGTTCGCGACCCCGTTGAAGACGACCCAGTCCGGTGCCGGCGCAGCAGCAGCCGCGTCGAGGAGGCCGGCCGGCTTCCCCTGCCCATCGAAGTACCACTCGGACTGGACGAGCGCGATCTCGGCATCCACGGGCGGCAGGCCCTCCGCAGGCTCGACGATGACCATCCCGAACATCCCGTTCGCGATGTGGTGGAGCGCGGGAGCCGTCCCGCAGTGGTACATCCAGACCCCGGCATAGTCCGCAGTCCAGGTGTAGAGCTTCTCCTCGCCGGGGGAGATCGAGGTCATCTCGTCGTTCCAGGCGACCTGGCTGGCATGGAAGTCCACCGAGTGGGGGAGGCTGTTCGTCGCCGGGTTCTTCAGGTGGACGCGGATCGTGTCGCCCACCTTCACCCGGATCGTCGGTCCGGGGACCTGGCCGCCGAAGGTCCAGACATCCATCACGTAGCCGGCGGCCACCGTCATCGGCTTCTCCTCCACGATGAGGTCGATCTCGTGGACCGTTCCCGTCAGGAGTGCCGGGGCGGCGGCATCGAAGGGGAGGTAGGCGGGAGCGGCCGGGTCGGGATCGGGGAGCACCGCCCCCGGACCGCCGTGGTCGCCACCCGGGTTCGGGGTGGCCGCAGGTCCGGTGCCCGCGACGTGGACCTCGCCGCTCATCCCGCCCTCCCGATGGCCCGGGATCGAGCAGATGAAGGTCGTACCTTCCGCGGGGATCAGCACCTCGATCGGAGAGGAGGCGGCACCCGGCTCGATCGTCCCGGTCGTCGTCCCGTCCGCGAACGTGAGATCGTGGATGACCGCCCCGTCGTTGCGCAGGATGAAGCGGTAGCTGCCGGGCGCCGGGACCTCGATCGCCAGGGGCGCGTAGCCCAGCTCGAAGGCGCTGATGACGATCGGCTCGCCCGGCACCGGGTCCGCTCCGGCCGCGGGGATCGGCGCTCCACCCCCGAGGAGCGCGATGGTCGCGAGGAGCACCCCCGCCAGCCGTCGGTTCGGTCGCATGATCGATCTCCTTCCCCCGGTGGTCCGGGTGGTCTAATATGTAGCAAGAAAGTTATAGTTCTTCACAGGGGGCCGGACCGGCCCGGAGGTCACAAGGGGAGGGGCCGGATGGCACGGGAGTCACGATGCGTCTCGAGGTGACCCGGCGGGGTGCGTACGCGGTGCGCGCGATGATCGATCTCGCTCGGGCGCCGCATGGGACGGTGGTGAGCGCAACGGAGATCGCCCGCCGCATGGGGGTCCCGCGCGGGTTCCTTCCCCAGGTGATGGGCGACCTCGTCCGCGCGGGGATGGTCGTCCCGCAGCTGGGCAGGGGCGGTGGCTACCGCCTGGCGGCCGACCCCGCCACGATCACCCTCCTCGCGATCATCGAGGCAGTGGAGGGCGACACGCGCCGCCGCGAGTGCGTCTTGCGTGGCACGGGATGCGGGAGCGGACCTCTCCCCTGTGACGTCCATGCGACGTTCGCGGCCGCGGAGGAGGCCTTTCGGGCGGAGCTCGGCGGGGAGACCCTCGCCGCCGCCGCAGGCCGCGGAGCGGGAGGGGAGGGCTAGTAGCTCCCGCCGGGCTTGTGCTTGGCGACGAAGGCGGCCGCCTGCGCACGCCGCTGGAGGTTGAGCTTGGAGAGGATCGAGCTCACGTAGTTCTTCACGGTCTTGTCCGAGAGGAAGACCTCCGCCGCGATCTCCTTGTTCGTCTTCCCCTCCGCGACGAGGAGGAGGATCTTCTGCTCCTGCGCGGTGAGCTGGGCGAGCTCGTCCGTGTAGGCACCCGTGGCGATCCGGCGCACGCGCTCGAGGACCTTCTCGGTCACCGCCGGGTCGAGGAGCGATTCCCCGCGACCCACCGCCTCCAGGGCGCTCACGAGATCGCGCGCCCGGACCTGCTTCAGGAGATAGCCGCTCGCGCCGGCGACGATCGCGGAGAGGACCGCCTCCTCGTCCGGGTAGCTGGTGAGCATCACGACGCGCGTGCCGGGGTGCTCTGCGCGGATCTCCCGGCAGGCCTCGATCCCCGACCCGTCCGGCAGCCGGACGTCCATGACGATCAGCTCGGGCCGGAAGCGGTCCGCCATCTCGATCGCCTCCGCGACCGATCCCGCCTCCGCGACGACCTGGAAGGTCTCGCGGCGGTCCAGGAGCGCGACAAGCCCCTGGCGGACGACCTCGTGGTCGTCCACGACCATCAGACGGAGGCGGTGCGGGGTCGCACCGGGGCGGCTCGCCTCGGTCATGGGCTGGGGACCTCCTTCAGCGATCGCCGACAGGGAGGCGGAGGACGACGCGCGTCCCGTCCCCCGGGACGCTCGCGATCTCCAGCGTCCCCCCGATCGATTCCGCCCGGGCGCGCATGTTCACGACGCCGCGGTGTGCCGGCCCGTGGTCGGCCTGCGGGTCGAAGCCGCGGCCGTCGTCGCCGATCACGAGCGTCAGGATACCCTGCCCGGCCGAGAGCTCGACGATGGCGTTCCGCGCCCCCGCATGGCGGGCGACGTTGCTCAGCGCCTCGCGCGTCAGCTGCACGAGCTGGACCGCGACCTCGCCGTCGACCTCCACGTCATCCGCGGCGTCCACCCGGAGATCCACCGCGGAGCCGCGCCGGAACTCGTCCGCGAGCGCCTCGATCGCGCCCACGAGCTCCACGTCCCCGAGGACCTCCGGGCGCAGGCCGAAGATGAAGTTCCGGATGTCGCGGATCGTCCCGTGGATCGCGTCGATCGCCTGCTCGATGCGGCGCTCGGCGCTCTCCGGGTCCTCCCGCATCTCCTCGCCGAGGTCCTCGAGGGAGAGGCCGACCGCGTAGAGCGACTGGATGATCCCGTCGTGGAGGTCCGCGCCGATCCGCTCCCGCTCCTCCACGACGGCGAGCCGGCCGAGCTCCGCATGGAGGCGCGCGTTCCGGATCGCGATCCCGGCGTGGCGCGCGAAGCTCTCGACGATCTCCTCGTCCTCTGCGTCGAAGTCCGCCCCGTCACGCTTCTCCGTGAGATAGAGGTTCCCGATCGGGCGTCCTTCGACGCGCACGGGGACGCCGAGGAAGGCGTGCATCGGCGGGTGGCCCCCCGGAAAGCCCGCGGCGCGCGGGTCGGCCATCAGGTCCGCGAGACGGATCGTCCGGCCCTCCGTGACGACGACCCCGAGGATCCCCAGGCCGCGCGGGATATGCCCGATCGCCCGGCGGGTCGCATCGTCCATCCCCGACGTGATGAAGCGATCGATCCGGCCCCGGGCATCGGTCGTGGCGAGCGCGGCGTAGCGGGCGCCCACGAGCGGGCGGACCTCGTCCACGATGACCTGGAGGACCCGCTCGAGGGAGAGCTCCGCGACGGTCGCGGCGGTGGCGGCGTCGAGCGCGGTCACCCGCCGCTCCGCCTCCTGCGCGGCGATCCGGTCGAGGGCGAGGTCGAGCGCGAGCTCCGTCACGTGGACGGCACGGAAGGCCTCCGGGGTGCGCCGCGCGACGCGCAGGACCCCCGCGGAGCGGTCGTCCGCGCCGGCCAGGAGCCCGAGCGCGGTCCCGCCCGCGAGCGCCGCGTCGTCCGCCTCCGGGGTGAGCGGGAGCAGGGCGGGCCGCAGCCCGGGGAGGGCGATCTCCAGGCGTGCCGGGAGGTCCGCCGGGAGCCCGAGGAGGAAGCGCGCGGCATCCGCGACGAGCGCGACCGTCGGGGCGTCGGGCGGGTCCTCCGCGATGCACAGGAGCGGGGTGAGGAGCGCGGCGAGGCCGTGCGCATCACGGCGGACCCGGGATCCGAAGACGGGGGAGGTCGGCATGCTCATCCGGCCCACAGGGTACCAGCCCCCTTCGGACCGCCCGCCATCGGGTGACCAACGGCCCCCCTCCTTCGGGACCCTCGTCCCGGTCCGGCGGCCGCGCAATCCGCGAGCATCCCGCCCATGAACGACCAGCCCTCGACCCCGTCCACCTCCCCCTCCGCCGACGCCGCCCCCGCGACGGATCCGGCGACCCACGGCCTCGCGCGCCGCTCCTTCCTCAAGGGGGCGGCGGTGGCGGCCGGCGGTGTCGTCGCGGCGACCGTGGCGGCGCCCGCCCTCGGCGCGTCCCGCTGGGGCGGCGCCCCGCTGCGTGGCGTCCTGCCGGCCGCGATGGAGCACGGCACGACCACCGCCCAGGGTGCCTCGCCCTCCACGGGCGAGCCGGTCCCGGAGGGCTGGACCGAGCACGACGTCGCGGCCCGGGAGAAGGTGCGCCGGTTCGTCGGCGGTCTCGCCGGCCCGCTCGGGCTCACCGAGTACCTCGGCGAGATCCCCGCGGACGTCCCGCCGGAGTTCACGAAGGTCGTCCACGGCAACCAGCCGCTCGAGCCGACCCTGGACGGGGACGTCAAGGTCTTCGACCTCACGATCGACGAGATGGAGTGGCAGATCGACGCCCGGATGGCGCCGGTGAAGGCGCTCGGCTACAACGGGATGTGGCCCGGCCCGCTCCTCCGGGTCGTGGAGGGCGATCGCGTGCGCGCCCGCTTCACGAACAACCTTCCGGAGACGACCGGCGTCCACTTCCACGGTGTCGAGTTCGAGGACTTCCGCCAGGACGGGATCCCCTTCGTCACCCAGCTCCCGATCAAGCCCGGGGAGACCTTCACCTACGAGTTCGTCGCCCCGAACGCGGGCTCGCACATGTACCACTCCCACCACAACGCGACCGACCAGGTCGGCCGCGGGCTCCTCGGCGCGTTCATCGTGGAGCCGAAGGACGAGGCGGAGCGGCCGGCCGCGAAGTACGGGGCGACCCAGGACATCGTCTTCATCCACAACGACTCGCTGGGCGGCTTCACGATCAACGGCCACGGCTTCCCCGCGACCGCCCCGATCGTGGCCAAGGTCGGCGAGACGATCTACATCCGCTACATGAACGAGGGCGTGATGATGCACCCGTGGCACACCCACGGGTTCCGCCAGCGGATCGTGGCGCGCGATGGGAACCCGCTCGGCACCGCGGAGTTCTACGCCGACACGCTCGGCGTCAACCCCGGCGAGCGCTGGGATGCGGTCGTGGTCTGCGACCGTCCCGGCGTCTGGGCCTTCCACTGCCACATCCTCCCCCACGTCGAGGGGCTGGACGGGATGTTCGGCATGGTCACCGCGCTGGTCGTCCTGCCGGCCTGATGTTGGCGCCCGCGGCCGATCCCGAAGCCCACGCGCCCGGCCCGGGACGCGAGGAGCACCGCTCCTTCCGGACGGTGCTCCTCGCGAGCGACCTCGGCCCGTCCTCGGAGGCCGCGACCCGCCACGCGATCGAGCTCGCCGCGCGCCTCGGCGCGCGGCTCCTCGTCGTCCACGTGATGGACCACCGGCGGCTCGCCGGCGACGGGTTCCATGGCCGGGCGGACCAGGCGCGCGCCGAGCGGGAGGTCCTCCTCCTCGAGGTCGTCCGGCGCGCGCGGCATGCGGGCGCGGACGCGGAGTTCCTCATCTGGAGCGGGGAGCCGCAGGCCGCGATCGCGGCGGCGGCGGAGGCGGAGCACGCCGACCTCCTCGTCGTGGGGAGCCACGGTCGTGCCGGGATGGAGCGCTCGATCCTCGGCTCCGTCTCCGATCACCTCGTCCGGACCGCCGGCTGCCCGGTCCTCGTCGTCCGGTCGCCGGACCCGGAGGCGGTCGTCGCCTGAGCAGCCGGGGGGTCCGTCGGTCACCGGCTTCGTGACCTTCGGGACCTTCCCTTCGCGGGACGGCCGGAGCATCCTGCAGATCGCCAGGGGAACGCGTCACGGACGAGGATGGGGGAGCCGGCCCGGATGGGGGCTCGGAATGGCACCATCGTCTCCCGCCGGTGACGCAGCCCCTGGCTCTTTCGTGCCCGGCGTCAGGGGATGGGGAGGGCGACCTGCTCACCGACCCCGAGGATCCGGACCGCCGTCTCCGGTGCGAGCTCCGCGGCGAGGCGCAGGAACGTATGCGGCGGATCGGTGCGCGTGCTCGGGCGGAGCCAGCGGAAGCCGATCGGATGGAGCGTCCCCCAGTGGATGGGGATCGCCGCCCGGGGCCGGAGGAGCTGCAGCGCACGCGCCGCGCCGAGGGGGTCGAGATGCTCGTCCTCGCGCGCCCGCGGGCCCCAGCCCCAGACCGGCATGAGCGCGAGGTCCAGGCCGGCGGCATAGCGCTCCATCCCGGCGAAGTAGGCCGTATCACCCGGGAAGTAGACGCGGTGTGCACCGTCCAGGAGGAAGCCGACGGCGAGATCCGACGCCGAGAGGGGGCGCGGCAGGCCGCGGTGGAGCGCCTCCGTCACCTCCACGCCCACCGGGCCGACGGTCGTCCGGTCGCCGGGCCGCAGCTCGGTGACGTGCCGGAAGCCGCGGGCGCGCAGGCGGCCGCCGAGCCCCGCCGGAAGGAGGATCGGCACGTCCGTTCCGAGGAGCCGCAGGGAGCCGAGGTCGAGGTGGTCCCAGTGCGAGTGGGAGATGAGGACCGCGTCGACGTCATCGCGACCGAGCGCGGCAGGGAGCGGCTCGGCACGCACGAGCGGCCCGACCCGCCGGCGCAGGATCGGGTCCGTCAGGATCCGCCGTCCCCCGGTCGCGATGAGGACCGTGGAATGGCCGAGGAAGGTGATCGTCGTCCTGCTCGTCTCCATCGCGGGGAGTATCGGGCAGGCGCCACCGTTCCGCGGCGGATGCCGGCTCAGCGGACCACGAGGACCGTCCGTCCCGGCTCGCGGCCCCCGGCCACATCCCTCGCCGCGATCGTCACCACGACCCGCCCCACGCGGGCCGTGCGCGGGATGAGGAGGGTCGCCGTGGCGCGGTACGGGTCATCCAGGACCGTCCGCAGCGTCCGTGCCGCGAGCCCCGGGATGACGACCCGCAGGGTGGGTGCTGCGCCGAGCCGCTCCGTGGAGCGCAGGACGAGCTCCACCCGGTCGCCCCGTGACGGGGTCCGGTCCGAGACCGCGATGCGCCACGATCCGACATGGACACGGACCTGCGAGCGGAGGGTCCCCGCGGCGGTCTCGGCCGCCACGACGATCTCGTAGTCCCCCTCGGGGACGAGGCGTCCCCGGTCATCCCGGCCGTCCCAGGCCCAGCCGAGGTTCCCGGCCGGCAGGGGCCGGTCGGCGTAGCGGGTGCGCACGACCCGGCCGTCGCGACGGACGGTCCAGGTGACCCGGGCCTCGGCGAGGAGGCGCGCCTCCAGCGAGACGGATGCGGCGAGGCGATCCCCGTCCGCCGGGTCGATCGCGTCCACGTCCGCCTGCAGGCGCCGGAGGGCGGTGAGGACGAGGACGGGGACCGTGCTGGTCCGCCCGACGTTCCCGGCCCGGTCCCGCGGGGTGAGCGCGATCGTGTAGCGCCCGTCCGGGACGCGCGCGCCGGCATCGTCACGGCCGTCCCAGGCGGTCCGTCCGGCCCCGTCCGGCTGGGACGAGCGTGCTGTGCGGACGACCCGGCCGCTCGCGTCGCGGACGGCCATCGTGACCGTGGCGGGCTCCGAGAGCCGGCGCTCGATGACGAGCCGGTCCCCCTCGTCGTCGTCGTTCGGCGAGAAGGGGACAGGCCTCCCCGTGACCCGGCTGAGGACGGGCGCATCGCTCGTGCCCGCGCCGTTCACCGCGAGCACCGGCGCCCGGTCATCCGGTGGCGGCGGCGTGCCGCGCCACTCCGAGGCCCGGAAGCCGAGGCTGCCGGTGAGGGCGCGGAGATGGCCCCAGCGGGGATGCGGATCGAGGTGCGTGCGCGCCCCCGCCGTGGCGGGTGAGTCGCGGGTGTAGTCATCCTTCCCGATGAAGCCGTCGTAGGCGGTGGGGGAGTCGCTCGCCGCGATCATGAAGATCTCGTCCATCGAGAGGTCGCTGCGCATGAGGAGGCGCGGCAGGTCCACTCGCTGGGGCCATCCCCAGGCGAAGACCGCCGCGGCGCCGAGCGCGAGGAAGGTCGCGGCGTAGCCGGTCACCCGCTCCACGGCGAGATCGCGATCGAAGACGGGGCCGTCGTCACCCTCGCCGTTCCCGGAGGCGAAGCAGAGGCGGTGGAGGAGGACGATCGCGTCCGGCGCAGGCCGCAGCTCCTCCTGGATCGGTGCCGTGCCGTAGTAGCGGGTCGGCCCGGTCGTGCCGCAGGTCCCGTCGCACGGGTTCAGCCCCAGGCCGTTCTTCGTCTCGGGGTTGTAGGGGGGATGGACGCTCGGCCAGCCATTCCCGTGCCCCAGGTAGACGATGAGATCCGCGCCGGCTACCGCTGCCTTCACCCGCTTCCACGTCGCGTGCGGGGTGAAGACCCGGACGACCTCCATCCCCACCGCCTCCGCCTGCCGCGCGATCCGCTCGCCCTCGGAGAGGAACTCGCGGGTGGAGGAGGAGGCAGGTCCCACGATCACCGCGGCGCGGGGTGGCTCCGTGGCTGCCCGGGCGGGGGAGGCTGCTCCGGGGAGAGGGAGCGCAGCGCCCGCGGTCGCGACGAGAAGGGCCGCGATGAGGGCGCGCAGCGCGCCGCGGGTTCGGTGGACGGACGGGTCTGGAAGGGACGCCCGCTGGGCGCCGCCGGCGCGGTCTCGCAATCGATCTCCTCCATGCCGGACGGAAGCCATGACGGGATCCGGTCCGGGGGCGGGTGATGGAGGCGTTGGGCGCGCCGGGGTGGAGGGTAGGGCATCCGCGCCGATCCGTCTCCCGCCGCGTCCCGGCCGCTCTTTCCCCGGCGGGAGTACCCTCACGCCGATGTCCGCCGCCCACGCGCCGATCCGCCCGGCCCCCGTCCTCCCCCGGCACGACCGCCCGGAGCGCGGGCCAAAGCCCGCCGGGGCGCTCCGGTGATCCGCGGCGGACGGCCGGCGGCCATCGGTCTCGCCCTCGCCCTCCTCCTGCCGCTCCCGGCGGCAGGGCAGGAGGCCACCCCCTCCGCCGCGCCGGCACCCTCCGCATCCGCCGCACCCGCCCCGATCGACCCGGCGCGTCTCCCGGCCGGCTTCGAGCGCTACCTCGAGCTCCTCGCGATCGTGCGCGAGCACTACGTCGGCGCGGACGGGCTGGACGATGCGGCGCTCGTGGAGGGATCGATCCGCGGCCTCGTCTCCGCGCTCGGTGACGACGGCCACACGACCTGGCTCTCACCCGAGGAGGTGGCCGCCGAGGATGCCTCGCTGCGTGGCGAGGTGAGCGGGATCGGTGTTCTCGTGGACGACCGGTCCGGGGTCCCGGTGATCGTCTCCGTCATCCCGGGCTCACCGGCCGAGGCAGCCGGCGTGCGGACCGGCGACCGGATCCTCGCGGTGGACGGGAAGCGGACGGACCGGATGGGGGAGGGCGAGCTCGTCGGGGCGGTGCGAGGGGAGCCCGGGACGACCGTCACCCTCCTCCTCGAGCGGCCGGACGGGCGCCGGCGGAGCCTCCCGGTGGAGCGCGCTCTCATCGCCGTCCCCAGCGCCGAGCATGCCCTCATCCCGGGGACCGGCATCGGCGTCATCCGCCTTCTCCAGTTCGATTCCGGGGCCGCCGAGGAGGTCGCGGATGCCCTCCGCGCGCTCCGGCGCCAGGGGGCCGAGGCCTTCGTCCTCGACCTCCGTGGCAACCCGGGCGGCCTGCTCGACGAGGCGGTCGGGGTGGCGAGCCTCTTCCTTGCGGACGGGACGGTCTACCGCGAGCGATCGCGGGACGGCTCGGTCCGGGAGGTCCCGGCGCGCGGCGATGCGGTGGAGGCGGAGGCGCCGCTCGTCGTCCTTGTCGATGCGGGCTCGGCGAGCTCGGCGGAGATCGTCGCGGCGGCCCTCGGGGAGTCGGGTCGTGCCGTCACCGTCGGGGAGACGACCTTCGGGACGGGGACGATCCTCGGCTTCTTCGGGCTCTCCGATGGCTCGGCGATCCGGCTCGGGACGCAGCGCTGGGAGACGCCCTCGGGCCGCGACCTCTACGCCGAGGGCCTGACGCCCGAGACCGTCGTGGAGCGGGCGCCGGCCGGGCGGACGATCGGGCCGTCCGAGCTCGCGCGGCGCGGGCCGCAGGGCCTGCGTGGGGCGGGGGACCCGCAGATCGTGCGCGCGCTGCGGATCCTCCGGGAGGCGCTGCGGGAGCGTGGATCGACCGGCGGCGCGCCCCGGACGCTCCGCGTGGTGGCCCCGGCCCGCCTCTCCGACGTGCCGGTGGAGCGGACCGCCGAGGGACCCGCCCGTCTCTGACGCGGCTCAGCCGCGCGACACCTCGAGGATCCGGTAGCGGATCGTCCGGGCCGGCGTCTCCACGGCGACCTCGTCCCCGACCGCGTGGCCGATGAGCGCGCGGCCCACCGGCGAGACGTTCGAGAGGCGTCCCCGCACCGGGTCCGCCTCCGTGGAGCCGACGATCTGGAAGGTGGTCCGCTCTCCCTCCACCTCGGCGACCACCGTCGCGCCGAGCGCGATCCGGCCGCTCTCCTGGGTGTCGATGACGACGGCGGTCCGGAGCATCTGCTCGATCGCCTGGATCCGGCCCTCGAGGAAGGACTGCTCGTTCCGGGCGGCCTCGTAGTCCGCGTTCTCGCGCAGGTCGCCGAGCTCCCGTGCGTTCTTCACCCGGAGGATGACCTCCGGGCGGCGGATGGTGGTCAGCTCCTCGAGCTCGGCACGGAGCGCGTCCAGGCCCTCCGCGGTGAGGTGGGTCACCTCGGCGGTGGCGGGAGCGGAGCCACCCGCGGCACGCCGCGGGGCACTCCGGGTGGCGGTGGCGCGCGTGGCCCCGGTCTTGGAGGTGGAAGAGGAGCGGCCGGTGGAGGCGGCAGCGCGCCGGAGCGTGGCCCCGGGCGCGGGGGGCGCCTCGCCCTCGATGATCGCGCCGGTGAGGCCGGTGGGGCGCTTCTCACCGGTCGCGGATTCCAGGTTGGCCCACGGGAGGATCGGGCCGGCCGGGAGCGCGGCTCGCTCCTCGTCCGTGAGGGTCGCCGCGACGGCTGCGGCCACGGCATCCTCCGCCTCTTCCGGGGCTTCCGTCTCCGCCCACCAGATCCGCAGCGCACCGGGCTCGGCGAGCGTGCGCAGCCAGTGCCCGCCGCTGTGGGGCTTGCGGTAGCCGAGCGGCGTCTCGCTCATCGCGCGCACCCGGCCTCCGATCGTCTTCGCCGTGCGGCCCACGTAGAGGACGTGCTGGCCCGGCAGCCACCAGCGGCGCAGGACGTCCGCGAGGCGCCCGGCATCCGGGCGGACGCCGTCCAGGGTGATGCCGGGGACGAGCGCAAGCCAGGCGCGGACCTGGTCGATATCGATGGGTGCGACCGTCGAGGGCATCGGGAGCTCGACGAGGAAGATCCCCGGCCGGGCACAGCCGACGGGCTGCCCCCAGCGGACGGGTCCGTCGACCAGGAGTCCGATCTCGCGGAGGAGGGTGGGAGCGGTGAGCGGTCGGGTGGGCATGGGTGCAGCGTGACAGGTCTCCGCGATCAGCGGCGGCCGCGCCCTCCACCTCGGCCACCGGAGGGCCGGCTCCCGCGTGCCGGAGGGGTCGCGCGCGGGTCGAGCTCGAAGCCGCGGATCTGGCGCAGCGGGAGATCCCGCTTCAGGAGCTTGTTCACGGCGACCAGCTGCTCCTCCTCGTCGAGGGAGACGAGGCTGATCGCATGCCCCTTCATCCCTGCCCGCCCGGTCCGGCCGATCCGGTGGACGTAGTCCTGCGGGTGATAGGGGAGCTCGAAGTTCACGACCTGGGGGAGCGCCTCGATATCCAGGCCGCGCGCGGCGACGTCCGTGGCGACGAGGACGCGGACCTCCCCGCTCTTGAACTCGTTCAGGGCGCGCTCGCGCTCCGACTGGGAGCGGTCCCCATGGATCGCCGTGGCATCCACGCCGACGCGGTCCAGCCACGAGGCGAGACGCCCCGCCATCTGCTTGGTGCGCGTGAAGACGAGGACCTGGTGGAGGTCGCGGGAGCGGACAAGGTGGGCGAGGAGATCGCGCTTCCGGTCCGCATCCACGAGGTAGGCGACCTGCTCCACCGATTCGGCGGCGGAGACCTTGGGTGCGACGTCCACCTCGTCCGGGTCGCGGAGGATCGTGTTCGCGAGCGCCTTCACCTCCGGCGCGAGCGTGGCCGAGAAGAGGAGGTTCTGCCGCTTCTCGGGAAGGAGGGCGATGATCCGCCGGATATCCTCGATGAAGCCCATGTCCAGCATCCGGTCCGCCTCGTCCAGGACGAGGACCTCGACCTGCCCGAGGTTGACGGTACGGCTGCCGGCATGGTCGAGGAGCCGCCCCGGGGTGGCGACGAGGATCTCCACGCCGCCGAGGAGCGCCTTCTCCTGCGGTCCCATGGGGACGCCGCCGTAGACGACACAGGGGCGGAGCGGCACGTGACGGCCATAGGCGCGGAAGGACTGCTCCACCTGGACGGCGAGCTCGCGCGTGGGGGTCACGATGAGCGCGCGCACCGGGTGGCGCGCGGGGGAGAAGCTCGTGTTCGCGTGGGCCTTGAGGCGCTGGAGGATGGGCAGCGCGAACGCCGCCGTCTTGCCGGTCCCCGTCTGGGCCCGCGCGATCAGGTCCCGTCCGGCCAGCGCGATCGGGATCGCCTGCAGCTGGACCGGGGTGGGGGACGCGTAGCCCTCCTCCTTCACGGCACGAAGGATCTCGGGTGCCAGCCCGAGGTCATCGAATGTCTCGGTCACGTCGCCTCATTCTCGCCGCGCTCCACCTGGCTCGGTCCGGGAGCACGTGGCCCGGGCTCGCCATGTGGCGCGGCACCGACCGAGAGGTGCCGTTGAACGTCTCGTGAGTCTAGTCCGAAATCCCCGCTCCGGTCGTGGAGCGGCGGAGACGGAAGGCCGGGCCGCCACCCAGCCCCTCGGCGGGCGTCCCGTAGCGGAGGATCAGCCCGACCGCCACCTCGCGTGCCTCGGCGTCCCCGAGCGGCTCGGCGATCCGCTCCTCGCGCGCACCGGCGCGCTCGATCGTGCAGCGCGGCGTCGCGCGCAGGTTCTGCGCCCAGCGAGTGGTCTCGTCCCGTGCCGCCACGAGGAGCGACCCGTCCGGCTCCTCGAGGAAGCCGACCGGTGTGCGCCGCGGCAGGCCGCTCCGGCGGCCGGTCGTCTCGAGGAGGAGGACCCGGCCCCAGGCCACGAGGTCCGCGCTCATGGGGTCATCGGCGGTGCTCACGGGATCTCTCCCTGCGGCGAGGGGAAGGGCTCCGGCGCGGGCTCACCCGCGAGCACGGCCGCGAGGATCGCCTCCGCGCGCGCGGCACCGAGCGGGCGTCGATGGAGGGTGGCCACGGGCGCTTCCGCGTTCAGGCGTGCGACCGCGGCATCGTGGTCCGTGACGAGGGAGCCGAGCTCCCGGCCGAGCCGCGTGGCGGCCCCGGAGGGTGCGCGCTCCGCGCGCCGGAGCAGATCGCGGATCGCATCGCGGAGCCGGCGGACCTCCTTGTCCGCCTCGATCCAGGGGGGTGCTGCCCCCGCGTTGCGGAGGAGGTGCCAGGCGAGCGCCATCTCACCCGCATACGGATCGGGCGCGACGCGGATCGGGCGTCCGTGGAGGGGGAGATCGGTGAGCTCGCCGCGCTCCTGGGCCTCGCGGATCAGCCGCTCCACGAGCGGCTCCCAGGAGGGCCCGATCGCGATCCCGCCCTCGGCGTCGCGGCGGACGACCGGACCCGGCCGGCCCCCGGGGCCGCGCGGGCGTCCCGAGCGGTCGCTCATCGGGTGGTCTGCGGCGCGGCACCCGGGCGTGCGCGCCGTTCAGTCCCCGGCGAGCCCCGGGGAGCCCGCCGCGACCCGGCGGAAGTAGCCGCAGATCGGGCAGGCGGCCGTCCGGGCCGAGGGGTCCACGACGAGCGCCGTGGCGCAGCCGTTCGTGGAGCAGATGAGACGGGTGCGGCCCGTCCGGCGGACGCGCCGGCGGGCGGCAGGGCTCGTGAACGAGCCCGTGAAGCGGGTGGACATCCTGGTGAGACTCCTTCCGGGGCCCACGCACCGCATCTGCGGCGGGACACCCGATCTGCCGGATCGCCCGGCTCCTGACAGGAGCGGCGACCGTGGCGGTGTGACTGGTCACGGTGTCCGGCGGGAGCGGAGGTTCTGATGCTCTGACCTGCGCGGGACATCCGTCTTGCGAGAGTCTACCCGGTATGCCCGGGATGCGCATCCGGGGCGTGGAGCGCCACCGGGCACGTGGTCCGCGGCCCCCCGGCGGCCGGCGTCAGGAGACCCCGGCCGGCGGCCGTGCCTCCGCGTCGTAGACCGCCCCGAGCCGCCCGGCGCCCGTCGCAAGGCCCGCGATCGCCCGCGTCCGCGCCCGCGTCACG
>Ga0208783_10000178_pt1 | contig 39310 bp, 29 predicted proteins | sample DEB19_08_DNA_2_FD_184529 | JGI IMG/M metagenome (GOLD analysis project Ga0208783, IMG submission 184529) | Aqueous microbial communities from the Delaware River and Bay under freshwater to marine salinity gradient to study organic matter... | ecosystem: Environmental > Aquatic > Marine >... | reverse complement strand
GGCGAGCTTGGCGCGGAACGCAGCGTCGGTGGCGACTCGGACCGCATTCGTGTTGATGAGGATGTAGCCGATCTTCGGGTGGGCGATGCACCACTCGAGGATCTCGAAGAAGTCGGGGTGCAGCGTGGGCTCGCCCCCCGAAAGCTGGATGATGTCAATGAAGCCCTTGCGCGCGACGACCGCGGCGATGCGCTGGCGCACCTCGCGCGACGGCGTGAACTTCAGGTCGTCGCCCACGCCGTGCGGGCTCGACGCGAAGCAGGTCGGGCACGAGAGGTTGCAGCTCTCCACGATCTCGATGAGCGCGATGCAGGTCGAGAGGCGCTCGAAGGGATCGGCTGCGTCGGGGTTGCCAGGCGCGCAGCAGCCGGACGACGAGGGGTTCGCGGGATCGCAGCATGCGCCCGCGCCGTGCGACTCGTAGTAGCGCGTGGCATCGGCGGCGAGGATCGCCTCGAACGCGCCATGCGCGGCGCACGACTTGGTCATGACGACCGTGTCGCCGCGGCGCGTGATTTCCGCGGGAATCTGCGCGAGGCAGACGGGGCAGCGGCTGGTGGTCGTCTTGAGTCGCATCGTCAGCGCACGCTCTCGATCAGGCATGAGCCGAGCGCGATGGTGAGCATTGCGCCGCAGCCGAGGGCGACGACGCCGATGATGCCAGCGAGCCCGGTGCCGATGCAGCCGAAGGCGCGCACGCTGCTTCGCTCCAGTTTCTGCGCGGGCAGTGCCTTCTGCAGCGCGTCGACGAGCACGATGAAGCGCCAGGAGGCCCAGATCACGCAGGCGCAGGCGAGGATTCCGGCGAGCACGACGATGCTGAATGCCCAGAACTCGTCGCGCGTGCTCGCCCCGATGGCGCCCATCGCGAACACGATCAGCGCGCCGATTCCGATGGGGATGACGGCATGCCAGAGCGCGCGCAACGGCGAAGGCGGGACGAGCGGGAAGATGTTGTCGGGGTCGTATGCGCCGCCGCATTCGGGACACTTGCCCTGGTCAGGCAATCCCTTCAGCGAGAACGCGCAGGTCGGGCACGCTGGCTCGCTCGCGCGGGTGAAGAGCTTGTGCACGCGACGCGCCATCGAGGAGATCGTAGCTACGCCGAAACGCGCTTGCCCCGACGCGTGCCCCCGACGCGTACCCCCGACGCGTGCCCCCGACGCGTACCCCCGACGCGTACCCCCGACGCGTACCCCCGACCCGTACCTGGTACCTACCCGCTCGTACCCGCCTGTACACGGTCCGTACCCGCTTGCTGCGGACACGCGTATTGATATCCGAGGCGTACCCGCCAGCGACCGCTGGGTACCCGTCGGGACGCGGTAGTCTGCGGGTACGCATCGGGGGGGAAGCGCGTCAGAGTGCGTGTCGGACGCAGTCAGCTCGCGAAGCGCGGGTAGTCGTTGTATCCCCGTGCGTCGTCGCCGTAGAAGGTCGAGTCGTCCCACGACGCGATGGCGTGCCCGCGCGCGATACGCTCCGGCAGATCCGGATTCGAGATCGCAAGGCGCCCGAACGCAACCGCATCGCCGAGCCCCGCATCGAGATCGCGCTGCGCCGCCGCGATGTCCGCGCCGTAGCCGTTCAGCACGATCGGTCCCGCGAAGCGCTTCTTCATCTCGCGGCAGAGTCCATCGCCGAACGGCCCGCTCCAGCCTTGCTTCCACCAGTAGTGATTGAAGAGGTGCAGGTACGCGAGCCTGCGCCTGCCGAGTTCCTCGGCCACGCGGTGCATGCACTCCTCGTCATCGGGAGCTGCCGGCAAGTCGTTTGCGCTTCCCATGGGCGAAAGCCGCACGCCGACGCGCGCGTACGAAAACGCCTCGCCCGCTGCGTCGACCACATGCAGCAGCAGCCGCATGCGGTTCTCGATCGAGCCGCCCCACGCGTCATCGCGCGTATTGAGCGAGCCCGACAGGAACTGGTTGATGAGGTACGAGTTCGCGGCGTGCACCTCGACTCCGTCGAAGCCCGCGGCCTTGGCGCACGAGATCGCGTGCGCAAAATCGCCGATCAGCCGCGTCATCTCGCGCGTCTCGAGCGCGCGCGGCATGCTCGCCTCGACGCGCTCGCGGCGGCCGTCGGCATGGCGCACGCTCACAGAGCCCTTCGAGCGCACGGCGACCGGCGCGACGGGCGCCTGGCCATCGGGCTGGTGCGACACATGGCTTACGCGGCCGACATGCCAGAGCTGCAGGAAGATGCGTCCCCCCGCCGCGTGCACGCGATCGGTGACGAGCCTCCAGCCCGCGACCTGGGCCTCGGAGTAGATGCCCGGCGTCTGCGGGTAGCCCTTGCCCTCGGGGGAGATCTGCGTCGCCTCGGTGACGAGCAGCCCGAACTCCGCGCGCTGCGCGTAGTGCTCCGCCTGCAGGACGCCGGGCACATCTCCAGGCGCCTTCGCGCGTTGGCGTGTGAGCGGCGCCATGAAGATGCGGTTCGGGCAAGTGAGTCCGCGGAGGTCGATCGGATCGTTCAGGATCGGCATGGCGTGGTGTCGGATCTTCGCAGATGCATCGTGGACCGATGCAGGGCGCGGAGGGCAAGGCTACACTCCCGCCCGTTCGGGATGGACTTCGGGGGACGGAACCCCCGGCCAGCATTCGCCCGTCTGTATTCGCCAGTCAAGGAAAGGCAAACCATGCGAATCAACGCACTCCTCATCGTGACCGCAAGCATCGTCGCGGCGCTGCCGCTCACCGGCTGCAGCGTCGCTCCCAAGGCCGAGAACCGTGAGACCTTCAAGACCGAGTCGCAGGCCGCGAGGCAGTGGTTCACGAAGAACGTGAAGAGCTTCAGCAAGCAGATCGGCGACTGCGGCGGATACATCATCTTCCCCGATGTCGGCCGTGCAGGTTTCGTCTTCCTCGGCGGCACCTTCGGTCGCGGCGCCGTGTACGACGGCAACGGCAAGCAGATCGGCTGGGCCCGCATGGGCAGCGGCACGCTGGGGCTGCAGCTCGGCGCGCAGGGCTACAAGATGGCCATGATCCTTGAAGATGAGAAGGTCCTTCGCCGCTTCAAGGAAGGCAAGTGGACGGGCGATGTCGCGGCGACGGCGGTCGCAGCCAACGAGGGTGCGGCAGCCGATGCGCAGTTCAGCGACGGCGTGATCGTCTATGTCGGCGACCAGGCTGGCCTGATGGCGGGCGTCAATGTCGCGCTGTCGAATGTCAGCTACAGGAATCTCGACGACGTCGAGTGACCCAACTCCTGCGGGCGCAAATCGCCGTTAGCATGGCGGAATGCGTCCCTTCGAGAAAGATCCACCGAGCCCGATGCGGCATTGCGCCCGCGTCGGGTTCGCTCTTTTTACCTCGGCGCTCCTGATGCAGTCGGCGTCCTGCAGCCTTGGGCCGAAAGCGCCGCCCGAGACGCCCGCGCCCGCCGCGGGCGCGCTCCTGCCCGTCGACGGTGCGTCGGTCCGCGCCGACGCGGAGCCTGACGCGCGCTGGTGGGAGTCGCTCGGCGACCCGGTGCTGAACGACCTCGTCGCCCGGGCCGACGCGGGCAACCAGACGCTCGCGGCTGCGGCAGCCAATGTGCGCGCTGCGTACGCGGGCCTTGGCGTGACCGAGGGCGACCTGTGGCCGAGCGTCGGACTGGGCGCCCAATACGCGCGCACGCAGACCAACATCGCCCAGCTTGCCGCGGCGGGCGTGAAGCTCGACCCCTACAACATGTACGCCTACGGCTTGGGCATGTCGGCGTGGGAGATCGACCTCTGGGGCGGCGTCCACAAGCAAGTCGAGGCCGCTGCGGCCAGTGCCGCCTCCCAGGTCGATGCGCTGCGCAACGCGCTGCTCTCGGTGCGAGGGCAGGTCGCGTCGACCTATGTGCAACTGCGCACGCTGCAGGAACAGCATCGCGTGCTCGTCGAGAACCGCGACGCGCTCGCGAAGACGCGCGACCTCGTGAAGGGGCGGTTCACGGCGGGTACGACGAACAAGCTCGATCTCGAGCGCGCGCAGGCGCAGCTCGACGCGGTCGACGCGCAGATCCCGCAGGTCGACGCGGGCGTCGCGTCGGCGACCTCGATGCTGGCCGTGCTGTGCGGCATGGATCCCGCGCAGATCGCGCCGGTCGTCGCCGCCGCGAAGCCGATTCCGGCTGCGCCCGATGTCGCGGGCGTCGGCCTGCCCGCGCAACTCCTCGAGCGCAGGCCCGATGTGCGAGGCGCGTGGCAGCGCCTCATCGCCGCGACCGCCGCGATCGGCGCGGCCGAGGCGATGCGCCTTCCGACGATCACCGTGTCGGGGAACTTCTACATCTCCGCGAACGACCTCGGCGGCCTCGGCGACATCTCGAATAAGGCCTACTCCTTTGGCCCCTCCGTCTACCTGCCGATCTTCACGGGCGGAAAGCTCGAAAGCGCCGTGCGCCAGCAGCGCGCTGCCGCAGACGCCGCCCTCGCGCAGTACCGCGACACCGTGCTGGGCGCGGTCGGCGATGTGAGCGCCTGCGTCTCCGACTGGGTCTACGCGCGCGAGACGCGCGCGCGCTCGGAGGCCGCACTCGCAAGCGCCGAGTCCGCGCTCTCGCTGGCGCAGCAGCAGTTCGATGCGGGCGTGACCGACTACTCGACGCTGATCGATGTGCAGCGCGCTACGCTCGACGCCGAGAGCACCGCCGTCGACGCGCGTGCAGGGCTTGTCCAGGGATTCATCTCGCTCCAGCGGGCGCTCGGCGCGGGCTGGAGCGACAGCGACCAGATCGTCAGCACCGCGAAGTCGATGGAGGATGGCCGATGACCGCGTTCATTCGCAGAACCCTGATCGCAGCACTGAGCGCGCTTGCCGCGTCGTGCGGCGGTGCGCCCACCGCGCCGCCGCCGCCCGCCGAGGTCACCGTGCGCACGGTGGTCGCCGAGGCGAAGCCCGTGAAGCGCATCCGCCTGTATCCAGGCGTGAGCGCGAGCGTGCGTCCCGTGGTCATCAGCGCGCGCGTCGCCGGCTTCCTCGAGAAGCAGAACATCGACGACGGCGCCACGGTGAAGTCGGGCGACCTGCTCTACACCATCGACGAGCGCCCGTTCGAGGCGTCGCTCATGCAGGCGCGCGCCGCGCTCGCGCAGGCGAACGCGCAGGTGCCGAGCGCGCAGGCCGCGCGCGACCTGGCCGCGCGCGAGGTGGAGCGCAACCGGCCGCTCGTCGCCAGCGGCGCGATCTCGAAGCAGACCTTCGACCAGCTCGAGACCAAGTCGGTGCAGGCCGACGCGCAACTGCAGGCCGCGAACGCGCAGGTCGATGCAGCGAAGGCGCAGGTCGAGGTCGCCGAGCTCAACCTCTCGTACTGCCGCATCACGGCCCCGATGGATGGCCTGCTGGGCGACACCGCCGCCTCGGAAGGCCAGATGGTGGGTCCAGGCTACACCGTGCAGCTCAACCAGCTCGTGCAGCTCGACCCGATGTGGGTCGAGTTCAGCCCCAGCGCGACCGAGTGGCCCGAGATCCGCGCACTGCTCGCGAAGGGCGAGGTCAGGGCGACCGTGGTCTACGGCGGCGTCGACACCATCGAGGCCGAGGGCACGCTGACCTTCAGCTCGAATGTCGTGAGCACCAGCACCTCGACCATCATGCTGCGCGTGACCTTCCCCAACCCGACGGGCGCGTTTCGCCCCGGCACCTTCTGCAATGTGAAGGTCGACCTCGGCGAGATTCCCGGGGTGGTGATGATCCCGACGGCGGCGCTGGTCGCGCGCGAGACCGACTTCTTCGTGTGGCGCGTGAAGCAGGACGGCTCCGTCGAGAACATCCGCGTCGAGGCCTCGATCCGCGAGGCCGACATGGTGGGCATCGCCAAGGGCGTCTCGCCCGGCGACCGCATCGTGACCGCGGGCACGCAGAAGCTGAAGGATGGCGCAAAGATCGTCGAGCAGGGCGCGGCGCCCGCCTCCACGCCCGCAAAGTAAGGACTCCGCATGCTCTCGCGATTCTTCATCAATCGTCCGATCTTCGCGACGGTCCTCGCGCTGATCATGCTGCTGTCGGGCGTCGCGACGATGTTCACGCTGCCGATCGCGCAATTCCCGCAGATCGTGCCCCCGACGGTGCAGGTGAGCGCCATCTACAACGGCGCCGACGCCCAGACCGTGGCCGAGGCGGTCACGAGCCCGCTCGAGCAGCAGATCAACGGCGTGCAGGGCATGCTGTACATGAGCTCGAACTCGACGAGCACGGGGCAGTCGATCATCACCTGCACCTTCGAGGTCGGCTACGACCTGAACATCGCCGCCGTCGATGTGCAGAACCGCGCGCAGCAGGCGTTCTCGCAGCTGCCGCCCGAGGTGCAGCAGCTCGGCATCACCGTGACCAAGCAGGCCACGAACATGACCATCGTCGGCGCGCTGCGTTCGCCCGACGGGACCTACGACTCGCGCTACCTCACCAACCTCGCCGACATCGCGGTGGCGCCGGCGCTGCAGCGCCTGCCCGGCGTGGGCAGCGTGACCATCTTCGGCCTCGAGCAGTACTCGATGCGCGTCTGGCTCGACTCGGCCAAGCTCGCGGCCATGGGGCTGACTTCGTCGGATGTGGTGAAGGCGGTCCAGTCGCAGAACAAGCAGTCCGCGATCGGCTCGGTGGGCGCCGAGCCGAGCAGCGACAAGCCCGCGTTCGTGGTGAGCCTGACCACGCAGGGGCGCCTGGTCACCGAGGATGAGTTCAACGACATCGTGGTGCGCACGGGGCCGTCGGGCGCCGTCGTCCGCGTGCGCGATGTGGGACGCGCCGAGATGGGCTCGTACCTCTACTCGAGCACCTCGCACTACAACGGCAAGGGCGCCGCGCTGATCGCCGTGTACCAGCTGCCCGACGCCAACGCGTTCGATGTGGCGCAGAGCGTGCGCAGCGAGCTCGAGCGCCTGGCGCCGATGATGCCGCCCGGCGTGGTCCGCGAGATCGCGTTCGACTCGACGGCGTTCGTGTCGGCGTCGCTCGACGAACTGGTCAAGACGCTCATCGAGGCCGCGGTGCTGGTGCTCGTCGTGATCTTCGTGTTCTTGCAGGACTGGCGGGCCACGCTCATCCCCATGGTCGCGATTCCCGTGTCGATCGTGGGCACCTTCGCGGTCATGGCCGCGTTCGGCTTCTCGATCAACTCGCTCACGCTCCTCGGCCTGGTGCTTGCGATCGGCCTCGTGGTCGACGACGCCATCATCGTGGTCGAGAATGTCTACCACCAGGTCGAGCATGGCGAGACCGACATGCGCGAGGCCGCGGTGAAGGCCATGCAGCAGGTGACGGGGCCGATCATCGCCACCAGCATGGTGCTGCTGGCGGTGTTCATCCCCGCAGCGCTCATGCCCGGCATCACGGGCCAGCTGTACAACCAGTTCGCGCTGACCATCGCCTTCTCGATCGCGCTGAGCGCCATCAACTCGCTGTCGCTGTCGCCCGCGCTCGCGGCGGTGTTCCTGAAGCCCGGCCAGGAGCCGACGAAGTTCAAGCCCTTCGTGGTGTTCAACCGCGTGTTCGACTCGCTGCGCGAGCACTACGGCCGCATCATCCACTGGTTCGGCGTGCACTGGTACATCGTGGCGGGCGTGTTCTGCGCCGCGGTGGTGGCGATCGTCATCATCCTCTCGCGCACGCCGACGGCGTTCATCCCCAACGAGGACCAGGGCTACTACTTCGTGGGCGTGCAGCTGCCGCCCGGCTCGAGCCTGCCGCGCACCGTCGAGGTCAGCGAGAAGGTGCGCGCCATCGTCGCGCAGGACGAGGCGGTGGAGAATGTGCTGCAGATCGAGGGATTCAACTTCCTCACCAGCACCCAGCAGACGAACGCGGCCTTCATCATCGCGGTCATGAAGCCGTGGGAGGAGCGCAATCCGATCACGCAGAACGCGCGCGCGGTGATCCTGCGCGCGCTGCCGAAGCTGCGTGATATCCCCGAGGCGAACTGCTTCCCCGTGCCGCCGCCGCCCATCCAGGGCCTCGGCAACGCCGGTGGATTCCAGCTCCAGCTCGAGGATTCGCAGGGCGTCGGATTCGCCGAGTTCAGTGGCGTGGCGAAGGAGTTCATCGCGGCGTGCCACAAGCGCCCCGAGCTCTCGGGCATCAACTCGCCGTTCAGCGACGCGGTGCCGGTGATCCGGCTCGAGGTCGACCGTACCAAGGCGCAGCTCCTCGGCGTGGCCATGAGCGATGTCTACTCGGCGCTCGGTCAGAACCTCGGCCAGGCGTTCATCAACAATTTCACGATGTTCGGCCAGGTCTACAACGTGATGGTGCAGGCCGAGGCCGCGCAGCGCATGGGGGTCCAGGGCATCCTGAACATCAGCGTGCGCAACGCGCAGGGCGGCATGGTGCCGATGGCGGCGATCGCCTCGCTGCACCTCGGCACGGCCACCGACAATGCCACCCACTACAACCTGTTCAACACGGTGCAGGTGAACGGCAACCCAGGCGCCGGCTACAGCTCGGGCGACGCCATCCGCGCGATCGCGCAGGTCGCGGCCGAGACGCTTCCGCCGGGATTCACCTACGAGTGGACGGGCACGACCTACCAGGAGATCGAGTCGGGCGGCTACGCGGGCCTGATCTTTGGCCTGTCGCTGATCGCGGTGTTCCTGCTGCTCGCGGCGCAGTACGAGTCGTGGGCGCTGCCCTTCAATGTGCTGCTGGCGGTCGCCTTCGCCGTGCTGGGCGCGCTGATCGCGCTGCACATCATGGGCATCGCGCTGAACACCTACGCGCAGATCGGCCTGGTCATGCTCGTCGGCCTCGCCGCGAAGAACGCGATCATGATCACCGAGTTCGCCGCCGAGCGGTACTACTCGGGCGAATCGGTGCTCGACGCCGCGGTCAACGCCTCGAAGCTGCGCTTGCGGCCGATCCTCATGACCAGCTTCGCGTTCATCCTCGGCATCCTTCCGCTGGTGGTCGCGACCGGCGCCGGCGCGAACAGCCGGCGCTCGATCGGCACGGTCGTCCTCGGAGGCATGCTGGGCGCGGTGGTCGTCGACCAGATCGTCGTGCCCACGCTGTTCGTGATGATCATGGGCTTGCGCGAGAAGCTGTTCGGAAGGGCGACCCATCCGGGCGCCAAGCCGAGCAACGGCGGCCACGGCGGCCACGGCGGCAACGGCGGCAACGGCGGACACGACGGCCACTGATTCGCGGTGAAACACGGGGTGCGCGTGTTCGATTTCGGCGCGCCCGCGCTATCTTGACGCGTTCGTGCCTGTCGGCACGCCTCAAGGAGCAACGATGAACGAGCCGTCCCGCCGTGATTTCCTCGCCACCACCGCCGCCGTCGGCGCGGCCAGCCTGATCGCACCGCATGGCTTCGGCGCGTGGGAGTCGCTGCAGTCCGCAGCGCCCGGAAAGGTCATCAACATCGGCCTCATCGGCGCGGGTGGGCGCGGCTCGGGCGCAGCCAACGACTCGCTGAGCATCAACCCGAATGTGCGCATCGTCGCCATCGCCGACCTCGATGTCGAGCGCGCCAAGGGCGTGCGCGACGCGCTGGCCGAGGCGCACAACATGAAGGACGGGAAGGAGGTCGCGAAGCGCGTGGATGTGCCCGACGACCGCATCTTCGGCGGCCTCGACGGCTACCAGAAGGTGTTGGCGATGAAGGATGTCGACCTCGTCATCCTCGCCACCTGCCCGGGATTCCGCCCGATCCACATCACCGCCGCCGTGGCCGCGCGCAAGCATGTGTTCGCCGAGAAGCCCGTGTGCGTCGATGTCGCGGGCTACCACGCCTGCTGCGCCGCGCACGACAAGGCGCAGGCGCAGGGCACGACGATCGTGACCGGCACGCAGTACCGCCGCCAGACCAGCTTCGTCGAGGGCATCCAGAAGATCCGCGAAGGCATGATCGGCGAGGTCGTGGGCATGACGGCGCGCTACTGCTCGAACGGCATCTGGTACCGCGAGCGCAAGCCGGGCATGAGCGACATGGAGTACCAGATCAACAACTGGATGCACTTCATCTGGCTGTCGGGCGACCAGGCCGCCGAGCAGGCCGTGCACAACATCGATGTCATCCACTGGGTGATGGGCGGCCCGCCGGTGCGTGCGTTCTCGTCGGGAAGCCGCTGGAACCGGCCCGCCGACAGCGAGATGTGGGACAGCGTGTCGTGCGACTTCGAGTTCGCCGACGGCCGTATCGCGTCGTTCACGGGCCGCCACTGGAACAACGCAGACAACCAGCTCGACAATGTGGTCTACGGCTCGAAGGGCATCGCGTACCTGCGCGCCTTCGACGGCGGCACGCTGATCACCGACCGCAACGGCAAGGAGCTCTTCAAGATCGCGGGCAGCCTGGGCGCCGCCTACCGCGAGGAGCACAAGCAGCTCGTCGACGCGATCAGCAACGGCCGACAGATCGTCGAGCTGCGCCAGACCGCGGAGGCCTCGATGATGGCCATCATGGCGCGCGAGAGCGCGTACTCGGGCCAGATCGCGACCTGGGACTTCATGGTCAACAAGTCGAAGCTCGACCTGTGGCCGAAGTCGATGTCGATCCCGGGCGACGCCCCGAAGCCGTTTGTGCGCAAGCCGGGCGAATATCGCCTGCAGTGAGGCGCGCCGCCGCGGCGTTTAGCTCCACGCGTTGAGCAGGATCGCGAGGTCCGCAGCGTCGACCGTGCCGTTGCCGTCGAGATCGGCTGCGCATCCCGCGCACTTGCCCCAGCTGTTGAGGAGCGTCGCGAGGTCGGCTGCGTCGACCGTGCCGTTGCCGTCGAGGTCGGCCGGATTCGACGCTGCGCTGAAGGTGATACCGAGGTTCGCGCTCGCGCCAGCGCCGTCGCGCACGCGCACCGCGTCGATCGTCGCCGTCGCGCTTGCCGCAGCGGAACTCGTCGCGCGCACGGTGAACACGGCGCTCTGGCCCGCTGCGAGCACGGCGCTCGTCGAAGGCGTGAAGGTCACCGCAATCGGCGACACCGCGTTCGCCACCCGTGGCGCGATCGCCGTCGCGTCGGGCCCCGCATTCACGACCGTGAGCGTCGTCTCGAGCGGCGTGCCCGCGCGGCCCGACAGCGCGCCCGCGCCGAGCGTGGCCGTGGTGCGCGCGTCGCGCGTGAGCGTGGTGCCTGCGACCGTCGCGCCGCCGCCCCACACCGCCGCGAACCGCGCGGAATCGCCGCGCAGATGGGTGTTGAAGAACTCGAGCAGCAGGGCGCGCGTCTTCGCGAGCTGGTCCGCACGAGCGAGCGACCCCGAGTCGCAGGCGATGATCGCGCTGTCGATGAAGCCGCAGTGCGATCCGCCCGTGATGGTCGCGAACTGCCGCGGCGCATCGGTGTTCGTGTACTGGTTCTGCGTCGTGCCGGGCGCGACGATCGTGTCCTGCGATCCGACGATGTAGCGCGCGGGCACCTGGATCGAGAGCGCCGCGTTCGCCGCCGACGGGTTCGTCTCGGCGGCGGCCAGCGTGGCGACGCACTTGATGCGCGTGTCGGCCGCCGCAGCGAGCGCGCTCGCGCCGCCGCCCATCGAGTGTCCCGACACGGCGAACTTCGTCTCATCGACGGCGCCGAGCAGCCAGCCGCCCGCGAGCACATCCTGCTGCTCGAGCCAGGTCAAGCACTGGCGGATGTCGAGCGCGAAGTTCGCGTGGCTGGGCAGGAGCGAGCTCTCGCTGGTCGTTGCGATCACGATGTAGCCGTGGCTCGCGAGGTGATCCATCGTCGAGTCATAGAGATCGACCGCGCTCAGGAAGCCGTGGCCGAAGCTCACCGCCGGCGCAGGTGCGGCCGCTGTCGCGAACGGCGCGTTCGCAGCCGTCGACGCAGCGGGGTACCGGATCTGCGCCGTGAAGGTCGTGCCGTTTGAACGCGTGACGGTCACGGTGCGCTGCGAGACGGTGTACGCGCCCGGAAGCGAGTCGTCCGCATGCGCGGCCGAGGCAGCCGTGAAGGCGAAGAACGCGGACGAAAGGATCCCGGCAAGCAGTGTGGACTTCACCGCCGAAGTATCGCCCAAATCTCCGAAGATGCAACACTCTGCTTGGCGTTGCGCCCTCTTGCGCGGGGCCGGTGCGCTGTCGCCAGCCCCCGGCCCCGCGCAAGTGCCGCATCCATCGGCCTCAGCGTGCGCGGCGACGGCGCATCGCGCCGAAGCCCATCGCGAGCAGAGGCAGCGCGCCCGGCGCAGGAAGCGCGGCGCCCACGAGGTCGGTCGAGCCATCGCTGAACCCGCGGAAATGCGCGACGAATGAACGCTGACCTCCCGATTCATCGAGGAAGCTCGACGAAGTCAGGTCCTGCAGCAGCGACTCAGGTCCACGCACGGAGAACGCGAACGAACGCTGCATGCCCGACGCCAGGCCTTCGGCGGGATCGCCGCGCCCGCGGAACCGCTTTGCGAGCGAGAGCCCGAAGTCGAGCGTGCCCAGCGGATCGGCCTCGACCCTTCGCACCATGCGCCAGCGGCGGCTGATGTTCTCGCTTATCCGGCGCTGGAACTTGAGGTTCACGCCGTCGATGACATTGAAGCCGAACGCGGTCAAGTACCCGCCGAGTTCCGTCGTCGAGGTGTTGTCGAGGGTCACGACCAGCGAGCCACGCCGTCCCGTGCCCGCGTAGTCCCACGACACCGAGCCATCGAATGCGCCGAGCCCGACCAGACCCGGGCTGCTGCTGAACAAGGTCACCATGTCGCCGTGCGCGGCCGACGCGACCATCATCGCGCCCAGCACCGTTGCAATCCCTTTCATCATGCGCTCCTTCCTTCTGACACCCTCTTCACGCCTGCAGCGTGCAGGCGAAGGACCCTAGAAGCCGCGCGTGCGAAGACAAGCACGGCGGCCAATCGGACGCGCGATCAGGAATCGCTCCGCGCGCAACGGTGCGAGCGGCGCCCGCGCTGCGCCGCGACTCCTGCGAGCGCGAGGACCGCGATCGCGCCGGGTGCGGGCAGGTTCGCGGGCGCCTTGTCGGAGCCGTCGTCGTCGAAGCCCTTGAAGCGGCCCGCGAACTCGTAGCCCGCTGTCTGGTGGAAGAAGTTCTCGAGAGCCAGCGCGCGCAGGTACGCCTCGTCGCCGTAGATCATGAAGGTGAATTGCCATGCCTCGCCGACGGGAATGCCGCCGAGGGGGCTGCCGCCGCCACCCCACGTGCCTCCGAGCGCTGCGCCGGTGTCGAAGATTCCCCATGGTTCGGCGTTGGCGTTGATGAGCTGCTGCCAGCCGGGGAGGCCGGTCGAATCCTCGAGGAAGTCGGGCGTCAGCCCGTCGACGAGGTTGAACGCGAAGCCCGTGATGTATCCGCCGTTCGACGGCACCGAGGTGTTCGTCAGCGTAAGCACGAAGGTACCCGGCCCGCCGCTGCCCATGACGGGCGCGGTCCAGTTGATCTCGCCCGAGTACGAGCCGAGCCCTTCCGTGCCCATCAGGCTCTGAAAGCGCAGGATCTCGCCTTGCGCGCCCGCTGCGGCGATCGCCGACGCGAGCGATACCGCCATCCATCCCATCTTGATCTGCATTGCATGCTCCTTCCGAGTGACGCGCCGCCGATCACGCGATCGACGGCACGCGACGCTAGGTGCGCGGCCGAGCCTGTCCGGAACGCGCGCGCCGACACGCGGAGCAATCCTGTCCGCGTTCGCGGCTTCGCGGCGCGTTCCTTGCGGAAACGGTCCCGTGCATCCATGCGATACTCGGCGCATGATCGCCACGCTCGTCCTCATGCTCGCAGCGCGCCTCGCAACGCCATCTTTCGCGCCGCCATCTCCCTCGTTGCCTTCCGCCGACATCTTCGTTGGCGGCGAGGGCGGGCATCCCGTCTACCGCATTCCTGCGATCACGCGCATCACGGCCGCCACGCACAGCGGGCGCCTGATCGCCTTCGCGGAAGGGCGCGGCAACCTCGCCGACAACGGCACCAACGACATCGTGCAGCGCGCGAGCGACGACGACGGCAAGACCTGGGGCGCGTACCGCACGATCTGCGACCTGCCCGGCCGCTCGCTCAACAATCCCTGCGTGGTCGAGGTCGCCTCGGGCGCGCATGCTGGCCGCGTGCTGCTGATGTTCCAGTCGTACCCCGAAGGCTGTGGCGAAGGCTGTGTGACCGCGGGATTCGAGCCAAGCGGCGCGAAGGACACGATCTGCCGCACGCTCCTCATGCACAGCGACGACGCAGGCGACACCTGGAGCGCGCCGCGCGAGGTCACGCGCGAGGTCAAGCGCGCGACGCGCGCGACCAGCGTCGCGACCGGCCCCGGCATCGGCATCCAGCTTGCGCGCGGCGCGCACAAGGGCCGCGTGCTCATGCCGTTCAACGAAGGCCCGCCCGACCAGTGGCGCGTGTACGCCGCGTACAGCGACGACGGCGGCGACACATGGAGGCTCGGCGACACGGCGCCCGACGACGAGAAGGGCGTCGCCAACGAGGTGCAGATGTTCGAGCGCGCCGATGGAACCGTCGTCCTCAACGCGCGCCAGCACCTCGGGCCGAAGCAGCGCACGCAGGCAGTCTCGCGCGATGGCGGCGCGACCTGGTCGCAGTTGTCCGACGTCCGCGACCTCCCCGACCCGCAGTGCATGGCGGGCGTGCTCGCGCTCGACGGCTCGGTGGTGGTCTTCACGGGCTGCGACAGCCCGTCGCGCCGCGCGCTCGGCACCCTGTGGATCTCGCGCGACGGCGGCGAGACCTGGCCGGAGAAGCTGCTCGTCGAGCCCGAGGGCTTCGCGTACAGCCTGCCCGTTCAGCTCGCGTCGGGCGAGATCGGCGTCGTGCACGAGACCGCGGGCTACAAGCGCATCGTGCTCAAGCGCGTGAAGCTTCCCGCGCGGTAGGATGCGAGTCCAGGAATCCACATGAAGATCCCAGCATTCATCGCGCTCTCGGTCGCCACGCTCCTTCTCGCAGCCTCGCCCGCGCGGCAGGATGGCGCAGCGCCCGCCAGCGCATCCGCGGCGAACATCACCCTCGACCCCGTGCATTCGATGGCGGTCTTCCGCATCCAGCATCTCGGCGCGGGCTATTTCTGGGGCCGCTTCAACGAGCTCGCGGGCAAGATCCAGTGGCCGCTCGACGACAGCGCAGCGCCGTCGTTCGATGTCACCGCGCAGGTCAACAAGGTCGACACCGGCAGCGAGAAGCTCGACGGCAACCTCCAGGGCCCGAACTTCTTCAACCAGGCCGAGTTCCCCACGATCACCTTCAAGTCGAAGTCGGCGAAGAAGCTCGGCGAGCGTCACTACGCCGTCACGGGCGACCTCACCCTGCGCGGCGTGACCAAGTCCATCGAGGTCGACTGCACGGTGACCGGCGTCGGCAAGGCACCCACCGGCCAGAAGGTCGGCGTCGAGTGCGCCTTCACGGTCAACCGCGCCGACTACGGCATGAAGTGGGGAATCGACGCGCCGAAGGGCGCGCTCGGCAGCGAGGTGAAGATGGTCATCGCCCTCGAGGGCGATGTGGCCAAGGCGAAGGAATGACGAAGGCTGGAGTGACGAAGGCCGGAGTGACGGAGCAGGATTGACGGTGTAGCACCGGAGGCCGCGTGAATCCGATCGACCAGTATGTGCTCGAAGTCGTGGTGCTGCCCGCGCTCATCGCGTTGTCGGCGTTCTCGCCGTTTCTCTTCGCGCCGCTGCGTCGTCGCGCGTGGCGCGTCGAGGCTGTGCTCGGGACCATCATCGCGCTCACCTTCCTCCTGAGCTTCGTCACCGAGCTCGACCACCGCGCGGTGCTGCGCCAGATCATCACGATCGAGGGCGACGAAGCGCCGTTCGAGCGCTGGCATCGGCTCGGGCTCGTGGCGCTGATCCTGATCCCGGCGTCATGGGCGCTCGGCTTCACGCGCCGCAAGAGCTCGGCCGCGCGCGGCATGATGAGCACGCTCGGCTACGCGCTGGTGGCGGCGATCCTGTGCGGCGCGCTCGTGAGCTTCCCGGGCTCGAGCCCGCTCATCCAGCTCGGTCAGGGCGCGCTCGTCCTTGCGTCGATCTTCGCGTGGCTGCTGACGAACCAGGCCGTGCTGTGGAACGCGTGGGTCGTGTTCGGCGTGCTTGCCGAGCTGGCTTACGTCGGCGGCTTCGCATCGCTCGCGGTCATGTGCGGCGCAGTCAGCGTCGCCGGGTTCGGCGCTGCGGTCCTCGCCGGCATCGGCGGGCGCAGCGCGCTGCAGATCGACCCCGTGCGGCCCGCCGGCGCGACCGCGATCGTGCTCGGCACGCTCACGGCGCTCATCGCCCGCTGCGGCATGGCGCAGGACACGGCGGGCGTCTCGCCCGCAGCGTGGACCGCGGCTGCGTTGCTCCCGCTCGCATCGGTCGCGTTCTCGGGGCGCCTCCGCCGCGCCGAGCGCAACTCGGGCAAGACCTTCTGGGCGTGGCTCGGCGTCGCCATCGTCGCGATCGCGCTGCTCGGGCTCGTCGGCTGGCAGCAGTCGGCGAAAGAGGGCGCAGCCGACTCGGGCGGCGACGACTACTCCGACATGTACGGTGGCTGACGGGCGGAGATTGACCGCGGCAGATTGCGAGACAGCGCGGCGCGATCTGCATACGCTGCCCCTCATGCGCCACACCAGCATCGCCACCGCGCTCATCGTCGCCACCACCTTCATCGCCATCGCACCTGCGATGCACGCCCGCTCCGCGCAGGACGACACCCTCGTCGCCGAAAGCGTGGCGGCCTCGGCGCCGATCAGCGAGGTCACGCTCTACCAAGGACGCGCCATGGTCGCGCGCACCGCGCAGTCGCCCGCGCGCGAAGGCCTGTTCGAGCTCCGCTTCGAGAACCTGCCCACGACGCTCGACGCCTCGACCCTGCAGGCGACGGTCGCGAGCGACCGCGGCGGCGCGAAGCTGCTCGACGTGCGCTACGAGGAGAAGGTCACGCCGAGCGATGTGACCACCAACCCCGAGCTCAAGAAGGCGATCGGCCAGCTCGAGACGCTCAAGCGCCGCGCCGAGCTGATCTCGATGCAGATGACCGCGATCAACGACCGCTACACGCTGCTCAACGCCATGCGGCAGAAGACCGCCACCGAGAGCGCGAAGGACTTCGGCTCGAAGGCGCTCGACCCCGACGCGCTCGGCAAGCAGATCGCCTTCCTTGATACCGCGCAGGCGCAGCTCATCGCCGACCGCGCCAAGCTCGAGGGAGAGTCGCGCCAGAACACCGACGAGCTCAATGCGCTGCAGGCGAGTGTGAACGCGCTCGGCGGCCAGACCAAGATCGAGCGCACGGCGATCGTGGCCATCGGCCAGTCGATCGCGCAGTCGGCCACGGTCACGCTTCGTTACCTCGTGGTCGGCGCGGGCTGGCAGCCGCGCTACGCCGTGCGCGCCGACCTCGAGCAAGGCAGGCTCGCGATCGAGTACGACGCGGAGATCCGCCAGGCCACGGGCGAGAACTGGGACAATGTGAAGCTCACGCTTTCGACCGCGCAGCCCACGCAGAAGGCCGCGCCGAACGACATCGCGGCGGCCTTCGTCGATGTCTATGTGCCGCCGCCGGTCGTCGCGAGCGGAACCGTCGCCTATGACGCGGCGCCTGGGCGGCCGATGGGCGCCGAGGGCGGCCCGTACGGCGGCAGCGGCGGCGGCATCGTCATGCGGGCGAGCCCGGCCGTCGAGCCGGCGTTCAACGCCGCGCTCAAGGCGCGCTTCGAAGACGCCGTCGCCTACCAAACGGGCACGGTTGTGTCGTATCCGCTGCCGCGCGCGATCACCATCCCGAGCGACGACCAGCGCTCGCGCAAGCAGCGCATCGCGACCGTCGACACCAAGCCGACCTTCATCCATGTCGCGCGCCCGCTCGTCGAGAGCGCCGTCTATCTGAAGGCGGTCGCAGCGAACTCGTCGAGCTTCCAGTTCCTCGCCGGCCCCGCGACCGTCTTCCTCGGTGGCGATTCGGTCGGCTCGACCACGCTGCCCGACCTTTCGCCTGGCGCCGAGATGACCTTCTGGCTGGGCACCGACCGCCGCATCGAGGCGAAGCGCGTGCTCGTGAAGAAGGAGACCTCCGAGCGCGGCGTGTTCGGCAAGGCCGATGAGACCATCTGGCAGTACCGCGTCGACCTCACCAGCACCGACACCAAGCCCGTCACGGTCGAGCTCGTGGATCGGACGCCTGTCTCGCGCAACGAGCAGATCAAGGTCGAGCTCAAGGACCTTTCCCAGCCGCTTGCGGCCGACGCGAAGTATGTCGCCGACGAGAAGCCGCAGGGCATGCTCAAGTGGATCGTGGCGCTGCCCGCGCGCACCGACGCAGGCAAGCCCGCCGCGCAGGCCGTGTCGTGGCGCGTGATCCTCACCAAGCCGAAGGATGTGCAGATGACCGGCGTTCCCGAGTGAGTGAACGGTTGCGTTATCGTCGCGGATTCTGCGCGTAAACCCTTCAAAATCATGGGTTTGGCTTGGCGCGTTCGGATTTCGGGCTAATGTTGATCTGTGGCGCATCGTCCGCGCCACTTGCCCCCGGGCGTGGTCGTCACGCCCGTCATCCGAGTTGAAATGGAAGAGGCGGTGATGGCACCCACTCGCGCGGCTGTGTCGTTGGAATGGCGCCTTGCCCGGCATTTCGCCCCGGGCAAGCTCGCGTGCATGGCTCTTGCGTCGCTTCCTGCGCTGGTCGCAGCGAACGATGTGCAGGCCGCCGTGCGCTACCGATCCTTCAACTTTCCGATCGCGGCGGATGTGCATGGCCTTTACCTGAATGTCGAGACCGGTGCTGCGGGCTCGACGGCAGGTGAGGTGCTTGGGTGGGACCTGAACCCCTATGGACCGAGCTCGCTGACGTTCTACAACGCCAGCGGCACGGGCATGATGCGCCAGCCCGGGACCATCAACGGTTCCGCGGCGGCGCTCCTTCCGCAGACGCTCGTCGAGTCTGCCGCCAGCTTCGGCAGCGGCAGCGTCGTGTTCGGCTCGGGCGCGGGCAACTGGCAGCTCAACGCCGTCAACCTGTTCGGCTTCCGCTTCGTCGCGGCCGATGGATTCGTGCGCTACGGCTGGGGCCGCATCGAAGTCGGCCCCACGCTATCCACGCGCACGCTCGTCGACCTCGCCTACGAGGACGCGCCGGGCACGGCGATCTACGCCGGCGCGACCTCGAGTTCGCCGCCGGCCTACGACCGCTGTGCTGCGACCAATCCCGTGCTGTCGGTGGGTGCGAACATGGTGCCGCTCGAGCAATCGACGGCCAGCGACCTCGACCTGCGGGGCACGCCGTGCGGACTGATGCTGCGCCGCGCGAACGCCTTCCGATTCGTGGCCCCTGCGTCGGGCACCTACACCGCGAGCACCTGCGCGAGCGGCGCCAACACGAGGCTGGCCGTGCTCGATGGCTGCAGCGCGGGCGCAGCCTCGATCGCCTGCAACGACGACTTCTGCGGCCTCTCCTCGTCGGCCACCTTCACGGCGGTCGGCGGACAGTCGTACTACATCGTCGTCGGCGCGACGCTGGCGAAGGCCACGCTGCCGTCACCGATGTCGATCACGGTCACGCCGCCGGCGCTGCCTGCGTGCATTCAGGCGGGCACGCTTCGCTTCGGCGCGAACTCCTTCAGCAACGCAGCCTCGACCATGAGCCAGGAAGTGAAGAGCTCTGCGGCGGGCGCCACCGCGACGATCCGCAAGGCGGTCTGGTACCGCTTCGTGCCCGCCGTGACGGGCGCCTACTCGTTCAGCATGTGCGGCTCGGCGGGCGACTCGATGCTTGCCATCGGCGACACCTGCCCCGGCGCGGGTGCGCGGCTCGAGAGCATCGGATTCAACGATGACTTCTGCCAGTGCAGCTCGGGCTGCGTCGGCAACTACGCGGCGTGGCTCGATCGCTTCACGCCCGGACTGCCGCTCACGCAGGACCTGGTCGGCGGCCAGACCTACTACCTGGTCGCGGGTTCCTTCACTGAGGCGAGCTCAGTCTCGGCAAGCCTGGTGGTCGATGGACCGCCGCAGCCGCCGTCGAACCCCGCCGACCTCAACGGCGACGGCGCTGTGAACGCGCTCGACCTTGCGGTCCTGCTGTCCCAGTGGGGAGGGCCGGGGTCTGCGGATCTCGATGGCAACGGGGTCGTGGGCTCGCCTGATCTGGCGAACCTGCTGAACGCCTGGGGCTGACCACGGGGTTGCCTGCCTGCGGCATGGCCGCAACACCATTTCCTGCATGGAATTACGGGCAAATCGACTGCGATTTGGCCTCGAGGCCGCGGTGCCCCAGCGTCTTCGCAGGATCGCTCCGAAGCTGTCGGTTTTGTTTGGAGTTGCACAAAAACGGCTTACCTTTGCACGACAGATCTGTTCCTGCCGAGGCGCGGATGGTCCGTCCTCGGCAGGTGGGGCTTTTTCGTCGCCACGCGGTACGGGCGGCGTCCCCTGAGGGAACCTTGCTGGAGTAGGAGTCACGATGTCTTCGAGTCTCACCAAGACGGCGCTGGCCAACAGGCTGACGCGTCACTTTGCCGCTGGCGCTGCGATCGCAGCCGCGGTCCCGTTCATGACGACCGACAACGCGTCGGCCGCCGTGCAGTACACCGCCGTCAACCTGATCGTCCCCAACAACATCGACGGTCTCTACATCAACGTCGAGACCCTCGCGACCGGCTCGGCCGGTAGCGCCGTCGCTGGCTGGGACATCAACCCGTACTCGGCCACCTCGCTCACCTGGTTCAACGCCGTCGGCACAGGCATGCTCCGCTACCCGGGCGCGACCACGGGTTCCGCAGGCAACCTCGCGATCGGCACCATCGTCGGCGCCACCGGCAGCTACGGCTCGGGCGCCGTCACCGTCGGCGCTGCCGCGGGCAACTGGCAGCTCAACAGCCTCAATCGCTTCGGCTTCCGCTTCGTCGCCGCCGACGGCCTCACCCACTACGGCTGGGGCACCTTCTCGATCGGCGCGTCCATCAGCGGCGCCGACCGCATGATCACCGAGCTCGCGTGGGAGACCACGGCTGCCACCCCGATCGCCGTCGGCGACACCGGTGCGGGCAGCGGTCCGTACGATCCGTGCGCGGCCACGAACCCGACCGCCAGCGTCGGCGCGAACAGCCTGTACATGCGTACCGACGCCACCGTGGCCGACCTCGCAGGGAGCTGCGGCACGATCTACAAGGCGAACTACTACAAGTTCACCGCGCCCGCCACGCGCAACTACGACTTCTCGACCTGCGCCAGCGCAGGCTCGTCCGCGATCGCCATCCTCGATGGCTGCGCGGCTGGCTCGAACGTCGTCGCCTGCGGCACCGCGTGCGGCGCCTCGGGCTCGGTCGCCACGCTTTCGGCCACCGCCGGCGGCGTCTACTACATCGTGGTCGGCAGCTCGGTCTCGGGCGTGGACCTCGCCTCGCCCTTCGCGATGCAGGTCACCCCGTGGTACGACTCGTGCGACACGGCCAATCCCGGTGCGAACAACGGCACCAGCAACCTCGCGTACAACAACACGACGGCCAACGACCTCAGCACCTCGTGCGGCACGATCTACGACGCGAACTTCTACATGTACACGCCGTCAGAGACGGGCTCGTACACCATCAACACCTGCTCGGGCGGCGCCAACACCCGCATCGCGGTCCTCGACGGCTGCGCCGCTGGCTCGGCTGTCCTCGGCTGCAACGATGACTTCTGCGGCACCTCGTCGTCGGTCACGCTCGACCTCATCGGCACGGTTCCGGTCTACATCGTCGTCGGCTCGGGCTCGGCCAAGGTCGCGCTCTCGTCGCCCGTCGCCGTGACCGTCGTCCCGCCGCCGCTGCCGGCGTGCGTGAACGCCGTCGCCGCCGCCTACGGTGACAACATCTTCGACAACACCGCCTCAACCACCGTGCAGACTGCGAAGAGCAATCTCGCGGGCACGACCACCGGCACCATCCAGAAGGCGATGTGGTACACCTTCACGCCGACGGCGACGGGTCAGTTCTCGCTCGACTTCTGCGGCGCGTCGGGTGACACGATCATGGCGATCGGCGATGTGTGCCCAGGCGTCGGCGGCCGCTTCGAAGGCTTGGCGTACAACGACGATGCTCCGTGCCTCTCGGGCGTGACCCTCCGCAGCTTCATCGACGCCACCAACAACGGCGCGACGGGCACCTATGCGGGCTTCCCGCTCACGCAGGATCTCGTGGCTGGCACGACCTACTACATCTGCGCCGGCTCGTTTAGCTCGACCACCAACATCACCGGCACCTTGACCATCAACGGTCCTCAGGGTGCCCTCTGCCCCGCAGACCTCGACGGTGACGGCTTCGTCGGCGCTCCCGACCTCGCCAACCTGCTCGGCGCCTGGGGCGGACCTGGTGCGGCGGACCTCGACGGCGACGGCGTCGTCGGCGCGCAGGACCTCGCGGCCATGCTCGGCGCGTGGGGCGCTTGCCCGTAAGAGTCCGGGCTTCGGCCTGACACTCACCGTGTGAATCCGCGCGGCCGCGTCGATGACCTCGACGCGGCCGCGCTCTTTTTCGCTCCAGCCTTCACCTACGAAGTGGTTCCAGTAACACCAATCGGGCGTGAAAGGCGTTCCGACCGCGGGCGGCGCGCTTGTGTTCACGCAGGCGTGGCGTACCTTTGAAACGGCAAGCTCAGTGACGGTCCCACGGGAGGATCCACGATGTCACGCGGCTTGCGGAGATTTGCCCTCGACCAACGCCTTGCCCGGCATCTTGCCGCTGGCGCGCTTGTCGCCGCCGCGCCGCTTGCCAGCGCACGCTCGGCCGATGCGGGCATCATCCACGCGGTCGTCAACTGGACCGTGCCGAGCACGGTGAGCGGCCTCTACATCGATGTCGAGTCGCGCATCACCGGACAGCTCGATACCGAGGTACCCGGCTGGGACCTCAACCCGTACGGCACGGGCTCGCTGATCTGGTTCAACGCCGTCGGCACAGGCATGATGCGCTACCCGGGCGTCACGACGGGCGGCCCCGGCTGCCTGAACATCGGCACCACGGTCGGGGCCGCGAGCAGCTACGGCTCGGGCACGGTCGTCATCGGCACGGCGCCAGGCAACTGGCACCTGAACGGCACGAATCACTTCGGCTTCCGCTTCCTCGCCTCCGACGGGCTTGTCCGCTACGGCTGGGGCAAGTTCGAGCTCGGCGCATCGGCCGGCGGCGCAGACCGCCGCATCAGCGAGATCGCGTGGGAGACGATCCCCAACCGGGCGATCGTCGTGGGCGACACGGGCGCGCCTCCGCCGGGCTACGACCCGTGCGCATCGACAAACCCAACCGCCGTCGTGGGCGCGAACGCGCTCGCGATGAACCAGACCGCCGCGACCGACCTCGTGGTGCCCTCGTGCGGCTTCACCATCCGCAAGGCGAACTACTTCAAGTTCATTGCGCCGATGCCGGGCACCTACACCGTGGGCACCTGCGGCTCGACCGCCGACACCCGCCTCGCGGTGCTGAGCGGCTGCACCGCCAACGCGTCCGTGATCGCCTGCGATGACAACGCCTGCGGCGTCGCGTCGCGGGTCTCGTTCACGGCCACCACGGGCGGCACCTACTACATCGCGGTGGGCGGCGTCGCCGCCGACCTGCCGAGCCCTGTCTCGGTCTCGGTCGATCCGCCATGGTCAACCTGCGCCGGTCCGCAGGCCGCTGCGCTCGGGACGCAGGCATTCGCCTGCATTCCCGCGGCGGCGAACCAGGTCGTGAGCACCTTCGGCGCTGGAACGACGCGCACCTTCTACAACACCGCGTGGTTCGTGTTCGTGCCTCCGACGACCAGCCGCTACCGCTTCAGCACCTGCGGCGCATCAGGCAACACGCAGCTGGCCGTGGCCACGCAGTGCGCATCGGGCTCGACCGCCGCGCTCGCGACGCTCGGCTACGACGACGACGGCTGCCCATGCGCGACCGGCGCCTGCAGCGACCAACCGTGGGCGAGCGTCGTCGACGACACCGCGCAGTCCGACAAGCCGCTCGGCAGCCCGCTGGTCGCGGGCACGCCGTACCTCGTCGTGGTCGGCGGCTTCAGCCAGAGCGATGTGCCCGCGGGCTCGCTGCTCATCGAGGACATCTCGGGCGGCTACAACCCGTGCTCGCCCGTGAACCCCGCTGCGGCGGAAGGCGCGAACCTGCTTCCGATCCTGCAGACGGGCGCGGGCGACATCGACCTCGGCGCCTGCGGCATCGCGTACCGCGCGAACCTGTTCAAGTTCGTCCCGACCTTCTCGGGCGACTACACCGTGAGCACCTGCGGTAGCGGCGCGAACACAGCGCTCGCGGTGCTCGACGGCTGCGCCGCGGGCTCGGCGATCCGCGCCTGCGCGCGCGACACCTGCGGCCTGCAGGAGTCGGTCACCTTCGCGGCCACGGCCGGCTCGACCTACTACATCGCGGTCGGCTCGGGCGCTGCCAAGTCTGCGCTTCCCGCGCTGCTTCCGATCGTCGTGACCACGCCGCCCGACCCCGCTTGCGTGAGCTCGGGCTCGCTGGCGTTCGGCGCGCAGCCCTTCTCGAACGCGGGCTCGACCATCGCGCGCAGCGTGAAGTCGAGCATCGCGGGCGAGTCGGCCTTGCTGGAGAAGGCCGTGTTCTACACCTTCACTCCCGCGGTCACGGGCGCGTACCGGTTCAGCCTGTGCGGCGGGAGCGGCGACTCGCAGATGGCCATCGGACACGCGTGCGCCAACCTGGGCGCGCGCTTCGAGTCGATCGCCTACAACGACGAGTCCTGCGGGCTGATGAGCGTGCTCGACGCGACCAATGGCGGCGCGGCGGGCACGGCGTTCGGCGGCTTCCCGCTCACCGAGCAACTCGTCGCGGGGCAGCAATACCGCATCGTGATCGGCTCGTTCAACGCAAGCGAGCCCGTCGCGGGCACGCTGGTCGTGAGCGGACCGCCGCAGGGCAATGCCGCCGACCTCAATGTGGACGGCGTCGTGAATGCGTCGGACCTCGCGATCCTGCTCGGCAACTGGGGCGGGAGCGGCGTGGGCGACATCGACCACGACGGCACCGTCGGCGCGCAGGACCTCGCCGCGCTGCTTGGCGCGTGGGGGTGATGTCCTGCAGGGGATGAATTCCCGAAGGACCCTTCCGCGGTTCGCAGCAAGCGTGGCGCGCGCCGCTCGACTTCGCGCAGCGCCCCTCTAGCGTGGTTGCCATCAAGGAGCAACCATGACGATCCTTCTCCACTCGCAGGACATCACGACGGCGGCACGCGACTTCAACGCCGAGATGGAGCAGTTCACCCGCGCAGAGCTCGTCGAGTGGGTCGTGGCGTGCGCGCTCATCGTGGTCGGGCTGAGCCTGCTTTCGCGTCCGAGGGCGTGGATCGACGCATTCGAGCCTGCCGCGCGGCATCCGCTGGTGCCGCTCCTGTCGGGCCTGTACGCGCTGCTCGTTGGCCTGGTGGTCGTGAGCGCCCACAACCTGTGGGTCACCGATGTGCGCGTGATCATCACCATCCTCGGCTGGGTCGCGCTCGGCTCTGGCGTGGTGCTCCTGCTGGCGCCCGAGGTGTACGCGTTCATGCTGCGGCGCCTGCCGATCACGCCGGCGCTCATGGCGTTCAGGGGGGTCGTCCGCATCGCCCTCGGCGGGGCGGTGATGGGTTACCTGCTGTCGCAGGCGTGACCACCCGGCGATGCCGCGCCTGCAAACGCAGCAAGTACCTGCTTCATCGGACCTGGACGGGCCGATCGGGCGCGATTGCGCCTATCTTTTCCGCCCACCCGAATCGGGCGCCCCGCCGTTCCCGATAGAGCAGATGAGATGACCACAGCCACCACCGGCACAGCGCTCGCTGACAAGACCGACATGCAGAACCGCCTCTTCGCCGAGCTGAGCTCGATGTTCGCGAAGGAGGTGCCGCTCTACGCGAAGTCGCTGCTGGTGAACAAGGCGTGCAACGAGACGGTGTGTGCGCTGCTCGCCAAGCTCCATGTCGGATTCACGATGACGGCCGCTGAGATCGATCGCTCCAGCGGCGAGCGCCACGGCGCCATCCGCATCGGTCGCCGCGACGAGTACCGATGGATCGGCCGCCTGTTCGCGTGCTTCGCGATGGAGCCGCACAACTTCTACGACATGACCGCCGTGGGCGCGAAGAGCCAGCCCGTCATCGCGACCGCGTTCCGCTCGCTGTCGCGGCCCGAGCACCGCGTGTTCACCTCGCTGCTCGTGACCGACTACTTCGACGCCGCCACCCAGGCGCGCATCGACAGCCTGCTCGCGAGGCGCAGCGTGTTCAGCGACCGCGCGAAGCAATTGATCGAGAAAGGCGAACAACAAGGCGGGCTCGGCTGGAGCGACGCCGATGCGCTCATCGCCGAGTGCACGGGACGCATCTTCAAGTGGACGGGCAAGGCCGTCGATCACGCGCTCTACCGAGAGCTCGCCGCCGCGGGCTTCAAGAACGCGGCCGACATCGCCTGCTTCCAGAGCCACCATCTCAACCACCTCACGCCCAACACCTTCTGCATGGACCTTTACACGGCGGCCATGAAGCGCTGCATGGGCGAGGCCGACGCAGCGTGGTTCGAGGCGCGGGCGAACGCCGTGCTCGCGCGGCTCGTGCAGCACGCCGACCACGATTTCATGAAGCTGCACTTCAAGCACGCCGCGCTCGAGGAGATCGCCGCCTACCGACGCGGCAGCGTGTCCGCGGCCGATGTCGCGCAGTCCGCTGCCGCGCTGTCGGCCACGCTGGCGAGGCCTGAATTCGCGCTGTCGACGATGACCCACGCGGGATTCAAGGACTTCACCGAGGGCCCGAGCGCCGACACGCCCGTGCTGCTGCGGCAGGACGCGTACCGCGCCATCGCCGAGCCGGTCGAGTTCACCGAGCATGACGGCTCGGTGGTGAATGCCACGCATACCGCGCGCTTCGGCGAGATCGAGGAGCGCTTCTACGCGTGCACGCCGAAGGGCCGCGCGCTGTACGACCAGTGCCTGGCCGCCGCCGACGCTGTGCGCGAGCAGGACTCGAGCTGGCCGAAGCGCGACATCGCGGGCTACGAGGCCGCGTACGCTGCGCCGTTCGCTGCGTTTCCGAAGACGCTGCCTGAGCTCATCGACGCGGGCCTCGTGTACGCGCGCTACGCGCCCACCGCGAAGGGCCTCGCCGCGGCGAAGTCGGGCGCGGTGAAGACCGCCAACCTGCGCGAGCTCGTGCGCGATGGCTTCGCCGACTACGAAGGCCTCCGCTACGAGGACTTCCTGCCCGTGAGCGCGGCGGGCATCTTCGCGTCGAATCTGCAGCAGTACGGCGCGAAGTCGACGGCCGCGGTGAGGCCGGCCTACTCGCAGCACATGCTCGAGGAGATCCTCGGAAAGCCGATCATCGATGCGAGCGCGATGTACGCGTCCTTCGAGGCCGAGTCCGCGCTCGACACCTACGCCAGGCTCGGCGTGATCGGCATGGTTCCTCCAGCCGAGCGCGCGGCGCTTGAGTCGATCGCACGCACGAAGTAGGGGAGTGGTTCGCGCATGCGCGTACATCGGTGGCCTCTAGGGTGACGGTCGGTCCGCGTGGCGCCTCGTGGCGCGCGCGCGGCGGGAGGCTTCATCCATGTGCAACGCGAGATTCATCGGGGCCGCTGCGGCGGCCGTCTTCTTCATCGCAACCAGCGGCGCGCCGGCGGGTGGTCCGGCGTGGCTCAAGATCGTCAACAACGGGCAGACCATGCCCAATTCGACGAAGAAGTTCAACAGCTACAACCAGCCGTCGCTCAACGACCGCGGGCTCGTCGTCTTCCGGGCGCGCAGCAAGGGACCGCAGCAGCCGACGCGCGGCATCTATGCCGTCGACGCGTTCCTGCCGCCGCTCGCGGTGGCGCGCGTGGCCGATGTGAACACCGAGGTCCCCGCGCCGAACAACATCCAGTACCCGCCGAACAGCGGCGACTTCGCGACCTTCCAGGAGTTCCCGTCGTTCCCGCGCATCGACGCGGAGAGCGACATGCTCGCGACGCGCGGACAGTCGCAGCCGGTGTGGAACTACCTCCTGCCTGACGGCACCGAGACCTCGATCGGGACCTCGGGCGTGTACGCGACCATCGGCGGTGCCCTCACGACGGGTGTGAACCAGCTCGGCGCCGTCGCAGACCCGAAGTCGGGCGAGCTCGTCTTCCCGTGGTGGCAGGTGCCGGGCGCGGCACCCGGCACTCGATTCGATCAGTTTCCAGGCGCGGGCAGCCCGTCCGATGGCGAGTTCGTCGCCTTCAAGGGCAACTGGACCGACACCATCGCGCTCATCGGGCGCACGGGCGTCTACTACCGCAGCCTGACCGCCGATGGCGGCGAGGCGCCGGTCGTGCGCATCGCCGACTCGCAGATGGCGATCCCGAACCAGGATGCGAAGGTGCCCGTCCTCTTCGGGTCGACCGCGCCGCCGAGCGCCGCCGATGGCAGGGCTGTGTTCGTCGGCCTCGACAACGAGGAGGCGCCGACGATGGGTGGCATCTACCTCGCCGCGCTGGCGCCCGATCCTGAGCTCATCCCGCTCGTCGAGATCGGTGACGAGGTTCCAGGCGTCGCCGACGATCTCGACGGAGACGGCGAGGTGGACGAGAGCCGCTTCAACCGCATCGGCGAGGCGCTTTCGTTCGACGGCCGCTGGGTCGCGTTCTGGGCCGCGTGGGGCACCGAGACGCGCGAGATCCTGCTGACTTGCCCGACCGACGGCAACGCCGATGTGCTCGCGTACTGCAATGAGCACTATCCGAAGGGCTACCTCGCGCAGGTTCCCGTGCGGCAGGGCATCTTCATCGTCGACACCCGTTCGGGTCGGGTCGTGCCCGTCGCGATCGCGGGCGAGGGCTTCGACGACTTCGTCTACTGGAACTTCTCGGGAAGCCCGGGCACGGGTGGCGACGAAGGCGGCGATCAGGAGCCCCCGCGCTGGCGCTCGACATCGTTCGTCGCCGTCGAAAGCGCCGGTCCCGCTGCGTATCGCGTCGCCTTCAAGGCAAAGATTGGCACCGACGACGCGATCGCGATGCGCACCAGCTCGCCGGGCCAGCCGACGAGCATCGTGGTCTCGACGCAGACCGCAGGCACCGACATTGATGCGCAGGCGCCCGCTGGGTCGCTGGTGAGCGCGATCGGCATCGAGCGCGATGGGTTGCGCAACGGCCGGCTGGCGCTCGCGGCCAGCATGCTGAACGAGACCACGGGCGAGGCGTGGGCGGGCATCTACATGACCGGGTTTGCGCCGATCGCGACATGCCAGGCCGACCTGAACGGCGACGGCGAGGTGGGCGCGCACGACCTTGCCGAGCTGCTCGGTGATTGGGGGCCGTCCGAGGACGGCGAAGCGGACCTGAACGGCGACGGCGCGGTCGATGCCGTCGACCTCGCGATCGTGCTCTCGGCGTGGGGCGAGTGTCCGTAAGGCCGAAGGCTGCGCGAACGAGGCTTCGCCATCGGGGATTTGGTCGGATACAGTCACGGAATGCCCGTGCGTGAATCCCCGATGGCGAAGTTCGAGCGCCTGCTGCAGGCAGGCGACAACGAAGGCGCCCTGCTTGTCGCCAACGAAGTGCTCAAGCAGTCGCCAGGTAGCTTCTTCGCCCGCCTTGGACGGGCGCGGGCGTTGCTGCGGCTTCGGAACTTCATCGACGCCGACACCGAGGCCAATCTCGCCCTGCAGATCTCACCGAAGGACGATCTTGCCCGCGTGGTGCGCGCCACCCTCGACCAGCGGCTCGGACGCACCGACGCGGCCGTCGAGAACCTGCGTGCCGTGGCCCGCGGACGCAGCACACTCGCCCAAGAGGCCATGATCGACCTGCTCCAGACGCTGAACGACTCGGGGCGCTTCGACGAGATGGCCGAGGAGGCGAAGGCCCAGGGCTCGTGGCGCGACGACCCGCGCGCGCGGCTGCATTTCGCGCGGCTCAAGGCGCGCACCGACCGCGAGGCAGCCGCTGCGGAGATGGCGGCGATCTTCCGCACGAACTACCCGTGGGTGCTGCGGCGCTTCTCGGGCTTCGAAGCGGTGGGCATCCTCGATAAGCTCGGCCGCTACCGCGAGGCGTTCGACCTCGCCACCGAGATCCACAAGGCGACCACAGCTCCGCTGAGCATGGACGAGTGGATCATCCCGCTGCAGCAGCAGATCGCGCTGCTCGAGAAGGGCCCGGGCTTCTTCAAGCCGCGCGTCGAACGGGTGGACGGCGTGGCCTTCATCGCCGCGATGCCGCGCTCGGGCACCACGCTGCTCGAGCAGATGCTCGACCGCCATCCAGCGATCGGCGGCATCGGCGAATTCGACGGCATCGATCATGTCTGCCGCACGCTCTGGGGCAGCGGCATGTGGCCGCGCGTGCCCTCGGCGGTGCCGGCGGCGATGATGAGCGACCTGCAGCGCTTCTACCTCGCAGGCGCGCGGCATATCCGCAAGCCGGGCGCGAGCTGGACCTTCGACAAGTCGCTGCGCGGCTGGCGCGCGTTGCCCGAGATCGCGACCATCTTTCCCGGCGCCGTGTGCATCAATGTCGAGCGCGACCCGCGCGACATGGCCACCAGCATCTTCCTCTCGTACTTCAATCCGACCAGCTTCGAGTGGACGAGCAGCTTCGCCGCGATCCGCCAGATCGCCGAGCTGCAGCGCAGGCTCGTGCCGCTGGCCTTCGAGACGCTCGGCATCGCCAACGAGCGCATCGTGTACGAGGACCTCGTCGAGGATCCCGCGCTCTACGCCGAGCGCTGCCTCAAGGTCATGGGCCTTGCGATGGACGATCGCGTACTGCGTCCCGAGGAGAACACCAAGACCGCGGCCACGCTGTCGCACGCGCAGGTTCGCCAGCCGATCAACAAGAAGTCGATCGGCCGCTGGAAGAACTACGAGTGGGCGTTCGATGCGTCGTGGGACAAGGTCGTGGGCGACCACGAGGCGCGAAGGAAGTTCAGGTAGCCGTGCGCGTCGCGCTCGTGAGCTGCACCGAGCTTCCGCGGCCGGACACCGACCTGCCGCTGCTCGAGCGTGCGTTCGCCGCGCGCGGCGCGCAGGCATCGGTGGTCGCATGGGAGGATCCCGCCGTACGCTGGGAGTCGTTCGACGCGGCGCTCGTGCGCTCGACCTGGAACTACCTCGGCCGCTACCGCGAGTTCCATGCGTGGATCGACCGCGTGGCCTGCGCCACGCGGCTGCTCAATCCGCGCGCAGCGCTCCTGTGGAATCTTCACAAGCGGTACCTCAACGAGCTGGCGCAGGCGGGGATTCCCGTCGTTCCCACCGAGCTTGTCCTGCACGGCACCTGGCCCGACTGGGACGCGCTCTTCCTGCGCTTCGGCGACCTCGTGGTGAAGCCCGCGGTCTCGGCGGGCTCGTTCGCCACCATTCGCGTGCGCGCCGGGGACATCCGCGCCGTGCGCGAGCATCGCGCAGCGCACATCGGACGCGACCTGCTGGTGCAGCCGCTCCTCGCCTCGGTGGTCGCGCACGGCGAGACGAACCTCGTGCACCTTGGCGGGCGCTTCTCGCACGCGATCCACAAGGGTGCGCGCTGGGACGGCGACTCCGAGCAATCGCGCGGGCTGGTCGAGGCGGCGCCCGACGAATGTGCGCTCGCGCGCGAGGTGCTCGCGCAGGTCGGGTCCTATGGCTTCGGTCCGCTCGCCTATGCCCGCGTCGATACCGCGCGTGGGGAGGACGGCAGGCCGCTCCTCATGGAGCTTGAGATCGTCGAGCCGTCGCTGTTCCTCCCGGCGGCGCCGGGTTCCGCCGACATGCTGGCGGGCGCGGTCATGGACCAGCTGGCCTGAAAAAGGGCGCGCGGCCGAGTCGGAGGCTCGGCCGCGCGCGTCGTTCAGTTGAGCGAACGAAACGCTCAGTTGTTCGTGGTGTTCGCCGTGCGACGATTGAAGATCGACACGATCACGAGCAGGGCGATGAGGCCGACGAAGCCTCCGTTGCCGAGGCCGGTGATGAACGCCATCAGGTTGTCGGTGATGTTGCTGAAGAACATCACATCCTTGCCGAAGATGATCTGCACGAGCACGCCGACCGAGATCAGCATGAGCGCGAGCTCGATGAACTCGCCGACCCAACTCTTGAACGTATCGAGTGCCTTCATGAAAGCTTCTCCTGAGCAATTGCGTGGCCAGCCTGCGCGTCGCGCAGATCCATCACTGGCACCCAAGCGATCGGCTTGCGCGTTTGCGGATCAACAAAGATTTCGCGGTGGTTGCAGGGCATCGCATTGAAAAACCGCGTTTCCAAGCCAGAAACGCGGTTTTGCATGTCCGGACGCACGGCTTCAGCGCCGTCTGCGCGCTGCGCCTGCGCCGAGCAGCAGCACCGCGAGTCCCGCGGGCGCGGGCACGATGCTGAAGTTCGCGAGGTCGAAGTGCCCGTCTATGTTCTGGCCGACCATCGATGCAGGCACGGTGAAGCCGAGCTGCATGTTGGCGATGTTCGAGAACACCGCGGCATGGGTCGATCCCTCGAACGACACGAAGTTCGGGCTCGTCGCCGTGAGGTCGATCGAGATGGTCGTCCAGGTGTTCGGGAGCACAGGCGTGAAGGCCACGACCGCCGCGCCCGGGAAGTTTGCGGCCGACGCGAAGCGCCCTGTCACATTGATCGCCTCGGCAAGGTCGTGGCGGAACTGGAAGGTGATGCCCGTCACGCCCGCCGCGAGCCAGTTGCCGATGTAGCCGCCGCCCGACGATCCGTACGACTGCTGCGCGCGGATCACGATGGGCGGAAAGCCTCCTGCCGTGGTCGAGCCGAGGTTGAAGGTGCTGGTGACATAGCTGCCGCCACCTGTTTCGCCGCCTGGCCCGCCCGTGGACGACCACGCGAGCACGGACGACCCGTTCGAGTTGCGCCAGTTGGCCGCATCGGCCGTGAAGCTCTCGTTGAAGCCGACGATGTCGGCGGAGGCGATGGTTGCAACGGCGCACGATGCGCCCAAGGAAAGGGCGCGGACAAAGTTGACTTGCATGGAGAGATCCCTTTTGACATTCGCCGCGACTGCGGCGCTCCCAGGTTGGAGCGTAGCGGAGCGAGACTGCGCGACCAAGCGATCGCGCGCTGAATTCGCGAAAGCCACTTCAGCGGCGGCGGCGACTTACGGCCGCGCCGAGGGCGAGCAAGAGCGCGCCGGCTGCGGGCGCTGGCACGACGGTGAAGTCGGTCATGCTGAACGACCCCTCGAAGTTCTGTCCTGCCAAGGTGTTCGACACCGAGAAGCCGACCTGCATGCTGTGCACATTCGAGAGGCATGCCATGTAGCGGGCGCCCTCGAAGGAGATGATGTCGGCGCTTTCACGGGTCAGGTCGAAGCTGATGGTGGTCCAGGTGTTCGCCTGCACGAGCTGCGAGGTCGCGACGATGCAGCCCGGCGCGTCGGTGATGGGCGCGAAGCGCGCGGTCACGCGGATGGCCTCGCTGAGGTTGTGGCGGAATCGGAAGGTGACGCCCGTGACGCCATCGTCGATCCAGCGGCCGACAAAGCCGCAGTTCGACGAGTTGTACATCGAGTGCGCCACGAACACCGCCTGGTGGTCGTCGCCCGCGACGGCATTGCTGAGGTTGAAGGCGCTGGTGACGAACGAGGCGTCCATCGAGCCAGCCGCAGCCGACCAGTCGAGGTCCGCTGCGCCCGTGGCGCTCCGCCAGCCGGCGGTGTCGGTCACGAATGACTCACGGAATCCGATCACGCCAGCGTGTGCGCTCGAGGCGATCACAGCAACGGCCGCGAGTGCGGCGAGTTTCCCTTTTTGCGACATGTGTGGTTCCCTCTTCCCTGACAGAGCCCTCTGGCGCCCGGATAGAGCGCCCCCTTGCCCGAAGACTACAGTGCGTTCTGTGATGGGCAAACCGATCATGTCAACTTTGCGGCTTCGTGCAAACTCGGACCATCTCCATGCGCGTGCGCGGATGGCGCGCGCGATTTATCCGTCCCCTGCGCGCGGCGGGCGCGAGTTCCGACCATGAGCGACGCGGATGCCATCGTGTTCTCGCGGACAGACGCGGTGCGGTACGACCGGCACTGCATGCAGGAACTTCGCGTCCCGGGCATCGCGCTCATGGAGCGCGCGGCACGCGGATGCGCCGACCTCGCGCTGGCGATGGCGGGGGCGGGGGCCGTCGTGGTGGCGTGCGGACCTGGGCAGAACGGCGGCGATGGCTACGCGATCGCGCGGATGCTGCATCAGGCGGGGCACGCCGTGACGGTGGTCGCGCTCGGGGTGCCGCGCGCCGGCACCGACGCTGCGGCCATGCGCGCGCAGCTTTCGGGGGTGCGCATTCTGCCGTTCGTGCGTGGACTCGATCTCGGGCGCCCCGCGCTGGTTGTCGACGCGCTCTTCGGCACGGGCCTCGATCGACCGCTTGACGGTGAAGCGCTCGAGGCCGTTCGCTGGATCAACGGGCTCGGCGCGCCCGTCCTGAGCGTCGACCTTCCGAGCGGGCTCGACTGCGATCTCGGGGTACCCCTGCCCGAGTGCGTCCGCGCGACCGTGACAGCGACGATGGTGGCGCAGAAGCTGGGCTTCAAGCGGGCGGCCGACTGGACGGGGCGGATCGAGGTCGTGCCGATCGGCGGTCCCGATCCAGACGAATGGACGCGGGCGTTGGGGCTGCGCGGGTAGAGTCCGCGCATGCCGCCGTCGGAGCAGCCCGCCGCACAGTTGATCGCGCAGATGGATCGCCTGCTCAAGCAGGGCGATCCCGTCGGCGCGCTGCGCGCGGCCGACCAGTTGCTCGCGCAGTCGAAGCGCAGCTTTCCCGGCTGGCTTGGCCGTGCGGTCGCGCTGATGAACCTTGGTCAGATCGCCGATGCCGACGCGGCCGTCGAGCAGGCACTTCGGCTTGCGCCAGGCGATCCGCAGGCGAAGATCATCCAGGCGATGCTCGACCAGCGGCTCGGGCGGATCGATCGCGCGGTGGCGGCGCTCGGTCCGATCGCGGCGTCGCGCACCGCGCACGCCGTCGAGGCGGGCATCACGCTTTCCGAGACACTTTGGTTCGCGCATCGCCGCGACGAGCTCAAGGCGCTCATCGAGAAGGGCGGTGCGTGGGTGTCGGATCCGCGCGCGCGGCTCACGCTGGCACGGCTCAAGTCGCGCGACGAACCCGTGGCGGCGATCGCCGAACTGACCGACATCTCGACGCGCGAGCGGAACCCCGTGCTGCGGCGGGTGGCGGGCTTCGATGCGGTCGGGCTACTCGACAAGCAGGGGCGCTATCGCGAGGCCTTCGACCTCGCTGTCTCGCTGCACGCGGCAACCACGCCGCCGTTCGACATCGAAGGCATGCTTGCCCCCGTGCGCGAGCAGGCCTCGCTGATCGCGAAAGGCGAGCGATGGATCACGCCGCGCGCCGAGCCCGTGCAGGGTCTTGCGATGGTGGTGGGCGTCCCACGATCGGGCACCACGCTGCTTGAGCAGATGCTCGACCGGCATCCGATGGTCAGCGGAATTGGCGAATACGACGGCGTCGATGCCCTCGCGGGCGGCCTCGTCTCCATGGGGCGATGGCCGCGGGGCCTCGCGATGCTGCCGCGCGATCCCGCGCAGGCGCTGCAGAAGCGCTACCTCGACGGCGCGCAGCGGCTTCGGCGCCCGGGCGCGGCGTGGACATTCGACAAGACGCTCCGCGCGTGGCGCTGGCTGCCCGCGATCGCAGCGGTGCTGCCCGGGACGGTGTGCCTGCACATGGCGCGCGACCCGCGCGACGCGGCGATCAGCACCTTCCTCTCGTACTTCCATCCGGTGAACGATGGCTGGACGGCAAGCATCGCGATGCTCCGGCGCGTGGCCGAGGCCGAGCGGACGGTCGTGCCGCGCGCGCTCGAGGTGCTCGGGCTGCCGCATGAGGCGCTCGTGTACGAGGACTTCGTGGCCGACCCCGCTGCGAACGCGGCGAGATGCCTGACGCGCATGGGCCTGGCGATGGACGCCCGCGTGCTCTCGCCCGAGGAGAACGCGCGGGCGGTCTTCACGCTGTCGCACGAGCAGGTGCGGCGCCCGATCAATCGCGCCTCGATCGGGCGGTGGCAGAACTACGCGTTCGCCTTCGACGGCTCGTGGGATGCGCTGGCCGCAGCACATGAAGCCCGAAGGACGGCGCGTTGAGCGCGGTGCTTGCAGCGTCCGCGGTCGCGCTGCGCGTGCTGGTGTCTGCGGATCCAGCGGCCGCAACGGTCGCGTCCGAGCGCTTCGATGCGCGCGTCGCGGAGCTCACGCAGGCGGTGGCCTGGTGCGAGGCGCATGCGGACGAGGCAGGGCGGTTCGAGATCGTTCTGGCGCCCGGCATCCACACCGTGCTCGGGTCCGTGCAGGTGCCCGTCGCGATTCCAGCGCTGTCGATCGTCGGCCGGGGCGGCGCGCGCGTGGTCGGCGGGATCGTCGAGCCGAAGCCCGCGTGGGTCGAGGCCGACGCAGCGGTGCTCGCGCGTGTGCCCGACGAGGCCCGCGCCCACATCCGCGCATGGCGGCTGCCGGCCTCCGCGCTCGCGCGGCTTGCGGGCCCCGTGCACAGCGGGCACGGCGTGTCGGTGGCGGCGGTGCACAGCGAGCTCATGGTCGACGGCCGCCCGCTCGAGCTCGCGCGCTGGCCGAACGAGGGCTTCGCGGAGATCGGCGAGCTGATCGATCCGGGCAGCGTGCCGCGCGACGGCTGGGACGATGTGCCCGCCGCGCGCCGCGTGAAGCAGCCCGACCGCGGCGGCGTGTTCGTGCCCGCCGACCGCGTGCGCCCCATGCGCTGGAAGGATGAGGCCGACCTCTGGGCTCTCGGCTTCTGGAACTGGGACTGGTCGCACGAACAGCTTCCGATCGCGAAGGTCGACGCCGACACGGGCGCGGTCACGCTCGCGCGTCCGCACACCTACGGGCTCGCAACGCGCGGGAAGTTCTTCGTGCGCAACGCGCTGTCCGAGCTCGACCGCGAGGGCGAGTACTGGATCGACCGCGCAGAAGGCGTGGTGTACGCGTGGCTCCCCGAGCACGGCGAGGCCGCCGAGGCGGGCGTCACCCTGGCGGGAGAGCCACTGATCGTCCTCGATGGCGTGCGCGGCGCGTCGATCTCGGACATCGCCTTCTCATGCACGCGCGGCACGGTGATCGCGGCGCGTGCGTGCGCCGGCCTGCGGATCGAGGGCTGCGCGTTCAGCGCCGTCGGCGCCCGCGCCGTCGAGCTCGACGGCACCGGCAATGTTCTCGCGCGCTGCGACTTCCGCGACATCGGCGGCACAGGGGCGCTACTCACGGGCGGCGACCGGCCCACGCTCAGGCGCGGCGACAGCGCGATCGAGGACTGCAACTTTCGCGAATGCGGCCGCATCCTGCGCAGCTACAGCCCTGCGGTCGTGGTCGAGGGCGTGGGCAACCGCGTCTCGCGCTGCGCGATCACGCGGCATCCGCACATCGCGCTCTGGTTCCGTGGCAACGACCACCTGATCGAGGCGAGTGAATTCAGCGAGGTCGTCTATGAGACGGGCGACGCCGGCGCGATCTATGTCGGGCGCGACTGGACGGCGCAGGGAACGGTCATCCGCGGCAACCTGTTCCACGACATCCGCGGCAGCGACGCGCGCTTCCAGAACGCGGTGTACCTCGACGACATGTCGAGCGGCATCACCGTCGAGGACAACACCTTTGTGCGCTGCAATTGGGGCGTGCTCGTGGGTGGTGGCCGCGACAACACGCTGCGGCGGAATACCTTCGTCGCGTGCACGAAGGCCGTGTCGTGGGACGCGCGTGGCGTGGGTTGGATGGCGAAGGAGATCGAGGACCCCGCCTCGTCGACGCTGCTGCGCACCTACGCGGCCATGCCCGTTGCGAGCGAGCCGTGGAAGTCGCGGTACCCGCACCTTGGCGACTACCTCACCTTCGACTTCGGGCGCCCCGTGCGCGGCGTATTCGCGGGCAACCGGCTTGTCGGCACGCCGCTCGGGAGCATCGATGACCGAGAGCGGGTGCTGGAGTCGGGCACGATCAGCGAGCTCGCGGAGGGGGAGCTGCTCGAGGCAAGGGCTGCAGAGGCAGTCGCTTCGGCGGAGAAGTCCGTCGGTCCGCGGCCAGCGATTGCACGGTGATTGCGTTTTTTCCGCTGAACCCCGCATCTTTCGCGACGGCTGGCGCGTTAGTCTCTGCGTCGATCAGAGGAGACCCGTCGTGAAGAACACCATGCTTGCAGCCGCTTCGGTTGCTGTCTCAGCGGCCGCCTTTCTACAGGCCGCTGCAGCCCAGACCTGCACCGCAACCCTTGCCCAGACCGAGGGGCCGTACTACCGCTCGCCGAATCCCGAAACGACCTTCATGCGCCGGGGCGCGGATGGTCCGCTGCTTCGCCTGGCGGGGCGCGTGGTCGACACCAACTGCAACCCCATCCCGTGGACCTGGGTGGCTGTTTGGCACGCCGACCCTGCGGGCGCCTACGACAATGTCGCGCCGTTCGATGTCTATCGAGCGACCTACTTCACCGATGCGAACGGCGCGTTCGCGTTCGACACCATCGTGCCGGGGCTCTATCCGGGGCGCACGAAGCACATCCATGTGAAGGTCGACGCAGCGAACACGAACCTGCTCACGACGCAGCTCTACTTCCCGGGCGTTCCGCAGAACGCGAGCGATGGCATCTATAACGCGGCACTCGAAGTCACGATGAGCACGCTGCCCGATGGCACGCAGCAGGGCTACTACCAGTTTGTGCTGCCTGTCGCGGGCGCATGCACGGGTGCGACGATCACCTCGAGCCCCGCATCGGTCACCGTGCAGCCAGGCGGTACGGCGAACTTCGTGGCAGCCGGCGCGGGCAGCACGCCCCGCACCTTCCGCTGGTACCGCAACGGCGTCGAGCTCGCCAACGGCGGGCGCGTGTCGGGGGCGCTCACCGAATCGCTCACCATCACGGGCGTGACGGCGGCCGATGCGGGCAACTACACATGCCGCTCTGCGAACAGCTGCGGCAGCCAGCTGAGCGCTGGCGCGGTGCTGACGGTGCCGGGCGCGTGCCCTGCCGACCTCGATGGCGATGGATCGGTGGGCGGAAGCGACATCGCCGCGCTGTTGAACGCGTGGGGCGCGTGCGCGAAGTGCAGCGCCGACATCAACGGCGACGGCTCGGTCGATGCGAACGACCTCGCGACCATGCTGAATGCGTGGGGCGCCTGCGGGTCGTGATTTGAGCGGTCGTGATTTGAGCGGTCGCCGCTGCGGCGGCTCCCTCTGGACGAGCGCCGCGCGAGTGAATCGCGACGGCGCTCCTGACATGCGTGTCGGAGGCGGTCGCGGCTTGCGGCCGCTCCCTCTGGATGAGCGCCGCGCGAGTGAATCGCGACGGCGCTCCTGACATGCGTGTCGGAGGCGGTCGCGGCTGCGGCGGCTCCCTCTGGTGCTCGTCACGAGGTCTGGGGTGCCCTCGGGCCGCCGAGTCGTGTGATGTTCAAGGTGTCGTGATCATCGGCGGCGAGCCCGAGGGTGGCGCGTCGATA
>Ga0208783_10000177_pt1 | contig 39417 bp, 54 predicted proteins | sample DEB19_08_DNA_2_FD_184529 | JGI IMG/M metagenome (GOLD analysis project Ga0208783, IMG submission 184529) | Aqueous microbial communities from the Delaware River and Bay under freshwater to marine salinity gradient to study organic matter... | ecosystem: Environmental > Aquatic > Marine >... | reverse complement strand
CTCCCATTCAAACCCAAAAACTTTTAGTTTCTCGCATTTTTGCACATTTTTTAAGCAAAACTAACACTTAGCGGTTAGCGACTGCATTCCAATCTTCAATTGCATAGTCGCGCACCCCATCGGTGCGGTAATGCCTGAAGGTGCCCTTCTGCTCTAGCCCCGTCTTGCGTGAGTGACACGGCCCGCACAGGCTTTGCAACAGGTTAGCCCTGAATGCCTCGGTGCCTATGCTGCGCCAAGGAAACACGTGGTCTACGTGCGCCGCGCTGGCTATGTGACCCTCGAGCAAGCAGGCCTGGCATAGCGGTTGCCTGCTCATCTGGCTCTTACGCAGGCTGGCCCATGCCGAGGTCTTGTACATCGCGTCATGCCCAGCGTCCCTATGCTTGCTCGCTGGTGCATGGTCAGCACAAAAGCGTGAGTGTGGGATGCTAGGTATCTTGCACCCCATACTATTGCATTGTGACCGAGGCAGACTAGGCATTACTTCAAGAACCTTAGCTTATACAGCGTGCTATTGATAAGGTTGGCAATATTGTCCACCTCATTTTGTAGTTCACTATCTTGCGGGAAACCATCAGCGCGCCTAAGCGTCTGCACCTCGGCCTCGAGGTATTGTAGGTAAGCAATAGCACCAACGGGCGGCGCCTCATATTCCACCGGGTAGTTATCAATGATTGAATACTTACCCTGATATGCCTCAATAAATGCATCCACCAGATCGCCAATCTCAGCGTAATAAGCGCCAAGGGCTTGATGCTCGGAATAAGACCGGCTCTGTAGATGCAGGATATGCGCGTTGGTGACGCTGTGCAACAGGCACATCATGAGCGCCGGCACTGGTGCTTTGGTGGTGTTGGCCTGCTCAATACTGGCTTTGAATTTCATGTTAGTCCTCGCTTACTTTAAAAAATGAATTTAACCCTGGTTGACCCCATACGCGGCATGACCCTTGACCCTAACCCTATAGGGTTAGGGGTCAGGGAGGGTCAACTTTGCCGCTTTTTTGTGCAACTTTGACCCTGACCCTAAACTTGACCCTAGGGTCATTTAGGGTCAACTTCATACTGTGCTTTTCCTCAGTAGCATAGAACTGGCCTGGACGTCATTGGTGACGATCCAGCCATGCTCGTTTGCCTCAATGATCCCGGCGTTGATGAGCGCCCCGATCAATTTGTCGCCATAGGACGGGTTAACCATGTTCCGCACGGTGCGCTCGGCGTTGCCGTCCTGAAGTAACTTATCTTTTAATGCCGACCTGCTTAAATAAGGTGTACCGTCTCGCTCTTCCGCACCGCAGGCCCACCAAGCATTTTCAAACATCTTACGATGCGTCTCTATTTTGCTATCCTTTTTCGGCTCTACTGGTGCATTTGATTCAATAATAACTGCCGAGGTTACTGGCTGGTTATCTTCGTCATACCAACCCGGAATGGTGACTGTCTGCAATTGCAAATAAACCGTTGGTGCCAGCTCGGCATCCTTTGATTTTCTTTGCACCAATTGCATTGGCTCGTCCTTTTTACCCGGCACGACACTAATCTCAATATCTAATGCACCGCGCCAGGCGCTAGACCCTCGTGCCCGGTGCTGGGCCTCGTCTGATACGCCTGTATGGTGAACCAGAATGACGGAACAATCAAACTCTTGCATCAGGTTGCCGCAGGCATCCAGCATCGTTTTGGCGTCCTGCGCCGAGTTTTCGTCGCCCGACAGGAACCGGTGCAGCGTGTCCACGACGATCACGGCGGGCTTTTCTTGCAGTAGCCGGACCTGCTCAACCACCTGCAAATAGCCGGTTGGCGTGTTTAGGTCGCAGCCATCTTTGGATAGCCACATGGCCAACTTGCCGGCGCTGTTGTGGTGCTTCCATGCCGCAATGCGCCCGCGTAGGCCGTGGTGGCCCTCGCCGGCTAGGTACACCACATTGCCCGGTTTTACCTTTTGACCACACCAATCGACGGTTCCGCTGGCCATACGCAGGCACCAATCTAGGACCACAAACGTCTTGCCGCCGCCTGATGGGCCGTGCACCATGATGAGCGCCTGGCTTTGGAGCCACCTTTTAACCAGCCAACTGATAGGCGCAGGCTGGGCCGAAAACTCGTCTACAGGCACCAGCCAATCGTGCTTGGATGGCGATAGCAGGCTGGCTAGGTCGTGGCCTGCCTGGGCGTAATCATTGGCGTCCCCAAGGATCGGTGGCATGACCATACGCGCGCCATATTTGGCCGAGGCCTGCTCGGCATACCGCTGGCCAACGCCGCTTTTATCGTTGTCGGCCACGATCACAATGTCCTGTGTGGGGCCGTGCAGCTCTCGCATAGTGCCGGTGACCGGCACTAGGTTGCTCGCGCTGTAGGCAATCACCACCGGTCGGTTCGTGGTCTGGTGAATGGTCGCTGCCGTGGCAAACCCCTCAGCGATGTAGATGCGGCCTGGCTCATCCATCGTGCCTAGCATCCAGAACTTGCCGCCGGTCTGACCGCCAGGGTGATACAGCTTGTTGCCCTCGTGGTCGATGTATTGAAGGGTGCTTAAGCTTCCATCCACATCGTACAAAGGCACCACCAAGCGACCATCGCCTGTCACTCGTGCGCCGTGCGTCTGAATGCCTTTGCGCTGAAGGTATGGATGCTCGGGCTTTGCTCCCTGTGCCCCGGTCCAGATCGCCTCGACCGTGCTGGCGGCGACTTCACGCTGGCGCACCAGCTCTGCGTCGCGTAGCGCTTGCGCCTCAGAAATGCGCCTGGCGTGCGCCATCTGCTCTATGTCGGTGAGCTGCCGACCAACATCTGCCCGCCATGTCACCTCGATGCCAGCCCTCCAGCAGCCAAACCGGCCGGCAGGAATGCCATCGCCAAAGACCAGATACCACCCCGGCTTGTCACCATGGCCTGGCGATCCCTTGGTGCCTGAGCGAAATCTATGAATCTTTCCGTCCAGATGTATCTCGGCCGGTGGCTCGAGGCCAGCCGCACGCATGGCGTCTATGAGCTGTGTTTCGGGCGGGTCTACGCGCTTTTCTGCTGGTGGTGCCCAAGGGCCACCTAAAACATTGGATAGGTCAGCCATTGATGGTTGCCTCTCGGTGCTGGAGGTAGTCGGATAGCGCCTTTAGCACCTTGTAGGTCGGGTTGGCGTCGGCGTTGTCGCGCACATCACGCACGGTGTTCAGGTGCAAGCCGGTTGCCTGCGCGACCAGCCCCGGTCGTCTGTCAACCAGCGCGTGCCTAATTTGCTCTAGCGTCATCATTTTTTGTCCCATCGTTTAAATCGTCCATTTAGATGTTGACATGGTACGCCAGATCATTTATCGTTGCAACCCTGCGCGATTGGAATTGGCCGAAGGCGCAGCAACAACTGAAAGGAGCCAGAGATGGCTATTAATGTGAAACGAACTGGCGGATTGTCCGCTAGTGGGGTCAAGGTGCTGGTCTACGGCCAGGCAGGCGCAGGCAAAACCAGCCTTATTAAAACGCTACCGAGCCCGATTGTGCTCTCGGCAGAAGGTGGCCTGCTTTCGATTCAAGATGCGGACATTCCCTACATTGCTATTGATGGCATGGAGGCGCTTAAAGAATCGTATCAATGGCTGACCGAGAGCGCAGAGGCGAAAGGCTTTCAGTCGGTGGCGCTGGACAGCATCTCCGAAATTGCCGAGGTGGTGCTGAATGCGGAAAAGAAAGCAACCAAAGACCCGCGCCAGGCATACGGTGCAATGCAAGAGCAGATGGCCGACATTATTCGCGCCTTCCGCGATCTGCCTGGCCGGCACGTGTACATGAGCGCGAAGTTGGAAAAAAGTCAAGATGAGATGGGCCGCATCTTGTATGCGCCCTCGATGCCTGGCAACAAGACTGGCCAGAGCCTGCCGTACTACTTTGACGAAGTGCTGGCGCTGCGAATCGAGCGCGATAGCGATGGCAATACGCAGCGCGCATTGATGTGCGATGGCGATGGCCTATGGCTTGCCAAGGATCGCTCGGGGAAACTGGCCCCGTGGGAGGCACCGGACCTTGGTGCAATCATTGCAAAGATCGGTGGGTGAGATGAGCATCGACGCAATGAAAACGGCTCTCGGCGCTTTGGATTGGGCCGCTGACCACATCACTCCTAAGCAGCCGATCAACTGCGACTGCCCCGTGTGCGTGGCTAGTGATGTCCTGCGCCGGGCGATTGATGAGGCCGAGCGTCAGGAGCAGAAGCCGATGCATCCCGAAATGCGGAAGATGTGGGAAGACTATTTTGATAAGTGTTTTCGGGAGAGGTTTCCCTTTACGATTGAGCAGGAGCCGGTGGCGTGGAAGAACGCTGCGATGCGGATCGGTGAAGAACTGTCCAGCGTCGGGCCTGATGGCTATTACGACATGACTGCCGAGCAATGGCTCAGCTGGGCGATGGATCAGCGACCAACTGGTAAGCAATCTTTACAAGTTGAGCCGGTGGGCTTTATGAACGCAGGCCACCTCCATGAATTGCAGCAAGGACGTTTGCCATACGGGTATGTGTATCCGAGAAAAGAAACTGGAGCAAATGTCGCGGTCTACACCGCCCCGCCCCAGCGCCAGCCGCTGGCGTACGCAGGCGTCATCATTTGGGTTGGCGACAAGACGGTCACCCAACTTGTGACCGGGGTAGAAATTAGGCATGAAGCATTGCCGGGAATGAGCATTGAGTTCGCGGCCAAGAAGTGTCTGAGCCTTCTGGCCGCCCACGGGATCGGGGCAGCAAAGGGGGAAGCATGAAAGTTTTAGTAGCCTGCGAGTACAGCGGAAAAGTGCGGGATGCTTTTCTAAGGTACGGGCATGACGTCATGAGCTGCGATTTGCTGCCGACAGATGCACCAGGCCCGCACTATCAAGGCGACGTGTTTGACATCATCAATGATGGATGGGATTTGATGATCGCCCACCCGCCATGCACCTATTTGTCCGTCAGCGGTATGCATTGGACGACTCGCGGACTGCGTGACCCGCAGTTGACCGAGAACGCGCTTGCGTTTGTGCAGCGCCTAATGGACGCTCCAATCAAGCGAATCGCCATCGAAAATCCGATAAGCATTATCAGCACGCGCATCCGTAAACCGGACCAGATTATCCAGCCGTGGTGGTTTGGTCATGACGCAAGCAAGAAAACCTGCTTGTGGCTGAAAAATCTGCCGCTACTTGAAAAGACTCATGTGTTGCCAGGTGATGCCAAGACGCGCAGGAGCAACCAGACTGCTAACGGGCAGAACAAGCTGCCACCCAGCAAAGACCGCTGGAAAATTCGTAGCGAAACCTACGCCGGAATTGCCGAGGCTTTTGCAAATCAATGGGGAGGCAGAGTATGAATCAAGTTGAAGTAATGAAGCAGGAGCCGCTGGTAAACATTGAACTGTCACGCCGTATGGCGGCAGTGAAGGTCAACAATTTCTACGGCTCCATCATCAAGGACGCCGAGAAGGAAATTGAGAGGCTGCATGGTCTTGTGCTGCAACACGTCTCCTTGCCCCAGCAAGAGAAGCAAGAGCCGGTGGGACAACTGCAAGAGGAAGCGTATGGGCGTGGGCAGGTGCTGTGGTTCAGCAAGCCTGCCGACTTGTCCATGCTCTACACCACCCCACCCGCAGCACAGCGCCAGCCGCTGACGAATGAAATGCTGTGGGAGATGTGGGTCGAATCGCCTAGCGACGTGCTGCAATTTGCCCGCGACATTGAGCGCGCCCACGGGATCGGTGGTAAGGAATGAGCAACCGCGAAGAATTCATTAAAACCGTTACCGACGTTTCCTCGCTTGCCAGTATGTGGCTAATGGCCAAACAAGCGGAGGCAACCGCAACGGCAGACCGACGTCTTATTGAAGACCGCGTGCGTGAATTGACCGGCATTCGTGACGATGTGGAAGGCACCGAAAATTTGAAAGTGCCAGGCTACAAAGTCAAGATTGTGAGCCGCCTTGACCGCAAGGTCGATTCCGACAAAGTGCAAGAGCTGGCGGCAGAGCATGGACTGGTTTTGTACCTTACCAGCCTCTTTCGCTGGAAGGCAGAACTCAACATGAGTGCCTGGAAAGGTACTGATGAGAGCATCACCCGAGCATTGTCGGGTGCAATTACGACCAAACCTGGTCGTCCATCTTTTTCTATTGAACAGGAGTAAAAATCATGGCGATTTTGTCGCAGACTTTCGACGCATCTGAGCTGCCGCAAAGCAGCACGTCTTTCGGCCCCATTCCTGAAGGTAGCTACAACGCGACCGTCACGCAGGCTGAACTCAAGACGACTAACGATGGCACCGGCGAGTACATCAAACTACGCCTGGACATTACCGGCCCGAGCCACCAGGGTCGCGTGGTGTTTGCCAATCTCAACATCAAAAACGCCAGCGTCAAAGCTGAGGAAATTGGCAAGCAGCAGCTCGGCGAAATTATGCGAGCGATTGGCCTATCGCGTGTGCGTGATACGGATGAGTTGATTGGGGGCGCGGTGAAAATCCGCGTGGCCATTCGTGCAGCTCGCACGGATGAGCGCACCGGCAAGACCTACGATGCCGCTAACGAAGTCAAGGGTTATAGCGCCGTTAGCGGTGCGGCCCCTGTGGCCAAGCCTGCGGCCTCTGCGGCAGCAGCGGCAAAGGGTGCAACGCCTCCTTGGCTTAAGTAATTATGGGATTGACAGCGGTTCCAATGACGCTATCCGAGGCGAAGCAATTTGTCACTAACTTCCACCGCCATAACAAAGCGCCGCAAGGTGGATTGTTTGCGGTTGGGGTAAGTGATGGTGAGCAGTTGGTCGGCGTTGCGATCATTGGTCGTCCAGTAGCTCGAGCGCTTGATACTGGCGTCACCTGTGAGGTGACCCGCTGTTGCGTCAAAGATGGTTCCCCGAAAGGTACTTGTTCATTTCTTTATGCCAGAGCGTGGCAGGCCGCTAAGGCATTGGGTTGGCGTCGATTGGTGACGTATACATTGCAATCAGAATCTGGTGCTTCGTTGCGCGGTGCTGGTTGGAAAGTGATTGCAGAACTTGACGCAAACAAACCCGAAATGTGGAAAAGCAGGCCGGGCCGTGAATGGCAATCGGTTGTCGGACAAGCAAAATTTCGATGGGAAATTCAATAAAAAAATCCCCGGCCTCTTTCGAGGTCGGGGAAACATCAACTTGAAAGGAGTGGGCAAATGAAAATACCCGAAGCAGAGAATAGCATACAGGCGCTAATTGACAAGCATCACGAATCTTTAGCCAGACCACCCAGAGGGCATATGGGTTGCAGCCAGTTAGGTCACGTTTGTGATCGCTGGATTTGGCTTTCGTTTCGCTGGGCAGTACAACCCAAGTTCCCTGGCCGCATCTTGCGCCTGTTTCGTCGGGGTCAGAACGAGGAAATGACAATCGTGTCTGATCTGCGCGCCATCGGCCTCGACTTGCGTATGACCGGCACCAAGCAGCAACGGGTCGACCTTGGCGCTCACGTGTCCGGGAGCATTGACGCGGTTATTGAATCTGGTGTGCCCGAGGCACCGAAGAAACGCCATGTCGCCGAGTTTAAGACGCACAGCAAGAAGAGCTTTGACGACCTTGACAAACACGGCGTAGAGAAATCAAAGCCCGAGCATTTCGTGCAGATGCAACTGTATATGCATGGCACCAAGATCGACCGCGCCCTCTACGTCGCCGTCTGCAAAGACAACGACCAAATCTATACAGAGCGCGTGCGATATGACAAGGAAACCGCCGAAAAGTATATTCGTCGCGGTCACTACCTGGCGCTTGCAGACCGGATGCCTCCACCGATCAGCACCGATCCGTCGTGGTATCAATGCAAGTTCTGCGACGCGCACGAGTTCTGCCACAGCACCAAGCTAACGAAACACGTTAACTGTCGCACCTGCGCTCATAGCACCGCGACACCGGACAGCACCTGGCGTTGTGAGGTGCATGAGGCCGATATACCAATCGAATGGCAACGACAGGGTTGTGGTGGTCACACCTTGCACCCCGACCTCGTACCGTGGGAACGCAAAGACGGCCTCGACGATTGGACAGCGGTCTATGTGATTGATGGCAAAGACGTTGCCAATGGCGAAGGCGACGCCCATGTCTACACCAGCCGCGAGATACTGGCTAACCCGTCGGCGTGCGCTAACCCGAGCGAGCAATTGACCGAGCTGCGCCAGCAGTTTGATGGGAGGATTGTGGGGTGAAAAAATTTATGCGAAACCTTCAGCCTGGACAGCAATTCATTTTGCTGCGTACTGGCGAAAAGTATAGATTCGTGCGGCGCGATTACAGCACGCCAAAAGGGACACGATATGTTGTTTTAAAAGATGGCGAGCAGGCCGAATCCAGTTTGCATCATGCTTGTCGTGTGTGGGTGCAAGATGCTCCGTGAATACCAACAGCGCGCTATTGACCAGCTCTATGCCTGGTTCGACGCTGGCAACAAAGGCAACCCATGCCTGGTGCTGCCGACCGGCTCAGGCAAGAGCCACATAGTTGCGGCGCTATGCAAAGACGCGATCCAGACCTGGCCCGAGACGCGCATCTTGATGCTCACTCATGTCAAAGAACTGATCGAACAGAACGCCGAGAAAATGCGACTGCATTGGCCTGGCGCGCCAATGGGAATCTACAGCGCCAGCATCGGTAAACGCCAGCTCGGCGAGCCGATCACATTCGCCGGCATCCAATCCGTGCGTAGCAAGGCCGATCTGCTCGGCCACATTGACTTGGTGATCATTGACGAGTGCCACCTCGTCAACCACAAAGACGAAGGCGGCTATCGCAAGCTGCTCGGCGACCTCACGCGCATCAACCCAACGCTGCGCGTCGTGGGCCTTACCGCGACGCCGTACCGCCTGGGCCACGGCCTTATCACCGACAAGCCGGCGCTCTTTGATGCGCTCATCGAGCCGGTGGGCATCGAAGAGTTGGTGTTTAAAGGGTATCTGTCGAATCTACGCAGCAAAATCACCAAGGCAAAACTAAACGTCGATGGCGTACACAAACGCGGCGGCGAGTTTATTGAGAGCGAGCTGCAGGCGGCGGTCGATACCGATGCAAACAACGTAGCGGCGGTAAGCGAGGTGGTCGGCTTGGCAGGTGACCGCAAAGCGTGGCTGTTCTTTTGCGCCGGTGTCAAACACGCCGAGAACGTGGCGGTCGTGCTGGATTTGATCCACGGCATCCCAGCCGCGTGCGTGACCGGCGACACGCCCAAGGCCGAGCGCGAGCGAATCTTGGCCGATTTCAAAGCCGGCAAGCTGCGCGCGCTCACCAACGCCAATGTGTTGACCACCGGCTTTGATTACCCGGACATTGACTTGATCGCCATGCTGCGCCCCACTATGAGCGCCAGCCTCTATGTGCAGATGGCCGGTCGCGGTATGCGCGTAAAGAGCCACACCGATCATTGCCTGGTGCTTGACTTCGCTGGCGTAGTGGCGACGCATGGCCCTATCACCGCGGTGCAGCCGCCGACCAAGGCGGGCGACGGAAACGGCGAAGCGCCTGTGAAGGTCTGCGACAACTGCGACGAGCTGGTGCCCATCAGCGCCCGCGAGTGTCCCGCCTGTGGCCACAAATTCCCCGAGCCAGAGCGTAAGAAGTTGCAGCTCCACGACGATGACATTATGGGCGTCGAAGGTCTGGATATGCAGGTCACGCAATGGACCTGGCGCAAACACATTAGCCGCACCAGCGGCAAAGAGATGATTGCCTGCACCTATTACGGGTGCCTCAGCGACCCGACGGTCACCGAGTATTTTCCGGTCTTGCACGACGGCTACGCTGGCCAGATGGCCGTGCAGCGCGTGGCGTCCATCGCGCAGCAAGCCGGCGCGCAGCTCACCGGCCGGCAATCGCTAGAAGAAACGGTGATCTATCTCAACCAAGCGCAGCACCCGTCCGACATTGAATACAAGCGCGACGGGAAATTTTTTAGAGTTATCAAGAGGGAATGGGCAAATGACTAGGGGCCGCGCAATACCGCACTACGGCAAGCTGGGTGTTGTCAATTTGGCCAGCGAGGTCAAAGCAATTTGGTACAGCCGCCATATTGAGCCAGAGCCGTGCGAGCCGATAGACACCTATTGGACATTGCACACCGACCCAGAGCTGGAGCTGTGGAAAGATTTTGTGCGCCGCCTGGTGGAAATCACGCCATTAACCGAGGCCGAAGAGCAGGCCGTTGCGCTTTGCGTGCTGGACAACTGCACGCTGAAAGAGGCCGGCATTGAGATGGGTCGCACGCAAGAGCGCGTGCGCCAGATTCTCATGAAAGCAATGCGGCGCTTTCGCACGCACCAAAAGGCGCTCACCGGACAAAATATGTGGGAGATGGATTTTCGAGACATGACATACAACTGGTGGAAGCATGAAAACAGAACATGAAGAGCAGCGCGAGCTTGTCCAATGGTTTCGCCAGACCTATCCCGGCGTGCGTATCTTTGCGATCCCCAATGGCGGGCTTAGATCGCCCTCCACGGCGGCGCGACTTAAAGCTGAAGGGGTGAGTAGCGGCGTTCCTGATCTATGCGTCCCAGCCTGGCGTTTGTGGATCGAAATGAAGCGAGCAAAAGGTGGTGTGGTCAGTCCTGAACAGAAGGATTGGATCGAATATTTAGCGTCGCACGAATACTGGTGTATAGTGGGAAAAGGTGCGGAGGATGCCAAGACAAAAATCCTCGAATTTAAGGAGCAACCTTGACCAAAGATCGTTATTTGACCATTCGCCTGCCTGCCGACATTGAGCAGGCCTTGCGTAAACACGCCGAGCAAAACACCCGCACGCTGGTGGCGCAGGTGTTGCACTACTTGAAGCAGGGCATGGCAAAAGAAAAGAACAAAACCTAGGGTTTGTCCCTATGTGCAGTGTGCGAAATTGTGGGAACATCAGGCTGTCAACAACGTAACAGGAGCTAAAACCGTGATCCGCGACTGCCTTTCCGCCCTCCTTTGCGCCGCCCTCATCGGCGCACCCTTCGCCTACTATTTTCTGTGGGTGATGAAACCATGAGACACACCGAGGCGGACTACATCACCGCAGGCTACCGCTACGAGGTTGCCAAACAATCGCTTGCCGAGGCCCAGCGTATCCGTAATATGCTGGAATCCGAGACGCCAGAGGATCAGACCGAGGCGCGACGGCTTATTGAACAAGGCAGGCAGGAGGCACGCAAATGAATTTCGCCGTTGGCTTAATTGTTGGCGTTGTCGTTGGCGGTACGATCATGCATTTCGTACACGAATACATTGATTCCATGGTTGAAGACGACGACGACAGCCGTTGGCTAGGCCGCACCTGCCCACCATGCGACGGCAAGTGCAAGCAGGGGCGCGATTGTCCGTCCCATGGCAAGGTACTATTTACCGACGACATTCATACCTGCCACGACGATTGCCAGAAACCTGCCTGCGTGCAGGCGCGCCGCGCAAGGGGCCAAGCATGAGCTGGCCTTTCCCGCCTCAACCCATACCGATCAACCAACCAACTCGTATCCCATTGGGCCACGAGGATTACGAGGATGCGCTGCTGTGAACCTTGACTATGCTTATCCTTGCATGATGGCGGAAAAGTCCCTGCGCGATCTGCATAACGCCATGTTGGAAAACAGGCACGACGACGCGTTGCTCGCTGGCATGAACGCGATTGTCGAAGTGCGAATTGCAATTGCCGCCATCAAAGATATGAAAGAGCGCGATGCAAAGTGACCGCGAATTGTTGGCGCTTTGCCTGCGCTACTTGACCGAAAGCCCGCGCCAGGCTTTTGACCGGGCGATGCTGGTTAGCACCATCGAAGAGCGCTTAAAACCAGACCTAGAGACACAGCGCCTGCGTGCGTTTCTTGCGCGCCTTATTGACCCCGACGATTTGGGTCACGCTGTTACCGCCGAGGTTCGTCAAAAGGTGAGCGCGTTGCTCAAATGATTGGGAGGCAGTCATGCGACCGAATATCCTAGACCCGAAATTCAAGTACACGCCTGCCGCGTACACCAACATCCAAGACAAATGGCGCGAACACGGATGGAAACCAAAAAATGAAATGCCCGTTTTGCAACGCGTGGACGACGGTAATATCAACCAGGCAGACCGACGAGTTCGTCCGAAGATCGCGCGCGTGCGGTAACGAGCATCGGTTCACGACTGAGGAGCGTGCCGTGCCTGACTCTAGGCAGCGTCTGACAGGAACAGCGCCCTCTCGGCCTCGCGCCGTTTTACTAGGCCCGGCAGCACCTTGCCGGCCGCTTTAGTCCAGTCCATGAAAGATTCAGCCGCGCCCGAGTAATCGGCGCGGTTGTATTTCATTCTGATCGTGGACCGCTGCAAGTTACCCAAGCCTACGTTAAAGGCAAAGCTGACCAGAGCGTCCAGGTGGCTTTGATTATCAAGAGAGCCAGGACACAATCGAACCACACCGCGCTCAAAAGACTCAAGGTCCTTAGCCAGAATTGCATCGACTTCCTCCATGCTAAATGGCCGGTCCCAGCCGGCCGGCAGCGCCAACTCGAGGCGCTGGGCGAATGGCACCTTGATATGGTTTTGGTCGATCACATGACCGACGCCGATGGTCCATAGCCGAGCTGGGCACCGGTAGGCGCGCAGGCGCACGCCCTCGTGGTGCTTGATCATCTCAAGCGCGGCCTGGCTAATCATTTGCCAAACACCCGACCGCCAAAATGAAAGGCGATTATTGAGGCGAACAGCGTGGCCGTGTTGTCGTCCCAGAGCATCTCGGCCATTTGGTCGAATGGCACCTTGTTTTCAAAGCAATAGACGATCAGGCACCCGTCGATAAAGCAAAGCAGTAGGAAAAACCCCAGCGAGATGATCGACTGCGTGGAACCGCGCAGGTTCTTGACCCAGGTGCTGACGCCATCGCCGAGGCTTTTGCTGTAGTCATAGACCGCCGCCATCTCGGCTTGCTGGGCACCGATTACGGCTTGGCGGGTCTGCGCGTCGGCCATGTACTTTTGCGCGTCCGATTGAACTTTCAGTTCGTCCAGCTTGATTTCCTCGAGCTTGGCCTGCGCCATGAACCCGCGCTCGGCCATCTGGAGTTCGCGGTCAATCTGCATACGGGCCAGCTCGACCTCGTGGCGCTTGTCCTGGCGGTCGCGGAAGAACTCGAGCAATTTGGGCAGACCGCCCATCAAAAACGAAATGAGCGTGGATAGGAGAGTGAGCATTTAGAACCCCAGCTTTCTAAAGATGGCATCAAAGATGCGGTTGGCGATTTCGGGCGGCAGCGTGATGATGATGTCGAATGCGATGTTGATTAACCCCAGGTAGCAAACGACCTTGAGCCACTTTTCCATCGCCTCAATGAGAACGAGATGGACGTCGACCGGCTTGCGTGGCATCTCATGGTTAGAAGATGATTTTCACTAACACCCATCCAACCGCACCGAGCAGCACCGCCGCAATAGCGATCGCAACACCAATGTCCCGAAACTCCTGCATCTCGCGCTGGCGTTGAATCTCTGCGATCTTTTCGCGCTCGGCCTCTTGCTTGTCCTCGGCATTCATCTCGGCTTCGCGCTTTTTGATCTGGTGCCAGATGTCCATGTTGTTCGAACTGAAGAACAACCCCTGCACCTCGCGCTCGAAATCGGCCTGCGCCTTGAGCGCCATCTCAATCTGCATTGCGGCACCGAGGTTGGAGCCGCCCTTCTTCTTAGCCTGGCGCGCCGCTTTGGTGGCCGTGGCCTTGGCGTCAAAGTAGTTGCCGAGCAGCGGCCCGAGCTGCGATACATCGTTGGCCGTCTTACTGGCCATCTTGACCATTTTGACCGCCTTATTGACCGCCTCCAGCGCGGCGATAGGGTCGATCATGATCATGATTAGCCACCCTTAAGGTGCCCAGCGACCCAAGTGATGATGCCGCCGGCCATGCTGGCAATCGTCATGCCCATCCAGAAACCGCCCTTGCCTTTGTTCGCTAGGGCTACCAACTCTTCTAGTTGGCGCTCCATCTTGTCGACCTTGCGATCCATAGCTTGTACGCGCTCCCACAGCACGCCATATTTGATCGGGTCGATTTCGGTTTCCATGTTAGTCGGGCGGTTGCATCAATTTACGGTTGGACAGCAGACGAGCATCGTCTGGCGCCAATTTTAGGGCTTCGTCTAAAAGCTGAATAGCTTCCTCTTTGAGGCCAAGGTTCCAGGCGGCGATGCTGGCCAAGTCCCACGGTTTCTCACCCCAGACGCTAGGGTCCATGGTGTAGACGAGCTGCTTATCTTTGATCTGAAGCGCCGATTTAGCGGCCGCATAAGACTCGGTCCACATCCCGAACCGGTAGGTCAGCATGGACAGCTCGACCCAAGGCTCGCGCGTGCCTGGTGCCTCGGCGACGGCCAGGCGATACCATTTGAGCGCGTCCCAGCCCCGGCCCAGCTCGTCGTGGGCCTTGCCCAGAAGGCGCATGGCGTAGCAGCGCTCATTGGCCCAGTTGGCCTCGGGCATTGCCAGATAGCGATTCAGCGCCGTAATTGCTTCGTCCCACCTGCCATAGAACGTCAATTCCCTAGCGTGATAGAACGCATTGCGCGGGCAATGCGGGTCCTCTTTGACCGCCAGCTCCAGCAGCGGCATATATTGACCGCGCGATTTGGTCGGGTCCGGGTGATGGCTCACCAACAGCATATCGGTCTGAGCGTAGACCTCGGTGATGCGCCCGTCCGGGCGTGGGTATTCATGCACCGGGTGATGCCAATGGTAGCCGCGCCGGTGGTGAATTTTCTCGTAGTAGAAGCTAATGCCACAGCCCCAATCGAATTTGTAGCGCAGCCTGGTGGTGTCGGCCTGCCAGACGCGCTCAATTTCCTGCCGCCAGCCTGGCTCTAGGATTTCGTCCAAATCCAGCGAGATGCACAGATCGTAGTCGCCAGGAATGAGCGCGAGCGCCGTGTCGCGCGCCTTGTCAAAGCGCCACGGCGAAATGCAAATGTTGTGGACCGTAGCGCCACATTCAGCCGCCAGGCTGGCCGTGTTGTCGGTCGACCCGGTGTCGGCAATCAGGATTAAGTCAGCGTCGGCGGCAGACTCGCAGAATCGTTTTACAAATGCCTCTTCGTTTTTGCTGATGGCGTACACCGCAATTTTTAGTGTCATGTCTTGTAGTGTTGGTTAGCAATCGACCGCGCCCTCAAACCCCGCTTGCGTCTTCAGATCAGCATACAAGCCTTCCATGATGTTGCCCTGCGGCGTAGCGCAATAGAAAGCGTGGCTTGCCACCTCTTGCGCGTTAGCTTGCCGAGCATCCGCGTTGGCGCTGACACTGACCTGATACTGGCATTGATCTTTGTTACCAAAAATATTGGTGATGCGGGCGTATGCCTCGGTGAACGGGATGCCGACGCTGCTGGTGGGGATGGAGAGTTTGAGAGCCATTAGAAAGTTACCTCGGTTGATTCGAGTTTGCATACCCAGCGAATTGTGGTCGCTGTTGCACCGGTTACCTGAACTTGCAATGCGCCGTTGGTCGTGTCGGCAGAAATCGTTATATCCCAAGTTGCAGCACCAGCGTCGGCAGATACTACGTTTTTAGTGACTGCGCCAACAATAGCTGTGGTTGCTGCGCTGGCACCGCGCTTTATAGCTGCCTCAAACGACCATGCCTTAGTATCGCCGCCGCCTGTTACGTTAGCAATACAAGAACCCCGCACATAATAAGCGCTGTTGTTGGGTAGAACAAGTTGGTTAGAAGTGCCTGCGACAGAATTATTGCTAGTCAGCGTAATGACTGTGGCGTCAGTTGTTTGTCTACCAAGTAAAAGTAAAGAAGACTGCGTAACGCCAGCAACAGAAGCGATTGTATTTGTAGACCCTGGGAAAACTGTTCGGCCAATATTTGATCTTGTTGTGCCATAAGAACCGCCTACAACGCTTGAGTTAGTAGCGGATGCCGTACAAGTATTACCAGCTACTACCGCAGACCCTGATCCTGATGCGGTATTGCTACTCCCCCCACCAATAAATGCGGAACCTCCGGTGGCGGCATTGGCATTACCTCCTGCAATTGCATTGTTAGTCCCAGAGAAAATAGTGTTTGAAGAGCCTCCAGCAATGCCGCTATTTGTGCCTTGAATATTATTAGACGCCCCGCCTAAAATTCCATTATAGTTGCTACCAATGCTATTGTTTTCACCTCCGGCAATTGTTGAATAATTCCCAGCGGCTGAATGATTGCGGCCACCAACAGCAGCGCATCCATTGCCGTACACAAAATTGTTAAATCCCGCAATTGAAGCTGCATCAGCAGCTCTAACTCTATTAGAGTTACCAACTACAAAACTATTGGCATTTAGTGAAAAAGGCGAACCTTGATTAAGAGGAAACCAACCCGACGCAGGGTTTGTTGAGTTGGCGACTGTAATTAATTGTTTGCTATAGCAAAGCTCCAAGGTCTGCCCTGCGCCAACATAATAAGCTGTTGCTGCGCTTCCAACATCTGTACAAAAAAGCTGAAGAGATGTGGGTCCGTTACTGTAATAGGCATTATTTATAAAGAGTATTCTCTTCCCTTCTGGTATGGCATTTGGGAGATTTACTCTGATAGACCCCTCATAAGTTGAGCCTGTTTTAAAAAACTGAATTGGAGCGCAATCATCTGGCAAAGAAATGCTTTGTCCATTAACTTTGCAATCCCACACCTGAAAAGCAGGTGTATTCGTTGAGGGAAAACCGTTAAACATTAATAATCCCCGCCCACCGCCATCAGGTGGAATCCAGCAGCTACCGCCGTGCCAAAAGTTGCGTAAATGCGATAGCCAGACGGAATGGAAATGCTCAATGGCAAAATGATGTCCGCCTGTTCGCTGGTTTGAGAAACCGTTGTTGCGCCAAGAGTACGTTCCAGATACAGGGCGTTATTCGTTGCCGTAGTCGTCACGCTGCCATTGTTGATCCAAATACGCACAACCGTTTGCACATTGGTGCCCAGCGCCCGTGACTTAATAAAATCCACTCGCGTACCGTTGGTGCCGCCAGTAATGATCGGGCCGTAGATCGTTCCGCTGGTCAGGTCAAAGGTCGTGTTAGCTGTTACGCCGGGAGTTGCGGCGTTGGCTGCTGGGCCGCTGACCCAAGTAGTTTCTGCGACTAAGGGAAAAATAGGTGCGGTATTTGCGGGCATTTAAAAGGCTCCAATGATCCAAGTATCTAAAAGGGCTTTGGGCATAGTCCCACCGCCGCCACCACCTCCGGCCGGTCCCGTCGGACCTGTGGGACCAGGCACGGTGCTATCGGCGCCGGTCGGTCCTGTTGGGCCGGCTGCGCCTGTTGCGCCGGTAGAACCTGTTGGTCCTGTGGGTCCGGCAACTGTGCTATTGGCACCTGTCGGCCCGGTGGGTCCAGCCAAACCTTGCGCTCCGGTCGGTCCTGTCGGCCCCGTAGTGCCAGAAGTTCCCGTCGGCCCGGTGGGACCGACTTGCGTGTACATGACCTGGGTGGCTGTGAACACCACCGACGGAATGCGCGGCGATACTGGCGAAGTGCCAGCAGGCAAACTCTCAAGCGAAACTTGCGTGTTGGTAGTCGACCAGACCAGCTCAATAAAATCATTTGCCGCAAGCGATAATACAAAATTGACGGTGCCAATGACGTTGCCATGCACGCCGCCGTGGCTGTTAATGACGCTGAATTTGCTATCTGTGTCCGGCACATCGCCAGCGCTGCCGGCGTTATTCTTTCGCAGCCAGACGTTTGCGTCGTGGATTTGCGTGTCGCTGTTGGTGAACTGGATGCTAAACGTCAGGCTGTACACGCCAGCGTAAGCAAAAGTCACCCGGCTATTGGAAACAACGCTTACGCCGTTATTGGAAGGGTCTGCGTTGTTAAGCGTGATCGAATAGGGAGTATTCGCCGACGCCGCTGTTTGCGTGGCGGTCGACCAAAACGAACCCCAATAGCCAAGAGCGCCGCCAGCTCCGGTGCCGCCTGTCGCGCCTGTTGGGCCTGTCGGTCCGGTGTTGCCGGTGCTACCTGTTGGGCCGGTCGGCCCCGCAATGGTGCTGGCCGCACCCGTTGGACCGGTTGGGCCAATATCACCCTGAGCGCCGGTTGGCCCGGTTGGGCCTGTAGGGCCAGCCACCGTAGAAGCAGCGCCGGTAGGCCCGGTTGGACCCGTGTTGCCTGTGGCGCCCGTTGATCCTGTTGGCCCGGTTGGCCCTTGCGCTCCGGTTGGGCCGGTGTTGCCCTGTGGCCCGGTAGGCCCAGCCACCGTAGACGCCGCCCCTGTCGGCCCCGTCGGACCGGTGTTTCCGGTAGAGCCGGTAGGCCCGGTTGGGCCGGTAACGCCCTGCACGCCTTGCGCGCCCGTTGGCCCGGTGGGGCCGGTAGGACCGGCAACTGTACTGGCCGCACCGGTAGGCCCGGTCGCGCCCGTCGGCCCAGTAGGCCCAACAACGCCACGGTCGACTCGCGCCTCGATGCGCGGCTGTGGCACGACCTCAAGCGATACCTGATGGCCAGGGTTAACGTCAATAACGACGTTGTTCTGATCTGTTACGCCGACAACGATTGGGTCGGACGTTGCGCCGACTGTGACCCTCATAGGACCACCACACCATCCGAACGAACGAGGAACAGCAGAAAGATCACCATATCATCGGCCGGCGTAGAGCCAGCCGCAGGGAATGAGACTTTGACCCGGCCCGAATAGCCGACGCAGCTCGTCGCGTTGATCTCGAGCTGCGGGTCGGTCGACATGAGCGACCAGGCTCCGGCGTCAATTACCAGCGTGCAGGTGCCGGCCGTGGCGTTGATGTTGGTGATCGTAAGAGGAATCGCCGCCGGCGTGGGCGTGTAATCGGCAATGTCAAACGTCAACCCGTTTCGGGTGTCGATAATGTTCGTGACCTGGCGCCGAACGATCTGCGCGTCAATCGTCGCGCCGGTGAGGTTGACCGGCCCAGACGTAGATGTAAACGTCAGGTTCCAGTATGTTTGCTGATCCCAGACCAGCTCGCCGGCCAGAATCGGATTGTCGAAACCGCTGACTTGGGCCAGCGTGTTCTTATTAAAAATAGCCATGACTTTTCCCTGCTCTCAGGTAGTGACGTAATCCGCTTTCTGCGGCTCGCGTTGTCGTGTCTTGTTGGGCGATTATCGCATCGCCCAGAATAGATTACCAGTAGACGATCACACCGCCGGTGCCGCCACCGCCGCCGCCAGCGCCGCCGCCGCCACCTGCACCTCCGGCAGAACCTCCGCCCGCACCAGCAGTAGAAACGCCGCCATTGGCGCCGGGATTGCCTGGTCCACCGCGACCGCCTGCAACGCCAGACCCGGCGCTACCGCCACCACCACTCATACCTGGCCCACCACCGCCGGCGGCTCCTCCCACGCCAGGCGCTCCACCACCAAAATAAAACAAATTACCAATTCCACCACCTTGCCGGACCAATGTGCCGGTGGTGGTAAAAGTCCCAGAATTTCCCTGTGCTGGTGTCCCGTTATTTGGCGCAGCACCCGAGCCACCTGTTGCGGTTAAATAAGCGCCAAACGTGGTAGTCCCACCGTTTGCGCCGGCTGTACCAATACCGCCGCTGGTTGCAGAGCCAGCACCACCCGCGCCAATTGTTACGGTAATAGATGCGCCTGGCGTAAGACCAGACAAGACAGCTCGACCATAACCGCCTGCGCCGCCGACAGGCGAAGTTGGATAAACTCCTGAAGCCCCAGCGCCACCAGCACCGCCGCCATATGCCTCGACTTCTAACGAGGTCACGCCAGCCGGCACAGTAAACGTCCCGCTGCTGGTAAACACCTGAGTTCTTGCGCCACCACCTAGAACCGTAACCGCGCCGGTTAACCCATTAACCGAAGTTACGCCGCCATTGCCGGCCGTGGTTGCAAACGTTGCCGTCGCCGCTGTCGTTGCCGAGGTGGCCGTCGCCGCGTTGCCGGTGACGCTAATGCCCCAGGTTCCCGACGCGCCGCCGCCCGTTGTGCTGGGCACGCTGAGGTTGGTCCTGGCGGTTGCCGCATCAGATGCACCTGTGCCGCCGTTGGCGACCGGCACAGCGTTGACTAAACCGTCGGTGGCGTCTAGTTGCCCCGAAGTATTGAGGTTGTTGGCGAGCTGAGAGAGGTTGTAGGCTTGCGTCATTTATGCGGCTCCGTTTCGGGCGAAGGTTTGTTGATTAAGCAAAGTGACATTGTTATTGAACGCCGTGGTCAAAATGTAATTTGCGGCGCTTGCCGTGTAATCGTACCCGGCGCCTTTGGCCAACAATGCACCATTAGCGTAGACCTCCATGCTGAGAGGATTGGAGGCAAACGGGTAGGTGGTCTGGCCGCTTGTACTATATGCCGTCGTGTTGGCAATGTTGCTGGCCGGCACCGCCAAGTTATTTGGTGCGTATTGAATGATCGTAAACCGGCCTGTTAGCGGCGCAGGAAACCCCTCCACCGCGCCAAGCGCGATGTCGTAATCAATCTCGTTGATTTGACTTCCGTTAACGTAGATTGATTCTGCGCCGTTTTGAATGGCGTAGGTCGTCGGCAAGAACGAGGTAACCGCCGTCACGTCCTGATCGTAGCGGCTGAACGGCGCATAGTTAGAGCTGGCGGCGCGGTAGCGGTAAACGCTGTTGCCTGCCGTTGCCCCGGCAATCGTGCCGGTAAAGGTAATAACCTTGGTGCTGGTGTTGACCGTCGACACCGTGTAGGTGGTCGGCGTGCCGCTGTCGGTGAATGTCAATAGGTCGCCGGCGTTGATGATCTGATACGGTGCGTTGCTGTACGTAATTGAGTTCGTGGTGCTACTGGCGATGGTGATGTTCAAGTCCTCGTAAGCCGCCGAGGTGCTAACGCCGCGCATATAAATAATGACCACCGTTTCGCCAGCGACGCAAGCTGTGCCCATGACCACCGTGGTCGACGTTTCCGAGTATTCGCTTGGGTCCAACAAGACGCCATTGCGGAACACAAGAATCCAGCCGACGGTGTGCGTGTTGCTAAACGAAGTCTGCCCACCGGTGGCCGTGTAGACCGTCTCGGTGTAAAAAAACTGATCCTGTTCCTGAAAGCCGACGACGCGACCGTAAACGTCAATCGTGAGCGTGGCGGCAGAAAACGATTTCGTGTAGATGCCAGAGCCGAAATTTAGGAACTCTTGCAGATTGACCCGCATTGTTCCGTCGACGTTGTTGGTGACCGAAAGAAAACCGTCGTTGATGTTGTTTGATGTTGTGCCGGCAATGATCGTCTGGCCAGTGCGCGCGTCTAGGTCTATGAAACTTTGCAGAGCGCCAGACGGGTCCACTAGGCCAGACCACACATTGCTGTCATAGATTGATGTGGCCGTCGGTACGAATGCACCGCCCAAGTTGACATAGCCGGCGTTGCCGACGTTAAAGCTGAACTTGCGGTTTGTTCGATTGGCGTACAGCAGGTAGTTAGTCGTGCCGAAGTTGGCGACCGTGTACCAGGTGTAAAGCGTCGGGTCGGTCCCGCCGTTGGCCGTGTCGTTGTTGTAGAGGCCAAAGTAAAGTTTGTTGCGCGGGTTGTAGCTGAACCCGGAGGTGCCGGTCGCGTTGTCGGCGTAGGCAACGGCCAGCCAGCGCTCGGCGTATTGGAAGGTTAACGGTCGCCATTGAAACACCGACGATGATGGCGAGAAATTAGATTCGCCGAGCGCGTTGACATATTTGACGCTGAAATACCAATCGCCCTGCGGCAGCGAGTTGATCGTTAGAACGCCCATTGACGACGACGGGTTGTAGGGGTTGCCCCCAGGGTTGACCGCCGTCGTGCCAATAAAGATGCGCTGCGAATCGGTCGGGCTGGAGTAGAGCGAATAGTAGACGTTGGCGTACTGAACAATGCCGTTGCTCGCGGCCGTGACCGCAATGTCAAACGACGGCACCGGGTTACTGATCTGTACGTTGGTAACCGTCGGTGCGTAAAGCGTGCCAAAGCCCAGCGGCGAACCGATGCCGGTGTTAGGTGCTGGCGTGAACTGCGTGACGTTAACGTCGTCGTACACCGCCGGGTTGAACTCTTGCAGCGTAAGGCTGGCCGTGATCTGACCATCGTCGGTAAATGTCTCGGTGACTTGGCTGATGCGAAACAGCTTTGCCGTCCAGCCATAGTTAGCATTGGTCACCGTCACCACATCGCCGGCCTCAAGTTGGATGCCAGAAAAATCGACGTCGACCTTGACCACTAAATCCTCGCGCGCGCCCTCGAGGAATCGGTTGGCGATGTATTGCGCCCGCACCGAGTTATTCACCAGGCCAAGCGTGACTGTCTGTTTGTTGACCGGCTCGTTAGGGTAGAGCAGCGAAGGGTTGACCACCGCTAAATCGAACGTGGCCGAGTTGAACGCATCCTTTGCCGTGCCGTCGGGAAACTTGACCTCGGCGACGTTATAGGAAGACGACAGATCGGTCGGCGTGATCTGGATGGCCGAAACCATATTGGAATCGTTAATGTCCATGACGACCGTATAGGTCGGCGATTGAACGATCACGCCCCATTGCCCGAGGATTTCGTTGTACTTGATGAGGCAATCACAGCAAGCCGCCATTGCCTGCATATTGGACATGATGGTTTGATCGGTGTTAACCACCCCATCAAACCGGAATCGCGTCTGAATTTGCGTGCCGCCGCTGTAGTCCGTGTAGGTCATCGTCTGATCTGAATAAGTATTCAGATCGGCGAACGATGTGGGATTGACCTGCGTGGAATTGAGCGCCGCGCCGTAGCGCGTAGACAGCAGAAAGTCAGAGAAACAATCGCCTGGCCTATAGCGGCTGTTGGTAATCTGAAACCGCGTCTGCTGTAGACCGGTGACGTTCGCCGATTGGCTGTAGGTAAGCTGCACAATGGCAAACGCCACATTGCTCATTAGCTTACTGGCGTCCCATTGATACACCAAGCCGGCCGTTTGCATGATCTGAATGGCGGTTTGAGCAGTATTGACGCCAGACGACGAGCCATTGCGAAACAGGTAAATATTGATTTTGCCGTTGACCGTCGTGTCAACAATGCCGGTCGACTCGTCCAGCAGGCCGGTGACCTTGTATTGATCGGTCACATCAAAGATGCACCGACGACCGCCCCAATAGACGTAACCAAATGTGTATGTGTCCGGCGTGGCTCCGTTTTGGCCCTCGGTGTTCGTCACCTCGGCAAGCGTCAGCACATAATAAATTTGCTGGTTGTTGCTGCTGATGCTGAGGTCGGTAACGATGCCGCCGACGTAGGCCGAGCCGTAGACGACCGGCACCTTGTTGTCGCCGGCTGGTCCGAACTGCTGATTGTTGCCAGGGTTAGGCTGGCCTTGCGCGTCGTTAGTGTTTGCGTTTTGCGGCCCGAATGCTTTACTGATGATCGCCGAGGCAACCATGTTGATCGCGAACGACGCCATCGCAACGCCGGTAGCGCCGAGCGCCGTTAACGCGGCCGCAGCCGAACCGTAGTACGCTGACAGAATGATTGATGCCGGCATTTACTGCACCCAGAATTGTTCTAGATAGCGGAACCCGAAACGACCATAGTCTAGGTCCGGGCTATTGCTCATCTTGCTGATAAAGAAATTGCAGATGCGTCCCTGTTCTTTCATCTTTTGTCCCGCCTCAATGTATCGTTTTAAGAGCCGGTGCCCCGTGGTCCCGCCTCGGTGTTCTGGCTCAACCCACCAGGCCAGCTCGGTCAATAGCAGATGCGCCGGCGACCAGCGGCTCGGGTGAATGCCGGCAATCAACATTCCCATCAGGCCATCGTCCTCGGCCACCAGCACCACCCCCCGGCCCGCCATGATTTCGCACAGCATTTGCGTGATGTAAGACGCATTATCGGCCTCGGACAAAAAGTCTAGCGGCGTTTGCTCCCGATATTTCCGCAACATATTCAGTAGCTGCGGCAGATCGACCGGCGTCGCCTCACGAATTCGCTGGGGCATCTTTGCCAAAGTAATAATTGATGTTCTGAATGAATGGCACGCGATTCATGCTGGTATCGCCAGGATTGAAGAACTGCCAAGCGTTGTCGTTTGTGTAACGGCCGGCGATTCGGTTTTGCAAAATCAGTTGCACCGACGACGCCGACACCGTGATCGTGCCGGCATACATTCGAACGTCCTCCATCCATTGCTCGCTGATTTGGAACGATGTGATGTAGCCGCTAAAGAATTGATATAAACCTCCAGAGCCGCCCGAGGCAATCAAAACACCATCGGTGTCATAGAACCCATGCCACATCTGGATCGCCGATCCCTTGACCGACTGCCCAAGAACGAATCCAAGCATCGCCGTATCAATGCCGACTAGCGTTACCGTTGTCTCGTTGGCCGTAGATTTAATGTCGCGCTGGACATTGCCGACCTTAATCAGCGTGCCGACCGCGCTAAATTCGGTCGCGTCGACCGCCGGCACAAGCTGGTTAGACCCTGCGGTCGTGAACCGGAAAATGTCCGTGCCGTTGTTAATTCGGATGAAATCGGCGATACGAATGTTGTTGGTATCTTCGACCGGCGTAATGATGTTCATAGGACCGCCTCAAATGCTTGGAATGAGCCGTTCCAAGAAATGAACGAATCGTTCGTCATTGGCACCAGCGTGTAGGTCGGGTAGTCTCGCAGCACCACCGGGAACGTGATGCCGGTGTACGTCGTGCCGCCCATGCTTACCGTGGTTCCAAACTCGCCGGCCACACAAGCAACCGTAGATGCCAGCGCCGAAATGAGGTTGCGATGCACCGGCACATTGACCGTGGGGTTTGTGCCGCGCAAAACGTCGGCTGTGACGATGTACGAATAGAGGCCAACCTGCACAAAATCGCCGGCGCGGAACAGAACCACCGTCGGCCCGACGCTAGGCAGCGATCCCAGCACCAGCGTTTTGTTTGCGCTGGTGATCTGCCATTGGCAGGTTGCGATCTGAACCGAAGTCATCTCGCCTTGGTACTTGATGTAATTTAGCCAGCCGGTTGAACCGAAATTGAGGTACTGCGTCAGCGACTTGTCGGCCAGGCGCAGTTGGTTCAATGTGCCGCGATTCTGCGAATACAGCAGGTAGTTCATCGGCCGCATATCAAACGCAAAAGGCACCACCGTTAGAATTTCCGAGGTGGTGATTTTCTGGTTGCGGCTCAGGGTCTGACCGACGAATCGCTGGTCATTGATGCCCACCGACTCGCAGATTGAAAGAATGGTTTGCAGGCTCATTTAACGGCTCACAGGTAGAGAGCGTTGCGCCGACTGATTAGCCGCCCACACCGCTTGTTTGTTTTTCGCCAGGAACGCAACGCCCGACTGCGTATCAATTGCGCTCATGTTCTGAATGATCGGCCCGTTGTAGTTAATCACCTGGCCACCCATTGCGCCGGCCAGCGCGTGATTGGGAATCACCGTTCCCGAATTTCTAGGCACCACCAGCTCAGGGCCGCGCTCGCCGACGAGGTACGGTTGACCAGATGAAATGTCGCCGCCATTAGCGCGGGCGCGTAAACCTAAACCAGAATAAGGTGTTGCCCCAGGCGTTAAAGAATATTGAGACACGCCAAGCTCAGAACCGAACAGTTTGATTCCAGACCCGCCAACAATTGCTGAGAACAGCGCCGACGCCTGCGCCTTAAGTTGGATCGCAATAATGTCCTGAATGATTGATCGTGCTAGATCACCAAATTTCAATTTGCCCGTTCTAACAAACCTATCAATTGCCGACTCAATGTTATTGGCAAGAGATGAGAACATAGACTCGGCAACCCTTGCGGCGCTCGTGGCGTTATCCATGTAAGAACTGAATGCCTCATCCCAGCCAAATTTAAACGAGCGTTGCGCGTCTTTTTGCTGTTCAATCAGCCGAATCATTTGAATACCAGACTCGTAAATTTCTTGGGTCCGTCGCTGGATAATTTCCTCGTCAACGCCAAGGCGGCGAGATGTTCTTTGGAATTCATTGATGCGAACCTCTAGGTCGTACATAGCCATCAGCTCCATGCGCCGGCGCTGATTGAACGACAGAGTTTTGATTTCATATTCGACGCGCTCATTCGCCAATTTGTTTTGGCGCGTCTGTTCATCAATTGATTGACCGAATGCGAATTGTTGACCAGCTTTTTCTGTTGCGTTGGCAAGACCAGCGGCGGCTGATTCGCCAGCGCGGCGTTTCTCCGACCGCATGAAATCGGAAGAATTTTCAATCTTCAACAAAAGCGCCTCATATTCAAGGCGCTGTTGCAAGATTTTTTCTTTGCCCTCTTGAAGCAACTTGACGCGTTTGGCTTCAGCATCGGCAGCATCGTTGATTGCTTTTTTAATGTCTGCCGCTGCATCCTTATTTTGTATTAGGTCGACCTTGCGCTTGTTCTCAATCTTTGCGAGCTGTTCTTGCGTTGTAAGTTGATCTAACAGATATTGGAAAAGCGTTTTGCCCAACGCGGTTTCGTCCATCTGTAGCCCGAGCCGTTTTGCGTCAATGTCGGCCAGCATCCTAGACAATGCAATTTCTTGCCTAAATAGCTCCAGCTTTTTTTGTTGCTGTAGTGCCTCTTTAGATTGCTGAATTTCGCGTTTTTTGGTGACTTCCCATTCGGCAACTTGATCTGCAATCGAAGGCACCGCCATGCCTTGACGGCCACCACCTCCAGCGTTAGAGCCACCGCCCATAACTCGCTTTTCGGCGGCATCAAGTTCGCGGCGTGCCTTTTCAGCGTCCGCGACCATTTCTTTATGGATTTGGCGGAAGCCCTCAAAATCAAAACGCATTAGGGCCGCAACTTGTGCAGCCATTCCGCCAATTTCTGTGCCTATGGTTTTGAATACATAGGCAAGATTCATCCCCAAAATGGCGACAGTTTGAAAAACTGTTTTGGCTACTTCGCCAAAAACTTTGGTTTCAACACCCAAAGTTTTCATGTATTCAATACTGGCCTTCAACGGCGGACCAAGTTCAATTGCAACAATTTGCAATGCATTCCGCCCTGTTTGAGCAAACAGGTCGTACATTTCTGCCGCGTCTTTTAGCGCCTGGGCCTGCTCTTGCGTGGCTTGTGTTGTTTCCTGTAGACCTTGAGCCAGCGCCGTAAAGTCAACGCCCTTTGCCGCTTTTCCAAAAACATCCATCGCCAACGCATTACGCGTCAACGGATCGGCAATCTGGCCAATATTCTGCGCGGTCTTGGCGAACAGTTGCTCTGTATTAAGCGTCGCCAAGTCTTTAAGAGAAACGCCGGCTTTGGCAAATGCCTTTTGCGCTTCGTCCGATCCAGATGCGGCCTTGTCTACAAAGCTGGTAAACGAGGAAAGAAACTTGCCGGCGTTTTCTGCTTTGCCGCCAGAGTTGGCAAGAGCGTTAGACAGCTTGATAACCGAATCGACCGCCACATCATTTGCTGCGGCAACGTCGACAATTTCGTCGGCGTACTTTAACGCGGCAACAGATGCAGCCGTAAGCGCCGCAACAGCAACGCCGCCGTATCTTTGCGCGCTGTTGGCAAACTCGGCCATTTTGCTGCTGGCCGTGTCCAACCCTTTCACGAACTCGGCGCTGTTTAGACCCAGGACAACGCCGAGCCGTGAAATGATGTTAGCCATTATTCAAACCTCTTTTTGTCGAACCCTGGTGCGCTCGCCATGAATGCCAGCAGGTTTTGATTGGTCGCCTCTTCCTGCAAGTGTTTTGGCAGCGGCGGATAGATGTAATCGTAAGCCGAACCGATAATTGTTTGTAGCTTGTACGGCGCAGAATTTGCGGGTCGGATGTAGTTGAACATCCCGTTCACCATCGTGCCCAATAGAGTGATGATTGACTGATTGCCAATCACGCCATCGGCGTACATGGTCTGGATGTTTGCCATCGTCACATCGTCAATGTCGGCAATGCTGTCGTGGGTGTGGCCGTTAAAGATCATTGCCGATTCAACCTGCAACCTTAACGACCCAATCAGTTTTTTCGAGCTTCCCTGTACGTCGGGGAAATGACCTCACCAATTTTTTCGCAGATGGCGAGCTGCACAGACAACGGCCACTCAACTTCGATTTCTTCGTAGGTCAGATCGGCCAGGCTTTCGTTTTCAATCTCCGGCACCAATAGCTTAATGAATTCGGTGATGCGCGTTTCGGTGATGCATTTGGCCTTTGCGGCCTCACGCATAGAGCGCCCTTCGACCAGCACATCGTCGTCGGTGAACTTAAAAGACTCTGCGCCTTCGTCCTTAAACTGCATCAGCGGCTCGACCATGCTCTGATAGATGCTGTTGATCCGATCCGAACTTGGCTCAGAAATGCGCCGGTAGATTTCGTCGGATTCGGAAACGAGAGGCACGCGAACTTTGAAGGTGTGGCCACCGAGTTCGAATTTGCGGATGAGAAGATCTTTCCGTTTTGCCTCATAGGCAGAACCGAGTGCAGAACCTAGTTTGGTCATCTTGTATTTTTCCTGTATTTATTGAGTTGTTGTGCCAGCGCTTCTCCCAAACGAGAAACGACAGCTTGTGCATTCGACTCCATTGCGGGTCGAAGGTACGGTTGCGCCGAAATTTTCGACGTCCCGAATTCTTGCGCGATTGCGCGCGCGTCCGATTTGATACCGGTAAACCCGGCAACCTGCTCGGCGCTTGCGCCCATCTTTGCCAATCGCTTTTTTGCTTTTGATAGACCTCGGCCGCTGCTCATCTGGGCGAGTTTTTGCCCGCTGGCCGTCGTGACCATTGCAATCACCGAATCGCTCTGACCAATGTATTTCGACCGCTTGTCTCGTTTGGTTGGCCGTCTGGCCTCAACTTGCAAAGACAGCCGCAGGCCACCGCTATCAATTGGTGCGTTTTGTTGCGCTGCGGTCAGAACCGGCATGATGGCTTGCCTAGCGGCTGGAACCAAAACCCGACTTTGCGCTTTCCTGTCGCCGATTTCGTCGGCAAGTTGATCGAATGCCCGCGTCACATCCCCAAGACCTTCAATCTTAAAGGTGACGGACATGATGATTAGCCCTTGAGCATCTTGTTATAGATGGCCGCATTCAGCCCTATGACGTAATCAATGATTTCGTTGGGCGTCATCTTGTCGGCGTGGGCGATGGCCATTCGGTAGGCCAGGTCGATACCGGCCACCTTTTGCTGCTGGAAACTGAACCAGTTTTTCTGGCCCGAGTTGGCTTGGTTCCATAGGAACCCCAGCAGGTCATTCGTGTTTTGTATTGTGGTCATCTTTTATTCTTCAGGGTCTGGGTCCGGCGCTGGGGCCGCAGCCTGCGGTTTGACAAGGTAGCGCATGGCCACCGCCTCGGCGCTATCGGCGTCGGCATCGGCAATTGCTTCTGCCAGCTCGGCTTGGTCGACTTCCATGCCGCGAGCTGCCAGAGCGAGATCGCCCTGAACAGCCATCAGCAATTGCACAGCCTCAAAGACGCCGGACATTAGCTGTTGCTCCAGCCGTACTGGTTCCCGCGCGGGTGAACCGTGAACACGCATTTAGCTTCAGCGCCAGGCTGGGCGTCAATCTGGAACTGGCTAACGCGGCCGTTAAACGCATAAGCGACGGTGTTGGTGCCATCGTATGCCGACACGACGAAAGTGCGGTCTACGGTCCCGTTATAGGCGTCTGAACGGATTTGGAGCAGGGCCGTGTCGGACGGGTTCCAGGCGGCGGTAATCGTCATGGAAGTAGGCGCGGATTGCGTCGGGATTTTGTCCGACTGACGCGAGCCAGCCACCGCGAAGTTGGCGACCGCATCGTCCTGGCCAAACGCAGGCACCGCCTCGACGGGAACCGCGACACCGGCCGCACCAGTACCGCCAGCGGCTGTGCCGACGATGGTGGCAACCTGCGCCGACCAAACCGACAGGTTGGCGGTCGTCAGGGGCGTAGGAGTAGCTGCGGATTGCATCCACAGCGCGGCGCTAAAACCGGGTAGAACTTTATTGGGGAGAGCCATGTTTCACCTCTTAGGCGTTGTTAGACCAGCCGTATTGATTGCCGCGCGGATGCACGGTAAACACGCATTTCGCCTCGGCACCGGGTTGGGCGTCGATTTGGAACTGCGACACGCGACCGTTGAAAGCGTAGTAGACGATATTGGTGCCGTCGGTCGCCGAGATAACAAACGTGCGATCAACGGTGCCGTTGTAGGCGTCGCCGCGCATCAGCAGCAGGTTGGCATCGGACGGGTTCCATGCGGCCGTAATGGTCATAGACGTAGGTGCCGACTGCGTGGGAATCTTGTCGGATTGGCGAGAGCCAGCGACCGAGAAATTCGCCATCGCGTCATCCTGGCCGAACGCCGGGATTGCCTCAACAGGCAGCAGGTTGCCGGAAACGGCGATGGGCGACACGCTGGCGACAAGCGACAGTTGCGCCACGGTCAGCGGCGTAGGCGTAGAGGTCGGCTGGCAGTAGAGCGCCGCGCTAAAACCAGGCAAAACTTTATTGGGCAGGGCCATGATAAATCTCCGTTGGATTGAACGAGTGTTTTATGTTGGAATGTCCAGCGTGCAGTCCAGATAGACCTGGGCCAATTTGTCCTCGTTGTCGTAGCTGTTGTATAGCCACATGACGTCGGCTTTTGAGATGTAAAAGCCGTTTGTCGCGCCGCCAAACAAGCCGCTATAACCGTGGAGCAATTGTAGTATTTGATTGGAAATGGTGAAACCGTCTTCGATCTGTTGCGTGAAAATATTGATCTGAAAGATGGGCCGATCAATGCCCTTCACCGACTGAATCTGACCCGTGTACACCGGCTGGTGGACATTGCGAAGCATCCAAGTGATGAATTTGGGTTGCGTCGCAAAGTTGCGGTTAAACGCCGCATAGACCGGCACCGGCGTGACGATCTGCTGTAGCTGGTACTGGATCGCCTTGCCGTACTGAATCGGGCTTTGCTGCGTTGCCATTTAGACCGCCACCACCGGGTCGTTGCGAACGCAAAGGAGCGTCGCGCTCATACGATCGTCGCTCTCGCGCACGTTGTCGATTCGCCAATCAAACCCGCGCCAGGTGATCGAATAGGCGTTTTGATTGTCAATGATCGTCTTGACGTTGGGTGTGTAGTTCAACGTCATCTGCACAATGTCCGAATAGACGCGGTACTTTTCGGCGATCTTGACATGGTTGGCCACAGAGTGAATCACGGCCCGCGTCCCAAACCACAGCGATTGCGTCGTGGTTTGCTCGCCAAAATCGCTTTTGGCAAACGCTAGATTGTTGACCGAGATGTTCTCGTAGCGCGTGATCGCCATTACATCACCAGCGGCTTATAGGGTCGAAGTAGCTGATCGAACCCAAACGGAATGTCGCGCAGGTTGACCGCCGTGGTGTTGCTGCGGTTGTTGTACAGGTGCGTATAGAGCAACAGCGCCGCCTGCTTAATCACCGGGTAAGTTTGCAACGGGTTCGCCACGGTCGAATAATCGACCATGATTGGCGCGGTCATGTTGCTATTCACATCGCTCGGCAATGCCTGCAACATCAGCTTGTTACCGCTGGGGTCGTACTGATAGGTTGACGCGGCAATCGTGGTCAGCGTGGCCGGCACGTTGCTGTTGTAGTAGCGCACCGCGTCAATCGTCAGACCGGGTTGGCTGGGATACTGGTTCTGGCTCACCTCGGGTAGATCAAGGCAGCAAGGCGACGCTACCAGGCTTTCGCCGCCGTAATAGACCCGGTAGGACACCGGGAAAATGCTCATCCCCAGATAGTCCTCGACGGCCTGGCGCACGGCCAGCTCGAGCGATTTAAGGTAGACGTCTTGGCTCTCGTCTTGGTAGAGGTTAATCTGCTGCGTGATTTCGTCCAACGTCAGCCACGGCGTCACGACGTCGCGGTCGATCTGCTCAACCTTGACGTAGTTGAACGGATTGCGCGTCACCCCTGCGAAGGGGTAACCCATCACGTAGTCGGTTGCGCTCATTCGTTACCTCAAGCAGCGCTGGCCCGGACACCACCGAACGGGTCAAGAACCGTGCTGACAACGCGCTTTTCAGCGTACATGGTCACAAAACCGGGCGCGGTCTGTTCGTACATTTGCACGTTGAACTGCTCGGTGTCTCCGATAGTAAAGAACCGCGGCCAGTTGGCAAGATAGATCGGGAACGCGGCAGACAGGTACGGATTAGGGATCACCGGGAACCCGAACACGTTACCAATCGACGCGCCGTCTTTGTCGCCGATCTCAAGGAACAGCGGCAGGCCTTGCGTGTCTTTGAGTTGGCGCAAAGCCAGAATCAGGTCGGGCGAAATGTGCCAGGCGGTCCCAGGCAGGGACCAATACTGCGAAGGCAATGCCTTGGCAATATCGACCATCTTGTTATAGGTCACCGTGACGCCGCCAAGGGACACCGTGGCGATGCTGTGAATGCCGTTGGTAATGGCCGTGCCCGAGGTGCCAAAAGCGCTGGCCCCGGCGCTGGTGTACGAATCCAAACCGCGCAAGCCGCTGGTCGCTCCGGTGGAGGTGGTCGTAGAGCCAGCTTGGTCGTCATTAATAGCCATCGAGGCGGCTTCAAGTTGCGAAAACTCAAGCATCATGTCCTCAACCAGCGTCTGCGGCAGGTTGTTCACATCGGACAAAACAGCCGTGCGGATGGGAAGCTGGGCCACGACAACGCGCACCGGCAATTGCCAGATCGTCGTGTCAATGTTGGGCGATCCGCTGTTGGGCGTGAAGGTGTAGCCCCAGGGGTTCGTGCTGTTCGCGGCGTTACCGGTCTTGGCGACGAACTGAGCGTCAGAGCCAGCGACCGTGATTTGCCGGGAACCCATGCGAAAAGGGTTGGCGTACCGCAGCGCGGCGAACGCATCATCGAAAACTACATTACCACCGACACCAGAACCCGAGCCGGTAATCGCCGAGGCTTCACGCAGATCAATATTCTGTTTGCCGCCTTCGTGAATGGCCCGTTTGATGCCGTCTAGAATTTTTTCGGTAGTCGTGGTCATTTGAAATTCCTAGGTGAAACTGGAAAGGGGAGGGTGATTAGCCCTCCCCGTTTCATTAGGTCGCGGTGCCGGTGGAGCGATAGCGCACGCCGGCGTTGGGGTCACGAACCGAGGTGGCCAAACGCTTTTCTCCGTAGAAAGTAATAAATCCTGGGAGCGTTTGGTCATACCTTCTCATTACCATATTGAGGCGATCCACAATGGTGTGGAAACGCGACCAATCGGCAAAGTACATCGGATAGAGGCTGTTGGTGCCTGCTGCGCCGGTGGTGGTCTGCGACGGGGTGTCCAGATACTTGTTAACCACCACATCAAAGCCGAGCAACTGGCCCACGATACCGTCAACAGATAGACCTTCAACGCGGTTGAAGATCGGTGCCTTCTGGTCGTCGGTCAGCGCGCGGATGGCGTTGAGCAGGATCGGGCTAATCACGAACTTAGCGTCCGGAGTCCAGTACTGCTGCGGCAGCGCGTAGATGAAATTAATAACGTCTTTGTAGGAGATGTTATTAGCGCCCACCGTGTTCGCGTTGGTCGTGAGCTGGTCGTAGGTGGCCAGGTTGTGCAGACCGCTAGAGGAGCCAGTGCCAGACGAACCGAACGACGGCGTAGAGGTGGTGCCGCCGGTATAGGTGGCATTGTTACCCGCGTATTGATCCAAACCGCGCAGACCATCAGCGCCGCCGGTAGCCACCGAGGTGCCCGTGCCAGATTGGTCGTTGTTCTGGATCATCGAGGTTGCTTCAGACTGGGCAAATTCGGCCAGCATATCGTCAACCACGTTAGCTTCCAAACCATCAATGTCGTCCAGCGCGGCGGTACGAATCGGGAATTGGACGTTAATGTCCTTGAGCACCAGTTGCCAAATGCTCGTATCTTCCGTGGTAGACGCGCCGTTGTTCTGGATCGCGTAGCCCCATTGAGCGCCAGCGTTGCCGGTCTTGACGCGGAACTGGTAGGACGAGCCATCGGTGGCCACGGTGCGCGAGACGCCGCGCAGCGGGTTCCGCAGACGCAAAGCGACGAACACGGGGTCATAGGCAGTCCGACCGCCCTTGCCGTCACCGCCGGCGGTTAGCGCCGAGGCTTCTGCCAAGTAGGCTTGGTATTGCGACTCGTCGGCAAACATTTGCAGCTCTTTTTCGAGCATCTTGCCGCCCTTGTAGAAGGAGGAAAGCTGCTCACGCACGGCGCGGTTAACGTCGGTGCGAACGGTCTTGGCAATGGGACGAATGATCGCGGGCGCTTGCACAGAGGCGATCTTGGCCTCGAGCGCGGCGACCTTTTCGGCGAATTCGGTCTTGATCGCTTCAGCAGCGGCCACGGCCTCCACCTTGGCGGTTTCTTTCGTGGATGCCTCAATGGCGTCCAGCTTTTCGATGATTTCTTTCATTTGATCCTCTTAGAAAGGTACTTGATGAGTTCCCGCTGCTCAAGAGCCGCAAGAATTTCCTTGGTCGCTTCCGCATCAGACTCGCTCTGACTCGGCGCAGGTTCAACCGGTGCCGGCGCAGCGTCGCGCTGCTCCAGTACGCGCTTGAACGTAGATGCGGCAGCGACCGCATCTTTCTTGGACAGCCCAGCATCGCGCAGGGCCTTTTCCAAAATCTTCAGGTCGGCAGAGCCGTCGGGCCGGAAGAACTCCAGCTTGGACACCTCTGCGGCCGGGTTGTTTGGGTACATGACGACGGATACCTCGCGCAGACCGCCGTTGGTGATCTGAAAGTAGCCGTCCTCGTAGGGGTCATCAGATCCGACGGTCATCGGCGAGCCGTCCTCTTTGACCCATTGATACGATTCCGCGTAAGCGCCGACCGAAACGCCGCCAAACATATTGGGCGATTCGGTCATAACTTTATACAGGTCAGAGCCGGCGGTCGTGTTGGTGTAGATGCGGCCCGAGGCGGTCATGCCTTCGTCGTCGAACTCGAACATCGTCCACTCGCCAACGGGAATGGCGTCGGCCTCGTGGTTGACAAACATGGGCAGGGGCCGGCCAGCTTTGGAAAACTCTTTGGCCCAGGACATAAATCCTTCGGGCTTGTAGAAAAACTTGCGGCCGTCTGCGCCTTCGCGTGCGCCCCAGGTGGTTACACGCGCTTCAATCTTGCCCGTAGGCTCTGCGCCGTCGCTCTGCTTTTCTAGCTGGAGTTTCGCCTCGCAGACCATCATCAATTTGGTCATGGATCACCTTTGATTTGGAAAGGTCAATGTCTTTTATTTTAGGCGGTCGACCCCGTTTCGGGCGCGGCGTATCTTGTGGCTTGTAAGTTGCCAGAGATGCTACCACCACTCGAAAAATGATTGACACAATATTTTAGGTCTTGCCAATATTCATTTTGCGGGTCTGGTTTCCGCCCCCGCCCCCGGTGTCCTGCGCGCTTCTGCCGGGAATCGGCTCGGCGGCTTTCGCGTCGTCTTTCAGCTCGTCGGCCCCGTCCAGCGCCGGCATATTGACATAAGCGCGCGCCTCGTTGGGCGTCATGATGCCATTGGACACCGCCGAAGTAACGTAATTCATTTGATCCAACGGCGCACCTTTGAGGAAATCGCGGGTATCAAACTCAACAAACAGCGACGGGTGACCGACGAACAATTGTTGTTTGAGCTTCTGCTGGACGTTGACCAGCACCGGATACATGGTCGATTTGTAGAATTCGTCCAGCATCGTTTGGGTGTTGTTGAACTTGCTCTCGCCAATACCCAGCATTGCGTGCGGCACGCCAAACAGGCCGCATAGGCGCTTCATGGTCTGTTCTTTTAGCTTGGCCGCGTCGGCGTCTTGCAAGGTCAGCATGTCGATTGGCATGTACTTCATGCCGTTATCGAGCAGCATCCCTTGACCAGCCTTGGACGGGTCGCTGGTCTTGCCGCCCGTCATCTGGTTCCATGCCTCTTTGATCCGGGCGGCAATTTCCTTATATTTGCCGTCGGGAATGTTGGATTCGGTCACGAACAAGCCGCTAGGCTTGGCCCCGTTTTGCATGATGTAGTTGGCGTACAGGTCAATGTCCTGATCTAGCCCCACCAGCTCGGTCGCCAAAATGCCCTTGTTAAAACCGGCGCTGCCCTGCCAGGCGGCGTCTTTGATGTGCATGATTTGATGCGACGATAGCTGCTGGTTTTCGGTGAAACCGTAGCTAGGCGTCGAAAGCCGGAACGACGGATAGCGGGTCGGCGTAATTGTTGCGGCAATCAGCGTCGAATCCATGATGTACATTTCTAGCGGCGTCTGCGTAGAAATGTCTTGGTCTTTGCGCCACCAGAGCGTAAATGCCTCTCCCGACAGCTCGTGCCACATCATCCATTGATACCAGAACTCATAGGTACTTTGGAAATTGTTGGGGTTGTTCAGCAGGTTGTGGACAGACTTTGCCTTAGCTTTGTCCCGCGATCCCACCTTGTCGGACCGAGTAGCGTCCACAAAAACGCCGGGTTCCACCTCCGCCATGATGCGAATTGGTAGCTGGCCAATTGCACGCGCTTTGACACCGACGCACGACATAACCGTCGAATTGCGCGTAAGCACCGACATATCCACCGGCCGGCCCGCGCTGGTCGTGCTGGAGGTGGTGACGTAGAGAATCTGCGTCGATGCGGTCGGCGGCTTCTGGCCGGCCTGGTAAATGATGTTATTACCAAGCGCCGACTGCCCAAAAAGCGTATTCGCTTCGTTGTTTTGGGCCGCTTTTTTGCCCTTGAAAATGTCCAAAATCGCCATGGAATTCCCCTATTTCCGCGCGATGCTACCACTCAAGGGTTCTAAATCCAAATGTTTCGCCGACAAATGCATTGTCTAGGTGGCAATGCATGGCCATAATCAAGGCAATGATCCCGTCCACCTTCGCCGACGGGTCGGCTTCGTTCTTGCGAATCTTTACGTTGCCGTTGACGTCGGTGTAAATCTCGCAGTTTCCGAGCTGCCAGCCCAAGAACGGGTTTCCGTCGTGGTGGATGTTGCGCTTTAGGATCGCCTGCTCTGTCGATTTTGAGGGATTAGACAGCACCGCCATCCCCTGCCCCACCTTTTTCACCGGCAGGCCGTTGCCGAATAGGTTAGCCACCAGACCGGCGGCGTTGTAGGGGTCAAATCCGATTTCTTTGACGTCGTAGCGCTTGCATTGGTTTGTGATGTATTGCTCAATCTCCACCATGTCGGTGACGTTGCCTTGCGTCAGCTTCAAAATGCCCGACCGCACCGCCTCGGCGTAGATGGACCGATAGTGATTCGGCACCAGGTCTAGCGATTCTTCTGGCAAGAAGAACTGAAACTCGGCTTGGAAATCGTCTTCATCGTACCGGTGCAAGGTGCAGATGGCATTTAGGTCGCGGCTATGCGCCAGGTCAAACGCCATAAAGGTTGATTCGGGCGGGTCGGCCGGCATAGGCCTGGCAGACTCGTCCCACCAGCGCCGGTCGATCCAAGCCGTGTTGGCCGAGACATAGATATTTAGCTGCTTGCACAGGAACTCGTTTAGGCTTGCCGGCTTGCTGGCCGCTTCGTCGGCCATATGCTGAATATGCTCGGTCGTGACCGAGATGCCCAGCATCGGGTTCGCCTTGCCCCAGACGGCCGGGTTGCTCCACTCGTCGCCAGGGTCGATGCTGTAGAGCAGCCCAAACCATTTGTAAGTGTCCTCGGCCGCGCCGCGTAGGACCGCCCGGAAATGCTGGAGGTCTTCGAAAAACTTTGTCTCGCGGGTAAACGACGCCGTGGTCAGATACAGGCGCAGCGGGTTCTTGCGCGCGCCCATACCCGAGTGCAAAACCTCAATGCTCGAGCGCTCAATAATCTGCGCCGCCTCGTCAATAATGGCCACGCTAGGATTCTTGCCGTCGCCGGTCTTGCGGTTCTCGCGGCTCAAGGCGCGGTAGGTGCTGGTCGAATCGCCAGCCTTTTTGATTTCGCTGCGATACACCACAAACTTTGCCGCCAGTTGCGGGTCCATGCCCTCGACGATGGCCTTGGAAGAATCAAAGCAGATGCTGGCCTGGTCGCGGTTGGTGGCCAGCGTGAACACCTCAGCGCCGGCGTCGCCCAGCACCAGCTCATAAAGGGCAATGATCGACGCTATGGTGGTCTTGCCCGACTTACGCGGCACGAATAGCACCACATCGGTTGTCCACCGGCGGCTGTGGTCTTGGCGGTCCCGAAAGCCGTAGATGCCCGCCAGGAACATGATCTGGAACGGTTCCAGCTCAATCGGCTTGCCGGCCTCCGGCCCTTTTACGTGCCGGCAGAACTTCACGAATTTAAGAACGTGTTCGATCTTCGCCGGCACGAACTCATAAGGGGCGTCCGTTTTTTGGACACCGTCTAGGAACCGCTGGCACGCCAGGCGCACATCTTCACACGCCTGAACATCACCAGCGATCACGCGCCTGGCGTAGTCAAATGCCTTTTCAAGACTCGGCGAATAGCTCATAGGAACGACGCCTGTTCTGCCGCCGGCTTGTCCACGAACATATCCACTTGCCGGCTGGCCTGCTCTATGCGCTTGCAGGCAATCTCAAAGTATTTAGGCTCGCGCTCTATGCCTATAAACTTGCGGCCCATCTGGATCGCCGCGACGCCGGTGGTGCCGCTGCCCATAAAGGGGTCTAGGATTGTTTGCGGATTGTCGGCTTGATCAATACACCATTTCATCATTGACAATGGCTTTTGCGTTGGATGCTGCTTCCCCTCAGACGCCAGTTGCGCTCTAGCAAAACGAAACGTCTTTGGCGTTATTGGTTTGCTCACCCATGCGTATTCGCTGTCAGCCAAGCTAAAACCTGACTGCATCTTGTCCCAAATTAAATAACCGCGTGAAGGTGGCAACGCGTAATAGTTGCCTCCCCAAATGACCACCACATCAGCCAAGCCTCGTGCGGCATCAATGGCCGACTGCTGAATTTCGTTGTCCCATCCTTCAGCACTTGACCATAGCTTTCCACCAGCAGTCGCAAATCCTCCATCCTTTGCCCATTTGTCACCAATGCCATACGGAGGATCGGTAATCACCGCGTCAACGCGCTCTAGCGTCGGCAACACCTCCATGCAATCGCCGAGGTAAAGCGTGGCATCGCCAATTATTGTCTTGTGCATATCGTTTAAGACTCGGCAAACAGTTCGTCGACCTCGGTCGGCTTGTTGTTTTTTTTCGGCCGGCCCCGAGCGACGAGCGCCAGTTCCGCCAGAACTTTGATTATCTTGTCAAGAGACTCCGTGCGAATCTTATACCAAGCTGACGGCGCGGTCCCGGATGCGTATTGCTGGATCGGCGTGTGCGCCAGCACGTTTACGTGGGCGTCCAACATGGTCGCCATGACAATCACCAGCGAGCCAATCAGCACCTCGTCGCTGGCGGTCAAAGGGCCGGTCGTGTTCTCGACTTCGTTGCGAATGGCCGTCTCAAAAGCGACCGCATCCCAGGTGGAAGGGTCTTTCAGGTAGCCAATAATTTGCCGTGGCGGTTTGCGTTTCATAACTTTCCTGTCTAAAGATTGATCTTAGTATTTCCCTATCGAGAATACCCGGGTCATAGATTTTGCCTATGCGAAATTGAC
>Ga0208783_10000176_pt1 | contig 39547 bp, 59 predicted proteins | sample DEB19_08_DNA_2_FD_184529 | JGI IMG/M metagenome (GOLD analysis project Ga0208783, IMG submission 184529) | Aqueous microbial communities from the Delaware River and Bay under freshwater to marine salinity gradient to study organic matter... | ecosystem: Environmental > Aquatic > Marine >... | reverse complement strand
ACCAAAGTTCAACTTGTTCGCACCCGTGATCGTTGTGCCAGCACCATTAATTGACCACACATTTCTGTATCCGTCAACATAGGTTTCTTTGCTGGATGGATGACCATACGCAGCCCAATCAGCAACTATGGAACCTCCAATACCGTCACGCACAATCGCACGATAAAATACACCATTAAAAGAACGATCAGCACTACCACGATCACCAATCACCAAAGGATCAGAACCATTATTCAACGTCAACACAGCACCCAAAGTGCGAGTAGTACCAATCTGAGTCCACGATGAAGGAACTGTAGCAGAATCTGCTGCATAATAGAATGCAATATCAGCACCACCAGCACCATTATCAACATCAACAGTCAACCGCACCCAATATGTTGTGTTATCAACAAAAGGTACTGTAACCGATGATGTGATACTAGCAAACGCTGCACCTGTAGAATAGTTGAAACCCAAAAATCCTGAACTAGCAAAAAAATCCCATGTAGCATTAGCAGGAACAGCACTAGATTTTGATACAAGTCTACCTGCAAATGCGGCAGCCCAGTTTTTCCCTGCGACTCTCACGGCTACGTCAAGATCAGATAGAATATTAAAAGCAGACTCAATAATATATGTCGAAGTCGCATCAGGAGTAACAGTCCATGCAGCCACCGTCAAATCGGTTACAGTGTTAGCAGTAATCCTACGTCGCTGACCTACCCCTGTACCACCAGTAATACGAACCTGATAGTTGACATATGCGTTCACAGTCCAAGTCTTAGCGGTGTCCACCAAAGTGGTAGCAGTAGCAGAAGTTGCTGTACCAGTCACCAATGACTGATATGGGGTCGAAATATATGAACCAGAAGTACCAGTGGTAGTAACATATGCGCCCTCAGGGTCGGCAGGGATTTCCATATAGTCATCCGTACCAAACAGCCACACAGGACGAACCACAGCCACCGCTTTACGGCCAGAAGTGGCACGGGTAATTGTCGCAGCCTGACCGCTGCCCAAAGTAAATGACGTAGTAGCACCAGAAGTGAAATCACGATTAGCAACAAAATCTAGCGTTGTAATACCAGCGGTAATGATCTTTGCAGCATAAATAGCAGAATCTCCACCAACGCCAAATCCGATAGAACCCATATATAGAAAACCAGTGAAAACACTGATAGCACCAGCAGCCACAGTTTGCGTCCCTGTCGAAGTCCACGACAATCCGTCAGTGGACTGAAACCCATTTGCGACACCAGTAGCAGGATCAAACGTAGCCCTATAATACATGACAGAACCAGTGGTACAAGCACCAAGATTCATAAAACGGTTGATGCCACCGACTGTCAAACCGAGTTGTAAGTTCCCAGCACTGACATAGAGTCCAAAAAGATTTGTAGCAGAAGTACCTAGCAGTTCTGCCGACGTTGCATATACCAAAGCCCGAGCCTGCAACTCAACCGCTCCAGAACCAACAATAGTGCTAGGAGTCACGGTTACAGAAATCCCATTCAGCAACGCATTAAGTGGAACATGCACATAATTTGTTCCCGTATGTGGCAGCAACAACGGGTCATTCGTGTCAGAACCAGTAGCGGAACCATAACGGGCAGCATACGCAGTGCTGCCCACACCAAAATTCTTTGCCGACTGCTCACCAGCCACAGCCGAATACGCATCCAACCAGACAACAGCCTGACCCAACGCACCACCCGACCAATACGAATAGGCTGCATCACCAACCGTAGCAGCAGACGGAACCTGAGTGAAATAGAAATCGACAAGATCGAAACCTTGCGACAACGACTGTTCCTTCAACCAAGAATCCCACACATCACCAATCTGATATGTGGGTGCAGTCACATTGTAACGGCTGGAAAGCCGTGCCCAAATCCAATCATTCGTAGTCATCGACATAACCAGTCACCACCCTGTTCTTAAACTTTCTGCCCGAAACAGCACGCTGCGGACTATCATACAAAGAATCCTTCAACCCGCAAGACGGACAACGACCCCTGCAAGAAACAGGAGGATACGTTTCACCACAATTCAAACACTCAACCATACAAACCTATACAGGCCTCGGCCACATCGTCAACGGTTCACCCTTATACTGTGAACGAGAATTCGGAAACTCCATCGGCTGCACATGCCACGGTTCCTTCACCGAAGTGAACTCCTTCAAACCGAACTTGGCACAATTCTTCTTCATCCAATCCAAATCGCCAATCAAATCTGCTGCCACAGCAAACCCTGCAACAACACCTTCCTCATGATACGACAGGTTCGGAGGCGCAGCATGCGCCATCCCCTTACGCAACCTGTAACGCTTACCTTGATATTTGCAGCAGCCACCAAACAGCACCCGTTCATGACGGGCAAGGAACACAGTTTCCTGAGTCTTAATAGAACGGGCACCGCCACCGATACCAAGATCGGTGCCAGCCCGTTGAGCAGCATCAAACATGGCGATAAGACGGTTACGAATCTCAGGGTGCAGCGTGTACCACTGCCACCGCTTATTTAGTTCATCCAAAGTCAGACGATCCGTAGGAGTCCGATAACCGTACAGATAGGTGTTAGCCATTAGTTGTTTCCGTTTCTACAAGCATCTTCTTTTTAGCAGGTTTCGTCACCTTAGAATCCACATCAACCACCATATTGAACAACGTTTCATGTGACTGCAACAACCCATCCACCCTATCGTTCATGATGTTGAACTGCTGTTCAGCCATATCACGATGCAAATGGACGGTATCCAACATCACATTCTGACGTTCCTCAATCGCAACCAAATGTCGTGTCTGCTCATTATGTTGACTGGTGGAGGTGCGGCGTGAACCCTGCACCGTAACCCACACACCCAACAACGTTAAACTCCCAGTGATAGCAGCAGCAATGATTGTTTCCATCAGAAACCTACCCGTTAAACGAAGCCAACGAACGAGCATACTTTGCTTTCAGCCTTGCTTCTTCCTTACGGCGAATATTCTCACCAGCAATAGCCCTCTCGCCCAATTGGCGTGTACCAATACCAGTCAACCAAGTCATCCAACCCTGCAAACCCTGACCGCCAGAACCCTCAGAAGTAGGCAACAGCCGTTCCAACTGGCCCGACACAGGAATAATACTGTTCAACGCCTGAGCATACGAAGCCTTCATCACTGGCCCCTTCGGAGTGTTCTGAATCACATCGGACGGAATCTCAATACCGCTCGCTTGAATCAACTGTTTGAAACCCAACGGGACAGGCACATACTTGTCAGCAGTCGGAATACCAGTGTACAAAGATTTGCCAGCCAAAGCCTCCAACGGAACCTTCACAATCGGCCCCAAGTTACCCAACATCTCGGTAAACTGGGAAGGTGTTGTCAACTGGGAAACCTGAGAGGGAAACAAAGTCATCGGCAAATCAGGGAACCAATAGGTAGGATTGTTTCCACCAGAAACTCTGATAGCACCAGCCTTCTGGAAGTAGGCTGGCACAACAGTCGGGTCTTGACTATCGACAGTCATGTTGCGTTCAAAGTTGGTGATAGCCCTGTTGTATCTTGGGATGTTACGCACATAGGTTTGAGCCTGCAACGCAAGGTTGCGGGAGAAGAACGTCCAGAACGGCACAAAATTCTTTGCCATCCTATCCCAACTACCCAAATCGGAATAGTTGAAATGCCACTTGGCAATAATATCGGAAGCCAAATCCTTAGAACCGCCACGTTCCAACACAGCAAACGCATGCGCCCCACGCACATTGTCCTCAACCATCGTACCAATCTTACGAGAAGCAGCAATATACCTGTTGTTCGGATCAAGCGGATTAAACCCTGCTTTACCAAACGTGGTTGCTGCGGTACGAGAACCGACGTTACCTGCACCAGAACCATACATGACTTCGAGCGCATCGTTCAGTTTGCCAGCAGTTTCTGCCCCAAACTTTCGTTCAGCCAACAACATATAGTTCTCAGGGTTCTTCTGAACCATACTGTAAAACTGATGCCACTTCTTGATACCAGCGAACGCTTCAACACCACCTTCAAGATACATGTTGAACAACGCCGTATAGGCGTTGCGAACATGAAATCCTGGCCTAATAGTCACATATGCGCGGAACAAATCCATATACCTTTTGAATGCTTCGCCAGCCTTAGTAACATCCTTCACAGCATGCTGAACAGTGGTAGCATCAAACAACCATTGAGGAACTTGAAGGTTCTCACCAACCTGCACAGAACCAGTCTGAACAGACTTCAACATGACCTCAATCTCTTTCTTGTTTTTCGTCATCGCAATCATGTCATTCAACGTACCGATATGGTCACCCAAATCGGCAGCCCACATATCAGACTCGGCAGCAGCAGCCTCCAACCCTGCAATAGCACGCAACTCGGGACTAGTATCAGGACTATCCAACACCTGCAACAACGTGTTAAATCGTTCACGCAAATCGTTCTGCAACTTTAGTTTAATGTTTGCCTTCTTCGGAATAGAAGGCAAACCAGTCAACGAATCAATCCGTGTTTGCAACTCTGTCAACGTATCCTTAACCACAGACTTAGTAATATCAGCATCAGCCTGTGCCAACAGATGAGCATTCACAGCCACATCTGCCTCCGACGTAGCAGACTTCACACCCTTCACCAACTGTTGAGCACGCGCTTTAGCCAACTCCAACGACCTGTTAGCAGCACGACCAGTAGCAGCCAACGTCTTGATTTCTTCGCTACTGATCTCACCAATGGTTTTGCCCAACTCGTCAATCTGACCTTGCAAAGCAGAACGCTCAGCCTGCAACTCCAACATACGTTGGCGCATCGGAGCCAACCGTTCAGTAATCTGACGAGTAGAAACATTCATGACCGACACATCAGACACTGTTGAGCGCAACGCCTTCAACTCGGCAGTCTGTTCTTTCAATGTTTGCTTCGCAACCTGCAACTCCTGTGCAGCCTTAACGCGAGCATCACCCTTCAACACCTTCACCTGTTGCTGCCAATTCTTAACAGCAGCCTTAGCAGCATCCAACTTAGTAGTAACCTCAGCCAACTTGGCCTGCTTCCCAGCAGCAACCTTCTCCAACTTGACCAACTCGGAATCAACCTCACGCAACCTAGCACGCAACACAGTCGCCTGCTTCGCATACTCCTTGCGCGCAGCCACCAAACCATCACGACGCAACGTGGCACCATTCGACAAATGCACCTGCTGCTCCGCAACCAACAAATCCTTACGGGCCTGCAAATCAGCCAACTCTTTAACCCACGCCTTGTCAGGATTCAACTGACGTTCAACACGCTCCAACAACGGGCCAGACAAACCAACAGAACCCAAAGCCTCATACGTCTTAGCACGACGAATAGCGTTCTCAGCCGACTTCAAATACTTCGGCATTACAGTCTGCAAATTGTCATCAAACAACTTGACATTATATTTCTCCAGCATGCGAGCATTAATCTCTTTAGCAGAACCTTCAACAAGGTTCTGCCCAGCAGCAGCAGAAGTTTCGTTCAGAAATTCTGAACCAGCAACAAGAGTACGAGAATGCTCAAAACTACTTTTAGAAGCCAACGAATCCAAAATAGTACGAACCTCAGGATTCTTACCAGCCAAAACCCGAGCCTCATCAGTAATAAAGTGAGGGAAATAGTTCTCACCAAGATTACCGACATTCACCCCAGCAGCAACCATGTCATCATGAATCTGCTTCAACTCTGCACGGGCAGAATCCTGCAACACACCAGTGCCACCAGTTTCCAAACTGTGAGTAGCATCAGCAGCAACACTATCAACAACGTTATGCCACGACTGGACACCAGCCTTTTCAGCAGCCTTCGTAGCCGCCTTATCAACGTTACCCTCTGCATCACGCACAACACCAGACCAGTTTTGACGGATACGACGCTCAGTCAACTTGCCCCACATTGTAGCCTCACGCTTAGGAGCAGCCATCACCTGCTCAGCAATCAAAGCATTCACACGGTTCGATGTAGTTTCAGCCTTATTGAAAGCAATCTTACGCAACTTCTGAACGCTTTCAGCACCAAACTTGCCACGCAAAAACTGTGCACCAGCAGACTCACGAATAGAAGCCTTGATACCACCCTTGAAACCTTCGGCAATGTCAGTCAACATAGAACTCTTAGGGATAGTAACAGCACCATGTAGATAGGTTCGGCCCAAACGACCGATACCCAACTTTGCTGCCATCTCCTCAGAAACACCAGCACTCAACAAAGCCCTCTTAGTCAAACCGCCAACGCCACGTTTCTGAGTTTCAACCAGCAACCTATTCAAAGCCTCATCAGTAAAACCGCCACCAGCAGCCATCTCAAAGCCTGCTTCCTTAGCAGACTTAATCAAAGCATTCGTAATACTCTTAGAGGATGCCGACTTGATGGCGGCATCCAAACCTTCAAACGCTGCCTGCTGTCCAGCAGTTTCAGCAACACGACCAGCCTTGCCTGCAAGGTTAGTAACACCGACACCAGCATGCATCAACGGATCAGTAGCAACGTCGCCCAAGAATCCCATGATTCTACGATAGCCAAGAGAACGCTTCGGATTAATCTGAGTAACATAGTCACCCATACCTTTACGTTCAGCAACCTGCTTAGAAAAATCCTTCCACTCAAAACCGCCAGTAGCACCCTGCTGCTCCAACAGTTTCTGATATTCCTCAGGAGTACGCTGAGTCATCAACCAGTCAGGAAGATGGTTACCAGTAGCCATCCACTTAGCCAACGCAGTATTAGCCCAAGCATCATTCACCTCCTTGGTGAACGATGCGATAGCGCGCTGAGGGATCATAGCCTTATCTAGTAGCCATAGCAAACCATGACCTGCACCAGACAACACATCCCCAATGCCAGTACCACCATCAGACTGGGCAGGCTTATTCTTGCCAGCAGCAACCAAAGCATCAAAAGCCCCAGCATACTTACTACCAATCTGCATCGGAGCCACCGCAGGGGCAGCAGCAGGGACAGCCTGTTGAGGCTGTCCAGCAGGGAACAAAGCGCGCAGCGCAGCATAAGGATCAGTGGTAGCAGGAACTGCCATATCATCCACCCAAAAGACGAGTAAGAGCCGCCTGATCCAACATGGCCTGACCAGCCTCAGTAGGAACATAACGACGCTTCGATGCTTCCAACAACATGTTCACAGTATTCTTAGCATGCTCCTGCAAATACTGATTGATCTTCGGATTCTCATGAAACATTTTCGCAGGAGATTTCTTATTCGACAACGCATACTGTTGCAACAAATTCTCCGCAGTCAAAGGCGTACCAGTTTCCTTCGTCATAACATCATACTGGGTTTGCCCAGTGATATCCTTAATCGTAGGCTTCGCCCCAGCAGCAGCCTTCGCCTCAGCCTTCGCCTTATAATAATCCTGCTGAGCAGTATAATCCTGCATCTTAGCCTGATTCTCAACCTCAGTCTTATACCAGTTAGTCAGAATGTCAAGATACTTTGGGCCAGTACCCAAAGGATCATCCTGCAAACCAACCTGCTTCATAGCAGAAACAGGATCAACACCTTGTGCCAACAAATTGTAAGCCCCTCTAACCTTCTCGTCGCCACCGTACACTTCCCACGGATTAGCCAACGTCGGAGCAGGGCCAGCAACATAGTCAGGAACATCAGGCTGATTCGTACCAAACAAATCAATACCCATAGACTTCAAAGTATTCAACTTCGCACGAGCATCCTTACCACCAGTACCCTGCAACAAAGCATAAAGAATAGCAAGTTCTTCCTGAGTCATCACTTACCTCCCAACAAAGCCTTATACGCAGCCAACTGCTGCTCAATATCAGCCTGCTGCATAGCACCCTGAGCAGCCGTCTGACCACGCAACGCAGTCAACACATCCATAGCAGACATACCGCCAACATCAGCAGCAGACTGAGGGGCACCAAACGCCTGTAGCGTTTGTGCCTGAGCCTGCCTACGAGCAGCATCCGCAGCCGCATACTCATTAATCAACTTCGACAACTGATCACCAGCCGTACTGTATGCGCCAGCAATATTAGTACTAGCACCCTGCAATGCTTTCTGAACATCAGGCCACTTCATAGCACCAACACCAGAAACCCCACCACCGCCGCCACCACCACCACGGCGACTACCACCACCATCAGTATTATTATTGGCACCAAGACCAAGCATCTTTAGAATGTCCTCCAAAGAATAACCAGTAGTAGGAACCATCCCTGCCAAAGCCGCATCACTCTGTTGAGCAAGATTCTGAACATACCGTTCAGCCCGATCAGCAGTCATGTTCGGTGCAGTAGAACCCCGATACGGGGCAGGAGGCCCAGCCACAGGAGCAACTGGCGGTCTACGCTGTCCAGTAGAAGCAGAAACAGTAGAACGACTTTGAGGGTGCTTGATAGGAACATTCTGACCAGCAATATAAAACTTGCCAGTCAAAGGATCAACACCATTAAACGGAGGATTAATACCATAACCCATAACAGCCCCCTATCAGACCTTCACACCAGAAGCCAAAGCCTGCTGCTTCAACTGTGCCAACAACTGCTCCAACTGAATCTTACGATCCAAATCCTCCTGCGTCCAACCAGCCTGCGCCTGAGCCGCAGCCAAATCAACATCCTGCAAACGACGCTGAAAATCGCCAGTGAACTCACCAAGTTTCTGACCGAAAACACCAGACTTGGTACCAGACCCCAAACGTGCAGCCCAGTTCCCAGTGAAACTGGGGAACTGGCGCACCATCTGCCTATTCAAATCAGACCGTTGACGACTAAACCGTTGCTGACCAAGCATACGGCCAGTCTGCTGAGCCAACCCCTGCTGCCCATAGTCAGACAACAACTTAGATTTCTGTGTGTTGTAATCAAACAGATTCATACAAATAACCCTCTTTCGTAACTAGCCACAATCAGTTAAAACACCAACAGACCCAGCCTTCAACGTCACCGTCGAACCATTTACCTCAGTACGGAACTGAAGTTGCAACGTTCCAGCCGCAGACGGCTGGACGTAACCTTCAATCATCCAAATATAGTCGGTATTTGCTGCAACGACCGAAGCAGAAGAAGCGATAGAACTCAACTGGTTAGCGGACGAATATGTATACATCTGGTCTGTACCAGCAGCAGCCTGCTGAATAGCAGCAGTCCAAAACGCATACGTCACCGCAGGCCCAGTAAACGAAAACCCAATACCAGTCGTAGTAGCAGCAGAACTAAAACTACCAACAAACTTAAAATAGTACATCCTGCTAGACGACAACGAAAACGACAAACCAGTAATATCAGTCAAAGTACCACTAGTAGCATTCGTTAACTGAGTAGTTCCCTTAGTCGCAGAAACAGGAGAAGAACCACCACCCGCAGCAGCCCAAGTTCCATCCGCTCTAAGAAAGTTTGTTGTTCCACCACCAGAAGCAGGAACCAAACCCTTAAGAGCCGAAGTGAACGTGTTCAACAATGCTGTAGCCTGAGTGGCTGACAAATCCTCCACATTGCCAGTACCAGCAGTAGTCCGCCCCTTAAAGGTTGCGGTAGCAACCGTAGCCAACTTGGTGTTATCCACAGCATTGTTACTGATATTGCCAGTAGCCACAGTGATCGGATCAGACCCACCATTTGTATGTGTAGCAGCATGAGCCGAAGGTGTACGACTGTTTGTCAACCGAGTGTCACTACCTTTAACAACCTCACCCACAGCAGCATCACCAGCAGCAGGAACGTTCAGCACCGCTGACGTTCCCAAACCAAGATTCGTTCTAGCCGTAGCAGCATTAGCCAAATCCGACAGGTTGCTGGCTTTCTGAGCAGCCCCAGTAATCCTGCTATCATCGCCAGCAGCAACAGTGCTAGCGATAGTTCCGACGTTCAGAACGGCGGCACCACCCAATCCAAGATTGGTGCGTGCCGTAGCAGCCGAAGCAATATCTGACAAATTGTTAGAACGCAACGTGTAACGTGCATCACCCCGAGTATCGTTATGATACTGAGAGTGATCGTCATCTCCCAAACCTGTCAGCAAACCGTGATCGGTAACACCGCCACCTCCACCGCCTCCGCTGACTCCTGCGATAGCAGTATCGACGTATTCACGCAGCCAAATGAACGCCCTCAACACGGGGGCGTTCAACTCGTTAGCATGCGGGATACGCTTAGCAACCATCAGTCACCAATACGCCTAACAACCACATTCGCATCAAATGTGATAGTGTTCGATGAACCATTCGTAAACTGAACAGTGAACGTGTTACCAGCAGCAAACGGAATCACATAGGTTTCACCAATATAGTTATTCAAATGCGTAGAAGCAGGCAAATAATAGTTTCCACTAGGAGCAATAATGTTACCATACGAACCGAAACCAGCAACAAACGTATTACCAGCAGTCTGCGTTAAACGAACAGTAACCGAATAAGTGCCAGCCTCAGGCATTGTAAACGTCGAACCACCAGCAGTAAAAAAGTTGTCCGTATCATAGTTCTCAGTAGCATACGTCAACGTAATCGTAGATGTAGGGCTAGAAGTACCAATAATGCCAGTTCCAGTAGCAGAAACACCCTGAGCACCAGAAACCAACTGCCATACCGACGTAGTAGCATTCCAAATACGGACACGCTGAGTGTCCGTTTCCCAAATCATCTGACCAGCAACAGGAGAAGCAGGACGAGTCGAAGAAGTCACAGAAGAAATCTTACGATCCACATACGCCTTACGAGCCAACTGGTTATCCGATGAAGGATCAGAAGCAGGCCCGCTAGGAACACTAGTGAAAGCCTTGGTGGCATCCAAATGCACAGCATTTGTATTAATCCAGTTCAGAATATCAGTAAAGTTCTGATCCACATTATCGGCAATAGCAGCAGTGCCAGCCTGAAAGTTGTAAGAAACAGTCACATTAGAAGCCACAACACACCATCCTTAACGGTACGAACGAATATAGTACGGCAAAGTAACACTATCAATCCACCACTTAGTAGCATGATCTCGCATCCTAAACTTAAACTGGATAGCATGCGACCTGCCCAAACTAGAAGTACGAGAAAACTCATAGGAAGGATCAGTGCCCTGCCAAGTAGCAGTATCCCAGTTAGAAGAACCCCACACCATGTCCCCTCTAGAAGCAAAGGTTATTGGAACATACACCGTCTTAACAGGATTTGACTCCAGAAAGTCATGATAGATTTCTACATTCAACGTGGCAGTATCACCACAGGCGACCGTCACATGAGGTCGCCGCCACTTCTTACGCAAACCAGCATCCTGAGAAGAAAACCATGCAGTCTTATAGTAGGCATCAATCGGAGTAGAAACACCCAACACATCATCAACCTCCTGAGCAGGGTTCCCCATATCGAACAAACCACCCGTAGAAGCCAATGTAAAAAACATTGCACTAGTAGAAGAAGCAGAACGCCACCAATACATACTTGTCGGAGCAAATCCCCACCTAGTCCAAGCACCAGACTTGCCAACAGCAGGATCATACATAAACAAAGTACGAGAACCATCCGACTTCAACAACGAAACAAACAACTGGTTCTCAACCCACACCGCAAGATTCGTAGTAGAAGTCTGAACAATAGAACCATCCAACACACCAGCAGTAATCCTATCACCAATCGGAACAACACCACGCCCATTATAGGCATACACATTCCCATCAATCGACCACCAATAAGCCACACCAGCATTCGCAGTCACACAACTAGGAGCAGCAACACCAGCACCAGTAGCAATACGTTGCACCACAAACGAATCACGATCATAACCATAGATCGCATACACGGCACGACGCTTAAACACCAGCAACGAATCCTTAAACGGCACCAACGCAGTAATCTGATCTGTCTCATCATCAGGATCAACATCAAAATAATCTGCCGCAGCAAAATCTTCAGGCTGCAACGGGTGCGACCAACGCACCCTAGACCTATAGCGGACACTAGATTCCACCGTGTCAGCCCAAAACATGTGACCCGAATGGTCACAAATAAGTCTAGCCAACGGCGCATTACCGCCCGTTGGCGCAGAATAGTTGTTATTCACAGTGTTCGTCAATGTCGTAAACGCAGTACCATTCCAATAACGCATCAACAACGAACCACCATTCAACCAGTTCGCAAAATACAACTTGCTGTTCCACACCGCAGACGTAACAGACCTAGACATATCGGCAGGCAATGTCGTAGCCACCGAAGTAAACACAGAACCAGTCCAAGTCCACAACGCCCCAGCATTATTAATACCCCACAACACCTCAGACCCAGCAGAAAACTGGCCGCCAATATAACCGCCAGACAACGTAGCCTGAGTAGAAGTAGTACGATAACCCTTACGGGACACAAAACCGCCACGGGCGTTGAACACAACATCCAAACAATCAGGTGACTCGTTCACGGCAAGATTCTGCCGTGATTGACGGTTATTCAAACCGCCAGTGAAATCGTTAAAGAACTGAACAGCAAAACGATCCTGTGCCATATCACTCCAACATCCCACGAACCCAACGAGTAAAACTGGTAGGCACATAGTTTTGCCCACCCATCACATTGTTACGGGCACCAAAATCTTTGAACGACTCATTACGCACAAACCTATCAACCATCTGCTCATACTCACGCAAATAAGTACCAGACAACTGCAAATCTTCCTGCGACATGAAATATGACGACAACATGTACCAAGCAATAGCCTCATGCAACACGGCAGGAAGATCAGGGATAGACCCAATACCTGCAGGCCAAGCAGCAGGAGAACGCAAACCACGCACCTTATACGTCTTACCAGTAGAAGAAGGTTTCGGATAGAGAGAAAGCACACCATTCTCCACCGTATACGCCGTAGCCACATCAGAAGTCATACCAACAGGCGCACCATACGCCAAATCAGCATCCGATTTCGTCATAAAAATAAGACGACGACCCAACGTCGTCGTATCAACCACAGCAAAAACCTTATCCAAATCACCCGAAGGGATAGAAGTAAACGCATAATCCTGCTGACCAGCCACCGTAGTCAACGTATAAACAACCTGCAACAACGGAAAGTTAGTACGAGTATGAATATCATTATAAGCAATACGGGCATAAGTTTCCAAAGTGTCATTCGTAACATCAGCACTATCAATGTCTGCATGTGCACGAACAAAAGTACACAACTGGTCAAAACTCATTGACATAACTAGCCCTCCTTCTTAGGCCGACCACGCTTCACAGTCGGCACATCCACCTCGGCAACAGCCTGCTCATACTCGTCAACCCACGAAAAATCTGAACCATCATCACCAGAATATGGAACAGCACCCTTCAAAGCCGACTCAACACCAACATCCTGCAACGGACGAATATCAAACCCAGCAGCCATAGCAGCCGAATCATACAACACCGCACCAGCCTTACTAGAAGCAGCCTGCCCTTTGAACGCATCAAACGAAACAGCACCCTTCCAAGTAACAGTCATATCAGCCACTGATCTCATCCTTAGCATTCGGCACAACCCAAACCACCAGCGAAATAATCACAGCATTAATGATCGCCTCAACCGACCCAACATCCAACTTCACCCAACGATTCAACCCAGCCACAACCGCAGCAGCCAACGCTGCCGCAACAGCCTTACGAATCTTACGCACAGCCCCAAAAATTTCCATCAGAAACTCCTTTATAAACAGATGACGGGAGGGAGGCGAACCCCCCTCCCGTCTATCAGACTGAACCGTATCAGGACTCAGGGATTCCAAGTGGCACGGCCAAGGTAGCGACGGCCATTCGTACCGAACGCACCATAGCAGGTGATAAGACCGTACTTAGCGTCACGGTCATACGGCTCCACGAAGCCACGGAACTTCATCCAGTTACCCGACAACACAGCCAACTTCACATGGCGGCTGTTGAGGAAGTACCAAGTGTTCGCAGGCATCAGATCGCTCCACACAACCTTCGACCCACGGTGCAGCAGGTTCGTGAAACCCGACTCCGCAGTCTTAGCATCGGTGAAACGCTGGTTCGGCTGCAACTTGCCCTCATAGTTTTCCCACAAGGTCTGAGTCGTGATCTGGAAATCGCAAGCATCTCCACCATACGACACCGTGTTGTACGCCTTGGAATGCAAACCAAGGGTATAGGTAGCGGTGGTGGGAGCATACGACTGCCAGTAGGCATAGGTGTTACCGTCAATACCGCCGCTGCTGCTGGTCGTACCGACAAGGTTCGGCAAACCGCCCCACGCCTTACCGTTCGACTCAGTACCGCTATACTGCAAGAATGCAGTCTCAAACTGCTCAGCAGCAGTCATCTCAGCGTTCTCCACCTTCGTCTGCAACAACTTGACAACCGCACGGTCACCACTGTTCTTCGCTTCCTCCATACCCGACATGGGGATAAAGATAGCAGCCTGCTTCCACTGGTATTCAGCAGCAGTGATCAGTTCCTCACCATGCACAGGAGTCAACGCATCGTAGCCCGAGTAGTACTGGAACGACGAGTTAGCCTTGTACTGGAGCGGGAACACAGCCGTCGAACCACCCTGAGCATCAATCTTCGCAGTGTTCTTCAACCAGTCAAGCGCAGCACTACGCTTAAAAATGTTGTCAACAGCCTTACCGCCCTCGGTGAAATACCGCTTCAGCGTAGTTGCAACAATGTTATCAAAGTTCGGGTTAGCCATTGTAACCTACCTTTCTAAAAATTATGAACGTGTCTTTTCAACTTCATACGCAAAGATATCCTCAAAGGAATCAAAACGCTTCCAAGAATCATCAGCCTCCGCAGAAACCTTCGATGAACCCTTAGAAACCTTCTTGCTCGCATCCCGAGCCTGCTGCCTCTTAACAGCAGCAGCCTCAGCCTTAGCCTTAGCAGCCTCAGCCAACTTTGATTCCGATTCCATGTGGTCAATCTTCCACAACTTGTACGCCTTCTCCATCGACAAATTATTCTCAATAGCAATAGGCAACACAACCATCGGATCAAAATCGGCATACTTTGCTTGCACCGATTCCAATTCGGATTGAACCTGCATACTCACCTTGTCACTAGCAAACTGTTGCGTCTGCTGACGCAACTGTGCCAACTCCTGCTGAGTACGCTTAAGTTCATCAACAATCGGCTTAACATCAGGATCAACCTCACCCCACGGATCAGATTCCTCCAGCAGACCCAACTGTTCCTGAAGATACCTGATACTTCCAGCAGGATCAGTCCTGAAAGCCTCTTGCATATCACGCGCCCACTGCAACACCTGAGCATCCGCAGCAACCTGCTGCGTCTTACGAGTGTAATCAGCCTGACGCATGTAACCATTACGCAACTCTGACAACGGAACCTCAAAGGTTTCTCCGTTCACAGTAACAGCAACAGTTTTATCTTTGATAGAGTCAAAATCAAACACATCCTCGGGTGCATCATCCTCAGAAAGATCAGCCTCATCTTCTGAATCAATGTCCTCGTCAGTATCATCGACCTCACTATCAACCGAAGTTTCCTCAGAAACTTCGTTATCGTCACCCAAATGAACAGTAGCGTTCTTGGACAACGAATCTTCTGTGACTTCCCCACCTCCGTCAGCCGCAGCCTCATCGAACATGGTCATCAAATCGTCACTCATTGTTTCCTTTCAGAATCCCAAACGGGGTGTTCTACCATTTAACTTTATCAGCCCAATATGCCGCAGACATTTTACCCTTAGCAATATTAGAAGCATGCCTAGCCTTAAACGACTCACGCCGTTCACGATAAGCAGCAGATTCGCCAGCCTTCTTCGGAGAACCCGAAACACCTTGCTGACCAAACCTGATCAATTTTACCTTACTACCATCTTTCGCAAGCACAGCATGCGACTTCTTCGGATGGCTAGGAGTACGTTTCGGCTTGTTATAGCCTGCAAACGTTTCCTTGCCACGCTTAATTGTCATATCAATCTACAGTCTTGGCACGCTTCATCGGCTTAACCTTCTGCCGAGCCAACCCCGTAGGAGGCGACGGAGGATAAGACGACTTCTTCATAGCGACCTTAGGGGCCTTCTTCTTCATTTAGCCACACCCTTCACACGCTTCAAACGAGGATTAGCCCGCTTTGCAGCAGGACTAGCCTTACGGGCACCAGCCGCCAAAATCGCACCAGCACGATCCATCGAAATCCCCTGCTTCTTAGCAATCGACTTCTGAACCGCCTTAAACCCACGATGCGCCTTCTTGGCGGCAACCATCACGAACCCTTAACCTTGCCACCCAAACGCAACTTCTTGAAATGCGAAGGCGTATGAGCATCAATATGGGTATGGGCAGGCGAATCACGCCACGCCTGCTGCGGTGAATTCTTCACCTTTGGAGCCTTAAAACCCTTCATGATATCAGACGAAAGCAAACCAAGTGCTGACACCCGAGGCTTCCGAAACCTTCACAATCTTACGGGTAGCGTTCTGAGCAGCAGTAGCAGTACCAGTCAACACATCACTACCAGTCTTAGCGACCGTCACACCACCAGCACCATTGCTAAAAATCGTGATGATCGTCCCAACAGGGAACGAAACCGACGAAGTAGCAGGAATCGTCACAGTAGTTGCGCCAGCAGCACTGCAAGTAATAAATGCGTCAACGTCAGCAAGGGTCAAAGTATCCGAGGTGCCAGTAACGTTACGATAGGTTGCACGCTTTGAAAAACGCTCGTCTGCCAGACCCGACTGGTTATCACTATAAGCCATGATATCTCCTTAATTTACAAATAAAACGATCAACGACCCTTGTAAGAACTACTCTTAGGAGCAGCCTTACGCGGAACAGTACCAGAACCCGAACCCGAACGACCACGATTAGCAGCAGCCTTCTTCATAGCCACACCAACCAAACCAGCGTTCTGCTTGGCACGAGCCAAACCATAAGCACGAGTACCCTTCTTAATGCCCTTCTTAGCAAGTTCCTTATCCAAACCTGCCGACAAAGCAGTAAGACCACTAGTAGTACGGCTAACAGTCGAAGGCTTCTTTGCAGTCGCCTTCTTTGCTACAGGACGCTTTCCCATCGGCATGATAACTCCTTAGATAAAAAACTTTGCTCTAACCATTAAACAAGAAACGTAACATCAACCCATCGGAGGCATGTCCTGAGGCATACCTTGCGGCATATCTTGCGGCATACCAGTAGGCATCTGTCCCATATCCTGAGGCCCAGCAGGCTCAGCCTGCTGTGGCGCAGGAACCTGCTGAATAAACGAAGTAGGGTCTTTAATACCAAAACCGTTACGCATCACATGCTCAGCCAACTTGGCAGGATCAACAACACCAGCAGAAATGAATGGGGCCATAGCATCCAACAACTGTAGGGCCGACTGGCGACGGAAAGTTTCATTACGAGGCTGAGTAGACCCAGCCTCAACCTGAAAATCATACTCGCCCTGAACGGCATCACGATCATACTGCACCCAAACAGTAGAACCATCAGGGCCAACAATCTTAGCAACCTGCTCAGTGGTCAAAAACTCTTGCGTCAACTGAATACAACGCTCAGCAATCTCACTGATAGTGGTTTCAATTGTAGCCAACTTGTCAGCAGACCTAGCATTCGACATGTCCTGAATCATCGAAGCCTCAGTAGCGGTACGACGAACCTCAGACACCGAACCGCGCTGATATTCGGTCACCGCACTTGTACGATCCATGTCATCCAGAATCATAGCGGTCTGGTTATAGAACTCGGGAGGCAAACTGGTGGTGGTAATCGGGGCGATTACCTCACCAAACGGCACATCCGAATCGACAGGGATCAAAGCGTTATCATCTGACGACATGAGAGCAGCCAAACCGTCAGGCCCAATCTCATCAGGCTTATACATGTACATGCGACGGAACCTTTTACGGTCATTCACCATCTGAGTACGGGTCAAAGCCAATTCCATCTGCAATGGAACAATCGACTCCAAATCACCCATCGGATACAACTTCTCAGGCACCACATAGTTCTGAGCAAACACAAACGGATGCCCAAACGGGTACGGAAAATCGTCAGGTGCGCTCAAAAACATGTCGCAACCCTCAGCGAACGTGCACAACATGCCCGAAACCAGATCGTAATACTCCCAGACCACCACAAAATCGGACTCACGACCACGTTCCTCACCCGAAAACATCAGGTCATAATCCTTCTTAGCCTGCGACATAGCAGTACCCTTAAGTTTCTTGCGAGCAGCCTTATCCCAACCCTCAAATTCCTTCGCTTCCTGCAACGGAACATACAAACGTTGAGCAATCCACCGTGCATTCTTCAAACGAGTAGCATCAGGATCAATATAAACATCAAAAGGAGAAACACGTTCCACATGAGGACGGTCTTGGCGTGCCACAGACCGCACCGTAGGCACAGAACTAATGATTTCTTCCTCAGTAGGGAACTCTAAATCCAAACCAGACTGCTCGGCCTGCAACTTTGCCTGCTGAACCTGCAACAACTGCTCTTTAACATCCTCCACCCACACATCATGCGGAGTGTCCTCAGTTTCTTCCTCCAACAACCAAGTGATCTTAGCGATACCCAACCCCAAAACCACAAAATCCTTGATAAGGAGTTTCAATTCCTCATGAAAATCGAAATGTTGCCAATGATAGTTGGCAACAGCCTCAATAACACGGGCCTGTTCCTCAAATTCGGGCTTTCGGGCAGAAACAGTGATCTTCGGATAGTTCACCATAATCGACGGAATGATAACATTCGCCGTAGAAAACATCATATTCGGCGCAATAACGTCCTCATAGCCAGAAAGTTCCGAATATTCGTACTGGTTGGCATACAACTTGATGATCTTAGCCCACTTCTCATCAAAACCAGCGTTCTTACGCCACTTCATAGCGTCGTTCACACGACGCAAACAAGAACCAACCGACATTTCATAGCCGTCAGGTGACTGGGGATGTTCCTTCTCATCGTTCTTCATGCAGAAATCACCTTATCAGACGCAACAGAAGCAGGCTTACCACCAAAAGCACCACTCTTTTTAGAAACTTCACCAATTTTCTTCAACGTAGACCCCGCAGCACCATTCCAACCCTTACCAGTATCCATCGGAACAGGATCGAAACCTGCTGCACGGGCCTCCGACATTGCTTTGTCGGCCCGTTCCTTCTCAGTGGACTCATGAAAATACTCTTTACCACCCTGAAACGACACCCGAAGTGTCTTGGCACGACAAGCGAAACACCAATCAGGTTTAGAACATTCCAAATTGAAACGATCCAACGGCCATTCACGGTCACAGTTCTTACAAATCATCACATTACTCATAACAAAACGTCACACCAGCGGAGACAAACCCTGATTTGTTTTGTTCCTCTTATCCAACATACGCTCATACCAAGCAAACGAACCCTTCACACGGGCAGCATCACCCTGCCCGTGCGGCAACTCAGTCCTAGCATACTTCAAACCCTGCACAGCCATACCCAACGACATAACACAGTCATCATGCGGACTACCAGACATACGGCCACGCACATCCCGAGTGAACGTCCGCAACTCATGCAACGTCTTTTGATGCGGCATATTCTCCACATCACGCAACCAAGCAGCCAACTCATCCACCAACAACGGTTTCGACGTATGCGTCGTCAACCAACCCATCGACTCCAACGGCCTATCCTGCCGTTTCGTAAACGTCCTACGCTTATACAACCACTTATACTTAGAACGCTGGAGAGCCTTCAAAACAGTCAAACCATGATTGTTCACCTCAGGAACAATCAAAGCATTCCGATAAAACCAGCCGATAGCAGGCAAAACAGTTTCACCAAACACATCAGGATCAACACGCCCATACCACACCGCCACAGGCTGACCAGTATTCACACACAACACCCAAGCCACCGTAGCATCACCATGCTCCAAACCCTCAGCAATATCAGCACCAATCGTATACGTCCACTTATCCGCATGATTCGGAGGATCAAACACAATAAACGGGCCACCCTCTACCAACGTCACCTCAGACGACTTGGCACCAGAAATAGTATAAGCCGTAGCATCCGTCGCCTTAAAGCGACGGATATTCACCTGATCGAAAACAGGATTACCAGACCCAATAAACGCCTCAACAGGATCAGAAGGATACTCCTGATGCAACTGCCACAACTTGCCAGCCAACTCCTTAGCCTTAGCATCATACCAATCCTGCGAACGTTCATCCACCGCAGACCACGGAAAAAACACAGAATGAAAACCATTCTCCCCCGACTCAGCCTGCAACCACATGTCATGAAAAAACGTGCCCTCACCATTCGCCGTACTTAAGCCAATAGCACGACCACCCAAATCAATCGTCGGCTCCACAGAAGCCCACGCAGACTCAGGATTAGGAAGAAACGCCCACTCGTCCAACACCACCAAAAACAGCGACTCACCACGAGCAGGATCATTATTCGACGGCAACGACTGAATCTGCGAATCATTATCAAACGTCATAACCAAACGAGTACGATCCAACAACTTAGGGCCACGCAACCGCACCCACTCAGGCAAACCACGAAACGCATACCGAGTCTTAGCCAACAACGCAACCGACTCACGCTCAGTCCTAGAAAGCATCACAATATGACGATCAGCCCAACCAAACGCACACCACAACGTAAAAGCCGACACCAACGTAGAAAACCCGATCTGACGGGCCTTCAAACAAATATTACGACGATACTTAATCCAATCCCAAGCCACCTGCGACTGGGCATCCCGCAACCTTAGCGGGATGCGCCCACGGCCAGGAAATTTGATACTAAGATTATCCTCACAAAACTTGGTGAAACCATCATGAAAAACCCTGACAACATCGTCAGGCAACTCAGGCAACGTCCAATCCACCACAACCTGAGGAAACCACGTTTTCCACGCAATCTCCTGCTCCAACTCCGTAATCGACCAAGTAACCTTCTGCTTACGCTGACGCTTAATTTCATTAGCAGAACGCACCACCTCACGCACAGGCGTAGCCCGAGCATCCGAACCAGAAGGCATCAAACCACCCTACGCTTCGCAAGTTCAATAGCAGCCGCCTCAGCCCGCTCAGCCACAGCCAAATCCCTAACGCGCTGCAACTCCTCCAACGACAAATCAGAAATCGAATCCTCAGCAATCTCATCAGCCACATCCAACAAATCCGAAGAACGACCAAACTGACCCATCACACCAGAAGCACGCATCCACACCTCAGCATACTTCACATCACGCTTCTCCATCGCCACATCATACACCATATTCAACATCGCCTGAACACGCTCAGGCGAAGAAGCATTCTGCAACGTATAAAACCTGATCGCCTCCTGAACCCGAGCATCCTTCGACCACTTCCACACAGCCTGCTTCGTAACACCCAAAACCTCACACAACTCCACCAACGTCTGAATCTCACGCTCAGCAGGCGGCGTAGCCGCCCACACCACATACGCACGCTGACGAGCATTCAACTCACGACGCTTACGCTCCTGAACCTCAGAAGTAGGACGACCACGCTTCACATCAACCATAAACAAACCACCTCACAATAAACCCCAGAAACGTAACAACCATAAACAAAACAACCCCCCACGGAGGGGGGACGGCCGCAACGAGGGGGGAGGACAAAACAAACAAAACAGACACCACAAACAAACACAGACACCCCCGAAGCGCAAGCGAAGGGGGAAAGTCGTAACAACACAAACACAAAAAAGAGCAGCCCATTGACCACCCACAACACGTTCCCTGTCTCCACCTACGTTCCGACAGGAACACAAACAAACACCCAAACATAACCCCACAGCGTAACAGCAGGTCACAACACATGCAACCCTCTGACCAGCACATTCACAAACACACAAACACAAAACTTAACCAAAAACATACCAAAAATTTACCTCCCGTTAACCTAACGTTCACCCAACATACACGGATATGTACGGAACCATCTAGGAATCATACAGGTTTGAGGGCGGGTGGGGGGCCGTATACCCCGTTAGGCTTCCTTCGCATGCCGTGTTAGGCTGACTTGACGGGCGATGTTAGGCTGACCTAACGAACATGTGTTCGACGTACATGCGTTCGATTGACTGGCCAGTCAGTCAGGCTGACTCACCAGTCAGTCAACACGCTCGGCACACGACCGAACATACGTTCGATGGAGTGTCCTGTCTGGTTGTCCACAGGTTGTTCACAGGTGTGGATAAGTGGTCGAACGTGTGTTCGTGCACAAGCGCACAAGCGCCGCTGTAGTGCGTTCTGCGGTTTCTGGGCACCCTAGTACCGTGCACCCTGTGGATATTCGATCCTGAGCGAAATCACTGTCCGTGGTCGGTTTGGCCACTGTGGGTGGTTTGTTTCTGACAGAAATGTCAGGTTTGCGCCCGTGTACGCGCGTGTGCGCGCCCGCGTGCGCCCGCGTGATCCTAAGACAAGGTGCCAGCGTGCGCATGCACGCACGTGTACGCGTGTACGTGCGCGTCGCGCGCGCGACCCCCATCTGTCGGAGAGATAGGCACCTATCTGTTTCCCGAATAAGAAATCGCTTGCAATGGTCGAGGGGTTCGTGTAGCGTTTCACTCATCACAACGGCGGACCGTACGGTTCGCCCCGAACGCCAGAGTCTCTGGCAGAGAGAATGAGGGGAACAGTGAACGAACAGGCTACGGTGCAGGTCGGTGGCGGCACGCTGACGTTGGGCGGTTGGTATGTCCATGCGGGCTATCCTGAGCGGAGGATGCAGGTCGGCTACCCTGTGGGCAGCGATACCGTCATGGGGCTGCTGTACTGGCGCAGTGCCGACGGGGATGGCGTGTACTGGGGTGCGGATCGTTGGGTATCCATCGGTGCGGATGACCTTCAGTACATGTTTCTGATCGTCGGGTAGTTTCGGTCAGAGTCTTTGTGTGGTGACGGCTGCCCCACTCGTGGTGAGTGGGGTGGCAGTGGGTACACAAGGGTATCCAACGAGTGCCAGAGTTTCTGGCAGAGGGAATGGTGAGTGGTGAAACTGGCAGACATGAATCCCGCTAGCGGGGTGGCGCACAAGGGGCACGATGTGTTGCGGAACGTTGGGGCATGGTCGTTCTACGACTATGTGGACAGCGACGGCATGTTGGTGCGGGCGGTCTCGCACTATCACACTGTGATGGGTCGGTTCCGTGGTACTGAGGACGGCGTGTGCTGGTGCTGGCTCCCCGAGTCGGTGGGTTGGGGCAGCGTGTCAGACCAGCAGGGTTGCAACAGGATTGTGGCTGGCCTCGGCGGCTGGTATTTCCAGCGTGCGGGTGGCAGTAAGTGGGTGCAACGGTGAGGCTTGACAGGTACGACATGTTTGTTGTATGCTTGTTCGGCGGCATGTTGTTGGCTGCTTGGGTGGCCGAACTGCTTGTGTCGTGAACCATCACCACCAGTTGTGCGATGGCTGGTGGTGGTGCTTGTCAACACAAGTTGGCAGTTACAAACTTTGCATGGGTGCAAAGTTGCGAGAACCTAGGAGGGTTCACAATGGAAAAGGTTGGTCGGGGTTACGATACCCACTACATGATGCCTACGATGTGGATTGCTGTTCGCCAGCAGGCTGATGGTGGCGAGGTGCTGCTCACGGTGGCTCCCGAATTTGCTGATGCAAAGTTCTGGGTGATAGCCGAGTATCCGACTGTGGAGTGGCACGAATACAAGTGTGTGAACACCACGGTGTGGGAGAATGGCACCCCCCATCATGGGCTTGCCCATAGTTGGGTTATGCTGGGTCGGTGCAGAGCGACTGATGGTGATGTGACCATCATTCTGCATGGCTTTCAGGGATTTACCCAGCACTGGGATTGATTCCAGTTCTAGCCTGAGTGTATGCTGGGCTTAGGTGGCACCGCTCGTTGGTGCCACCGACTGTCAGCATAGGCATGGCGCACCCCCACTCGTGGCACGAGGTGCGGGAACGGTTCGACCGTAAGCCGAAGTGGAAGAAGTGATGGACATGTGGGCAGTGTTGTCGTGGTCACGATACCATTACATGTGGTATCCGTTGGATGCGGTGCAAGAGTGCGAGGTGGTCGGGGTGTTTCCCGATGAGCGGTCGGCGGTTGAGTCTGCTCTTGATCTCGCCATCGGGTACAGGGAGGGAGAGGGTCTTAGTCCTGCTGGCTCGTTGTGTTTCATCGGGAATACGGTTGCGACTCGGGTGGTTCGGATATAGTTTCGGCCCGAAAGTTTCTGTGGTGACTGAGGATGCACTAGTGTGGTGCTGGTGCATCCGATTGTCAGCATGGTGCTGGCTAGTGAGAACCTAGGAGGGTTCAGAATGAATGTTTGGTTGGTTCACGGTCTGCTGGACGATGAGCCGTGTGCTCAGTTCTTCGACACTCACAAGGGTGCCGAAGAATTTATGAAAGAAACTATCGGTCGGCATGCAACAAAGTTGCGTGTGCTGAACATCCGTGATGGTGTGGATTATGACCATCTGGAAATCGGAGGTTCGCTGGCACTGCTGTGGGTTCAGACACTGGTGGAAGGGTGATGTTCGACAGGCATGATTGGTTTGTGGTGGGGCTGTTTGGTGGCATGATTGCTGCCTGCCTGCTGGTGCAGGTATTGTTCCCCATCTGATGGTCGGTACGCTAGGGTTCGATTCCCTAGTGTACCACGACTGTGACACACATTACAGTTCTGTTACAGTTATGTTACGAGGTTGGTTTCTGGCAGAGACTCTGGTAACATGGTTCCCATAACAACAACGACCTAGGAGGGTCAACATGGCAAGGCCGATTATTCCCGCAAGAGTACGCCGACTGCATTTCGGCGGTCATCTGGAACTCATGTCCCGTGGGGGCGTGTGGATTCCCTACAATCTGGTGGCACACGCTGTGTCGGAGCGTGCCATCAAGATGGCATGCGAGCGTGGCTACCTCATGCCGAATTCGCAGTGGCCGTCGTCCCCATTCGACTACGACCTGACGGTACAGTCGGAACAGAACACCGACACCCCTGCCCCGCAGGTCGATGACGACAACGATTCTTTCGGCCCGAAAGATTCTGAGTCCGATGCCGAACAGGTAGAGTCGTCATCATCGTCGTCGTCCGAATCGGACTCCGACTCCGACACCGAGACACAATCCGAATCCGAATCCGAACAGCAGAACAAGGAGAATGCTGAGATGAGCATGGAAGATATTGTTCGCCGTATCGCTGGCGAACTTGACGGTACCCAACAGGAGGGTATCGACGCTGCGTTGGCCGATGTGCTAGCCAACGTGGACAAGCGGCTGGAAGATTTCCAACCGAAGTCGGACACCACCAACACGCTGGTGCCGATCATCACTCGGGTCGAAATCTCTCTGCCCGAAACAACCATCACCACCGACGGCGTGTTCCACATGGCAATGCCCGACCTGCTGTTCAACATCCAATTGGGCACCCACACCTACCTGCCCGGCTCGCCGGGCACGGGCAAGTCGCATGCTGCGGGGCAGGCTGCTGAGGCTTTGGGTTGGAAGTTTGGTTCGATATCGTTCGGCCCGACCACACCTGAGTCCCGTCTGGTTGGTGGCATGACGGCTGATGGTTCGTTCTTTGAGCCGATGCTGTTGAAGTTGGTTCGGTTCGCAATGGAGAACCCTGACTCGGGTGCTGTGATGTGTCTGGATGAGATGGACAACGGGCATGCTGGTGTGCAGGCTACGCTGAACAGTCTGCTGGCTAACGGCTGGATGACGGCACCGAACGGTGACCATCTGACTATCGGCAATAACCTTGTGTTCATTGCTTGTGCCAACACTTACGGTACGGGGCCGACTGCCGAATTCTCTGGCCGAAACAAGTTGGATGCTGCCACGCTGGACAGGTTCGCTTACCTGCCGTGGGAGATTGACTTGGGGTTGGAGGAAGTGCTGGTTCGTCGCTTCTTCTCCGACGACCAGCAGTATCTGGCTTCGCACTGGCTGGATGTGTGGCGTTCGGCCCGTCAGAACGTGGCTACTCGCGGTCTGAAACTGTTCGTCACTCCCCGTGGTGCTCAGGCTGGTGCCCGTATGGTGGCGGCTGGTCGTACTGTGGAGAAGTCGCTGGCTCAGGTGCTGGGCAACAAGGTTCCTGCCGACCAGTGGTCGAAGATCAATCCTCTCTGACAGAAACAACTACGAAAGGAAACTGTCATGCAAACAGCAGTAGGTAAGGGGCTGGGCAAGGAACAGTCCCGCAAGTATCACCTGTGGGAATTCGATTCGCTGCGGGAGGTTGTCGATTACGCTCGCAACCATGAGCACCATCAGTCGTCTGACCGTCCGCTGGCTAGTCACTACAATCTGACTAACAGTTTGTCGGATGCCGCCGATCTGGCAATCGACGGCTGGCACGATATCCGTAACAAGGTGGACGGATATTTGGAGCCGATGCGTGAGAAGTTGGGCAAGATTCTTTCGACAGAAACTGTCCGTGTTCACGATATGATCGGGGTCGAACCCGATATCGACCGTTACATCATGGGCGAGATTGAGTGCATGATGGATGACGTAATGGTTGAAGCACCTAAGGATGGTAAGGTGTTCACCATGATGGTCGATGTGTCGATGACATGGGATAACAGTGCCGACGATATCGCTAAGCGTGGTGCCACGCTGTGTGCTCTGGTCGAATCGTTCATCATGCTGGGTTACCAGTTGGAACTGTGGTCAGAGTTCACGGTGCGTGGGTCGGAAACGCAGGACATGGCTACTTGTCTGGTGCGTGTCAACAAGGCTGGCGAACCAATCGACATTGACTGCATGATGTTCGCACTGGGTCATCCCGATTACGGTCGCCGTATCCTGTGGGGTTGGGGTGAAGCCAACACCATTACCCGTGATAAGATGGGTTTCAATGGCGGCTATTACGGTTTGCACCGTAACGGTTCGCACTTCATTGACCGTATCGGGGCGAGCACTTCGGTGTCGTTGGATGGTAATCGTTCGATGACTGCCGACCCTATCAAGTGGATTACCGACCAGTTGGAGATGCAGGGTATCTTCAACACTGACAGTTTCTGACAGAGACAAAGGAGATAACGTGAGCATCATGTGGTACGACGAGTATCAGGACGAGGAAATCCTGCAAGGATTTCACGAGGACGAGATGGGCAAAGCGGAGCGTCACGAACTAGAGTTTGATGAGGCTGAGGTTTGGCTTGCCGCTCAGGATGTGCCCGACTGGACAACGTGGGACGAGTGACACACATCTAGTTCGACTGGTGTGTATACTAGTGTTACTAGTTAGCCAGCCAGAGGAATCTGGCTGGCGACTAGTAGCCTAGTGGTCTAGTGGATTGTCGATAGTAAGCAGATAGTATCCCCCTCCGTACTATCTGCTTAGTGTCTACAATCCGTAGCCACTCCACCGTAGGTGGTAAACACAGGAGAGTCCTGTCATGTTTGATAATATGGAAGCAGTGCTGCCGCTCACGCCGCGTAACGGCGAAGTGTTTGCACAGAAGATTGTCGAGTTCGGCCAGTGGATTTCCACTCTGCCGACCGACACCCCGTTGGAGTTGCATGTCACGGTCGCACCGTTCGATACGACTGCCCGTGCATGGTCGTACCGTCGGTTCACCGACGACGAACAGCAGACCATGATGCCTTGTCACCGTCTGATTGTCGGTTGCACCGACATGTGGGGTGAGGAAGTGCAGGAGATTGAGTACGCTATCTGCCAGCCGACCCAGCAGGATGATGAGGATTTCAGTTGGGGTGGCGGTATCGCTGCCGTGCTGTCGTCGTATCCTGAGTTGGCTATTGCTTGCCAGTCGTCCTATCTGGACAAGATGTATCGTAAGCATGGTTTCGATACTGACGAGTTTCTGTCAGAGACTAAGAACAAGTTGAGTGCGGAAGCAACGTTCGATATCATGGAGTCGTTGCTGTATGTTTGCGAGATGGAGGACATGATTGCGAAACTGTCCGTCACCGAAGCGGACACGTTCCCGCAACAGTTGTTCCAGTTGGTTGCCAACGAGGTGCGTACCCATTTGGAAACCACGATGAAGAACCTTATCGACATGGCTCGGGGTGCGGAATGAGTAGCCAGTTGTTTGAACACACGCTTGCTGTTCCCATGTTCGGTTCACTGAACGGGCATGACATGGTGATGCGTGCCCGTGGCATGGGCGCATCTATTCCTGACTGGTTGCATGATGAGGTTGCGTACATGCAACCTGTTGAAGCAGCAGGATATTTGGAGAACCGTGTCGGTGTATGTTTCATCGACCGTTACAAGCATGGGCATACGTTGCGTATCGGTGATGAGGGTGGCCGTGTGAACGTACAGTTCCGTTCATCGGTGCAACCTAAGTGTCGGGTTGTGATTCGCAACCTGTCACGATATGATGCACAGAAGATGCAGACAGACTTTGAATCGTCGGGTCTGTGGTATCTTGATTCGGTTTCCCCTAGCACAGACAGGAGTCTGTAATGTCCTTGCCCGTCTATCAGCCAACCGTGGGGGCCATGTGCCCCCACGGGGAACCCGATTGTTTGTGTGATGTACACATCACCACACACACCGTTGTGAACCGTGATGTTCGCCACGATTTCCACACTCTTGTGTTGGATGACATGGATGATGATTGGGTTTCTACCCGAAACATTTACGAGTTTCTTTGCAAGGTGTTGGGTTGCTTTGAATATGTGAAGCAACTAGATAACCCTGTGGTGCCGCTGCGTAACTGTGTTGTGTGCAACAACGTGTTGCCCGACAACGACCCTCGGCGTACCACCTGTAGTGGTGCATGCCGTTCACGCAAGTCCCGTGCAGACCGAAAGGCATCCCGATGAGATTCGATAACGATGGTATCCACATCCACCAGTCCGACCTGAAGAATCATTGTTTGGAGAAACTCAGGTTGGAAACAGTGGCGACTGGGCCACGGTTAGAGAACGATGCCGCAACGGTTGGCACAGCGTTGCATGCTGTGATCGAATACGAACTGGCAGGTAACATGTTTGAAACACGTTACGATTGTCAGGCGTATGCGGCCCACACCTATGTGCGACTGTTGGAGGAATACCAGCAGGACGGTAAGCCGTATGCGTTGTCGTCGTTCAACAGTCACGACCGTGCTATCGAATTGCTTACAGGTTTGGCAGCAGCATGGTATGAATGTTCTGAACGTATCATTTTGTTGGGTTCAAGCGAAGCCCCACATATTGAATGGAACTTTGATTTGCCGTTCTGTGAGGTGGAGGTGAAGAAGCATGGGAAGAAGCAGGAGATTGTTCCCGTGTTCCTTGCTGGCACCGCCGACATTATCCACAACAACATGGTGTGGGATTGGAAAACCTCTGGCAGCGAATACCGTCGTTGGGAATACCAGCGTTGGGGACGGCAGCCAGATGTTTACACTTGGGCAGCAGCCAAGTCAGGACTGATTCATCCGAACAGCGATGGGTTGTACCGTTTCGACTTCAAAGTGTTTGTCAGAAACAATGACCCATCGAACGGATGCCAGACCGTGACCGTGGAACGGTCACAGAAATCGTGGGACTGGCTACAAGAAATTGTTTCCCGACTGGTGAACTTCTCATACAACATGGGGTTGGACAGAGAGTGGCCCGTCGATGACCAACATGTGCTGTGCTCACCGAAGTGGTGCACGTTCTTCGACATGTGCAAAGGTTCTCACGTTTCGGGAGAAACGTGGGTATGATAGAGATAGCATTCATCTGTGTCTACCTTGGTATATACTATTGGTATGACAACCGCGACAAGTGAAAGGAAAGCAATGACTGTCAAGTCCCGAATGGTGAACAACATCCCAATGTCCACCATCTACGATGGTATGTCCATCAGCCGACTTCGCAAGTTGGAAGCGTTGGAGAACAAGGCATGGGTCGAAACTTACGAGGCTGACCCGTTGGAAACCTTGGGCGACGACGCTTTCATGGAAGCAGTTGAGCAGCGGTTCGCAGAACTGTGCAAGCGTGCCGCCATCAAGGCAGGCTGGCATGCCAGCAAGCGTGCAAATAACTTTGCACGCATGCAAAGCAAGAAGAATCATCCATCTAACCGTAAGACCACAATCAAGAAGGGCAAGTAACATGAGTGATGAACAGACCGTGACAAACGACGGGCGCAAGATCAGTGTCAGTTTCTCCCGTAAGGTTTCGGACGGAAACTATGGCACCATCGAAGCCTCCGCATGGGTACAGGGTGACGCACCTGAGGGTGCGACCACTGGTGATGTTGCACTGTTGCTCGGTGACCTGTTCACCGCAGCATCGGCAGCAGTGTTCGACCAGTTGGGTATCACCTACGAGATGAGCGACGACGGTGTGTTGCGTGAGAAGCAGCAGCCGACCGTGCATGCCGCCCAGCAGGCAGTGGAGCGTGCATTCGGCCCGACCAGCGACGCACCCACAGACGATACGGTACGCATCATGAATCCTGCCGATAGCACTGGCCCGTTGCCTGACTGGATTGTGCGTGAGTGCAACAAGTTGGGTATCAGTGCAGTGTGGGATAACCGTTCCAAGGCTACGGGCAAGCAGCCCCACTTCAAGGAGGCTGTGCCCCGTGGTGGCACGGGTCACGGTAAGGATGGGGAACCGAAGGCGTTCTGGCCCCCTCGGTAATCCATTGATGGGGAAGCCCGCCACTTCCCCATCATCCGTCATCGTAGCCCAACAGGCAGAGGCAACCGACTCAAACTCGGTACAGTGTGGGTTCGACTCCCACCGATGACACTGTTCTTTATACCAGAAAGAGAGAGAGCATGGAAATCAATAGTGAACTGTTTGCAGCAGCAGAAATGCACGACACTAAGATTCAGATTCATCTTGTGTCATGGTATGTTGACCCCGTTGAAGATGCCGAACAGGGCAGCGAACGATACGGAATCTATATTGGCACCGAAAACGGTGGCACCCTTGTTGCAGAGTTCGGTGCTGACGTACCGTTCGATGTGGCCGTGTCCGTGTTCGTAGCGATGGGTTTCTCCACCATCGTGGACGGCAGCCCCCGTGCGGCACAATCGGTGCAGTCTTTGATGGACGACACAGATGAGACAGATAGTAGTAAGTTGGTTATCCCCGACACAGCGACCGTGGAGCGTATCACAAAGTGACTGACACCGAACAGATGCTTGCGAAACTTGCAGAGTTTGAACAAGCAAACGTGTATGAACATTACCGTCCGCTGCGAGATGCAGCGGACGAGTTCATTTCATGGGCACGCACACCCAGCGAACGAGTCTACACAGGTATCAAAGAGTTGGATGATGCGATGCGTGGCACCGCCCCATCCGAACTGACCATCATCCAAGGGTTTACACACAGCGGCAAAACGTTGCTGGTTACCGAACTAATCCTCAACAATCCTGACACACCGCTAGTGCTGTTCACACCCGACGAGACTCGTCCGCTTGTGCTGACGAAACTGACTAGCGCGTTGCATGGTGTGAGTGCTAAGGATTTGGAGCAGCGTATCCAACAGGATGATAAAACTGCCCGTGACCTGCTTATCTCTACCGCTGAACGGTATGCGAACCTTGCTATCTTTGATGAGTCCGTATCGGTTGTCGATATGGATATCATGATGGATGAGGCATGCCATGCTTTCGGTCAGAAACCTATGGGCATCATCTTCGACTATGCTGAACTGTTGGAAGGGCCAGATGATGTGAAGGCAAAGATGACCGCACTGAAAGCGTGGGGTAAGCGGCAGCATGTCGCCATGTTTGTGTTGCACCAGACTTCCCGAACCTCAGGTTCGGGTGGACGTAAGGTCGGTATCGACAGCGGTGCATACGGTGGTGAGCAGCAGGCTACCCATGTGATTGGTGTGCGGCGCAAGAAGTATATGCACATGGCGATGCTGGCATTGCTGGAGGAAAAGATTGCTAACTCTAGTAATCCGAAAGCGATTGAGGAATACAAGTCCCGTATCCGTCAGATCGAAACTGTGGACATGCCCCGTGACATGGATACGGTTACGGTTTCGTTGGTGAAGAACAAGCGGCCACCATGCGATCTTGTTGATGATATTGATTACAAGATTGATTTGGGCACGGGTCGTGTGCGTCGTGTGGAGAATGTGGTGGACGAGTACGGTAACACGGTGCGTGTATCGAAGGCGGCTGCGTTGGATTATTTGCGGCAGCGTAGACAGGTGCCGATTGTTGAGCAGGCTATGACCGAGTTGGAGGATTTCTGATGGAACTAGACACACTACGATTTGCCCACATCTTCACAGGCCGAGTCGATGCTTACGGCACCGACACAGGAGGGGCAGCATGGAAGCCCGTCACCATCCACACCTATGAGCGACACCTGAACGGTGTCGAACCCATCGGTATCTACCCGATCATCCACCACGATGACGAATGCTGGGTGCGTTGGGGATGCTGCGACATTGACACTGGTGACTGGTCGGAAGCATTTATGCTTGCGACCGCTCTCACAGGTATGGGATTCAAACCGTGGGTGGAACGTTCCCGTTCCAAGGGTTGGCATGTGTGGGTGTTCGTATCCCAATGGATGCCTGCATCTGTGATGCGTCGGGCACTAAAGGTTGCATACGCTGCGATTGATTTGCCTGCTAAGGAAGCGAACCCTAAGTCGGAGAAGTTGCGACCTAACCAGTTGGGTAACTATGTGCGACTCCCCTACAAGGCTGCTGCTATCATGCCGTCAGAACGGCAGGTGTTCACCGAAGGTTGGAATCCATCCTGTGATGGGCAAACTGTTTCTGTCAGAGACTTTCTGGCTATCCCTGATAAGGAACTGTTCACCGATATGGGTAAACTTCAGCATTGGGCATCGAAATGGTATGAGCCTGTGCGACGCTCAGTCAATATTGTTTCTGACCCTGACGCAGATGTGCTGTGGCTGGCTGATAGACTGCCAGCAGATTGGCGTAAGGTATGGTTGAGCGGTGAGGTGCGTGACCGCTCTGCGACGTTTGTTGCTATGGCCTATGCTATGGCTAAGCGTGGCTGGCAACCACAGGAAGTGTTTGACCTGCTGTGGGGTTGCCCGTGGAACAAGTATCGTGACCGACCCAACGGTGAAGTGTACGTTCAAGACATTGTGGAAAGGGTGTTCTCATGAGTAACATTTACAAGGATGCGTCCGAACGGTTGGCACAAGAGATGCGTACCATGTCATTCAATGACATGGTAAAGTATGTGAACAACCTGCAAGAATCAAACGGTTCTCTGACCGAAAAGTTGTTGCATGCAGAAGATCGGATTCACGAACTGGACACCGACCCGCTGGTGGTGGATTTGCGTGAACAGTTGGAAGCAATGGAAACAGTTGCCGACATGTGGGTTGATATCGCTAACGACCTGTTTGAAGGGTTGCTGATTGCTGAGGGACAGTTGGCGAAAGCGAACATCGGGTTGCGTCCCCTTGCACAGAAAGCCAAGAAGGCTTTCATTGAATTGACCGAAGAATCTGATGATGAGGGTTGAGGTTTGGATTCCGTTGAAGGCTGTTGCGAAACAGCGTGCCAGACTAACTAGACGTAGGAGAGGTAGGAAGAATGTTGCGTATACACCACAGCCCACTAGGAATTTCGAGTCGGAGGTTGGTAGATTTGTACGGGACTCGCTACCTGAGGGTTTCAGTTTCGGTCAGAAACCCGTTTGTGTCAACATTGAAATCCACAAAGATGGTTTCTTGTTGGAAGTGGAATATGCGGAATGTAGTGTTCGCCCTGTCGGTATTCGTGGAGACATAGATAATATTGTGAAATCCATTTTTGATGGTTGTAACGGTGTGATGTGGGATGATGATCGTCAGGTTGAGTTGATGACGGTCGGTTTTGTTGGGGTGCCCCGTAAGGGCACCACGTTCATAGGAGAAACAGATGGACAAGAGGACAACGACAATGATGTTCTCATCAGTGACAGACGAATGGGCGACACCACAACAGTTTTACAACCATCTGAGTGAGTCACACAATTTTACGTTAGACCCATGTGCATTGGCTGCTAGTGCTAAGTGTTCTAACTGGTTCGGCCCCGACCACCCTGACGTTACGAAACGTGACGGGCTAGTGTTAGACTGGGCTGACCATGCTGACGGTGGGGTCGTGTTTATGAATCCACCCTACGGTAGAACTATCGGTGTGTGGGTGGCTAAGGCGGCTGCTACTGCTGCCGCTGGAACCACTGTTGTTTGTCTGCTGCCTGCTAGGACTGATACAAGGTGGTTCCATGATTACTGCATGGGACACGAAGTAGAGTTCCTTCGTGGTAGACTAAAGTTTGGGGAAGCAAAGAATGCTGCCCCTTTCCCATCTATGGTTGTTGTGATGCGTCCGATTGAAGGAGATGAATGATGAAACGGAAACTGGTAGCAGCAGTAGTAGCGATTGTGGCAGCAGCCACAATCATCCTGACAGTACCCACTAAAGCCGATGCGGCAGGTGGACGATGCCCACGGTACGAGTCACTGATGTATGCCTATGGGCCGAAGCGTGGCTGGCCTGTGCAACGTATGAGTTATATTGCGTGGCGTGAATCACGCTGTATCCCTACCGCTGTGAATAAGACGGGTGGGGATTCGGGCCTGTTTCAGATTCATCCTGTGACTTGGGAGTTTCTGAGTAGAAAGTTTGGGGTTACTGTGAATAGGGAGTGGTTGTTGGATGTGGTGAATAATGTGCGTGCTGCGGCTGTGTTGTGTGATTATGGTCGTCGTGTGTTTGGTAGTTGTTTGCAACCGTGGAGGGTGAACAATGGTTAACGATTCGATTATTGACGGTTTGAACAAGGCGTATGAGATGATGCAGGGTCGTGTTCCTCGTCGTTATCATCCTGCTTTGCATGATGCAATCCATGAGATTGAACGTCTGCGCGAGTTGGTTGACATGCTCGCGCACGATCTCACATGTCCACTTCCGCCATGTCCCCTATGTGGTGAAGGGTTGCGTGCGTGGGACGAGGCCCGCCGTGGCTGACGACATCGTGAACCAACTGCGAGCAATCTCCCAGTTTGTGGGAGCGGCTGGGCCGAAACTGCGGGAAGCCGCCGACGAGATCACCCGTCTGCGTGCCGAGGTGGCAAGCCTGACTCAGCAATGCGACGACTACAGCGACGAGATCGGCAACTGCCGAGTGCTGGAGTGGCGTGAACTGTCCGACCAGTTGGCCGAAGCGTTGCGATGGGTGTCCGACCCCGAACTTTGTGAGGAATCGCACGAAACGATCATCGGCATTTGGCAGGCAGCACATGCTGCCCTCGCTGCCTATGAGGCAGCACGCAAGGAGGCCGACCGTGACTGACGACATCGTGACCCGACTACGGCACGTCTCATGGCTTGCCGAAGAAGGCAGCGAAGTCGTCGACCTCGCCGCCACTGCCGCCGACGAGATCGAACGGCTGCGTACTGCATTGGCTCTGGCGTGTGGACTTCTGAGTACCTATGAAGATCATTCAATGTTTGAACCCGACCAGTTGATGCAGCAGTTTCTGAAGAAGGCCGACCGTGGCTGACGACAACAGATGGGATAGAGAATCATACTGTGTGAAGAAATGCGGAAACCCTGCCACACACCAACACCCAGTCGGCATGGCATACGAAACCCCAGTAGTGGAATACCTGTGCTACAAATGTTGGAAAAAGAAAACCCGTGGCAATTGGTAGCGCACCCGAAATCGGAATGGTGTTCGGCACATGGGGGAAAATGTCTGAACATGAACAAACCGTATGGTTCCAACATATGCGAACCATCTTCGGTGACGACCTGCTAGGAGGCTACGGCCAACTAGTATACCCTGACCCTGCGAAACGGAAAGAGTATCTGGATGCTATACTATTATCGTTGCCCGAAATGTGATAAACGAGTAGGGCAAATAGACACCACCTACAATCCGTGGTGCCGACATGGCAACACGGAACGACGACTAGCCAAAATGTGTATGATGGAAAGGGAAACCGATGACACAGTTTCGGGACGAAACTTGGAAAACTCGTGAACAAACATTAGGTGACCCTGCCGAGAAAGCGTTTGAATACTGGTCAGATCATAACGGTCTAAAGTATGCACGCTACGGTCTGCTCCGACCCGACCTTGATATGCGAATCATCCCAGCAGAAATCCGATACACCCCCGACTATGTGACCGACTACGGTTTCGTAGAAGTCCAAGGTTGCGGCAAAGATGGTCTGTTAAAGTTTAAGCATGACAAGTTGGAAGCACTCAGATGGTGGGACAAAATGTTCCCTGTCACATTCTGGTTGTGGTCACAGCCCACCAGTCTGGATGTTCAGTGCGGACTGATGGATGTGATTGACCGTGCAGTTGATGAAGTGTTCGCAGAGTATCGTACCGATGGTTTGTTCGATGGGAACAAACCGTATAGTGCTGTACGTTTCACCGATCTGATGTAATGAAGTTCGGCTATCTAGATAAGTTTGAACGGCACGAAACACCAGTCGGTGAATACCATCCGACAGTGCAAGGACGTAGACACCAGCCGTACAGTGACCATCGTGTACCCGTCAACGAGTATCAAGCGTTGATGGAAGCAGCACCATGTGACGATATTGTTATGACTGAGCAGGAACGTGAACAGGACTGGGAAGGTTTCCAACAGAAACTTGACGCAGCAAACCTGACTACACGGGAACAGTTAACGTTCGACTGTATCGCATTCGGTGGCATGTCACTATCACGCACCGCTACGGTGATAGCACAGGTAGAGCATCTATCTAGGGCACCGTCGAAGATGCAGGTGTCACGGTATCGTGATCGTGCATACGAAAAACTTAGGGCAGTATTCACTCAGAAAGAGGATAACTAATGGGAACCATCTATCACAACTATGTTGAGAACACTTGGGAATGGGCAGCGTCCCGTGTCATTGTTCATCACGAAATGGATTATGAAACAGGGAACAAGGCATCATATAAGGAGATGTTTCGTAGCGGCATGTATGCAACTATTGCGCGTGTAGCATGGCAAGAGTTGCGTGACAACGGTATCGAATGGGACGCACATGCTATGGTTGCTTTGCTCGCAGCAAAGCAACATGACTATGGGCATGCGAACATTATCGAATTCGGACAGCAAGGAGTTGTTGTTCGTTTGTGGGATAAGATTTCCCGATACGAAAACTTGATGCGCCGTGGCGTAGACCCCGAGAACGAATCGTTGACCGACACGTTGAAAGACATTATCGGCTACTGTGTGCTGTGGCTGATGCTGGCAAACAACACGTTCATGATGCCACTGGCAGGTGACCAGTGATGTTTGCTTGTGCCAACTATGACGGTTTGGCGGGGTTCCTGTTTGGGGTTGCTGCCTGTATCTGGTGGAGAGCGACACGCTAATGATCTATGAGGATGCTGCTGGAGATATTGTGCATCTCCCAGTGAAAGAAGTTTCTGGCGAAAAAACTTTGCAAGACGGTTCAACCCGTTTCAAATTTCTTGGTGGCCCCTACCATGATATGATCTTTCGTGTGTATCCACCATACGATAAAATTGTGTGGCCTGACGGCACCACCTACGAGATTCATCCACCGATCAATCTGAAACGTTCATCGAAATGGACGTATGTGTACAACATGTCAGAATCGAAAGAAAGAGGTAAGAATGAGTGAAGCATTGCGTAACGATGTACGAGACTGGCTGGCATCGAAAGGTGTTAGCCTGTGGGCTAACTGGCTGGTAACCTCAGATGACGGACTAGAGCAGGCTGTAGACTGGTTTGTTCGTGAACTGTGTGCGTTCAGTTCGCACAGGGTAACTGTGCGTAACGAACAGTTGGGACACGAATATGCTACCGCATGGGATGTGGTCGCATGACAGCAAACCAGTTGGTGAAACTGTCTGAACAGTTGAAACTGTTGGAACAACAGTTGGTACAGCATAAAGCCCCCAAGTCTATGGTGCGTCGTGCAAGCGACGCACTGTTGGCTGTATCATGGGAGATTGATCACCGTGACCGATAACCCGTGGTGGGGAGAAATCTTTGATGACCACGAAATCGCAGACCTACAAAACATCACCGACCAAGCCATCGAAGAACACGACGACGAAGAAGAAGATGACGACGACTACATCGAAGCCTACATCGCTATCACGCTAGACAAAATGTGTGACGTACTCAACGACATTCGCCGTATCATCGAAGCCAACATCACCGTCACAGACACGGGCACAATGTTTATGCGTTCGTTGGGTGAGGCGTTAGCGTTGGAGTGGATGTTGGGGCCAGCAGATTATGATGAACCTACAGCGGATGCTGCCCAATGGTTTCTGCCAGAAAGTGACTAAACCTCAGGTGGCGACAACACAACGTTGTCGTCCTCCACATCGGCATCGGGGACGCTAGCGTCATCCCAACCGTAGTGTCCATCTTCCAACATGATGGGGTCACCCAATAGGGTGGCCCCATATGTGTATCCTGACCAGTTGTTCACAGATTTCAGCAGTCCCATTTAGGCCGTCCCATACAGTTTACAGATAGCGGTGATTTCGGCAGCAGTCAACGCTTTCGGGATCACTGCAACAGCCAGCAGTTCCATATCACTAACTCCACCACCACCAGTGGCAGCAGCGATACGCAAAGGAATAGCAGTTGACAATGAGCCAACACCTGCAATAGAAAGTGTTGCAGCAGCCGCAGTGTCCTGATACAAATTTATCAAGTTGGTTGTACGATTACACACACCAGTGATAACATTTAGAACACCAGAAGTAGGAGTGTTGCCGCTCGCGTAATATTGAGTACCATCTGAACTGGTAAACAACAACGGTTGTAGCGTGGTTCCGTTATTGAATATGGCATATCCTGTTGATGGAACTCCACTCAGTTTGTCAACAATTCTTTGAAACGCCGTCGATGGTGTCCCCCATCGACGTACAACTGCTACGATTGTAAACGAATCGGTTGAACCAAAGTTCAACTTGTTCGCACCCGTGATCGTTGTGCCAGCACCATTAATTGACCACACATTTCTGTATCCGTCAACATAGGTTTCTTTGCTGGATGGATGACCATACGCAGCCCAATCAGCAACTGTGGAACCCCAAATACCGTCACGCACAATCGCACGATAAAACTTTCCAGTTGCCATACCAGCAGAACCGTTATTGAATGCCCCGATCTCTAGGCCTGCGGTCGATGACGCAAACAGCGACGTAACACCAGCAGTAACCACATCTGCACCCCACTGTGTCCACACAGTCGGTTCAGTTGCAGAATCAGCCGCATAGTAGTAGCGAGCAGTCGAACCAGCAGCCCCGTTATCAACGTCAAGAGTGGCTTTCAACCAATAGGTAGTACCATCAACGAATGCAGGCCCACCCGATGGGACTGCGGTGACAACAGCAGTCCCATCGGACGACCATGCCAAATAAGGGATTCCACCAGTTGATATTCTGAACGAAAAACAACGATTGTTACCTGTTGTGTTGTAGTGGGCGACCAACATATTTTCAGTTGTTGGAGTAAAGTCAGTCAAAGCAACGCGGCACACAATTTCAATGTCGCCAGTAATCTGAAAAGCAGACTCAATAATATATGTCGAAGTCGCATCAGGAGTAACAGTCCATGCAGCCACCGTCAAATCGGTTACAGTGTTAGCAGTAATCCTACGTCGCTGACCTACCCCTGTACCACCA
>Ga0208783_10000173_pt1 | contig 39764 bp, 62 predicted proteins | sample DEB19_08_DNA_2_FD_184529 | JGI IMG/M metagenome (GOLD analysis project Ga0208783, IMG submission 184529) | Aqueous microbial communities from the Delaware River and Bay under freshwater to marine salinity gradient to study organic matter... | ecosystem: Environmental > Aquatic > Marine >... | reverse complement strand
GAATAACTTGAATGGTTTTGCAGGGCCATTTCTCCTGACAACAACCACAAAATTCCACTAACTCTTTACTTGTTTCAGTGTACCTATAGTCAGTCCACATAGGGTGCAATTCCACTATTGCACGAAGGGCAAAGTATTGGTTTTGTATAAATGTCCTATGTTCAATACCTGACTCAGTTTGGTCTTGAGAATTGTGATTAAACATTTTCCAATAACGCTGATTTATTTTTACCATCAGTTCATCGTGAGTCATTTTTGCTCCTAACGATATAGCACAAATATGAAACATTTATATTTATGATTGCAACATTGGTTAGTATTAGAAATTGCCAAGTATTCACTTCTGCCCCCTTTCAATAGCAGCCTTCCAAGCCTCTTGCCTAGATGGTGCCCACAATTCTGGCGGGGTTGAATCCCAATGCTCATCGCAAGTTGAATAAACATAAACCATTGAATAATCCAAGCCCCTTTTGTCTCTTACTGTATTGCGACCCGTTGCTGGCTGACCACAAAAACATTTTGCTTTCATTATTTCTTTTCCTTAAAAGTGCTATCAAAATTATTTATTACATAAGTTTCATTACACTTTTTCTTTTTGCCGTTCAAATAACCAAGCCAATACCACGAAAATGCGCCAGCAATATTGATTACTAATGCAAAAAGATTGTTCTTATTCATTTAATTTCCTTTTCTATTTGTAAAATGGTGGGGCAGGGATAAGGAGTTGGTTCATTATTGTCTGCCATACACCAATACTCTGTTTTGAACCCTTCAATGGTTATTCTTTCGGGCTTATGCAATTCCACTACTGCACGAAGCGCGTTATATGCTTTTTCTTCGTCACGCACTTGGTCAAAGTGCGCTTCGTAGTCAGTCAGTTTTTCTAGCAATTCATCGTGTGTCATACAGCAACCTCGTGTCCATACTCATCCTCTGGTATGTAATTACCAGTATACCCGTACCGTGCATCGTGCTGGAGCATTGCTCCGTAGGCGTTCTTATCAGATATCTGACAGGCACCATAGTTGACCAGGAGTATGGCATAGTCCTTGCCATCTGCTGCGTGTGGACCAAAGCGGTTCTTCACCGCAGCAATCTTTAACTCAGCAGTGACTGGGTTGTAGCCCAGTGTAAGTATCAAGGCAGGTAACTGACTGACCTTACCGTGGATAGCACGACGTGCTGGCGGTTCACTAGGTGAGCCATACTCTGACTGCTCACTGACGTGGTGCAGTACCAGTACGCAGGCTTCAGTCTTACGTGCCATATCGTGAAGCTCCATCATAATTGCACGAAGCCCAGCCCATTCGTTGTCTGTCTCTGCAGCTACATTCATAAGGTTATCTATGATGATCAACTCAGGGGCTTGGCCGTACAACTCTACGTATGCCTTAATCTCTAACTCGATATCATCGAGTGACGGACTAGAGTCAAAGACCCACTTGATATGTTTTAACTTATCGAAGTGCTTGTCGTAGTAGTGCGAATCAGAAGATAGATTCTGTTCGACGTTTACTTGGTTATGCCCACTCGCGTGAGCTGCTGCTCTCATCATCACAGTAGTGGTATCAGTATCTGCTGAAAAGAACAGCGTAGGTACTTGTGCCTTTACTGCATAGATAAGTGCGAACATAGACTTACCAGCGTTAGGCGCTGCAGCTACCATACAGACTTGTCCCCTACGGAACTTCACCTGCTTCTCTGCGAGCGCAGTCCATACATCAGGAAGAGGCGTTGCTTTCGTGAGGACAGTTCCCCACGCACGTTGTAGATCAAGCAACGTCTTCCTCCCTCAGTTTTATTTTATTGTCTCGTCTAATATATTCACGTTCTCGTGGTGCTAAACCGCCCCAGATTCCGTGTACTTCTTTGTTGATTCCCCACTCTGCACATTCAGCTTTGTGTGGACAGGTACGGCAAATAGACTTTGCCATCACCATCTCTACAGTATTCATTGACCCGTCGGCTTTTTCCGGAAACCAAAAGTCACCTCCTACTTCAGCGCAGGCAGGGTTCTCGTAGAACCTTGGCTCGCGCATACATTAACGAACCCAGATAGTCTCGCACTTATCTGGTGCGCCCTTTGGCGATGGACACATATAGCCCTGCCAAGGACCCTTCGCTGAGGTACCGCTCTTGTATGACATTGCGCCGTGCTTACACATCTTGGTTGCAGTTGCTGCATCCTGACCAGTACTGGTTACTGCTACTGGTGTTGCGTTGAATGCTGCCTGGATGTTCTGTACTGCAGCAGCTGTAGCGTTGCTACCACCAAGGTCAGCAGCTGTTGACTTAATCAACTGTGCCACCATTGATAGGTCAACTAGACCTGTCTCTAGGTCCTTTACATCTGCAGCATAAAGGTTGATAAGAGTTCCGTCAGCCAACTTGTAGTTGATCTGGAACTTTGTGTTTTCGTTTGCAGCCATTTACTTTCCTCCACTTGTTTTGATGTTTAGTCTTACAGATTCGTTACCAATAATCTTTGGTACAAACCCTAGAAGTTTCTCAACTTCTTTTGCATCAACTGTCTCACGACCTTTGACTGTTGTCCAACTGATTTCTACACCGCTTCTTGTAGTACCAGTTGAACCTTCTAAAGATGCTTTCAAAGTCTCGCGTTCTTTTTCCAGCTCTTTAATCTTGCTATCTAACTGTAAGTAATGCAGTGCGTGCTTGTCAACTTCTTCGTCCTCAATCACGACTTCACTAAGGACGATACGTTCTTTCTTTAGACCACCGCAACCCATCTCTTCTGTTGCATCGTAGTACTGGCAGTAGTCCTTGCAGAAACTAGCATCCTTCTCTGGCTCCGGCAAGGTGGTTGATGCCTTGACATTGGCCAACCAGGATAAAGCAGCAAGTGCCATAGTCTCATCGTAAGGTTCTGTATGTACCTTGATGTCCTTCTCAGCACCATCACGTGCAATAGCTACTAGGTTAACTGTCTTTACTTCATAGCCATTCTTAGATAGCAAGTAACCATAGAGTTGTACCTGCCAACGCTGTTGGTTAGACGGGAAGTAACTAAGGTTCTTAATCTTAGAAGTCTTCCAGTCAATGACAGCACCAGTACTAGGTACGAACAAGTCCACGTGTGCTTTCATATCACCGTAGGCAACCTCAGTTTCAACCAAGTATTCTTTGCCTTCAGGATCAAGTGCGCCGATAGCCTCTTCGATAGCTGCGTGAATAGCAGTACCCATAATGGCAGCCAACTTAGATTGGTTGTCATTGGTATGTGGCTGTGCGTTCAGTCTGTACCAGACCTTGCGCTTACATCCACCAATCTCTGATGGTCCTACCTCTGTCTGCTGACTGCGGTCACGACTTGCATCTTGTGCGTGCAGTACGTGTAGCAGTAGTTCCTTTGGATCTTCAATCGCCACGGCAACTCCTTATCAAAGCCCTATCAACGATTCCTTCAAGCATTTGTACTTTGGCACGCGCCTCATTGCAAAGTCTTTGTTCTTTTTCAAACTTATCTTTCCAATAAACCACTTTGCCTTCAAGGTTTTCTGGTTCTTTGGGCAACATCCCATTGATTAAATTATCGTAGGCACTTGCCAAGTAATTGTTACCGTAAGTATTTACGTTAACTGCAATGTAATCATCTTTAGGTTTTGGCTTGCGCTTTGGCGCAGCTTTCTTTTTTACCGCCATTTGCGGTCATCCATCCACTGTAACCAGGCATCGAATCCGTATGCGGTAACAAACCCGATAAGGAATGCAACACCGCAGTATGCAATTAGCTCTTTCATTCTGTCTCCTCCTTGACTTCAATCGGCTTACATTTGAATACCCATTCTAGTAACGCAGGGTTGTCTTGTAAAGTATCTACGATGTGGTATCCCACTAGATCGCAGACTTCTTCTACATCGAAGCGCTTGCGTTGTGCAAGTAAGGACTCGTGGATAACAGCGTGAGTAACCTCGTGCATTAGCACGTGAATCATCTTGTCTTCAGGTAGGTTGTGACGCAAGCTGATTCGATTTACTTGAGAATCAGTAAGACCGTAACTATCTTCGTCGTGGTGCTTGTAGTCAATCTTGTATCTCTGACCGAAGATTTTGACTGAGTAGATTCTAGGCATAGGAATATCGTACCAGTTATCGGCGTGTCGCAAGACACATACTGGGCAGTGTCTGGCTACAATATGAGCCGTAGGCGAATAACAGTAGCGGCCCTTAGAGGGCCGACTGAAAGTCAGGAGGCCCAATACTGTGCGTCTCCGTCTACCAACCCTGCGGAAATTCAGGTCCAGTAAGGACCCATTCTATGGCCTTCCTGAGCCTTTTGGGACCGATTTAAGACAGTTAGGACCGCTCCACGTGTGTCCGTGTGGGTCGATGGTCTTTAACGTCGCAGCGTCCTTTGAGGATTACGAACTGGTCTGGTACGCACTCGATGCTACCTGCTTCTCGTGTGGCAATCTAGTAGTCGTACCCTGTCCCCCAGATCGTGATGAAGCACAGTCTTTCGGAGATTGATGAAACCCTACGGACGGGTATATGCTCAGTCTGTGGACCTACTAAAGTCAAACTTAGAAACTCTAAAGCTGCCTCCCTTGGAGGCCGATACAAGTGCAAGGCTGTCTACAAGAAGGCTGTCAACAAGTACGCCTATCCGTACACAGTCCATAAGAAGAACTACTGCGAGCACTGTGACTTCAAGCCAGTCCACATCAGTCAGCTTGACGTTGACCACATCGACGGGGACAGGTGGAACAACGACCCTACGAATCTACAGACGCTCTGTGCAAACTGCCACCGTCTAAAGACCCACTTGAATGATGATTCAAACTCTGGTATTTTTTAAGTACTGAGCAGGGAAACATAAGTACCTGCTTGAGTGCTGGACACAACCTCTACAGTCTTCGCGGCCTGTAGGGGTTTTGTTCTTTCTGCTAGTATTTATTTGCAGGTCTGCCGATAATGGAACCAGGGGTTCTTTTCCTTAACTGGATAGGTGGACCTGTCTAATTTTAGGCAACAAAAAATAGGCCCCCACTCCCGAAGGAGTGAGGGCCATTGCCTCGCGCTGATGGGTTACTTAGACCCACGACCAAACTCTGTAGCCTTTGGGTCTAGCCACTTAAGGACTGGACCTGCGATAGCAGCAACCGCTGCAGCGCCTAGCTTCTTTGGATCTGTCTCACCTGCAAGATAGAGAGCAAGTACTGCTGCCACTCCTGCACGTAGATATGTTGCGAGTACTGCCTTTGTCTTTGCGTTCATTTGGTTTCCTTTTTCTTAGGTAAAGGTTTAGGTAAGTTAGCCTTTACTTTATTGATTGTCTTTGGCTTACCCATCCAGCCAAACCAAGGGGATGTGTCGTTACCGCATCCTTCTTTAATAGAGATATGAAGGTGCTTGTTGTGCTTATTGATACCGGTATAAATCTGTTCACCGTTCTTGGCAGACCAAATCTTTCCCTTGAATATCAGGTACTTAACTCGCTTATCCTTCTGTAGTTCGCTGTAGATAACAGCGCAGTTGACGCCATTCTTGACATCATCTGTCAGGTCTACTGCATATCCTGAGTTATGGTCTGAGTTTGGGTTCTGGTGGACGTGTGCCTTACTAGGTAAGAGTCCATCGCTAGCCTTCTTACGCTTTGGCCAGTGTGCTGTTGCTTGACGCAACACAGCGATAGCTGCAGGCGTTGCCTTCTTTGCTAATGGAATCACTTGCCACCTCGCTGAATCAGAATCTGGTAGAGAATCTCAACCTTTTCCTCAAGCCTTGTGACAGAGTCTTTGAGACTTGAGCCTGAGTTCGGCTTAAGTTCTGCTAGGTAATGCTTTACTAGCCAGCGTACTGCTGCTGAGAAGCCACCGATTACTGTACATACTGCAACAGTGATTGCTGCATAGTCTTGTGCCTGCATTACACCGACCTAATCGTTACTAGGAGCAAGCCTCCGTACCCGGAGAATCGCTTATCTGATGGGGTTTTGTTAATAAAGTCTAACTCTTCGATAAGTCCGATATAGGACTCACCAGTTCTAAAGTCTTGTACGCGGATGGTGTCACCGATATTCTCAACTGCTTCGAGCTGAGACATACGGGCATAGGCTGATCCTTCGTATCCAACTTCGTTGTTGAACTTATCCATCTCGTGGTCGTAGCACATCAATGGGTACTGGATTAAGCGCTGACGTGGGATAGCAGGCAACGCCTTAACCTGGTAACCAGTAAACAATGGTCCAAGTTCGTCATCGTCTGCATCTCTAAACATCTCAAACTTAAATGCTACGTACTGGTTAGCACCGATTGGGTAGTTGACGTTAACCTCTGGGACTGCGTCTCCCTGTGCAAAGGTACCGATGTTTGCTTCAACACCTTCAGCGCTGATTGAGTACATATTGAATGCACCGTTAAGGGTATCGATACGAGGCTGTACCAACTTAAAGATTTTATTCTCAAGTGTGTTGTAACGGATGAAGCCTGTACGTAGGTAGCCAGTCTCCATTAGTACCGATGCTGACTGCACATAGACAGTGCCATCTGTTCCATTGCCAGCGTTGCAGAATGCAAGGCGGTCTGTATCTCCCATAAAGGAACAACTGGTTGTGTTATGTCCTAGCGTATCTGCAGGATCGTACAAGTCCCAGGCGTAGGCAAAAACCAACTGGCTAATCTCTGTGCCAAGGTTGACACGAGTAACGCCTGCCTGTCCATCTACACCAGTAGTTGCCCAGATGTACTTGTCACGGAAAGCAAAGTCATAGACTGGTTGGTCTGACTCAAAGAGTAATGGGCCGTATGCAATAGAGCCATCTTGGTCTGAGGTCTGCGCTACACGCATACCCTTACTGGTACCAATAGCCATATAACCGAGGTAGTAACTAACCTTAAAGCAACGCTCACCTACTGGCAGTTCAGCTGCTGTAATAGCAGATGTCAGGGTAGGCATTGCACCTGTTGTCTCAAGTGTAAACTTGTAGATATTAGATTGGATACCTGAGTAGCCAGCAATGTAGATTGCAGCACCGCTTGAGGTGATGCTAGTAAAGACGTGGTTAGGGTCGTTATGGCTGTAGATAGGTGTAGGCAATGATGTTGCCTGACCTGAGAACTCGTAGACCTTGTCGTTAACGCACATAACCAAACGTTCTTTGGTGTACTCAATGACAGCATTAGCCACAGTGATACTAGGTGAAGTAAACATTACAGTTGGTGCTGTAGAAGCACTGGCGCTAAGCGCCTTCTTATTCACTTCCAACTTACCAGATGCAGTATCGTTGGTTACCCAGTAGGCATAGACACCATCGTCACAGATTGCATAGACAGGGTCATCTGTGCCTGCGTTGTAGTCAATGAAGTGGATAACATCTGCCACGCCTGTTCCTACAGGAGATACCGCAGTAGACGGTACGTTTGCTGCAGTCTTAGCGTAGGTAAAGGTAGTTGTAGTTGGCACACCTGTAATGGTGTATGAACCATTGAAGGTAGCATCTACGCCAGTGATGGTGATTTCCATACCAGTACATAGGCCGTGTGCTGCTGTTGTAGTCAGCGTTGCTACGTTAGTAGTCAGAGCCTTGTTGTTAATAGATACAGTAATCGCAGGAAATATCTTGTCTGCGTCATACTCATCAGCTAGCAGTACACCATCGTAGGTGTTGCCGTTAGTTGTCCACTGGATAGATCGCATAATCTGCCAAGGACGACCATCAGTTCTGATACCACCTGTGGTGATGTGCTGACTATCGCAAGAAGGAAGCAGTGTTGCCTGACCCTTAGTCCATACATCTAAGCCCTTAGACTCTGTGTACTGGAAACGTAGCGACTCATCCTGTGCTGGCTCAAAGAACTTAATGCCTTGACCAAAGTGGAATGAAGACTGCGAACGTAGCCACCAACCAGTGAGCGTCTGCTCACCTGGCTCGCGGCTAGTATCAAACTGATTCTTACGATACTGGGCTGTGACACGACGATAAGGCGAGTCATCTAAAGGAGATATAAAGAATGGCAAACCTGCGATAGCGATATCGTAGGAATACCCAGTAGGTGTGTATGTTGTACTGCCTGCTGGATTCGATAGGACCGCCGGTAAGCGCTCACTGATATCACTTCCATAAGCCATTGCTACTCCTTAAATTGTTTTATGGTACGACAAAGCACCGCCTGTTGGCGGTGCGGTATTACTAGATACTAAAGTGTTACTTCAACCCAAGAGGTTGTTGGTTCATCCCAAGCGTAACGTTTGTCATCTGTAGGCATAGGTGTTGGAGGCTCCCAAAGGTATGTATCTTTATTAAAAGTCCAAGATAGATATGGTTGAGGTGCGGCAAAGCCAACACCATCAAATGTGTATCCAATTCCTGCGTAGTTCTTGTGAATAGGAAGTTTACCGCCTGAGTGAACTCCACCATAAGTATTGTATGAGGTTTGTACCCATTCTCCACCTAAGTTTTGTTCGCACCAGTCTGGTCCGTCTGCCACAATTACCTGTGTAACAATACCATTTTCTACTTTTGCGTAGTGAGCCATTACTTTTCCTTCTCTTCTCCATAAAGCGTTGCTGTGTTAAGTAGTTTCACGTCACGCTTAGTGACAATTCCACCTTTTTCATCAAGCTGATCTTTGGCTGTTTTTGCATCATCTGCAATAATATGAACCAGCATTGTTACTTCAAAACTAAAGCACTGAGTAGGCTTGGTTTCTTTAATAGGTGTGACATTATTTTTAGTCATTTAATATCCTTTGTTAGACAGCATATCGAATGATAACAATACCAGAACCACCGTTTGTATTGGTTCCCTGCTCGCCGTTACCCATACCACCACCGCCACCGCCTGTGTTAGCAGTTCCTGGTGTTGCTTTCGTACGAGTTCCTGCTGGGTTGTTTCCGCCAGAGCCACCGCCACCATATCCACCAGTTGCAACTGAGGTTGTGACGTTTGAACCACCACCACCGCCGCCTACATAATAATAGGTACCTGAAACATTTTGACCTGTTCCAGTTACAGAACTCCAAGAAGAATAAGTTGAATTACCATTGTTACCATTAGTACCAAGAGGGTCAGCATAGCTTCCGCCGCTTGCTCCGCCGTTTCTTCCAGTACCGCCACCAGGGTCATTTGCATCTTGACCAGCAGTTGCTGTAACAGTTGTTATACCAGAACCGCTTAGAACGGAAGAAGTTCCATTACGACCACCGTTTGATGACCAAGCAGCACCTGCACCAACCGTGACTGTATATGCAGACGCAGACATTGATTGACCAGTTGTGTAGAATAGTTCTCCACCTGCTCCGCCACCACGACCGTTTCCACCGCCTGCACCACCAGGTCCAATAACCAAAGACTGACAAGTAAGTGATTGACTTGGAGTAAATGTTCCTGATGCAAAGAATGTGTGATACCAATAAGTACCATCAGTGGTAATAGTTCCACCAGTTGCTTTAGCTGCAGCAACTGTTCCACTATAAAGAGATCCTGATGATGTAAATGTATGATATGTATATCCACCAGTTGTTACTACAGTTCCACCAGTTGCTTGTTGAGCACCTGAGTAACGAGCAATTACAATTCCAGAGCCACCAGCTCCACCTGCAAAAGTTGCAGGAATTCCAGTTTGCCCTGAACCCCCGCCGCCACCGCCTGTGTTAGCAGTACCTGATGTACCAGCAGAACCTTCTCTTGATCCTGCTCCGCCACCGCCAGAACCACCTGCTCCGCCTGAGTTGTTAGAATACTTACCACCACCACCGCCGCCAGCGTAATAACCGCTGTTAGCACCAGTACTTGTAGGTGTAGCAAGTGCAGTAATTTGAACACCAACACCACCGACGCCACCGTTTGTGCCACCATTACCGCCTACAGCGCCTGCACCACCGCCAGCACCGCCAGCGTCACCGCTTCCATCTTGTGCACCAGAACCGCCTGCATAACCTTGCCCAGAAGTTCCAGATCCACCAGCAGTTTGAGTTATATACGAACCACCACCGCCGGAGCCGCCAGAACCAGCAGGAAAGAATGTAATGGATTGAATGTAACCACTACCACGACCGCCACCAGTAGATGTAATAGTTGAAAATGTAGAATCAGAGCCGTTGGTTGGATAGTTTATTCCAATTTCACCAACACCGCCAGCACCTACCACTACAGTATAGCTGCTGTTACGAGAAAGAGTTAATGCCGTTTCTAGAGAACCACCGCCACCGGTTGCGGTAACTGTTGAGCGAAGTCCACCCGCTCCACCGCCACCAGCGCCAGTATATGCACCGCCTCCACCACCACCTGCAACTACAAGGTAGTCAACAACTAAACCACGAGTATAGTTTTGTGAAGCAAAAATTCCAAGAATAGGCATTAGCTAATGTCCCCAATCGCGTACCAAGAATCAGTATTTTTCTTCACCAAAGTTATAGCAGAGTACTGCGCTCTACACTTTGGGCTAGCAGAAGTTGCACCAGTTGAGACAACAGTTGTTGTTCCTGGTGTCGCTGCTGAAACGGTTACCTGTCCTGCTCCGATTTGGATTAGGTTAATTTGCGTTCCGATTGGGAATGCTACTGAAGCATTTGTTGGGATGCTTACTGCAATAGAAGAAGCATTAGATAAAGTAACAAGTTTATTGTCTGCATCAGCAAGCACAAAGGTATATGTTGTACCAGTCTGATCGTTAAAGTTTAATTGAGCTGAGGCACTCGTTGTGCCACCTACGAGACTTACTGACATTAGTTACCTTCGCTTCCGAATGCGCTAAAAGCGCTAGTTCCTGTAGTTGAATAGATAGTAATAACATCTGTATTAGCCAAAGTGATACCCATAGTTAAAGTAAGAAATGCTCCTGGTGGAACCTGCACTCCATACGCTACATAATGTTGATTAGCAAGGGATGCTCCCGCAGGGCGTACTGCAATTCTAATGGTATCTGCGGCACTATTAAGATTAGCGACGTTAATGCTAGATACAATCGTTGCGCTTGATGCTGTATATAGCGTAGTTGCAGTTGTTGCGCTCGGCGCAGACTGCGCTAAAACTTTATATGTTGCCATTAGGATAGGTCCCCGATCACTGTGAAATTGTTACTTGACGTGCAAACGATTGTGGCTGCTGAGTACTGAGCGCGTAGCTTAGGCGCAGTAGATGTAGCGCCTGTTGATGTAAGGACTGTAGTTCCGTCCGACTGAATGGTTACCTGTCCTGCACCGATTTGCTGGCAGTGAATCTGCTGGCCTGTAGTAAAGATACCGTTAGGCACTGTCAGCGTAATAGCGCTAGCGTTAGACAAGGTAACTAACTTATTAACGTCTGTTGATACTAGAGTGTATGTAGTACCAGTCTGCGCGTTAAGCGTAAGGTTGAGTGTAGGTGTAGCAGGTGCTGCCCAAGCAATACCCATTGTCTGTGTGCTGTCTGCAGTTAGGACATAACCGTTAGTTCCAACCGCTAGGTTGTCTACTGTTGAAGCAGTAGTTGCTGCGATGATATCGCCCTTAGCAGTTACCAAGCTCTTCTGGATTGCTCCATCTGCTGTGGCTACTCCTGCTGTAAAGAATGTTGCGTCATCTCCAGTAAAGACGTGCTTTACCGATGCACCTGCTGTATGTGCGATTGCTGTTGTACCAGCTTCAGCACGATCAATGGTGAGCGTATCTCCTGAGATGTTGGTGACCCATACGATTTCTTCGTTAATGGTGTCATAATCAAGTGCTACTGCAAACGAGTCTACGTTGCCAGCACCTAGTGTTACGCCACCCATAAGAGCAGCACCTGTACCAGATGCTACTGTGATGCTTGTAGCAGAACTGTTAACACCTGCCGATAGCGTTGTGGCAACCGAGGTTGAACTATATTTACGTGTCATTATCCTGCCTTACTTGGTGTAGTGGAGACGTATTGGGAATAGGTCTGAAAGTTTGAGTGACTCATCTTGTAGCCGCTGGTTGTACAGTGCGTAGATGTAACGAGAAGCGTTACCGCCTGCAGCTCCTGGTACCTTGCTATCTGCAAGATCTGCTTCTGCAGATGTAAGGTTGATACGACCTGGGTCAATGAATGAGAGCAGACGATAGGCTGCGCCATATACGATTACATCTCGGCAAGACTCTGGCAGACCAGTAACTGAGCTGAACTCATCAGTACCGCTAGTCATTGTCTGTGGCTTGGCCATATACCAGACCTGAACTGTTCTACCAGGCTGGATGTTCTCGTAGATGTTAATGGTCTTCTGTGTGTTAAATGTTGCAACGTTAGCCATAAGGTCTTGACGCCAACGCTTGATTGGTAGCCATTCACGGCTAGAACCTGTTGTCTGCCAAGACATATAGAGAACATTCTCTGCGTCATCTGGCAACGCATACGTTGTCTGGCTTGCGTTAAAAGTAAATGTAGTTGAGTAAACAGCCCAGAGCTTAGGATAGACAGAGTTGATGGTGTCGTTGATTGCCTGCTGGATGTTAGTACGTGGGAAGGTAGGAGTAAGAATTACCTGTGAGTTGACTGCGTGAGGCGCAGCTGATGTTCCCTGATATCCGCGACCAAACCCAGGAGCCGCGTTCATAATGTTACTAGACTGAGTAAAGTTATCAATCCAAATTAGTTCGTTATCAATTTCGATAATACCTTTAGCAAGGTTGGCTGATGAGCCAATCTGGATAGCGGTATCTGTTGTGTTTATTGCACTGGTCAGATATGTGATTCTATCCTGTCGCAGGGTAAAGCCTGCTAGTGAGGAACGAATCTCACTGATGATATCGTTAAGGGTTGCCATCTTCTACCTTACTCTTATAGAACTCTAGGTTTTTAACCAAGCGTTCATCATTTGGGTTTATCTCTACTGCTTTAGTTCCGTGTATTACTGCTGTCTTAAAGTCACCAAGTTGCCAACTGCATATTGCTATTAGGTCATCGGCCATTGATCCCCACGCCCAAGACTCAGACAAAAAGGACATTGGCTTTTTGTCATACTCCAGAGCCTTCTTTGCTACAAGCAAACAAGCATCCCACTCTTGATTTACGTAGTAATAGTTTGCAAGCCCTAGTATTGATTCTCTGCAGGGATACTCTTCAGTACCTTTAGTTAGCCACTCTTCAGCATTCTTTGGGTCTGACTTAGATAAGATTCGACAAGCTGCACTGCGCTCTTCTGGGAAGATACTTAACTCTAAGTACTTCTTAAGAGACTCAGTAGATTCTTTTAACTGCTCGTGGTAAGACTGTTCTCTACCAAGGTAGTACAAGTTTCTAGCATCTGGGTTCTCACGAACTGCAGCCTCTAGTAGCGTTAAGTACTGCGCCCTAGACTTTGTCTTATCCTGCAAGTGGTGAGTTTCAAAACCTTCAATGCGAGCTTTAACTTCAGGCTCTTCTTTGTACCATTCTGGTACTTCGTGGATAGGGTACTTCCACCTAATGCCTTGTCTGCGGTGTACCTTAAAGCCATCAAACTCTGATGCCACACTGCCATCTGGGTTAAAGGCTTCAATGCGTCGGTATGACGGCCTATCAATACCATCAGCCAATGGCTTTTCTAACGCTTCTCGCCAACCAGGTGTGAGTACTTCATCTACATCGAGTGCAATGCAGTAATCAAAGTCTGGTGGTAGTAGCGCTAGCGACGCATTTCTCGCGTCATCAAACCTAAAGGGTACGACAGATATCTCAAACACATTGATACCAAGACTTCTAGCAATCTCAACTGTTCTGTCTGTTGATCCTGTATCGGCGAGGAGGTGGTAGTCAGCTTCCTTTGTGGAGTTGTACCAGCGCTCAACGTGCTTTTCCTCGTTCTTACTAATAGTATAGATAGCAATTTTCATTGCTCTAGTTTACATTCCGCCTAGCATAAAAATGCCTGGAAGCGCCGTTGCATCTGCTCCAGTTGCACCAGTTGGTCCGGTAGGACCTGTCGCTCCTGTGGCTCCAGTGGCTCCTGTAGCCCCTGCAGGACCGGTAGGTCCTGTTGGTCCAGGTACTGTGCTATCGGCTCCTGTAGGGCCTGTAGGACCTGTTAAACCTGTGGCTCCTGTGGGACCAGTGGGACCTGTTTCGCCCGTCGCCCCCGTCGGACCCGTTGGCCCTGTTGCTCCAGTTTGACCTGTCGCTCCCGTTGGGCCTGCTGGTCCAGTTGCTCCAGTACTGCCAGTAGCACCCGCAGGTCCTGTTGGTCCTGTAGCTCCCGTAGCGCCCGTATCGCCTGTGCTTCCAGTGGCTCCAGTTGCGCCCGCCGGTCCAGTTGGACCAGTAGCACCTGTGCTTCCTGTTGCACCTGTAGAACCAGTCGCTCCAGTCGGACCAGTATCACCAGTAGGGCCAGTAGCGCCAGTGGCACCAGTAGAACCAGTAGATCCTGTAGCACCTGTTGCTCCCGTCGCTCCTGTTGCACCTGTCGCACCGATTGGGCCTGTTGGTCCTGCTGGACCTGTTGGGCCTGTAGCACCTTGACCGCCTTGCGGTCCTTGGTCTGCTGAAAATGTTACTGATACTTGAGGAGTGATTGACTCTACGACGATAATGGTACTCATACGGTCACCCCTGGTGTCACTGTAAATTGTCCTTCAAGAATTCTTGTTACTGTCACACCTGATGTAAGTACTAGGTCATAGACATAGCGACCTGGTGTGATGTCTGTAATGCTTGCAGGGAAGTTGACAGTGACTCGTCCTACTAGGACATCGAATGTCATATAACCATTAGCAAGAGTTGCAGTAAGTGTTGTACTGGATGAACCAGTAAATGGGCGCACAGTCATTGTGCCTGTGTAGCCTGTTAAGTCCCAAGGAGTTGTGTCGTTCTTAATCTGGAACTGAAAGTTAAATGTAGTCGCTTGTTCAAGCGTTAAGTTAAATGTCGCACTCAAGATGTGAGTCCTTGGAGAGCAGCGTTTGCAGTGAGGCCAGTAGTACCAGCGATATAGTTACATACGCCGTTATAGTCAAGATGCTGCCAAACAGGAGTCGTGAGGCCCGCGATGTCATTGAGTACTCCTACTGTATCTGTGTGTTGTGTTGTTACTCCACGAGCAGCAGCCCAAGCACGGGCTGCGCCTGCTTCATCAAGGTAGTCTGTAATTGGAGGATAGGTGCCACCATTAGCGAGCCTATTGAGTTCTGCTACTAGAGTTGACCCTGGATTACCTGTTGGCACCTTTTACCTCTTTCTACCATTTAACCTTATTTGCCCAGTACGCCGCACTCATCTTGCCTTTGGCAATGTTCTGTGCGTGACGAGCTTTGAATGATGCTTGCCTTGCTGTTGGCTTCTTATCGCCAGTGACGCCTTGTTGACCAAAGCGGATTGTCTTTACCTTGTCGCCTTCTTTAGCAACAACGACGTGTGACTTTGTTGGATGGCTTGGTGTTCGCTTAGGCTTGTTAAAGCCTTCGACTCCTGCTCGCTCTAGGCGAGGGTCCTTAGCCATTTACTTCTTCTTCTTTGCTGGCTTCTTCTTCGCCATACCAGCTTCGCTCAGTGCAATAGCGACAGCCTGCTTCTTGTTCTTCACGACTGGGCCTTTCTTGGATCCAGAGTGGAGTGTTCCTGCTTTCCATTCCTTCATCACCTTCTTGACCTTAGCTGGTTTCTTTTCCATTACTTCTTCTTACCCATCTTCTTAGGCATCATTTTGGCCTTGGAACCGTATTCCATCTTGCGTTCCTTCTTGCCTTCAGTCATTTCGTGCTTCTTCTTAGCAGCCTTTGACTTGTACATTTCACCCTTAGCTGACATTACTTCTTACCTCCGACACCTGTAGAGATTGACTCGTATGTCATATACTTACGGTTGTTCTCGTACTGCTTGTCTGCTGATGGGTAGTGTTCTACCTCTTCAACGTTCTTGACAATAACTACCTTTTTGTCTGCCATTTTTACTCCTTAGTTTTTTAGTGTTAAATTCGTACCATCAAAGGCTTTGCCTGCTTCGTTACTGATGCGTACTGCTGCATCAATATCAGGCTGTCTGGTTGAGCGTGGCTCAATGCCTTGTCGAACTGCGTCATAGTACGCACCCAACTCTTTGTCGTGCTGCTTAGCAGTGGGTATACCACGACTGCTTGCAACACCTGTGCTCATCTGTAATCCGATTACCTTACAGCCGAAGCAATCTTCTACCTCTACTGGATGTACTTCCCAATGCTTAGCCATATCTACTCCACTACTGGTGTTAAGTATTCACCGTATCCAGCTGCAGTAAGCACTGCAGCCTGTTCGTCTGTCACTGTGTAAGCGTGACCACCGAGGAAGTAGTAATCAGCATTTGCTAGATCATCCTGGTATGGAGTTCTATTAGCAGTCACTGTTGTACCAGTAACCATTAGAGTCACCCCACGTGGGACATCTGTAAGGAATGATGGAGTGCTACCGGTATAAGACCCACCAGCAAGTGGTCGCGCTGCTAAGCGTGCATACATATTGAAGTATGTGCTGTCGCACCAAGTCTCGTTCTCCCAAGGAGTTACCAAGGTATATGCCATTGTCTTCCCTTCTTAAGTGATGAAGGGCAGGTTTCCCTGCCCCCCACCGTTGCACTTAGTTGATTGAAGCTGCTGTTTCGATACGATACAGTGCTGCTTCACGGAGGCGTGCAAAGCCACCCATATAGTACCAACCGATGGTACGGAAACGACGGAGCGCGTCGATCTCTGGTCCGATAACGGTAGAGATGTCCTGACCCTGTGCTTCAGCGAGTGCTTCACGACCAGCGATAACTGCCTTGTAGACGTTAACTGATCCTGAGTTCGCAGCGTAAGGCACACGAGGTGTCTCAACTACGAATGCACCTTCGATTACGCCGACTGCGCCAGCCACGAATGGTGTGCGGTCTACGTACTGGGTGAGTGCCTGGAAGCCGCCTGTGCCTGATTCAGCACGGAGGTCAGCTGCCTGACGTGGGTGGAGGTATGCAGCGTACAAGTCATTGATACGTGGCACAGCCTTGTTTGTGCGAAGCTGTGTTACAGCCTCACGGATATCAGAAACAGCCATTGTCATTGAAGATGTGATGGTGTTTGTTGTTGTTGCAGTTCCTGCGTAGATGACGTTTGAGCCACCTGTAAGAACTCCAGCAACTACAGCATCAATGGAGTCTGCTGAGTTGTAAGCGATGATGTCAGCAAGTGCTGAGTCTACATCGTTGAAAGAAGTCAAGTTGAGCTTCTTTGTTGTTGTAACTGCTGAACCGTATTCGTTCAGTGTTACTGTAACCTGGTTTGGGTTACCTAGTGCAATGCTTGATACATCTGATGTTTCTGTCAATGTAGATGTAGCCTGAGCTAGATCTGAATAGATTGAGAATACAACTGATGAACCTGGCATTGCCTGTTGTACTGGCTTGACATCTGCAATCGCACGCATTACCGGGATGCTACGAAGAGCCATACGAACATATTGGTCGTATGCGGTTTTGACGAGGTTGCTAATGTCCGATGTTCCGGTTAGGGAACCTGATGGAATTGCCATTAGGCGCTACCTTTCATTTGTTGGTTTGGGTTAAAGTCCAGACTGACGAATGATGTCGTCCAGCTCTTCTTTACTGTTTGCATTCATAAGACGGGACATCACGTCTGCGCCTCGTTCTGGTGACACGCCTGCATCTGCAGTTCCTGTCATCCTCTTGTATGCAGCAATATCAGCTGGGTCTACATTCGTTGTTTGGTTTTGGCCAAGGTCGATACCGAATACATCGGCATAGTCCTCAAGCCACTTAGACACAGACTCCTCAGTTGGGTCAATGTCCTGTGGGATAAATGAAGCGATCTTCTGATTTACCCCGCGACGTTCGAGGGCATCCTTGATGGATCTCTCGCGTTGAGCCTTGCTTAGTCCATCGAACTGAGCACGAAGTTCGGCCAGTTCTTTATCCTTTTGCTTAGCTGCTTTGCGTAGTTGTTTTACAAGGTCATTACTCTGATTAGTTTCGGTTGTACCGAAATCGTCGTCTTCATCCTCGTAGTCGTAATTGGACATAGTCCTTCTCCCTATTCGTTAGTTGAATTGCGTAGGCCTCATAACAAACTGGGGAATCTGTTATGGCTCCTACTACTGGTTTTGTTATCACTCCAACGGACCAGTCGCTCCGTTGGCAGGTCTATTTATATTTGGCCTTGGCCCATTGCTCGTTCTCTGCCGAGCGCACCTTGTGCTGACCCTGCAGTACCAGAGAATGCTGCCTTCTCAAGACCAACGAGTTTCTTACGTTGTCTTGCGGCTTCTTCTGCACCAGCAAGTCCAAAGACTTCTGCTTCTGCAGTCTGCTGTGTGTATGGTGTTGCGTTGTAAATTGATGCAAGTTGTGAACCACGTGGTACAACACCTGCTACAGACTGGAATCCTTGCTGTGCCTGTTCCTTGGTTACGCCATACTTAGCAAGTTCTTCAGCACGAGTTGCTCCAGTAGCGAGTCCCTGTGCTATTGCAGCACCACCGATTTCAGCTGCTGTTACCTTGCGCTTGATATCAGTAAGAGCCTTCTCAGGATCTAGTGTGTAGGCAAGGATATCTGAGTTGTTAATCTCTGGATAGAACTGCTTGAGAGCCTGAGTTACCTCTGGGTTAGCGTTAATAACGCGTTGCTGTGCTGTAGCAATACGGTCTTCTAGTTCAACTGCAGACACATCGTTTGCAATAAACTTCTCAAATCCTTCTTGACGACCCATATCACCCTTGGTGTAATAGGAAGCAGGTAGTCCGTAGTTACGCATAATGTTCTGGTACTGGTCTTCTAGTCCAATGTACTCAGCCTCAGTTAATGCACCAAGACCTTTACCGATACGTGCTGCGTTACCAGCAAAGCGCTTCTTGTATGCGTCTGTATCACGCAAACGGAGTGTGAACTCCGAAGGAGATAATCCTTCTTGAATGTACTGCTTGAGTGGGTCTACTAAAGCGCCCATTCCATACTGAGCAAACTGGCTGTAAAGCAAGTCATAAGCAGACTGTCCAGCACGACGCTTCTCTTCAGCGATACGTGCAGCTTCCTGACGTGCAGCTAAATCTGCTGCTCCACCGTCTCCGCCACCTGTATCTCCACCGCCACCTGAGCGTGATATATCAAGGTTTATCTTTTGTAAATCACGACGTGCCTGTGTAGCGACTTCTCTGTCTTCTGCAGTTGCTGCTCTTAAATCGCCTGCTGATAGTCTTACTGGGTTTGTTGCAACCTGTGCAACTTCTTCCAACTTGGCAACATTCTGTGCGCTCTTATTAAGGCGAGAAAGCAACGCATCAAATGGATCTTTGTATCCTGCTGGAGCGCCACCAATAGTGACGGTAGGTTTTAACACTGCCATTTTTACCCCTGGAATCCAAAGTCACGTAGGACTTTTAGCGCTACATCTGAAACTTCTTCTCGTGCCTGATTGGTGTACTGCCAGCGAGCGTCTTTGCGAAGCTGACGCTGGAATTCATATAAAGGAACTTCTCTATCTCCAGTTACCGCAGAGCGTAGTACTGGGTCGTTGAGAGTAATAGTCTCTGGGTTAATCTCTAGTACAGATGCCATCAAGTTCTTGTATGGAGAGTAAACCGCTTCTAGGTCAACTCCGCTATCAAGAAGCGATGCCACGTTCTGAGGCATACCAATCTTTGCAGTGTTACGAATAAGACGCTTGTAGGTGTCAATAGATTCACCCTTGTCTATATTCTGTAGCCATTCATCAAGGTTTGAGCCAAATGTCTTTTCTAAATCAAGACCATTTGCAGCAGCGACTGCCTGTAGTTTTGCGTAGTTATCTCCAGCTTGACCCTTACCAGTATCGCTAATCTTTCCGCGTACGATATTACGTAGTTGGACTGGGTCATTCTCAATAGCCTTGTCATAGACCTGTGTAGCAAGATCTTCAAGTTCATCTTCTGCGATGTCTGCACCGGTGCTAACAGCATATTCTGCAAGTGCTGCAACAGTGCTTTCGATACCACGACCATAGGCTGTTGTAGCCCTAGCCGCTGCAATCTTGGCTTCGTCACCCTTAGCATCTTGAATTAACTTGTCGTAAATCTTCTTTTCTTCAAGGCGCTTAGTAAGGTCTGGTGCCTGTTGCTTTCTTGTTGCAAGTTCCTGCTTGGTTGAAGGGTTCTTGCTAATCTGGTCAAGAATAAACTGAGCAGTATCTAGTGCTGTGTACTGGATACGGGTTTTCTTACCATTGATAGTTGTCTCTTTGTAGGTTGTTGGGTTATCCAACTGAGCCTTTTTGAGAACTGGGTATAGAAGTTTTACTTCTGCAGCCGTTGCATCGCGTCCAAGAGAATCTTGGTATACAGCATTGATTGCCTTCTTAGCGTCTGTTGCGCTAGATACTACTGGGTAATCTGTGATTGGTGGAGTATTGTCACCGGTAGCAGACCTTTCCTTGCGACGAGTCGCATAATAAGTAAGTCTGTCAATCTCGCCAGATACTGGCTTAAGCTGAGCAAGTTCCTTTTCAGCATCAATAATTGCATTTTGAAGCTCTAAGAACTTATCAAGTTTTCCGCTTGCTGTTCCTCTAAGGAAGCCAGCATTCTTAAGATCCTTTGCTACAGAAAGGCGTGTTGCCTCATCCGCATCATATAGGTTCTTAAGAAATTCTGTTAAGGTAACTTGTGCCACTTTAGTCTCCTAGTAATCTTCCATAGAGTACGTTGTAAGCACTCAAAGTATTCTCGTTGAACTGTGCTAGTTCACGCAGTTTGATAATTGTTCCTTCTTTTTCTGAATCCTGAAGGATGCTTGTTCCTGAGAACTGGCTAAGAGCCTCGTAGTTTTCCTTGTAAGATACATAAAGGTCATTCATCTGCTTAAGTACATCGAATGTCTTTGGGTCTGCCTTGCGAGCAGACTTATCGTTAAGCATTTGCTGAAGGTCATCAAGAGCACGCTGACGCTCGATAGCCTTTCTTCCGCCTTCTGCTAGTTCTTCCTGAACGAGTGGACGGAACTGCTTGAAGTTAGAAGCCCAATCTCGCCATTCGGAACGAAGTTGGCTACGCTCAAAGTCTGTTCCTACTGCCTCAAGATTAGTCTCATATTCTGTCTTCTTTGCGTAGTAAGTCTGCATATCTGCTGCAGTCTGTACTTCACGAAGGAAGTCAGAGACTCTCTTGTTCTTACGTAGACCCATATCAGTCATAGTCTTGTAGGCATTCCAAGAATAACCAGACTTGTGTGGGATTAAGAAAGCTGCACCCTGTGGATACTGCTTAAACAGTCCTTCATTCTTGTCAACGAACTGTCCTGATTCTTCAGCATAACGGAAGTATGCAACAGTAGAACGCTCTGACTCTGAAATAGTAAATGGAATCTGGTCTGGGAACAAACGTACCCATTCCTTGATGGCAGTATCGTAATCTCCAGTACGATCTAGTAGTCCATACCAGACCTGCTTGAAGTTAGCCTTACCGTTCTCACGAACCCAGTCTGCCATCTCTGACTTTAACTGGACTGTTGGTGTAGCAGGTGCTACGAATCCATAAACTACACGCAATCCCAAGATTGATTGGGTTACATTGTTAAGGCGCTCGCGGTACTTCTCTAATTCACCCTGTGTTGGTGGTATTAAGTTACCTTCTGCATCAAATTTCTCTGGCAAACCGTGTCCAGCTGACTCAAGATAGGTCATAGCCTTACGCATTGCTGACGCATACTGGCCATCACGCTCATCTTTGTTCATAGCCTGATAGATACGGTTAACGTGTGCTGGCAAGAACGCCGAAACGAATGACTGGTCTACTGCATACTTACCAAGACCGTACTGGGTAATGGTGTCTGATGCACCAGGTGAAACAAAGTCAAGAAGGTTTGCTGCAACCTTGATTGAAATGCCAGATACTGGACCAGCAAATGTAGGAACCATAGACTCTGGGTTCAAAGATGGAGTAATCATTTTAATCTTTGCACCAAATTCTACTGGCATTGGTACCTTAAACTCTGCTGGTACACCAAATGCTGTCATTACACCCTGAACTACCTTGTAAACGTGTTCAGTTCCTGGGTATACGAAGTACGCTTCACCCTGATCATCCTTCTGTACCCAACCTGAGTGTGTAATTCCCTCATAAGTTAGTTGAGCACGACGGATTGACTCTGGGTTAAAGCGAACTGTGCGGTAAAAGCGACGATAGAAGTCTTCAGTAGCACGATAGAAACGTGCAAAGTTACGAATAGAGAACGCAAACTGGCTTTGCACTGCAGGATTATCTACATAAGCAAGTACTTGTAGTCTTGCTCTGTCTTCTACTATCTCTGCTAGCTTAGTCTTTGCTGCTCGCTCTGCCTTTACTAGGCCCTTTTCGTCTGTGATGCCACGCTTAAATGATGCAATGAATGCATCTTCAAACCCAGATGACTTGAACTGCTTACGTAGTTTAATCATCTCTGAGATAACCATAGGTTCACGTGATAGACGTGCGTTAGCGTTACCTAACCAGTCCCATCCCCACTCCATCAATGATCCTGTGTAGTTGCCAGAGTCTGAAATAGATACAAGTTGTGGACCAACAATGTAGTCTGGCAAGTCAGCATTATTGATAGGTAGGTCATCAAGACCTAACTGACCTGAAATTCTGTATGCGCCTGTCTCTGGGTCAAATGTTCTGACCTTGCTGAGCAAGTCTTCATTAAGAGTTACTCCGTCACGCTTTACAAACAGTTGCTTTGCTGCCTCGTAGATACGCTTTGCGTGTTCAGCCTGACTGATACCACGCTCTTCCATACGAGCTTGGTTCATAATCTCTGGATTGTTCTTCATCCAGTCCATAATCTTAATGATTGCTTGGCGTTCACCCTCTGGTGTTGTAGCCAAGTTAGCGATAGCAATACCGCCTAGATTGTCGTTAGCATAGTAACCAATACGCATAACCCAAGCAATAAGAGATGCTTCGTTAACAACATCTGGCTTGATTTCATCAAAGCCCTTTTTACCCTTTGCTCTGCGGAAACCTGCTCCCATATCGTACTTAAGTTCAGCTGTGCGAACCCTGTTCTTACGAGTATGTGCGATTGTCTTTGTGTACTGGTCAACTCCAGTGAACGCGTTACGGCCACCTTCAACAACATCTGCTAGAGCGTTGTCAAGGTCACCGTATAGAATCTGCTCAGAGAGCAACTCACGGTCCTGCTTTGTTAACTTTCCAATTCCTGTACGCTCATAAAAGCGAGCCATCTTGCCTTCGTTAAGAGCATTGGCTGTAATGAGACGGACTTTCTTCAAGTCTCCTGCTGCTTCATCAATAGCCTTTGTGTAGCTTGCTGCTTCCTTCTTGTTAACAAAACGCAACACTCCACCTAGTGGGTTTGCTGCAGACTTCTGAAGATCTGTCAAACCCTTTTCTACCTGACGTGCTGTACGCAAACGTGTTGATAGAGAACGCCCCTGTACAAGACCCCAAGGTGATTCACCGATAGCAAGGTGTACAAGTAAATCTTCTGTTGCGTTACGGAGTGCATAACGTGGGCCAGCAAGTGTTAAGAATGACCAGTATCCGGTCATCTTGTCTACCCAGTCTGAGTGAGCAAAACCAAATGCACGCTGAATCCAACCGCTTCGTGCTGTAAGGCGGTCAATATCCTTAACACTAAGAGTTGTTACAAAGTTAGAAAAGTCTGATGGAATCAAACCAACTGATTCACCATCTGGTAGAAGTGATGGGTTGTAACCATCTGCGTTACGAGCAGCATAGATAGCGTTAGTCTTACCCTGCGCCTTAAGTGCTATTTCACGCGCTTCTTTAGTAGCGCTGGCTCCACGGATATCAAGGATAGTTCCCTGAAGACCGTAGTAAATTTCTTTCTTGCGTCCTACTGCAGCATTCTCAAATGCCTGTGCAATCAACTTTGACTCACGCTGTGGAAGTGTAAGTCGTGCTAGTTGATAAATCTTAGTAGGTGCTTCTTTTGCAGTTACGTCTAGTACGTCTCCATCAAAAAATGGGATGTTTTCGAAACGACGCTTAAAGTTATCGATACGCTTTTGGACCATTGCTGTTGAGAAACGAGCGACTCCCTTAGCCTTAGCATCTGCCTTAACTGACTCAACGATAGTCTTTTGTCCGTTGATAATAGTCTCAGCAATGCCGTCATCTGTTGCTGCAGCACCAAAGAAAAGGTTGTCGACAAATTTAGGACCAATGCGGTCTAGGTCAAAGATCTTGTTTGCTGTTGTTGCAACAGTTACACGTGTTTGACGTGATAGGTCAAGGCGTGGCATAAGCACACGCTTGCGTCCAATAGAACCCTTAAAGATTTCTTCAGTCTGCTTAGCGTTCTCAAAGAATGCTTTTGCAGTAAGGGCATCGGTTACTGGGACGTCAGCCTTAATAAATGAGTTAACTACAGCTGGACCGAACTCTGGAGCAAGGCGCTTTAGGTTATTAGTAGCAGCAACTGCCTCTACTGTATTTCCTGCAGACTTAGCCTTGTTAAGTTTGTCAAGTTCAGAACCGTATGTATTCCAAAAGTTTACTACCTTTGGGTTGGCAAATACCTGAGCCACTTTGTTCTGTCCGATAACAACATCAAGAGCATATCTGCTTGCGTCAATAGCACGCTTTACTTTACCGAGTACAAGTGTTGGGTCTGCAAAGATGCGGTAAGCAGCATCAATAGTTCCAGAGATTGGCTTGTAGAAAAGACCAGATCCTTCTAGTTGTCCAGGAAGGACAGCGTTAGCAGCCTGACGACCTGGTGAGTACTTAGCTGCGTTGACAGCATCTAGTACTTCCTGAAAGCCTGACGCATCTAAAGAGTCTGTCTTAAAACCCTTGTAAGCAATTCTTGCTACTTGCTTTTCTTCTTCTGTTCCTTCAGCAACAATCTTGTCAAGGCTTTCGCCTGCAGCGATTCTTGTAGCAACATTTACTTCGGCTTCGCCAAACTTCTTGCGTGCCTTTTCAATTCTATTGATATCAAAGACTTTGTCGCCTTTGTCATTGGCTGTATCCCAAGCCTTTTTAAGACCAGATAGACCCTTGTACTGGTTTCCTTCTTGTGCATCCTCAAGTTGAGAAACACGATAAAGGCGAGTTGTAAGATCTGATACTTCTTGTAGCCCTGCTAGTAATGCTCCGCCAGTGTAATGCCAAGCGCTACCAAAGAATCCACGAGATTCTGCTGTATCGCCAGTTACTCCCTTAAGAGCATTCTTCTGTGCAGCAGTCTTTGAATTAAATTCTTGTGTTGCTACGTTTGCTGGAAGATTACTTAATTCTCTGTGGACATTAAGAGTCTTATTAAGTGCTTCAATCTTGGCACGCTCAGCATCACTTAAACCGGCAGCAAATGCTGCTGCATTTAAGTTATCAGCCATTAGTCACCCCGCGCTAACGCTTGTTGGTATAAAATTCCGATTTCACCAGTAGTATCAAATGGCAACATCTTTGCCAATGTGTCTGATGTCTTTATTGTCTGCTTGCCCATCATTAGAGCTTCTGGACCAGGACCTGCTCCCATTGGGATACCTGCAGTGATTGGTTCATCTGGACGCTCTGATGGTGCGAATAATGGTGTGACTGCTTCGCCTGCCGCTGCACGTACTTCTGCAGCTGGTGTTGGACGTGTATCTGGAGTCTTAGCAAGTGGAGCACCTGACTTAATAGCCGCTGTCTCTACACCTTCTCCGTATGATGTCGAACCCATATCAAGTTTATCTGTACGGGTTGAATACTTGCCTGGACCTGAAGGACCTGCTAATGGGTTCATTGGCGCAGTTGTCATTTGTCCTCCTCTAAAGTCTCTAGGTCTTGTGTCATTTGTTCCCACGCAGAGTTCTCTTCAACCTTACGGTTGGCGTGGTAAATGCTTAGTTCGTATAATGCTTCAAAAAATCCTGTAATTGCTTGCATTAAGTTAAATGCAAACTCTGCAAACAAAACTACAAAGTGAGAACGACGTACGGGAGGACGTACTCTATTGTCTTCCATCATCCCGTACGCCTTTCGTCATTAAGCCTTCTTGCCTTTGCGAGCTGTTCCGGCATAACCGAAGTCAACTTTACCGCCCTTAACTGATCCTGCCTTAGTGTCAACCTTAACTGGTTGTACTGGGGCTGGAGCGTGTGATCCCTTGTTCATATTTGCACCTCCTTCGGTTACGCTGCGCCGGTGATACCGGCTAGTAGTTGAGCTATATCTGGAGTTTGACCAGTAGCAGGGGCCTGACCAGCTTGTTCTTGTGGAGGTTGCTGCGAGGCAGGAGCGGGGGCCGCACCTGCTACTGGAAGTTCTGGGCCACCCTGTGGTGGCATTGCCATCTCTGGCTGTGGTTCAGGTGTAAATACCTTCTCCACGATTGATTCGAGTGCTAATCCTTTTTGGCGACCCTTGATAACCTCTGCGATACGAGAGACAATCTGTGAAGGGTCTTGCCCCTGCGCTGCAAGAGCAGGTATCGCCTGTGCATACTGGGCAACAGAAACGCGAAGAGCATCGCGCATCTCTTCAATATCAACACGCTGTTCCTCCTGTGTGACGTTAAGGTCCATTGGAATCTCACGGCGTACATAGTCGCGTGAAACCAACTTGTCTGAACGCATCTGGAGCAGTGCAATGATTGCACGTGATGGGTCCATACCAGACATAATTCCGTAACGTACTTCTACGCCGTACTCGCCACGAATGTCGCGTCCTGGTGTGTACTTCAAGACATACGGTGTTCCATCTTCTGAACCCTTGATTGTCTTCTGAATGTTTCTAAATAGCTTCTCGTCTACTTCGAAGCAAAGCCCAATAAGATCGCCAAACATTCTGGCGAATTGTGCCTGTGCGGATTTAATCTGAGTATCAAAGCCAGCCTGCAACTCTTGGACCCCACGACCAGTAATAACACTTGCGTTGATGTTACCGGATCGTGACTCAGGGTAACGAGCGCCAAGCCGAAGTTCACGTTCTAGTACTCCCGACTCTGTAAATACTCCTGGTGGAAGTTCTAGTCCAACGCGACGGATGTTCTGTGGCTGAGATGAACGCATAATTGAGTCTGGACCGAGAGCAAGTTCTTGCACATCCTGTGGGATAGCAATAGGTGCTTGGATAGACTTCTCTGCTGCCTGAATCTGAAGGATTGCAAAGCGAGCACGTGCGAGCTGTACTGCCAACACATCATCGAACTGACCGCGTGCCTGACCATCAAGAGATGGACGCATCGCTACACGTACTAGACACTTACCGATTGGGTTAGGTGTACGTACAAGAGTCAGGTTCTGACGCTCTGGTAGGTAGATAAGGTCTTGTTCTTCGTCGTGGTAACGAACCATAGTGATGTATGGGTTACCAGGCTGGTAGTTATTCTTCTTGTAAATCTGTTCTGCAAACTCTGGGTACTGTGCTGCAAGTGTTTCTGTGTCAGTGTTAAGAACCTGAGTCAAAGAGACAACGCGACCAAAGCGGTCTACCTCTGGGTAGCAACCCCACGGATTGAGCAGGCGCATACGTGGATTGTTAGAGTCGTAATCCATCTCGACCATACCAATCATCATTCCGTATGTGTTGTACCAGTCAGCACCTTCATACATCTGGAGCTGTAACTCTGATACGCCTACATAGAAGTTGGCAATACGAGTACGTGTATCTGCTGCCTTACGTGCTGAGTCAGAAACCATATTGGATGCTGAGCAGTTAAAGGATGGCAGTGGTGCCATTGCTTCTGCCAAGTCACGAGCAGCAACGTCAATAAAGTTTGCTACGAGTGGCTTAGGGTAATCCTCGGAGAACATCGAAGGATAGACCTTAGATAGATCTCCTTGACGCACCGAAAGGACGTCACGCATACGTTGGTCGCGGGCTGCAAACTTGGTCTGCAAGCGACCTAACTTCGCGTTAACTTCTTTTGGTGTGAGCATTGTAATCCTTAGTTAGTGTAGTAGTTAGGACGCTTGCCAGTCTTCTTAGCAACATCTGCACGCTTCTTTTCTAGCGCGTCCATAGCCTTCTTCTGCTTCTGAGCTTCTGTCATAGGCTTAGGCTTTACAACTTTTGTGCCAGCAGCCATTGATGTACCAGAGACGTTTGTCTTAGGCTTAGGTCCACCAGCAGTAGATACCTTGACATTTGTAATCTTAATTTTGCCTGAAGCTGGCTTTGCAGAAGACTTTGGCTTAACAGTAACTGATGTCTTTTCAACAGTCTTATTAGTTCTTGTGCCTAGTGGCTTCATAGTTGGGTCTGCCTTGTAAATCTTCTTTGCCATCGTTGTCTCCTTATTATTAGACGAATAGTTTGTTCTGGTTAGCGAGCATTTCGTCTATATTGACAACGACTCGCTTACGTTTCTCAGCTGATGTAAGAAACGGATTCTTCAAGTGGTGTGTGGCGTACTGGCCGTAGTTGAGCATCTCGCGTGCTCGGATCTCACAGAACCAGAGTGCCATCACCATATCGGTCTTACCCTTAGTGGTAGGTGTCCACGTAATCAACTGCTCGATAAGAGCCTTGACGTTTTCAGTCTGGTCACTAGGTAGATGTATTAAGTTATCTCGGTGGTGCTTGCCATCGTGTTGCTTGGTACCGAAGAGGGTAGCCATAGATGCAACACCGAAGCCTGAGTCCCACTTATTAGAACCAGTATGGTGTTCCTTTAATAGAACGCCACGGGATGCCAAAAATTGTTTAATGCCTTCATCCTGAGTAAGGAAAGCCTGAAAAGCGTTCTTCTCAATAATCCACTCACTTGGTGAGTAGAGCGAAGTCCAGTTAAGGATAATGTCACGGATCTGCTGAGGGGATGGTCTAGTAATCTTCATAGCATCTACGATGTAGCGCTTATTACTAGCACGGTCTACCGCGTAACAGATAGCCGCGGTATCGCCAACAATCGCTGGGTCCATACCGCAGATAATGGTAAAGCCACTTAAGTCCTTGGGATGTCCTGGGTGTCCAGGTTCTAAACGACCTGACTTACGCATTCCATCAATCGAGCCACGAACACATACTGGGTCAAAGGCTGCGTTCTCGGATACATCCTGTTGCTGGTAGACCAGCGCCCAGGTACTTGCATCCATAGCTTGACGTTCGTTGTATAAGTTACGACCAGACCAACGTGGGTACAAGCCGTCCTCGTCCTTATCGGATTCTTCTTGTCCATCAAAGGGAGCATCTGACTTAGGCCAGAGGGTAACCCACTTGTCGGGGTCTTCATCAATTTCCAGAAGGGCTGGCATCGCCAGATACTTCCACGGAACCAGACCGCCTGGGTAGCGGTCTTCGGAACGGAGTTCACGGTACAAGTCAACGGATGCAACTCTAGTACCAATAACGATTAGCTTACCAGTAGGGTTAAGACGAGAACGTACGTCCTGCGTCAACCAACGGATTTGCTTCTCAAACTCGTTAGCGTTCTTTAAGGTGACCGCGTCATCGACAATAATCATATCGGCACGCTTGCCGTAAATCTGACCGCCGATACCGACGGCCTCGATGTTCGGATCCTTTTCAGAAGACTCACGAAGCTCATCACCGAAGGTGACGCGGGTTGCCTGCCAGGAAGCGGTCTTGGAATTAAACCCTACACCAGCAGCATAAGCGCTTTGAAGGTCTGCATACATAGGATGCGTCAATCGCTGCTTGATGGCGTAGAGAAAGTCGGCAGCTAACTGCTGCGTCTGGGATACAATCAGAACTCGGAAGTTGGGGTTCTGAGCTACCTTCCACGTGACGTAGTCGACGGTGACCGTAATCGACTTGGCGTGGTTTGGCGGAATGTTAATCAGAACACGGTTTGCCGCAAGTCCCGGTTCGTACTTCATACTGGGATGGAGCCACGAAGGTTCTCTACCCTCAATCACATCTATGAGGTTCTTCTGATGTGGGAAGGTCTTGCTGTGCAGGAATCGCTGTCTGAACTCGACGAAGTCGATATCGTGAACATCGCCGGAGGCGAAGGACTTTTCCTTCAGACCTAACCTAGTACGATCTACCTTATCTGCAAAAACCTTGTCGGTGCGACGGTAGTACTCATAAGTCTTCATAGACTTACCGGCTGAACCGCAAGCGGCGTCAATGGTCATACCTTCTGCCACACAGCCAAGAATAATTCTCTTGGCTATATCAGCGCTATTCTCTGCCACGTAATCTCCTAATAGTAAATGGGCCGGAATGCCCTTTCATTTATACTAGGGGAAGCAATCTATTACTGGGCTATCTCAAAATATAAGATTCAATACTGGATATAACTATCCCAACTAAAAGCACCGCAGCGGGAGTAAACTCCCGAGCAAGCCACAGCGTAGCGAGGGGTAAATACCGCTTCGCCCTAGGGGGCTACGCGGAGGGTTCCACCCGTAGCGTAACGGGTCGCAAAGCCAATCTTCCCCGCTTTGCTCCCCTACTATATATAAGGCGCTAAAATAAGCTCATTTAGCGGGTAGTGCTGTGTGAGTTGTACCACAGTATATATAACCGCAGGTCAGAGCCATATTACGGAATCTCACTTTAGCAAATATTTTTTGTTGGGGAGTACAGGGACCGCCCGCCTGTAAATTAACAATGAGGGGTCCGTCTCAGTCTGTGAGACGGCAAGGGGGAGGGGGGCAAGGCGCAGGGCGGGGCATTACTGCAAAATACTGCAAAACTTTCAGGGGCAGACTAGCCAGCCGGCAGACCTAACCGCATAACCTTTTCTAATTAAGTAACCGCTAACCGCTAAGCCCTAACCGATTAAGTATCCGCTAACCGGTGCAGCTCTAACCCTTGCAGCTCTAACCGGTGCAGCTGCTCGCAGCTCATAAGCCTAGACTCTAAGCCGATAGCCCTACCCGATAGGCCACGGCTTACCCAATAGCCGGCCCTAATAGGTACTAGATCCGATTAGATAGAGCCGGCGCAGCTCTTAAAAATAAAGATAAAAATACCCTTGAACTAGGGTAGACACACCTATATTTTCTGCTAAGGTTTACCTAGTGGCGAACACCTAACACCGCTACAAGAAAAGAGAAAAAAATGCACACTACAGGAAAGCAATGTAAATCAATACTTTCAAGCGTTACAGCCGACGCAATGCATAGCGGTGGCGCTATTGGCCCTATGGCTAGCCTATGGGAATTGCTACCGGATAACGTGGCCGGCCCGCAATGGGTAGGCGAGGTAGTAGCAGCTGCGGATACTTTCGCAGATTGGTTAGATGATGATAGAGAATATTCACTAGATGATTTACAGGATATGACGGGCCAACTCGCAGATAGTGAGTGTGAAGATTACTACAGCAACATCAATCGACGCGTGCAAGAGCTAAGCCTATGGGCCAGCACCGACTTAGATGAAGAGGTGGCCAGCACCTATGGTGCGCCTATTGTTACCTATACCGATATGAATAGCGCCTATCTCTATTGCGCTATGCGTGGCCTATATTACGTGCTCGCGCAATGGGTAATGGATACAGCGGAAGAGCTGGAGGTGCAAGAGTGAGCGAGCTAGCCTATTTACTTAGCGTGCTGCTATCCCTTGCAGCTTATGCGGTGGCCGGCCTTGCCCTATGGGGCGCGGTGGAGGGCGTCCATTACGTATGGTGCAGGATAAGCGGGCGAGAGTACTAGACGGTAAGACTATCGCTCACCGGTGCTAATCGGTGAGCGGTGGCCGGCGTCTAGGCCGGACATATACGAAAGAGAGAGCTAAGAATATGGACACAATAGTAAGAGAGCAGACACTAGAGAGCATTACCGTAAGCGCTGCAGATATTGCAGACTTACTCACCGGCGCAGCTATTGCAGCGGATAAGGGTAAGAATGCGGTGGATAGCCTTGCAGCGGTTTACCTATCGGCCACCGGTGGCAAGGTTAAAGCGTGCGCGAGCGATAGGTACCGCCTAATCGCCGGCGTGCTTACAGTAGAGAGTGAGAGCGAACTATCGCCTAGCGCTATCCGCTTATCGGATCTTAAGAATATCCTCGCAGCTATTAAGAGTGAGAGAGTGAGCAGGGATATCACCTTTACGCGTGCGGGAGATACTCTAAGCGTGGCTATCGGTGGCACTAGCCTTTCGATTCAATTAGGCACCGGTAAGTTCCCGCCATATGAGCACCTTATCCCTAGCGAGAGCGTAGCTATTGGAGAGGTGTCGTTTAACCCTACTTATATGGCAGATTTTGGCAAGGTACCTACCTCTAATAAGGCCGGCGCTATGCTTACTATGGAATTCTCCGGAGAGCGTAAGCCTATTAAGGTGACAATTCCGCACGATAAAATCGAATGGGCTGCACTACTTATGCCTATGCGTAAGGCCTAAGCTCTAGGTGCGAGACTATCGCTCACCGTGTTAGGCGGTGAGCGGTGGCCGGTACCTAGCCGGGATCGAAAGAGAAAAGAGGGAAAGAGTATGACTATCGAAAAAAATAGAGAGGGCGCGTGGGTTATCTATGCGCTAGCGGGAGACGGTTACTTAGTGACACGCAGCTATTACGGTTACAGTAAGCGCGAGAGCGTGCGGTTATTCCGCGAGCATATGAGAGAGGTAGAGGGCGAATGAGCTATTACGACGCTGACCCGTGGTCTAACCACGTACTTAACGAGGTTAAGTGCGCTGAATGTGAAGAGTATTTCGATGATCAAGAGGGAGAGGGCAATATCTGCCCGCCTTGCGTAACGAAAGGATACGGTGAAGAGGTGACTGTTATGTGCGGTGACCATATTCGCCCGGTAAATGAATGCGGGTGCCTACTGTGAGTGAGACTATGGAAGAGACTATGAAGAGAGAGCAGCAAGAGCTGCTAGCCACGCTTACGCGTGCCAATAGCGCACTATCGCGCTTGTTTAATATAGAAGAGGAGGAGAGTAATGAGTAACGTCATAGCCTTTCACCCGCCTAAGTCTGCCCTCGTGCTGCTCTATGAGATAGTGGACGAAAGCGGTAACGCTGAGTGGGGTGGCAATAGTGAGAGAGAAGCTCTCACGTGGATAGCTACTTCCCCTACAGCTACCCGGATCTTGGTGTCCGGGTGGACTACCAATGATGATGACGCCTACCTCATAGGCGAGCCGTTAGATATAACGGCCATAGTAAAGGAGGCTAGCCGGTGAGTTACTGGTTGGTAATGACAGTTATCCTGCTGGTAGGCTACCTTATGATAGAAAGAGGAAGAGAGTGAGCGAGAGAAGGCTAGCTACCGCTGCAAATATGGCGGTACGCCAACGTAATTATAGACGGGCGCGAGATCGTGCTCTAGTCAAACTAGCACAACTATATCCGGACGCTTACAAGGAGCTGCTGGAGAGGGAGAAGGCGAATGACGAAGCGCAAGGTCGTAAGTGGCTTGATATTAACGGGACTACTAGCGGTGTGGATACACGACCCGTTGCCACCGCTGCACGTACCGGAGAAGCCGGTAATGAAAGCACGAACCAAGGCTACAATGGAGGAGAAGCGTGAGAACAAACGAATCGCAAGAGAATATAGTCGCGCTCTCGGATATTCGAGAAAAGAAGTTGCGTGCCTTGTCACCCTATGGACCCGTGAAAGCAGGTTTGACCACCTTGCCGACAACAAACGAAGTTCGGCTTATGGAATTGCTCAGCTCCTTGGAGAGCGTAGTGGACAGCCTGAACTTCAAATCCTTCACGGTCTACGATACATTGAACACCGCTATCGAGGATCTGCGTGCCGCGCTCTCGCCCACCACAAGCGAGGCTGGTACTGATGAGTAACCTAACGGGAGTATCCCTCTTTGCAGGGATCGGAGGGTTTGACCTTGCTATGCAACGACGAGGAGTGAAAGTCGTAGCCTCGGTAGAGATAGATAAGAACTGCAATAAAGTATTAGCGAAACACTTTCCTGATACCAAACAATTTAACGATATAACTACCGTAAAGGGGAGTGATTTAATTGAAGCAGGATTTACACCAGGCAAAGGAATTATTACAGGAGGATTTCCCTGCCAAGACCTCAGCGTCGCTGGCAAGAGGGCTGGTCTTGCTGGCGCAAGAAGCGGGTTATTCTGGGAAGCTGCAAGACTTGTGGAAGAAACGCAAAGCGAGTGGTTCATCATCGAAAACGTCCCTGGTCTGCTTACCTCTAACGAAGGAGGAGACTTTGCTGTCGTACTCGGGACGATGGCAGACCTCGGGTATTCTGTTGCCTGGCGCGTGCTTGATGCTCAGTACTTCGGAGTACCCCAACGGCGCAAGCGTGTCTTCGTCGTTGGAAGACGTGATCCAAACTCAACCAGTCCAGCAGAAGTACTATTTAACAGTTCCCGCAGCAGAGGGAGTGTTACGCAGGAGCAATCGTCACGGCAAGAAGTTGCCGGATCTACTACAGGAAGCATTTGAAAATGTGGTACGTCAAAAGCCGGAGAGCGCAGACCAATGAAGACTATGAAACCTGGATCGAGGGAGGAGTGTGTCCTACATTGAACGCATTTGATAATACAGCTGAAGCAAGAGCAACTGTTCTGATCTTTGAGGCTACCCGCGTTGACGATACGAGATTCTACGATAAGTATTCTCCAACAGTAGCCACTTACTGGGGAACAGGAGGGGCAAGAGTTCCTTACGTAGTTAAGTCTGAAGTACCTATTAGAAGGCTAACCCCAGTAGAGTGCGAGAGACTGCAAGGTTTTCCTGATGACTGGACTGCTGAGTGCGCTGATTCAACACGCTATCGTCAGGTAGGAAACGCCGTGGCAGTTCCCGTAGTTGAATGGATCATTGGCAATATCTGTGATATAGTCTGACCTGTTCATTCGTTTCCTTCTGCTCGACGCTAACCCTCACCGTTACTCTTTCCGGTGGGGGTTAGTGCTTTCTAATCCAGTACTGATTATTAACTGCCAAGGTATCGTACTCACCCTTATGACGAAGGAGGAAGAGGTCAATGCCAGGCTTAGCACGCAAGTGCATAGGCAAGTGTGAACCCCACTCATAATCATCGAAGGCCATAATGCCACCAGACTTTAGCTGTGGCCACGATAGTTCAGCGTCCATTATGACACCGACAGTTGTATGGTCTGCGTCCACATAGATGAAGTCATAGTCAGGATCTTTACGCACACTCTGTAAGAACCAAGTAGTAGTCTGCTTGAACGGACGAATCCTATTCTTGTATGGCTCTATCTTAGATAGATAGGTAGCAAAGACATCAGCAAAGTCCATAGTCTCGTGCGCTTCTTCATCGCTACCCTGCCACGTATCTACATCTATCAACCAGCAACCAGTACCAGTAAGGATATGTTCTGCTAGCCATACGCTAGTGTCCCCTGTAAATACACCAAGCTGTAAGAACTTAAGGTTATCTTTGCCAGCGTACTCAGTAAGGTGTGTCTCAAAGTTCTGCTGTGCAGCTTGGGCAAACCAGTTCGGGTACTCAACCCCCGTTGACATAGAAGCCACTCCCATTAAAAATTATGCCAGGCGCAGACCAGACGCGAGTCATAGACTCGTGACAACCAACGCATACTGGCAACACTTCTTCTTCTCGGATGCCACGCTCAACTGTGTAACTGTTCTTACACTTTGTACACTCGTAGTCATAGGTCATCTTCATTATCCTTATCTGTCAAGCCTTCTGAAAGCTGTTGTTTATACTCTTCAACGGCATCGAGTCTGGCTTTAGCTACGGCTCTTTCCTGCTCAGCAAACCAGTAGTCTGCGATAGCAGAAGCGTAATAGAAATCTCCAACAATAACTTTGCCACCAAAATAGTTTGGTTCAATGCGTACATCATTAGGTTTGATATCAGATACATCAGGTGCATACAGCATTAGTTTGCTTATCTCTGACTTAATCAAAGCCGTCATCTGCTCAATGCAGATCTCATCTGGTATTGAGTCGTGTGCCATCATCTGCTTACCGTAGCGTCTTACTTGAACTGTCTTGAACGCAGGGTCAATCTCTTTGCGTGCCTGCACATCAAAGCGCACTTTGTCTAGGTCTATCTCAATCTTCATCGTCTATTCTTTCCTGCTACATAACCAATACATAAACCAACATTAAGTGCAGTACAAACAAGTGAAACAACTGCAGATAACATACTCATACTTTCACTCTAGTTCCGCAACGCTGACACGTTACATTGTGTGAGTTAAGATGGAATAATTTGCAACCAAATATCCTGCATATAAATTTCATAGTTTAACCGCCTCCTCTATGTCTAAGTACCCTACTATCTTATCAACCTTGTTAGTGTTCTCAAACTCTGTAGTCGCTGGCATCTGATGAACGAACCACTCTGGTTCATCTAACTCTGTAAGATCAAAGGAGTAGATACCAAGAGGAGTGCTGTTGATATAGAAGGGCAAAAGTTCTCTGTGATAGGCCTGCTCGATGAGCTTGCGGTACTTCATCTGCTCTATAAGTAGCGTAGAATAATGGGTTTGGCGACACTTCAGTTCGATGAAGTGACCGGCCTTCTCACTGGTGCAGTCGAAGGCATCATAGATTCCAGGAGCACGCAGCAAATCAGGGTAGAGATTAAGTTTAAGAAAGTCATACAGGATTATCTCGTTCACTGGTATGGACTTGCTCCACCTAGTTTATTGTTCAGCTCACGCATAGCGTGGTTAACCCTGCGGTCTGCTGTAGTGAAGTGACACTCTAGTGCTGCACCTATCTGCGCTAGCGTTAGGTTCTCGTGGTAACGCAGTGCCAGTATCTTCTGGTCCTTCTCATTCAAATCTTCGTACGCACTTTTGATATCGATGAGCATAGCCAGTAGGTTGCCACCTTCAGCAGGGCTTGACGAACCCTTCGGTTGCCCATCACGGATCATCTCTTGAGCCTGCTCTAGCACAGTACCGTCTAGTACTGATGCAATAACAAAGGGTAGTAGTTGACCTAAGGTAGCGCTCTGATAGTAGGCTTCATCACCTAACTGATAGCCAGACTTAGTAGCCTTCTCCTTACGACAGTAACGCTCAGCAGCACGCTTCATCTGCCACGCAATCTTCTGCTCGTTATGTCTGCGTTGTTCTACATTCTCTTCACCCAACTGCTCGTTGATATAGTCAGCACGAGTCAGCGCCCAGTGCAGGCACTCCTGCTTAACGTCATCACGCTCAACGAACTTCTTGTAACTCTTATGCACAGTACTAGCTACGCTAGGTACGATGTCATATATGGATGGATGTATCTCAGTCACAGTCAGGTAGCACCAAATCTATAGTGTGTTGTAAGTTAAGTAACTTAATGGCAAGGAAGTCTATGTAATTACTAGCATCTGCCAGCTCTTCAATCAGTTCTCTAATGGTATCTGCCACAGTAAAGGACTCGAACTTCTGTCCTTGTGCTATTGCATACTGGTCTGCTCCCACTCCACGCACACGGGAAGCACGAAGCGATGCAAAGGATTCAATGAAAGACGTAAGGTCTTCAGTAGATACACCGCTAGCGCGGTAACCAGTAACTGCTAGATGGTCTACGAGCGGGTTGCTGTTGGACATATTAGTAGTGTCTCCTGTTCGACGTTGATCTCTAAGATGTGAAAGCCCATAGTATGCAAAGTCTGTATCATCTGTTGCCATTCATTCTTATCCAATCGCCTCACCTACCAGCAAAGTCTTTGTCGCTTCCGCTCCATAGGCTAAGTAGTAGTCATTGATGTCCATATTAGGAGGAAGTGTAACAATAGTTCCGTTAAGAACCTCGGATGCCACGCGCTTAGAGAACTCAGCACCTGGGTTGGTGCCATCTTCTTTCACGTCGTTATCTCCTACGATGTAGACAGTGTCATAACCGTTGAGCAACTTAGCAAAGTGTGGCTTCCAAGCCTGCACTCCAGGTACACCCACTGCTGGGATACCAAGGACACCTGAGACTATGACTGTGTCCAGCTCACCTTCGCAGACCACGATGTGCTTACTCAAAATGGTGGTATCAGTAACGTTATAGAGGTGAGCCTTCTGCCCAGTAGGGCTACCGTACTTAGGCTTACCATCATCTAACCTACGGAACTTAAAGCCTACGCAGTGGTTCATCGCAGTGATGTATGGAATAGATATCCACCCATCGTGCATCTCGTGACCATTCATAGGATCAGTCACGCTACCGAGCATATAGAGCGCAGCTATCTCCTCAGAGATCCCACGTTCTGAGAGTGCGACGAGAGCCTCCGGACTTATTTGTTGTGCGTATCGCTGCGCCGCTTCCAGCTGCAATTTCGACTGCACGTTTGAGGCCATCGTTAAACTCCAAGTTCTCTAGTATGCACACTAGGTTAGCTGCATTACCACCCTTACCGCAGGTATGGCAGTAGTACAAGTTGTCGTACGTGTTCATAACAGCAGACCTTCTACTGTCTGAGTGTAAGCAGCACCGTACGCTGGCTGACTTACCTTCTCTTACTTCACCACCAAAGAACCTGACGATGGCATCTATCGGGATATCGTTGGCATCTACTTTGCCTTTGAACTTTCCCGCCTTACGTACCCTGGACCAGTCTTGTGCTGGCATACGCACCCCTCGCATTGTTCGTGATGTGCTTCGCTAAGTTTTAACTGATTCAAGCGATTATATTCGCCTGCATCTATACAAGGCTGACAGATCATTCTTCCACCTTCTCAAAAGATTCAATCAGTTCTTGGTAAGTAATGTGTGGGCCGTAATGCTCACTGCCTTCTGGTTGTAACATTATCCAATAGCCTTTCTGAGCGGGGCTAAAAGAATCATATGCCTTGAACTCAGTGCCGGTAGCTTTACTCCGCCACTTCATCCTTCGTACCACTGCTCTTCTTCCATAGCGTGGACAATCGCCTTGGCAGCCTTGATTCGTTCATCAATCTCAGCTCTGTACTTAGGACTGATGTAGTAAAAGCTAATATCAAAGAAGACAAGTGACAACTGGAAGCCACGTCTGTGTAACGTAAAGCCTACTGATACTGCTGTGAAGTACCAGTCAACATCAATATCAATCCTCTTGAATAGTGTCAGGCTCACTTGGCAACTCCTCTTCTACTGCTTCTACTACTTCTTCGACTGGGGCTTCGCTCCACGTTTCTGTGCTTGTGATTTCTCCGCCTGGTACTGGCATTTATTTAACCTTTCTAATTGAGTACTGCTCGCCATCAACCACGATGATTGTCTGGTTTATACCTTTTGAACTTACTAAGATTCCTGCTTCAATCAATACGTTCTTAAATGTAGTCACTTCGCTTTGCAATCTTTCAAACTGCCACTTCCAAGCAACATTGTTGCTTAAGTAATCAATCTGTCCTAATGATTGCTTCCTAATATAATCAATCTTTTCTAATAATTGTTTCTTTGTGTTATTCATTGCTTCTCCTTTAGCCACTGATCAATAGGTTGGATTACCCAAGCCTTATCTATGCCAGCGTTGCGACGCTTAACTACAACATAATGCAGTGGAACTTCCCCAATACCACGAGCCTTAGCGTAGTTAAGCGCCTCAACTTCTGCCTGCCTCCAGAACTCTGGCAAGTCTAGTCTTGCCGTGTTCTTGAGTTCTAGTATGTATGTCTTTCCCGCGACTACACATACTAAATCACCTTCGTCATCTTTACCCGCTAGACGTAAGCGCTCAGCTAATACACCCAGTCCTCGAAACCATTTCATCACATCGATCTCGAAGGCTGCACCCTTAGCCTTGTTGTACTTCGGACTACTCATTCTTACCAGTATCGTAGACAGGGTTACCGTTCTCATCTGTCGTAATCTTAAATACTTTCAGTTCAATCAAGGCCATAATGAGGTTAGCCATATCAGCCTTGAGTTGTTTGATTTCATTCTTTAGATACTGAATCTCTGTGTTAGCCATTGCCTAACTCCTCCTGAATAACTTGAATGGTTTTGCAGGGCCATTTCTCCTGACAACAACCACAAAATTCCACTAACTCTTTACTTGTTTCAGTGTACCTATAGTCAGTCCACATAGGGTGCAATTCCACTATTGCACGAAG
>Ga0208783_10000168_pt1 | contig 39884 bp, 56 predicted proteins | sample DEB19_08_DNA_2_FD_184529 | JGI IMG/M metagenome (GOLD analysis project Ga0208783, IMG submission 184529) | Aqueous microbial communities from the Delaware River and Bay under freshwater to marine salinity gradient to study organic matter... | ecosystem: Environmental > Aquatic > Marine >... | reverse complement strand
CCTGCTATTGCTTTGTAATGCGAGTCGGACCTGGCAAAGAGTATGGCTACTTGCTGCGTCATGGCTCAGACCTCCTGCGCGGTGGCCGGGGCCTTGGCGGCGCGGGTCTTGCGGGGCTTCTTCATCGAGCGAACAAGCTGCTCAATCTTCAAGGCATCGTCTGCAACAGCCGGGGCTTCCTGCTCCCAGCGAGACAACCTCGGCTGAGGAATTCCAGTACGCTTGGAAATCTCGGTTTGAGTAAGCTGGAACTCAGTTCGCAGCAGCTTGAGGAGTTCTGTTGTCGTGCTCATGCTGTGCATTCTATTCGCTGCCGTATAGAAATGCAATGCCCTGGCGTATTATTTATTCGCGCATAGTTACGCTCATGGAACCGAGACAGTTACTTCAGGCTTTGATGGATGCAGAGGGTCTAAACCCGAATGCTCTAGCCAAAAAGCTGAACAACAATCCACCAAACCCGCTTCGGCGGGTTTTTTGTTGCGTATCGCACACCTGATGCCCACTTCGTTCTAGGGGGCTATACGGTTAATTTGTAACAGTCGAACAAATTATTCGCCTGCGTATTGACAGGCTCTATACGCTGCCGCATACTCCATCTCAACGCACAAACCAACCTGGAGCAAGAGATGGTTTACACGACACTGAATCGAATCCGCGAGCACTCACCGTGCGCGAAAGGCTGGACCAAGCTGCTCAAGCACTTGGGCAAGACAAAGCCTGACGACGAGCCCCTGTCGTTCGCCACAATCCTTGACAGCAACGGCCTAGACGATGCGCTGTGGTGCTGCCGCGCAGAACCCGAGCAAGCATCGCTGTGGCGTCACTTTGCAGTCGATTGCGCCGAATCTGTTCGCCACTTGATGCAAGACAAGCACAGCACAAACGCGCTTGATGTGGCTCGTCGTCATGCAAATGGCCAAGCCACTGATGAAGCGTTGGGCGCTGCCAGGGACGCTGCCTGGGACGCTGCCAGGGCCGCTGCCTGGGACGCTGCCAGGGACGACGCTGCCAGGGACGCTGCCATGGCCGCTGCCAGGGACGCTGCCTGGGCCGCTGCCAGGGACGCTGCCTGGGACGCTGCCAGGGACGCTGCCATGGCCGACGCTGCCATGGCCGCTGCCTGGGACGCTGCCAGGGACGCTGCCCTGGCCGCTGCCATGGCCGCTGCCTGGGCCGCTGCCTGGGGCGCTGCCAGGGACGCTGCCTGGGCCGCTGCCAGGGACGCTGCCTGGGCCGCTGCCAGGGCCGCTATGGCTCAACGCTTCCGCCACATCGTGACCGTTGGCGCTTGGACTCCTGTCGAGGAAGTTGAAGCTGAAAAGGTGGAGGCTTGATCATGGATGCACACGTGGTGATTGGCGGGGACGTTCCCTGCTTCAACAGTCTGGCCGCCGCGCAGTACGAACGGGCCAACGAAGCGCGAGTCAAGCGCGAAGGTTTGGCGGCTGCCTACTTGCACAGCGAGTTTGTGAATGCGCTGCGCACGGGGCCCCAGACCAAGATTTCTACCCCTGGCTTTGCCAAATCCACATGGACCGTGGCCGATGTGATCGCGGATTCCTTTGCTGGTGAGACCGGTGACGCGGATCTGAACGAGCTGCTTGTGATCCTCAATGAAGTGTCGAAGCAGTCCAGCGACGTCGGCATGCGAGCCTCTGCGCTCATCGCCAAGATGGCCGCGCGTCACGCCGCCTTCCACAAGGGGGACATGTGATGAGCCATGCAAAGCACACGCCGGACCTCAGCGAGCGTGCCGACATCATCCGTATGGCACTAGCTGCCTATGCGGCCCGCACTCTCGGTAGAGAAAAGACCCTCGCCGAAGAATTGACCATCACAGCGCCAGCGTCGTTTGATGATGCGCCTGAGTTGCTTGAGGCACTTACTCGCCTTCTGGCTCAGTGCGAGCGCTTGCGGTTACCTGGCCAGTCAGCATCGGATGCTGAAAAGAATGCTGCTTCTGTAATCGCCAAAGCCACGGGGGTGAAGCCATGAGCCGCCCCTACACACGCACCTGGTGGGCTGCGATGGCTGCCGTGTCGGTCGCTGCTGTGGCCGCGATTGTGGCGACTGAGCCAGCAAAGGCTGACGAGTGGACCGGAGCAGACAAAGGCTTGCACGTCATGGGATCTGCTGGCATCGGCACGGTGGCCGGTTTGGTCATCAAGGACAAGTGGGCCGCGTTTGCTGTGTCCATGGTGCCTGGTGTGCTCAAGGAAGTCTATGACGCCAAGCACCCAGACAAGCACACGGCTTCTTTCAAAGACCTCGCCGCCGATGCCGTTGGCGCTGCTGTCGGGGTCTACATGGGCAATTGCGTCATTCGTGATCGCTCGGTTACCTGCCGCGTGGAGTTTTGATCATGTGCGTACTACCCGAACTCGAACAAGACGCCGCCATGGATGACATGGGCGCTCACCTCGATGCAAAGGCCGCCGCTTTCATGGCCGCTCACCCGGTCAACGAAGACAACGTCATCCAGATGCACCGCCGTGATGAGCTTGAGCAGCACTGCAAGCCCGAGCAAAAGCGCTTGGATATCACCGTGCCGGTCATCGCTCTGGTCATGTTTGCCGCCCTGCTTTCCTTCTACTGGCTGATCGATCACGGCCTGCCGATTGTGGGGCCGCTGCCATGAACGCAGAAGAACGCATCCCGCCCAACGAAGTTCCATATCTGAAGCCATGAACACACCTATCCAAACCCATCCTGACCGCTCACTGTTCCTTGGTGGCTCTGACGCTGCTGCGGTCATGGGCCTGAGCCCTTGGGCTACCCCCGTTGAACTGTGGGAGCAAAAGACAGGCCGCAAGAAGAAGGACGCCCCCTCTCCCAGCATGCAAAAGGTCTATGACCGTGGCCACCGCCTGGAGCCTTTCATACGTGACATGGTGGTCGACAAGCTGCGGGCCAATGGCCTGGATGTCGAGCTGGTCACATACAACGAACGGTATGTTGACCCGGAGCATGACTTTCTTTCTTGCGAGATCGACTTTGAACTGCGCTTGACTGGCGAGGTCGTCATCGGTGATGAAGTGGTCATGCTGGATGGTGAGCATGTCAACGGCGATGCCAAGAGCGTGACCGGCTTTGCCCGAAAGAAGTGGGGCGAGGAAGACACCGAAGACGTGCCCATTGAGTACGCCGCGCAGTTCATGCATGGCCTGATGATCACAGGCCGCCGCCTTTGCCTTGTTGCTGCTCTCAAGTCGTTTGACGATGTGGGCATCTATTGGGTGCGCCGCGATGACGAAACCATCGACGGCATGCGCCAAAAGCTGGTGTCGTTCTGGGTTGATCACGTCCTGGCAGATGTTCCACCTGACCCACTTGATTTTGACGACATCAAAGCGCTATTCCCCAGCGACAACGGCAAGGCTGTAGAGGCCACCGTTGACGTGGCCACCAAGGTCCGTGATCTTGCTGAGATCAAGAAGCGCATCAAAGGCCTTGAAGAAGACGCCGAGTTTTTGCAGTTTGCGATTGCTGACTTCATCAGCCCTCATGCCCTGCTGACCTACCAAGGCAAAGAGATTGCCTTGTGGAAGGGCCAATCAACCACCCGACTGGACGGCAAAGCCCTGGAAGAAGCACATCCGGAGATCGCAGCCAAGTTCAAGAAAACCACCACCGTGCGCGTGTTGCGCCTGAAAAAAGGAGCCTGATTTATGTCCGCATCTGCTTTGAAGGTCGCTGCCACTGGCCGCGCCGTTGCCAAGAAAGAAGATCCAGTCGCAAGCCTGATCGAAAAGCTCAAGCCCCAGATGGCTTTGGCCTTGCCCAAGCACCTGAACCCAGAGCGCATGGGCCGGATCATGCTGACCGAGATGCGCCGGGTTCCAAAACTGGCCGAGTGCGGAAGGGACTCCCTGATGGGCGCTTTGATGATGTGCAGCCAGTTGGGCTTAGAGCCAGGTAATGGCCTGGGTCACGCCTACCTGTTGCCATTCGAGCGCCGCGCCAAAGTCGGTGGCCAATGGCAAACGGTAGGGATTGATTGCCAGTTAATCATTGGCTATCGCGGGATGATCGACCTGGCCCGCCGCTCTGGCCAGATCGTGAGCCTTGCCGCCCGTGCAGTGCATGCCAATGACCACTTTGTCTATCGCCTGGGCCTGGACGAAACCATTGAGCACATCCCTGCTGATGGTGAGCGGGGTGAACTGACTCACGTTTACGCGGTCGCCAAGCTGAAAGACGGTGGCGTGCAGTTTGAAGTGATGAGCCGACACGATGTGGACAAGGTGCGCTTGCAATCGAAAGCCAAGGACACCGGTCCATGGACAACGCACTTTGACGAGATGGCCAAGAAGACCGCCATTCGCCGCTTGTTTAAGTACCTGCCCGTGAGCATCGAAATGCAGCGCGCCGTGACATTGGATGAGCAGGCTGATGCTGGCATCTTGCAAGACCACAACGTGGTCGACATGGAGACGGGTGAATACACACCGCCTCCAGAGCTGGAGCACAGCCCATCCGTGTCTTTCGATTACTTCAGCAACGTGATTGCTCAAGCCACCGACCTCAAGACCCTGCAGGAAATCGGAGAGTCGATGGATGCACTACCAGACGGTGCCGAGAAAGAAGCGCTGGCCGCCGCACTGCTGGCCCGCGAAGACGAGATCACGAAGTAAGGAAACGTCATGAGAACAGTTCAAGGCACAGCCGCCGCATGGATCATCGAGTATTGCCCGATCACCCCGCAAGACCTGAAATCAGGTGATGGCGACAAACTCGTTCAAAACATCCTTTTGAGTCGCCCCAACCAAAAAATGGAGCAGCACGGTTGGGTACGCATCGGCGATGCCCAGATCACGCTAACCATCCGCGAAGCCAATGAGATCGTTGGTGGCCAGGTCGAGGCGCTCAAGGCCCAAAAGCAAAAGGTCATTGCTGATGCCGAGGTTGAGGCCAACAAGATCGAGCAGCGCATTCAGTCTTTGCTGGCGATCACAGCCTAACCCAGTTTGACCCGCCGCGCCTTGCATTAGAGGTTGCCGCAGTTAGGTGGCGCGGTGGGTCGCCTATTTTGGAGAGAGATGTGTCAACACAACCAGCACGCAAGTTCCCGTTTCCTGTCGCAAAGCGCGCAGCTATTGAGGTAGACCCGTCAATGCTGTCGGTTGAGCATGACGTCGAGCCTCCAGCCTGGAGAAGCAACATAGAATCCAAGTATGACGCGGTGTTTCGTCAGCTCAAGCCTGGATCGTGCGTGAAGTGTGAGCCGTCAGAGGTCGCCAAGATCGCAGGATCGTTGCGCAAGGGCTTGTCTCAGAAGAAATTCAAGGCCTTGGCTGGATGCAAGGTGCTGAGCCGTGAGCGCTGTGACGATGGGCATGGCCGCGTCTGGGCTATTGCGAAGGATGCCGCCAAATGACCGACATCTACACCGACCTAGAGCAAGCGCTGACGGCATTGGAGGCTGAGCGCGGGGCTGTACAAAAGCTGCGCGAGGCTTTGAAAGCCGCGCTTGACGCTCTGGAGCAAATCCAAGAGGAAGCGACCGAGAGCGAAGACATCGTGGCTTGGTGTCCTGAGGTCATTGCGCAAGGCCGCGCCGCCCTCTCCCTGCCCACCCAGGCCGAGCCGGTAGAGGGTGGGGAGGTGGTGGCATGGATTCGCAAAACCGACATTACCGAGTTCACTGATACCGAGCCAGAAACCGATGGGTGGAAGGCGTTGACATATGCCGACCCCACCCCACCCGCCAGCCATGTTCCCGAAGCGGATTTCGGGAACACCGCAGATGCCATGCCAATGCTTGACGACGATGGGTTGGCAATGATCGTCAACAGCCACCACTACACAGCCGACAACATCCGCGAGGCCATAGCCCAATTGAAGGCATTTGCCGACCCTCAGGAAACCACGCAAGCCGATTGGGATAACTTGGACTGGCGCGGATTCTGCAATGTGCTTTGGCGATTGATGGCAGGGCTTGCCTGTGACTTACCACCCGCCAGCCAGGAGCAGGCCGAGCCCGCAGCGCAGGAGGCGTGCAACCTGTACGAGCAGTGCGAGGCCAAGATTGTCCGCCGCTATGTTGTCGAACAACGAAACGGCGGAGGCTTCTGTCGGTACTGCGTGCGAGCGACTGGCGGCACGCAGGAAATTTACATCGGCCACAAAAATGACTGCGAGCGTGTGCGACAAGCGCTCCAAACGGCGTGTCTCGATGGCGCATTTATGGCGGAGATTGCAAATAGAGAGGTGGGTTATGGACGCGCGTAAGTTGGAAAAGATCAAGTTGGCAACAACGCTGGAATCGATCTGGATAGACAACCACCCAGACCGCCGAGCATCCGGAATGAGCGCAACGGCCCTGATCTATTGGGGCCTGCGGATGGGGCTTGTTTCGGAGCAAGAGAAAGAAATTGCAATGGGGTTCGCGTGAATCGGCATTCAACAAAAGATAAATCATGAACACAGTACACATCTACATCAAAGGCCCGGTAGGTTGCGGCAAAAGCGCTATTGCCGGGGAAATTGAAATTCTGTGCAAGGCCCTTGGTCTGAGCGTTTCTTGGTTAGACGGTCAATCAGAAAAGAACATGACAGGCGCTGACTGGCAATATGCTCTCGATGCCTATAAGCCGAATGTCGTTATTCATGAGGACTGTGAAACTGCCGTTGAGCGCACGCCTTCAGGTGAGGCGCAAAGCTATCGAGACGCCAACGACATGCCAATGGAGCGCGCAGTTCTTGAACGAGAGTGGCTTGCTATGCGCCTCGCGTTGAGTCGGCCAACCCCACAGCCCGCCCCTGCCCGCGCTGAAGGGGGTGCAGCGTGAGTACCGTCATCGAGATAGTCAAGGCGCACTTGGTGAGCATCGGTGCTGATGGGCTTGTCTGCCCTCCCGCCGAATGCGGCTGCAAGCTGGGTGATCTGGCCCCATGTGGGGAAAACTTTTCGGCCTGTCAGCCTGGGTGGGTCAGTCAAAACCCAGATGGCACTGGCGAATGGCTCATGTGGTCGAGCAAAGAGCTTGCAGCCCGCGCCGCTGCGAAGAATGGGGGCGGTATATGAGCCTAGACACCATTTCATTGACACGCGGCAGTAAGGTTCCGAGCGCGATCTATACATCATCAGCAGAGCCAGTTTGTGTGATCGACTCGATGAGCGAGCGAAATGACGACGCTGAATTGGCCCGTCGGATCGTGGCCTGCTGGAACGCCTGCCGAGGGATAGAGACCGATTTTCTTGAGGCAATAGCCGCAGAGTTAGGAACACTCTGCGAACAACCAAGCAGCGCCGCTGCGAAGGGGGAGTGATGGCAACACCAGACCAGATCATTCGGTGGCGCAAGCAGGCAAGCGGATACGCAAGTCAGCAATACGACATCAACGATGGTGTTGAACGCTGGGGCCATATCGCTGACACCCGCTTCGCCCAACTCGTTGCCCAGCATGAGCGGGAGCGGTGCGAGCAAGCATGCGGAAGCGTTTATCACCAGCACATCGGCCCTGATAAAGGCGAAGTGCGTTACGGAATCTCGGTATGCATCTCCGCCATCCGAGCTTTGAAGGACTGATATGACTACCGAAAATAAACCTTTTCCCGCAATCAGCCTGACGCGAATTGGCATGGATTGCGTCGTGTCTATCGAAATCGATGGGCAGTGGGTGCCTGTCATCGTCGATAACGGAGAAACGATCAGCCACATTGCTGAGCCCAGCGGCATTGAAGCTGCAATCAAGCGTGATCGCCGTGGCCGTCAAAAAACAGATTGGAGCCGCCCATGACCCACCAAACCCATGCGCAGCGGCTGGCGGATGCAATACAACCTTACAAAGAGGTCACGCCGACCATGCTGGCTCAAGCCTCAGCCGAACTGCGCCGCCTCTCAGCAATAGAGCAGGAATACCTCGCGTCTGACTTGCTGCAAGTTCAGCATGCCCTGTCTGTCATGGAGGTCATGCACAAAGTAGCGATGGCCTCGCTGGCTGCTGTTGAGCAGGAGCGCGACCAGTTGCGCGAGATGAATGATCAACTGCGCGAGCAAAATGAACACGTAGACGCGGCAAATGCCGAACTCCGCGCTCAACTCGCAGCACTGAAGGCCGGGCAGGCGGGCGGGGAGGTGGTGGGCTATCGCTACAAGGTGCCAACGCACGATGGCAAAGGCGCCTGGACGTCCACAAAGCCGCAGCCTGAAGTCATCCTTGAAACGCAGGCTTTGTGTGTCGCAACCCCCAAGCCGGTGCCGATGACGGTGGAGCAGATCGAAGGTTTGCCGGTGTGGTCGCGCTTTGTTGGTCTATGGCCTGAGACACGGAAAGACATCACTCGCGCCATCGAAGCCCACCACGGCATCAACGCAAGCGAGGTGCAGGGATGAACTCATTCAGCGCACGTTACCAAACCCACAAGTCAGGCAGGCAGACGCTGTACGTCGAGGCCTGCTGGAAGGCACCTCACATGGTGCACCGCTCTTACTCGGTCGCAAAGCATGGATGGCTTGGAGCCGTGTGTAAGGCCATCGCAGAACGCGAGGCCTCGCAGGGCGTCAGCCTGGGTATCAATCCGCGCTCATTGGTGGTGAGCTTGAGTAGGAAGGTGAAGCAATGAGCCGAGGCAGCAAACCACGCAGCAAAGAGCGCAAGCAAATGGACGAGGACCGCTGGCAGCGCCAGCCCGAACCGGAAGACGACGACCTGCCCGAGCAGGACGACCCGGATGGGGTACAAGGGAGCAGCCACGGCGCACGGGTTTCGCGGCCTGTTCTCGACCGTCTGCAATGAGCATGACAAAGACCCGGACGTGATCGAGCTATGCCTGGCGCATGTGGAGCGCGACAGTGTGCGCGCCGCCTACAACGCCGCCCGCAAACTCAAGCAGCGAGCAGAACTGCTGCAGTGGTGGGCCGATTATGTCGACAGCAAGCGCCTTGCCACGCCTCCCGGCGATGGGTAGAATTTGGGGGCCTGCCCATCGCCATGGGTCTAAGCGAAGTTCGGCGTATCTCGGTCTTGAATGGCGTGCCGAGGTAGGATGGTTCGATTCCACCCTTCGCTAGGTTCGGGCACACTACCAGGCGAGTTGATGCCGGGGCTTTCACGCATGCCATCACGAGTCGCGGACCTAGGCCGTGCACATCAAAGGGAAGTGATGGCAGTCGTGAGGGTGGATCGCAGTTATGCGGAAGACCTGATGAAGGTGGAAATCTAGGCTCCACCCCTCCCTCAACCTTCACGCACAGCCATAGAGCGCAGATCAAGCAAGCCGGATGCCGCTGCTTCAGTTGGGAGTAACGGCTTTTGATGGCCATCACCGGGACTGCTCTGGATGTGGCTGGCCGTGAGGGTTAGCCCAGTGGTGATGGGCAGTCAGTTGCGGAGCTGTTCAAGTAGGGCGATGCCGAAATTTCAGTGAAGCAGCAGCGGATGGTAAAAGCTCGGAGTCTGGAGCGCCCACTATCAATGGCAGGACGGGAATCAGCACCCCTACCATCAAGCCGGGTTACCCACCTCCGGCCCCTCGCTTTATGTTCAAAATATGCGTTTTCCTGAACATTTCGTTCAGATGTTTATAAAAAACGCCAGAACTTAGACACGTCCACACCTTTTGTTCACTTCGGCGTCAGCGTCAATTGCTCCATCGCCTTGCGACCGTCTTCGGTGATCACGTAGGGGTGCTGAACCAGGCCGAATTCACTCAACTCCCAAAGCCTGTTTGATACGCTGCGAGATGGGATCTTGAGGCGCTCTGACAACTCACCCAAAGTCGCGCCACCCTTTGCCAGCTCTTGCAAGATGCGGTAAAGGGTGCAGGCCTTTTTCATTGCTCGAGCGCAGCCGTCCGGCATCTGTTGAACCTGTTTGCAGCGTACACAGCCCAGTTCAAAAGGTCACCCATGGTGTTAGCCTCAAGGGGCCGAAGCGGCGGCCTGCACTCCGTCAACACCAGAGGGCTGGCCACCGGCTTTGATGGCGTCGTTGAGCAGCCGGACGCCAGAATCAGGCAGCACGCAATCACGATAGACAGTGTTGGTCTTGACTTCACGGATGACCCTTTCTGTGATGGCTTCCTGCTTTGGTGCCATGGCGGCCAGCTTCTCGGCTGTGGCGTTGACGATCTCGGCGCGGGCATCTGCTGCGGCCTTGGCTTTGGCGTCAAACTCGCCTTGCTTTAGATCCTTGCCCATTTCGATGCAGGCCCAGCCAAAGGCAATGATCGCCAGCGCTGCGGCGTAGGTGCGCCAGGTCATGCCAGCCCCTTGGTGTAGGTTGCCGGGCCTTTGGAAAAGTCAGCCGTCAACACCTCGCGCCGGTTTGCATCTGAAAACGAGATGTGAACCCAAGTGCCCTCTTGGATCAACTGATCGAACTTGATGCCGCTAGCTGCAATGGCCTTGCAGATTTTGAGTGGCGATCCGTAGCCAGGGCAGATGAAATCGACCGCCTCGCCTTTGGTATGCTGGCTATTTTTAGCCCCGCCAACGGCTTTGTTTACCTCAGGTGAGCGGTAGCCGCTGCTGATGATGATGGGGGCCCCGAGGAGCGTTCTAACGCCCTCCATGCCGAACGCCGAACGAAGCAGCGCACGCATCACGGATTGGGGCGGGGTATTGTCAAGACCTAGCCGCGCCGCTGTCTGGCTCGTTGTGAACTCTTGCAGGCTGAAGTGCGTTGATAGGTCCATTTTTCGCCTTCCGTTTGCGATGGAAATAGACGACCTTCCCAGCCGTCCCGGTAGCAAACATCACCAGCCCAGCCAACATGAGCCCACAAGGCCATGTAATGCCGTCATAACGCGTGATGTGAGATATCAGGCCCATGCATGCCAGCGCGGCCATAACCAGCCCCCACTGCTGCAATATGTTGTCTCGATAGGCCTTGTGAAAAATGCCCAATGTGCAAAGGGCGGCAATGTAGATCAGGGCGAGGACAGCAAGCAACATGGGTCAATCCTTGGAGGGCAGTTTGCTTTTGGCCCAATCGGTGATGAGTTGACCGAGTGGGAACGACTGCAAGGCCTCGAACCCTTTGTTGACCACCGCAATACCGTAGACGCCGACGAATAGGCCCGCGACCGATTCAGGTATGCCCAGCTTGATTCCAAGCGGACCGCCGACAAAGTAGGACATCGCGCAGCCTGCCAGCCATAAGGCAAACGCCCTCCCGGGCGATTCTTTGGTGAACAAAGCAGCAATCGCAGCGCCTACAACGCCGGGTGCAGCCTTGACAACTTCGGGGGGTAGGTCTTGCATGTTCGTTTTCGCTCTTTTGAGAGTTCTAGTAAATCGCCCTGATTGGGGTGTGCCGCTCGATGCGCGGGAGGTTGGGGTTATGCAGTCCAAGAAATCACAGTGCCATCCGTTAACCCAGCGGTAGCGGCATTCGTGAAATTGGCTGTTCGGCTTGCATTTTTGTAGACGGTGATCGCTCCGGTTAGGTAGTCAATGCCGATCATTCCCGGCGTAGATTGGTCTGCGCCGTTGTCCTTGATCGGCACGCTGAACGCCAGCGAGAACGATGGCCTGTATTTGGCCGGAAGCACCTCGCCAAAAGTAAAACTTGGCGCTGCCGTCGCAGTTCCAGTGACACTCGGCAATCTCAGCGTCACAACAATCCCATCCTTGGTCAGGTTCCAAGCTGCGGCGGTTGTAATCGCACCCGTGCAGGCTGTAGATGAACCGCTGTACTGGTCACCAGATAACCGGTAAGTCTGCTGGTTGTGACTTCCAGAGCCGGACACGCCGAGCGGATACAGCCCAGTCACTTTGGTATCGTCTGTGACCGTGTAAGACATGGATGTGCATGTCCAGCCGGTTGAGACGACTGCATTTGTCGGCGTGTTCGCGCTGGTCTTGATGCCGTTCGTGAACCGGGTAAGGTAGGCACCGCCACCGAATGACACCCCGTCTGTGTGATCGACATCCAAGAATGAGCCCACCCCACCGGCATTGCGACCACCCCACATGCCGCCGACAATTGTGATTTGTGGGGCACCGGCCAACGTAGTTCCATCGCGGCCAATGCGGACCATTGCGTTTGTCGCGCAGTTGGTCAGGGGCGCATCCTCACCGTAGCAACCTACCAACTGCCACCCGTAGCATTCGCGCACGACGTTGATACCAGTGGCTTCGTCCGTATCTGTTGCAATCTTCGGCCACCCCGCCCCCTCGAACGTCACGCCGACAAACATGATGCAAAGACTGGCGCCATTCGTCTGGACAAGAATTGGCGCGTTGCTGATGTACCCGCCGATCCATTTGTCGGTCGTAGCCAGTCCACCGTCATAAAGAACAGACTGCACATAGTTGCTCGTCGGGTGCATCATCTCGAACAGGTTCGAGTTCGTCGCATAGCAACGAATCCCCGTTCTAAAGCCCTGAATCCGGCAATTGCGGAACGTGCTCTTGATGATGTTGTCGATGTCAAGGCCGATGTTTGAATTTCCTGCCGCGCTTGTGCTGTTGCCCTCGATGTACAGGTTCTCGATCAAGTACCCGTCTTTGAGGATGGCAGGCGATCCGGTCGGCTGGAAGAACGACTTGACCGAAGCTGGACGGAAATTGATGCACGTCCCCGAGCGAAAGCCCATGTGGCAGTGCTCGCCCGAGATCATCGTGTGATTGGGGCCTAGCAGTGTGTCAGTGATCCGGTAGCCCTTGCCTGATGCGGTAGGGGGGACGTAGACGCGCTTATTCTGCGCAGTGGCCCAGGTGATCGCGCCCTGAAATGCCGCCGTGTCATCGGTTCCGTCATCGGCCCCCATAGTGGAGTCACCCACAGCGCCATCACTGATGCCAAGCATGGGCAAGCGCACATTGATAGCGCTATCCTTGCAGAACCATCCAATGGTGCTCAACGCGTAGTTCAGGGACTGGTCTAGGCCCAACATCCCAGCGCCCTTGCTGGCGCTTGAAGTGGTGGCTAGGTCAAGCGCCAGCGCGCTGCCGCCGTCATCCGTTCGGGTGAGCATGACCGGGGCGCCGGACGAGTTGAATCCAAGCACCCGATCCGCGCGGGATGCAGGCCCTGGCAAACTCATATCCGTGTTGTCGGATGCCGGGATCTTGAGCGCCCGCGCCACTGTGCGGATGGCCCGCTGAGCCAGCATCGTCAAACGATCAAGTGCGCGCTCATGCGTCTCTGCTGGGAATGAGTCGGTCTCTGTGTAGTCAACCTCCTGCAGCGCCTCCACCTCATTGGAGATCGTGATGGTCCCGCCTGCAGCGTATGCCGTCACCGTGGTGACAGTCCCGCCCGATGGGTTGGCCGCCCCCGTCACGCTGTAATTCGTGGTCAGCGCCAGAGTCGTTTCAACACCGGCCGAGCTGGTGTGAATGACCTGCAAATCGGCATTGGCCAGGAAGTAAAACGGAACCGTCCATGGTCCCGTTGTGCCGTTGGTCTCGTACTGGACTCGGCTATCGGTCGTCTCTACTGTCATCGGGCGGCCCTCGAAAGATGCCCGATGGTTCCGCCCTCACGGGGGAACGTTTTTCACTGGTTACTGGCCGGCGATGGCGCCAAAGTCAGGGGCCCGAATGTCTCCGCTTTGCGGGTCAAAGAAGTAGTCCTGCCCCCAGTCCTTGCGCGCCTTGGACTGGATGCGCGATAGGTAACCTGGGCTCAGGTTCTCTTGCAAAGCAAACAGGCCCATGTGATCGAGCGCGGCTTTTGCGTACCAAAGGTTTACAAATGGTGTGTGTTGCCGCGCAAACTTGAACGTCTCTGCACCGATGTGAGTGTCGTCCCCGTGAGCGGCCTGGTAAGCGTTCTCAAGGCCAAGCTTGACAAACAATTGCGTCACGTCGCCAATGGCTGGTCCCGCCAGATTTCCCACAGTGTTTGAGGCTGCATCGCCAAAACTCTCGGTTGGGTCGTTCAGCAGCAAGTCACCCAAAAACCCAAGCCCACCCCCTTGAGCCAGCGCGCGAACCCAAAACTTTTGTCCGGTTGAATCGGTTGGATTGGCGCTGACCGGATCTTTACCAGACAGGATCTGCTTGATCTGAAAAACGATGCCGCCCATGATGGTGGTGCTGATCAGCATGGCCGAAGCATAAGCGGCCCTGTTTGCCAGTATCGGCGCGCCTTGGAGGCCTTGTGGTGTGTCAACCATACGCCGCACGTGGCGCGTGATCATAGCTATAGGAAATGACTTGAACTGCCCGATCATGCGTGCAGTCTCCCCACCAAACGTGCCGCGCTGGCTGCCGCCCGCAGTAACTGCCGCGCGTGTGGCTAGGTCAGGGTCGGGGACGGCTATTTTCGACTCATCCAGAATAATCCCCAGGAACTTTGTTGCCACATCTTGGGCGCGCTCGTGTCCTGTCGCGTAGATAGATTCCGGCGTCATAACCTGGCGGCCATTGAATGATTCGGGTACAGCCGATCTGATCACATTCCAGTCATCCTCGGTGATGCCACGTTGCTCAAGCAAAACGCGCCTGTCAAATTCGTCAAGCGCTGCCCATTCTTTGGCGTGCATCCTGCCAAAGCTCTGCATCATCGTCAGGCTAAACGCTTCTCTGAAAGCATTCGTCCAGGCGTTGACAATACCGACCTTCATTGTGGAATTAGCCAGCCTGCCAGACCAGTTCTGAGTGACATTTTCCGTGGCGTAGCGATTCATTGAGGCCAGCATTGTTTCGGCCATACCCAGGTGAGCATGCAGAAAATCCTGATGCTCTTTGGTCAGCACCTTCGGAACGTTTGTAAGAGCATCCCAATACGAGAGCTTGTTGAAGCCTGTCGCAACAAAATAGTTCGGTATATCCGTAAGCGCCGAAATAACTGTTTGTTGCAGCTTGGAAAAAACTTGGATGTTTCTCACCGTGTTACCAATCTGGGCCACACGTGCATATTGCGCCTGCCCTGCCTGGCCGGACAAGACTCGCCATTGGGCCTCGGCGCCAACAAGGCTGTCTTTGACTTGCCCCACAAAAGTGCTGGGCGAATAGTCGCGCTTTGCCAAATCAAACTGCATGCGCATTTGCGCATCTGGGTTTGGCCCATACCTTTCGACCAATGCAATGTCCTTTGCAATGCCTCCGATATGGCCCGTCATCGCGTCATACATCGAGCCAGATCCGAACTCACTCAAGTATTGAATGTAGGCCTCACCATCCTTGAAGTGGATTTCGCGCGACTCGCTGCCCCGATTGGATCTGGCTCCCGTACCGCGTGCAGAACCAGGCTCGCTTTTATTTGCTCCTGCGCTGCTGATTGTGTTCCACGCCCCGCGAAGCATGTCGGCGATTTGTGTGTCCGGCATCCTGCTTCCGTCCTCAAGCACGTACTTGTTTTTGTCGAGAAGGGGGAATGTCTTGCTTACCCAAGCGTCAACACCTGCGGCCAAAACCTTCGCCTGGTCGTGCGCCTGCGGCAAGTATCCGTACAGCAGTTTGCCGATATCTCCACCCGCAGCGTTGAAACGTTGGCGCATTTTCTCAACCACGGCAAGCCATGCTTTTGCACCAGCAACAGCCAGTGCATTGCCTGTGCCGCCGTTTCCTTGCGCAAAAACCTCCGTCGCCAAATCTCGCGTCATCTGCGGGTTTTCCACATCGAACAGGAATGCCATTGCCCGCCCTTTGAGTGAAACACCCTCAACATCCTTGATGGCCGAAACCAAGTCCATCAGGCTTCGCGAATAGTCGTTCTTGATGGCGCTGACTTGCCCATCCGTGCGTGCCAAGTGCTCACGCAATGCCTTCGGCCTATTCGCGCCGTTGGTGGACTGGTACTGTGCAAGTTCAGCCTCAAGGCGTGCGGACGCCAGCGCCTGCTTTTGCGCGTTCTCGATCTTTCTGGAAGCTTGTGCGGCCAGGTCGGCGGATGCGGCTTGAGCAGCCAGCAGCGTTCGCTGATCAGAAGAATAACCGCGCCAGTTGGGGTCGGTTTGAGCCAGGAATCTGGCTTTCCCGGTGATCATTGACTCGATTTTGTCAGCCTGGGCAGCAGTCAAAGGCCTGCCACCCGCCGCAATTCTTGCTGCATTGATGGCCTGTTTGCATTTAGGATTCATGGGTGATCACCTTTTTAAAGACTACCGCTGCCGTTCTCGCCTTGACCATGGTCGTGCTCGTCACGGTTGCCGCCATGTCTTCGTCATGGAAAGCCGGGTTTCGCGCCTGGTCTGAGTACATGAAAATCATGGGCAGCATGTTTCTGATCGCTGCAGCTTTCTCTGGCGTCTTCATCTTGTTATCCAAGATTTAGGCGCCGTTGACCAAGAAACACGACGCGGCCACCTGCATCAGCGGCGCATCGTTGGCACCAAGCTCGAAGTCTGTTCCCTCCATTGCCTCGCGTTGAACTTGCTCGAGGAAATCGGAGAGCTTGACGGGGCCATCCATCCCATCCATTTGGACGGTCAGATCCGGAAATTGCGCTTGAATGTCGGCCAGGCGCTGGCCCACCACTGTGGCTTCGGCGGCATCACCTCCGGCTCGGGAAACTCCACCTGACCCCTGCTCTCTTGCTCCTGCTGGCGCAGCGCTTCCCGCATCCGCTGCTTGCGGCTGGGCGGCTTTGGCTGGCTGCTGCGGCGCAGCACCTGCTGGTGTGTCTGCTGCTGGCTTCTGTGCGTCTTGGACATTGGCCGCCTCCTTGGTGGTGGCGGTGGTCGCACCCTGAGGGTCAGGTGCGGATTTTTCACTCAGTAGCTCATCGCCGTAGCGTTGTCGTTCACCGTTGAACCTGTCGATTACCGCCCTTTTAACCTCTTCCCACGTCTTGAACCCGGCGCCCTTGAAATTACCCACTTCAAAGTCAGGAACACTGTGCAGTGACATCGCATTGCCGGTCTGTTGGTGATCTGCAAAACGCACCGTGACAGTGTCACCGCTTACTGGGTCGTCTATCGTCACGTAGCGTGAACCGGATTTTGACGAGCCTGATTCTTTGGTGGTTAGACCTATGGCTTCAAAATATGCGGACAGGTTTTGATGAGGGGCGTAGTGCGGCTGCGGCCCGAAACCTCGGAACGCTTCAGTGGCAGCATTTCCCTGATCCGCGCCCGTGCGCTGCTCACTATTTGGGTCGGGCTTAGTGGATTCCGACACGGCCTCAATTCTGGCAGCAAATTCGGCTGGAACGTCGCCGCGCGCCACATCCGCTACCTGCACCCGCTCACCCGCTGCCAGTTGATCCATGGCGCGGGTCATCGCCTCATCATGAGCACGCGCTCCGGCCATGTCTTCAGGCGGTGTCAGGCGGGCGCTTTCCATGTGCTGGCTCAGCATCTCCACGCGGGCGGCGTCAACCTGCTCCGGGGTTGGTCTGGGTGGGCCAATTTCCGCAGATGCGCGATCTGATGCAATGGCCGCCTCCATCCTGGCAGAGGCCTCAGTGCTTGCGCGCTCACGGATCTTGGCACCACGAAGCGCAAACGCACCGAATCCAGCAGGAACCAGCATGGACACGGCCAGGCCTACAGGGTCGAATGGGTCGTACTGCATACCTATCTGGTCATAGCCGGCGTCCTGCAGGATCTTGCGCGTCGTTGCCTGTTGGGCCATGAATGCGCCAGGTCCACCTGTAGCCACTAGGGCCGCAGTCTGCGCAATGTTTTTACCGGCCACAGGCATCAATACGCCTGCCGCACCAGCCACACCTGAAACGGCACCAACGGCCGTGCGCGTGTTGATGTCTACGCCCTGATCTTTCAGTTCCTGAGCAGCTGTCAAGCCTTCGTCCACGCCGGTCAACCCAGCGCCAACCACCGGCCCACCCATTGCGGTATAGCCAACCGCCTTGGTTGCGAATCGGCCAAGCCCAAATACCAGCGTCTCTGATGTGTGCGCGCTCTGCGGGTCAGGCATGAACTGCTTTGCCGCGCGGCGGAACTGATCGCCAGCATCAAACACCGGGCCAGTTTCCCGCAGCGCAGATGTGGCTTTTTCTTCCGCCTGGCGCTCGGCTTCTGTTTGGCTGGCGAACATGGCAGACCGCGAATCGGTTGCAGCCATGATCTGACCAAAAGCCCCAAGGATGTCGGCCGAACTGCCTGTCGCTTCTGTGGCACCAACTGCCACGCCGCGAGGTGCTGCCGTTGTGAACTTCCATGCGTTGAACTTGGCTGGCGCCTGCTTTGCCGCCGGCGGTCTGGCAATCAGATCATTGACGATGGCCTCGTTTTGAGAGGCATACAGGTCATCGAGCATCAGGAACCACCTTGATTACAAGCGGCTTGTTAGCTGTGTTGGTCACAATCCGGTTTCCGTGGAGCACGTAATATTGCCCCTCTCTCGCGTACATCAGCTGAGCGTCAGGCATGGCCTTGGCCACGTCATCAATAGGCAACGTGGTAGATCCAACCTTGACTTTCCCATCTGGCGCTTGGCCTGAAAAATCTGCTGCAGTGATTTGGCGCAGCCTCTTTTCAATTGCATTTTGGTCGATCCCAGCTGGAACTGGGATGGGTCGGCCATTGACATCGACAATGCCACCGCGTGTAGCCAGCCTGACCGCCCTTGATGGATCGGCTTTGCCTTCTGCCGCCAACCCGGCGTTGATCAGGTAAGCCGCCTCAATCACGTCTTTGCGCTGGTTTTCATTGGGATATGCCTCACCCACTTCTTTTGTGATGGTTGTGCGCCATCCGGCCTCTTTGTCGCTATCGACTTTGATCGCCTTATCTTTGAGTGCGGCATCCCCCTTCAGAAGGATCTCGCTTGTGTAGCGGCCTTCTGTCGTTCTGCTTGCTCCGTATTGAAGTGAAAGGGCCAGCGCCTTATCTTTCTTGTCGATTTGAGCGGCGAGGCCAGAGGCTGCCTGCGGGCCAAGACGTGTACCAAGCGATGCAACCGCTGAAGCGCGCTGAGCGGCGGGCATAGAGGAAAGCATTTGACTGAACTGATAGGCCTCGTCAGCAGTCAGAGGGGACACCGGCTTACCTGTAATCTGGTTGACCGTCTGCGATTGATTCAATCGTGGCGCCACGGTAGCCACCAGCGCATCGACAGAGGACACATCAACCGGCGCCAGCCCTTGCCGCCCAAACACATTGCGCTCCAGGGCGGCGCGCATAGGGTCTTCCGCATACTCTTTCTGAGAGGATGTCAGGATCGACTCGCGGCGCTTGATCTCGTTTTCGAGTGCGGGGGATGTGCCATTCTGGTTGCGCCTGGCCATCAGTGCATCAAGTTCGGATCGTTGCTGTGGGATAGGCGTGCTTGCCACAGCCGCACCAGCGGCGGCGGTGCGCTGCAGTTCCACGAAGCCTGACGCATAAGGCGTGCCAGATAGCTTGCCGATCATCTGCTTGACTTCTGGATTGCTCTCGTCGGCCACCTTTCCAGCTGCAGACCACTCGCTCAACACCTTCCAGGCCTGGTCAGCTTCGCGCGCACGGCGCGCCGCCTCGATCTCGGCCATGCGAGCACGGCGCTCAGCATCGGCTGCTGCGGCGGCCTTGCGGGTCTCGCTGATCATCGTGGCGCGGTCGACCACGGAGCGCAGCTTTTCAGGCGACAGGGATGAAAGGATTGGATCGTTTTTTACCGCATCAGCCGCACGCGACTCGTCTTGCGGCGCCATCTTGCCGTCCTTGCCGACCTTGGCACCACGCACGCCAATAGCTTCAAGCAATCCATCAGGGTTGCGCTCGACCATGGCCGACGCCGCGTCATAGGCCAACGCCTCACGCGATGCGTCCACCATCTTGCGACGGACCTCTTCGGGTAGGTCCAGCGTTTCCGCAGCCGCCCGACGCTTGGCCAGGATCACGCTGAACTGTGATGGCTGGGCGAATACGGCCTTCCTGTCATCGTCCAGTCCGTCCGAGAAGTCGCTGACCAACTTGTCGTTGCGTGCCTTGATCTCGAACTTGAACGCATCGGCGTGCAGCCCATTGCGAAATTGCAGCATTTCTCGTTCGCCATACTTGCGGGCCTTCTCTGGCAGAGCCTTGATCTGCTCTTGCGACCAAGCGTCAAAGTCTTTGAGCGTCGATTCGGTGAAGCCGGCCGAGCCTGCGCCTGCCGTGTTCTTGGCCTGCTCCATGCGCTCAGCCCAGGTGGCAGATGCGCGGCTGCTGAGATTGGCAGCCGACATGCGCGCCTCATCGTCTGCGACCTTCAGCGCTGCCCGCTCTTGCACCTGGCGCAGGTCGCTCTCGGCTTGGGCGAAAGAGTTGGCCGCAGCAACGGGGCCAGAAAGATCAACACCAGCGACAGCCGGGGCCCGTTGAACCTGCCCAGATGCCAAGTCTTGCGCGACGATTTGCGGGATACGTGGCATGTGTCACCCTTGCGTTTTGTTGAAATCGGATATCGACTTCTGCCCGTAGTAGTTGCCGGCTGCCTTGCCTAGCGTTCCGAACACGCTGAGGTATGCGCCCTTGCGCGCATTTTTAGAGCTGGCACGCAGTGAAGACGCTTCGTTTTCGTAGCCAATGGTTTGCAGCTGTCCTTTGTAGCGCTGGGTCATGATGTCAAGTTCCGTCTCGGCGGCGCTGCGTTTTTGCAGATCAAGCAGCGAGCCAGACGACGCATCAAAACCAGACTCAGCTGCAGCGGCGCGGACGTTTCCAAGCTCGATGGCCTGGCGGCGGCGTAAGGTTTCCTCGTTGGCATTACTTTGCAGGCGTGAGGTTTCAGCCGAGGCGCTGGCTTGCTCTGCCGCTTGGCCGTACTGCCTAGCCTGCCCTAAACCTTGGGTCAGGTCAGACACCGACTGCATGCCAGCAGCCGCCGCTTGGAAATAACTCATCGTTTCACCTTGGCGTACAAATAAGCGCTTTTGCCGTTCTCGAAAAACTTAGCCATGGGCTCAGGCGTCTCCAGATCGAACCCGATCAATTTGGCGAACCGTTGCCCCGGCAAGAATTGAGCATCGACAGCCATTTCAATGCGGGTGAATGGTGATGCGTCCAAGGTGGAACGAATTGCACGGCTGATGTGCAGCATGTAGGGCCCCGCGTCGTGGCCAAACAGGGCCCAGGCATAGGCCCGGCCTCGCCACATCTCAATAAGTCCGGCAGCCATGACGGGATGGCCATCGACAAGAATGGCCCACCCTAGCCCTGGTGGTCGATCAAGCGACTCTAGTTCAGCCTCTTCAACCTGGCTGGGCTGCACCCTGATTTGGCGTAGATGATCGTCACCGAGATCGACAACGGTGATCGGCATCATCTACCCTCTTGCACAACCATCTGCGGCATGATGGCCACCACGGTCAGCGGCATGGGCCGGTCTTTGACAATCAACACAGTGGCCTCTGTGCTGTAGTCACCTGGCCATTCGATCTCGACATCACCCGTAAATGGAGGCGGCGCGCTGTCCATCGGGACATCGGGTGTACGGTATCTGATTTCCTCGAGCAGATCAGTGCTTGGACCAGCGGTTCCACCCAATGAGTTGTCCAGCCGCAATGCCATAGCGTTGATGCGCTTAGTCTTGCCCTGGGATGTGCCGGCCGCAGCCCCGCCGTCAATGTTCAGGTTTTGCAGGTAGCCAATGCATGGCAGGCCAACCTGCACCACACTTGCCTGACGCTGTAGCGTGATTTGCCCACCTGACACTGTTCTGTTGGGGTGGCGAGCGCCATCCGCCAGAACCCAAACCTCTTTGCCTTCCAGGTAGCTCAGCCCTGAGATGGTTGTGGCTGGCGCCCCATCGTATGTGCTGGCCATGTCTGAATAGATCCAGTCCTCTTGGGCCGTCTCGTCGTCGGCCTCAGGGTGCTTGTAAGCGATATACCGCTTGGTCGATCCATTGACCGTCAGCCGGCCAATCAACCATGGGTCATCACTCTCACCGTCAGGCGCAGGGATGCATTCGACACACTCGACCGACACACCCGACATGGGGTGCTGGTGCCAGCCGGTCACGTCCTGGTCCCGATCAAAAGTCATGGCGATCAGCGTGCCATCCGTGCGGCATGCCCAAAGGATGGACCACGGCTCTTGCTGATAGGCCATGTCCACAATCCCGGTCTTCGTGATGTGTCGGGACAGCAGCACCACGTTTGGAGACTTGAAGCCGTCTTCCGAGTACTCGTAGCGCATCGCGCGCACCTTGCGGCCCGACTTCTGCACAAACATGGCCTCATTGCCAATGCGCTGTGGCTGTACGTAGTTCGATCCGTAGGTGCTTTGCGTCTTGGCCTCGCAGTTATTGGGGCCAAATGGGTCGGTCGTCGTGGTCTTGGCAATGGCCCATTCATCACCCATCGTTCCGACTAGCAGCACATCACCGGGCGACATCCAGCGGATAGAGTTGTTTCGGTCGCTGGACAAGGTGCGCTCAAAGCTCGCGTCGGCCGTGATGACGCTGTCGATCTCGGTGGCGAAGTTCTCAAAATCTGCGGTGACCGAAAACCAAACGGTTCGGTCTCTGGCAAGCGTCAAGCGCTCGCGGAAAAAGGTGACAGCTGTAGGGTAGCCATCAGTGGCATTCCATGCCGAGAAGGCCCAGCGCTTGGTTGCCTTGCCAGCGGTCACAGCGCCATCTGGCAATTGAGAGATCACCGTGCCCGTCACCGTGGTGGCGTTGGTGTAGCCGGTGATCTTCACCCACCCATAGCCAGGATCGTCAAACTGCCACTGCACACCTGTGTCGCCATCGTAGGCGGCGCCTTCTGAGTGGTCTGGCTTGACACCGCCGGTGGTGGCTGCGTTGAGCGCTGAATAGTTCTTGCCATTGCTGCGGCGGATGTCGCCAATGATGACGGCCTTGCCAGCCTCCCACTGCTTGACGTCGCGCACATCCTTTTCCGTCAGCTTGATGTACTGGCCAACGTGGGCCGCAGTGAACAGAGAAGCCGATGCAGTCAAGGTCACAGCGCCAGTCTTTGCGCTTGCGTAGACAGTCGTAGTGCCGGTGTTTTCCTCAGCAAAAGGCGGCGGCGAGAAGACCACCTCTTCCATTCGCCAGTCCGTGGCGCCATAGCGCGACAGCTTGCGAGGCGCATAGGCACCATGCACCAGGTACACCACATCACCAGTCTGGACGTAGCGTATCGCAAACGACCCATCATCATTGGTCAGATCGGCTGCAGCGTAGGGGCTTGGGATTTCATAGATCGTGCCGCTGAGGGCGTACCACTTCGCCGCATCGCCCGCGAACGTGGCGCCGGCCGTGTGCGCCGTCTTGCAGTAGTAGTTTGTGCCCGCGTTGCTCACCAGTGCGCCCACAGCGTAGACCGTGCCCGTCACCCAGGCAGACACGCCAGAGACTTGCACCTGTGCGCGGTTTGTGTAAAAGCGAATGTACTGGTCACCAAACTCCAGCATGTAGGCGTCAGTGGCCGAAAACTCAAAGCGCATCAGCCATGTGCGATTCGCTGAGTTCTTAACCTCTGCGACAAACATCGTTCCCCCACGCGCAAAGGCTGGACCCTCTACGCTTGGCAGGAAATTGACCATCTGCTTGCATGCCGATGCGTACTTGCCCACATCGGTGCGGCCATACATCAGCGGCGACCATTCACCTGAGTTGAATGACGTTTGAATCGGGTTGAACTTACCCATGTCAGCCCTCAGTCATCGCGCGAACCCAGGACAGATCCGGCACACGCTGCGGCGGGCGCTCGATTGCATTGGAGCGCTTGGCCTCACGGATGGCGTCCTTGTATTCGGCCACGGCTGCCTCACGCTTGCTTAAGTTTTGGGTAAGCTCTTCGCACACGTCGGCCGCCAGTTGAAGCGCCAGGGTCCGAACGAACAGCGCAGGGAATAGCCCAGAGTTGGTGATCCGGTAGACGTAACGAATCTGAAGCGGGGACACCTCATCCGTCAGGATGGAGCCGCCCTCGACATCAAACAGCGCCCCAGCTTCACCGCTGTCATAGAAGGCATACGTGTCGCCAACCTGGACGACCTTCAGGTAATCGGATGGGAGCGGGTACGCCTTATCCCAGCCAAACACGGGCGCCGTGCTGCTTGCCGGGATCTCTGCCCGCTTGATGGCAAACGACCAAGGGTGCTTGGTCAGTTCAGCATCACGCACCGAATCAAAGATGGCATTGAGCGCTCGTGCCTGCTTCGTGTTGTCGCTCAAGCTGGTGATGCGCGCGGCCCCCAGCTTGGTCAATGCGATGTTGCAGATTTCAACCGATGAGGCCATCTAGGCTCTCCTTGATGGAATTTCGCAGCGCGTAGGATGGGCCGGAGGTCATGGCTTACATCAGCGAGTTGGCCGAGTCGTCAAGATAGATTGCACCGCTGGTCATGTTGGCTGTGTCAATCTCAATCGCTATGACATCTGACGTCATCCGAGAAGACCACGTTGGCCCTGACAACACGTCCTTCCAACCCACTCGCTCAAATTGGTTGGTACCACCAAGCGTGATGGTCTTTGTGGCTGATGAGTAGCTATTGCGGGTATCGGCTGAAACGGTGATGCCGGTTGAGCCGTCCCACTTCTGGACCACTGTGCAATCTCGTTGTTTGACGGTGATCGTTGTACCAACCCCCTGACTCACATTTAGGAACAATCCCCACTGAAACCGCCGCGATGGATCGTAGTTCGGGAAGCTGATCAGAACCTTTCCAGCTCCTGTGATCTTGAGCATATTGCCGGTGCTGTTTCTGGCGGTTACCCCGCCGTCCGTAGTGCCCACGCTCGCCACGGCAGCCGTGCCGGTCACGACAATACGCTTGCTCAACTCACTGTGCGGATCGTCAACGCCGTTGCGCTGGAAGTTGGCGCCAGGGCCGTTCGTCAAACTGATGAACGTCGGTAGGTCGTTTAGCGAGTTGTTGTGCGCGATCAAGTTGCGGCACACGACGTGACCAATCGAACCAGTTCCGTTGCTGGATGAGCCGATCACCATTTGATCGTCGTTCGTTGGCTGGCCTGTACGCCCCAGATTTGAGCAACGCACGTCCTCAATGATGATTTCCTGCGAAGAGTTATCGCTAGAAATCATCCCGTTAAACAGGTATGTTCGCGTCGTGCTCGGCGTGCCGAAATAGCCGCCCTTCATGATCAGTTTGGTGTTCGCACCAGTCAGCCGGATCGGGCTATTGGTCTGGCCTGCGACTAACCCGTACTCCCACTCTTGGTGGCATGCGTACAGTTCGGCCACAGTACCAGCTTGTAGGTCAAGGCTCCGGTCGCTGGCAGTAATCCGTCCACCAGTTTTGTCGCCGAAATAGTCAAGGGAAACGGCTTGTAGCGTGAATCGGTGGCCCGCGAGCGACTTGATTAGCGTGTCGCAGTTGTAAATCGCACCGCCTTGGAAAGTCACGTTCTCGGCGTAGTCGGTCACGCCTGACTCAAATAGCAAGCCCGTTCCGCATGTCTTTGCGTACACCTCGTAACCCTTGAGCATGTAAGCCCGTGAGCCTACTGAGATCCCGGTCCCAAAGGAATCCACAAAAACGTTGCGCATCGCGCAGCGCACGCTCGAGTTGTTGATTGCCGTGTTGGCGCGGATGCCGACCGCGTTGTAATCGCGCGTTGAGCCGCTATTGCCTATGACATATACGTCATCAACAAACGATGAGAACGGGTATTGTGTGCCGTTGTCGCCGTTGGTCGTGTTGGTGAGCAGAATTGCCTCATTTGCCGCCGATAGGCTTTGGGCATTGAGCTTGGAGCGGTTGCCATCAACGCCTACCACTCCGGTCTCAATAGCCCAAGTGTCCCCAAGTGTGTAAGACCCAAACGGGTCCAGCTTGATGACCCCAAACGGGAACCGAGCTTGCAGCCATGCCACCGCCTCATTAAGCTCTACGTCCCCGCTACCGCTTGGCACATGGTAGTAGCCATAGGTCTGCCCAAGCGCCAAATCGCTCGCATCATCCAGCACGGTCTGGCCGGTTGAGTTAACCTTTTTGCGCAGCGCATTGAGCGGGTTCAATGGAAATGTGAGCCCACTCATTTGACCTGCTCCGCTTGCGCATACATACCAGACGGAGGGCCGCCGCTGATGGCTGCACGAATCTGGCCAGGTGGCAGCACAAAGCCGCCACCGCCATTGGCGGTCAGCGTCGTGTCAGAGCCAACAGCGACCCATGTGGAGCCATCGGGGCCAAGAAACTGCAGCGTGACAGTTGCGCCACTGAACGTGCCGCATGCAGAAAAAACACCAGCGCCACCGCCCCACTGAGCAGCAGATCCGGTGGCACTTGCGTTGCTCAGAAGTTGAGGCATGCGCTACTCCAGATCAAACAGGTGGGAACGTGTCTTCGACAATGCGGTACTCAATCTGCTCCAGCAGTTTGAGCGCCTCTTGCTTGGTCATGCCGGTGGCGTCATAGGTGATACGCACCTCGACACTTGCGCCGGCAGTGGTGGACGCGGTTTCAGCGACCAGCGTTTTGTCCTGCCCCAGGCTGGCGCTGTAATAACGATTGGCCATGTGTGACCCCTTTCAAGAGCGCGGGGCAGCGAACCGCCCCGCCGTGTGAACGATCAGCGGACCACGTAGACGCGCACCAGGGCCGTGCCTGTGCCATCGCAGGCGCCAGTCAGGGTCAGTGCCACGTCGTACTCTTTGCCGGGGTCGGAGGACAGGCCGAGCATTTCCCACACACGCTTTTCAGCGTTGGTGATCAAGCCACCTGCTGCGCCTGCCTCGAATGTCAGATCGGTGTTGGACAGCGCGCCATCCTTCAGCGACACAGACGACGCGAAAAAGTCTTGATCGACCACCGTGCCGCCATTGCTGTGGGTCAGCAAGTCGTACAGGCCAACGTCTACCACCGTGGTTGTGCCCATGTCTGCGGTGGTGTCGATGCGCACGCGGTCGATGAAGTCGTCCGAGCGGATCTTGCCAACGCGGTATGTCGATGCGCCGGCAGCCAGGGTAGCCGCTTCAGTGTTGCCACTGGTGAGCGTGACCAGGCCATTGACAGCACGAATAACCTGACCACCTTCAATGCCAACCGTGTTCTGGGTGCGCGGGGTCGTGTTGGCGTTGGTAACCGCCGTGCTCTTGATTGCAACTTGTGCCATTTGATTTCTCCTTGTGGATCAGCCGGATCAGGCTTCAGAGCACTTGATTTCGATGACCTTCTTGGCATCACGGCGAACTGCGCCAAAGTGGCCCTCTCCGTAGACTTGCCAAGGCTGGCCGCGCAGGTCTTTGCGTTGGTCAACGCTGGTCTTGATGCCACCGTCCCAGGTGCAGAAGGACATGCCCTTGCTGGTGAAGAAGGGGATGCGGCGATAGCTGGATGCGTCCGTCAGCAAGCGATTGCTGATCACCCAGTTGATGCCCATGAAGCCAGAGCCGAACATGGTGCCCTTGTCGATGATCATCTTGGCCGTGAAGTCGGAAGAGGTCACCTCGATCTCGTTCATCAGGTTGCGCTCTTGCTTGGGGCTGATGATGCAGTTGAGCTGCTCACCTTCGACCTCGTTTTCACGCAGGATCTGCAGGGCGTTCTGGATCTTCTCGACGTTCAGGCCGGACGCGGTGCCTCCGACGTTCACGCCAACCTGATAGGACGACGAGAACGAATCGGTGGTGCTGCCAGCTTCTCCGACATTTCGGTCAGCGAAGAATGCGCGAATGGCTTCGTCATCCATCTTGCGGTTCAGTGCAGCGATCACGCCCTGCACATACTCGCTGGTGGGGTTGGCGTTCATTTGCATCTGCTCGATGCTGTCGAACGGGATGGCCTTGTCGAAGTGACGCGGGTACACCCATGGGCGGTTGTGCGTGACCGATCCAAAGACAATGTTGTCGTACAGAGACGAGCGTTCATCGGCCTCGAAGGCGTCGATCTGGTTGACGACAGTCGCGGCTTTGCCAACGGCGGTCATGGGGGTAAACAGCGATGCAACCTTGGGTGTCAGTTGCTGGGCCAGCAGCTCAACGGCGGAGGCGTATTGCTGGCTGTAAAAAGCATTAGATCCGGTGGCCATGTTGGCTCTCCTTGGACAGTTACAGGTCAGGTTTTTGTTCGCCTGGCTTGTCCCAATCGGGGGCCTGCTTGCGCTTGTCGTGCGCCACCCGAGCCGCTTGCCGGCCAGCTATCGGGGCCCGTGGGCTTATCCGATGGCTGGACTTTCTGTCTTCAGGAGAGGAACGTTTTTCCCTTGTTAGAGGGTGCTTGAAATAATGCGGTCGAGTCGTTGCAGCTCGGCCCATTCGGCGCTGTTGGGCACCATGGCTTTTGTGCGCCATCCAGCGTCTGCCATCAGTTGCGTGCGCTTGGCCTTGGCGCCTTCTGGCGTTGTGCCAAAGGAGCCGATCTCACCCAGGCCTTCGGCGCCGTGCTCGCGCATGAGGTCACCCACCTTGGCAAATGCCTTCATGACCTTGGAGAAGCCGGCCACCTTTTCCATGGCGTTGACAGCCTGCTCATCCAAACCCAGGTTCAGGCATGCACGGCGAGCCAACTCACGGCGCGCGTCAGCATCAGGTCCGGTGCCCCAGTCCTTTTGTAATGCTTGGTGCTCAGCCTCAAGTGCGGCTTGCTCGGCTGCCTGCTGGGCTTCTGTCATACCGGCGCCTGTAGCCTGATACCACTCCATCAGGCCCTTTGCCTGGCTTGCGCTGATGCCCAGTTTGTGGAACTGCTCAGCGGCAGCCTTGGAGAACGCAGGATCGGCGCCTTGCACTTCGCTGAGCTTGTAGCCATCTGGCGAGGTTGGCCGACCAAGCTTGTCATACAGGGCTCCCCACTCAGGCGCTGCGGGGTCAGTTGGCACTGTGATGGTTCGACCAGCACGATCTGCGCCAAGCAGCTTTTCCAGTTCGCGGTGGCCTTTGATGGCATCGACCGGGGATTGCCACGCCTTGTTCTGGACATGACCAACCATCTCGGCGTCGACATCGGCGGGGAGCCATGCGATGCCATGGCCTACGGGTGGTTGTGCAGCAGCGCCAGCGCCTCCACCGGGTGGCGTAGCTCCACCATCACCGGCAGGTGCGCCACCAGGGGCGCCGCCGCCGTCACTGGCTTGGTTCATCAGAATGTTTCGCTTGAAGATGTTCATTCGTCATTGCTCCTGTAGGCTGCGATTCGTTCGATCTGTTCTGTCGTGAGGTTGCACATGGCCGTGATTCGGTTGAAAACATCGCGGCGGCCTTCCGCGAATGCCATTGCGTAGGGGTCTGTTTGCTGCGTTGAAGGGGACACCTTCATGGTGGTTTTGCCCACGTAGCAATAGGCGGCCAGGTCGCGCAGCACGATGTCTCCAGCAGGAGATAGCGCGTGCGCCTTGGGCTTGCGCCAAAAGGCCCACCATGGCGCCGTGTCAACGTCCTGTTTCCCCTCTGGTGCGCGTGTCACAAACAGCGCTTGATAGGCGAACATGCGATGGTGCATGCGAGCGCGGATGCGCTCAAACGACTCATTCCAGGCCATGGATTACCCTTTAGAAGCCGGGGACCAGGCCGCCAGCGGCTTGCACCTTGGCCATGTTCGCGGCGGTTTGAGAAACGACGGGGGCAGCCTCAAGCAGTTGAGCGGCCTGTTGATCAGTTGCGCGCTTTTCCTTGAGCGCCTTCAGCTCTTCGATGTCCCGCAAGCACTTGGCTGGCATGCCGTTGATTTCTCCAATCTCGCGGGCGCATTCGTTGAGGTCGAACGAATCCAGCACGCTTGGGTCAATTTGCGCCATGGGGGTGACAGCTTCCAGGGTGCGTGTGATGGCAATGGCCTCAGATGAGCGCATGGCCCGACGCATGGGGCTGGTGTATTCGATCTTGTACTCGCCTTCAGCCTCGATCAACTCGGGCGGCATTGGTGGCAGCTGGCCAGCATGCACAAGCAAATCAAGCTCTCGCTCTGTCATTGGGCTGAAGTGCTCAGACTCATAGCGGCTGACGATGGGCGCCATGATGGTCGCGCGCTCGTTCATCAACTCCATTGTCTGGGTGGCCGTCATGTTGGGATGCTCGACCAGCACGCGGAACACGTCCATCATGAAGGCGCCCGCGATGATCTCGCGCTCTTTGTCCATCATGTCCAGGCCGATGCCGACATTGGCGCCAGTGATCAGCGGTTTTACAAGCTGGTTTCCTTGGCTGTCCAGCCCACCATAGTTCACCGCTCCGGGCACCTGCGAGAATGCAGACAGCACGCCGTCCTCTGAGGCAAGCAACGGGGGATCGACCGCCTTCTGTGCAGCCTGAAGGATCGACTTTTTCTGTGCGTTTAGCACCTTGATGGACGACAGTGCCATCCATGCAGGAGAGCGGCCATAGACCTCGCCGGGGCTGGTCATGTAGCGATGAAAGCCAAACGGCCAGGATCGATAGCCGCCCTCTTCCAGAACGAACTTGTCGTGGCCAGGAAGGTAGTAGCACGACGCCCATGGCATGCCGTGGTAACCCAAACGCTCAGGGTCTACGTCATCACGCGGGCACACGATGTGGACGATCTCCACCATGTCATCTGCGCGACTCTCCAGCTTCTGGCGCAAGGCGTCAGGGATGCTCTTGAAGCGGGATGCAATTTGGCGGATCGTCCATTCCCAGCAGCGGTACACCGTATCAATGCGACCATCTGCACCCTCCACGATGTACGTGCGGGCCAGGCTCAGCGACTTGTAACGGAAGCAGCGTCGCTTGATGTCCTCATCAAGGAACATGCCGCCCGTGCCGAACACAAACGAGGTCAGGGCCGACTCGCTCATTTGGGACTCGAAGGCAGCGCGAGGCGAATAGCGTGCCTCGAACAGCTTGTCTGTGGCGTCATCAAACCAGGCTTTGACGCGCTGGATTTTGTTCAGCTCTTTGTTGTTCGTGGTCAGCTTCTGATAACGCTGATTCGACGGCCAAGCAAAGGCAGCAATTGCAGACACCGCCTTTTGTGCAGCCAGGCCGGCCGTGGGGTCGAACATCTTTTCTGTCCGCTTGGCGCCCTCGGCTTGCCGCGTGTTGAAGTCAGCCATTTGAGGCATGACACGCTCGGCGATCTCCTGAAAGGTCGTGTCCCAGTTGCCGCGCTTTGCCTTGACGCGGTCAAACGCACGCATCCGCGATTCGTAGTCCATCACTCCCCCAGCAGCTGCTTGGCTGCAGTTGTGGGTGCCGCCATCTTGTTGGGGCTCGTCAGGATGGATGCGGCGCGACCTTTGCGGCGGCGAAGCATATCGGCCTGAGCCTGAGCCTTGGCCTGAGTGTCCTCAATGACAGGCGGAGCGCCAGGGGCTTCCAGATTTGCCTCAGCGTGTTGCATAGCTTTTCCAGCCGCTAACGCGGTCGCTCCGCCAATGCCACCGAGCCCCAGAGTTACCAGCGATTGAACAGGTTTTTTGAGTGACATGGGCCCACCATTGCGATAAACACCTGCATGGTGGGTTTGCTGACGAGGAACGTTTTTCCCTAGGCTAGTGGGTCATAGTCCGTCACAGACATGCGCTGCCTGGAGCTGGCTATTCGGCTAGTCTTCATGTCCGACCTCTGAACTGGGCCCGCAAACGTCAGCGCCAAGGCGTCACCGTCGTCAGGTGAAGAAAGGCCCCGCCTTTTCATGTCCTCTTTCTTTTCAAGCTGGATTCGGCTGTCTTTGTCGTACCCGTACCAAACGCCAGTCAGGTCATCGAGCAGCTTTTGATCTGGCTCCAGTGCGCCCGTGGCCAGCCAATCTCGCGTCAGCCCCCACATCTCGGCGCGCTTGTTGGCGTACTTCTTTGGGTCGGATGCCGCAGAACCGAAATTCACCTCGATCACGCGGTATCCCTGAGACTTCAGGATGTCAACCACACCGCCGCCAACGCCTCCGCCATCAATGAAGACAGCATCGGGCTGATAGCGTTGAATGGCCTTGGCCACTTCTCCGGCGCTGAACACAGTATCCATGCCGCGCCACTTGATTGGCTTGATCACCCGCCCATCCCTGCCCTTCCGGCCACGAATGACGCTTTCGTCATCTCCAAATCGGGCTATGTCAACGCCGAGGATGAAAGGGGCCCCAGGATCTTTGAACGCCAATTCCCTGGCTTGAGCCTCTTCGACTGAGATTGTGCTGATGAACTGCGTGACCGATTGACTTGGGAACTGGCCACGGATACGAACCTTGACGATGTCGCTGTCTTCGCCATAGGTGGCCACCATCTCGTCCAGGTATTTGCGGTTGGTGCCTTCGACCGTGCGGCTGTCGATGTGCCTGGTCTTCCAAAGGTGGCGGTATTTCCCGAAGCACTCGCGGAATCGGCCCGTTGCGTTCGTTGGGTTGCCGAATGCAATCCAAATGATTTCCGTGTCCTCGTCGGTCAGCGCACCCTCTGCAACTTCCCATACCTTGTCGGCAATGCCAGACGCTTCATCGAATATCAGGATGATCCGCTTACCCTGGTTATGCAGGCCGGCGAAGGCTTCCGTGTTGTTATCGCTCCATGGGGTGGCGTCCGCCCGCCATGACTTCTCCCGGCCTGGCTCTTTGCTGTAGACGGAAAGCGCGGGCGTTGCCCACCACTCGGCCGTCAAGCTCAAGCGTGCCCACTTCGTGACCTCTGGCCATGTTTTTGTCCGTAGCTGGCTTTCCGTGTTGGCTGTCACAACCACGCGGCAGTCATCGCACGTTGACATGGCCCAGTTGATGATCATGCCAATCTCGGCAGACTTACCAATGCCGTGGCCAGACGCCACCGCTATGCGCAAAGGCTGAAATCGTGTCTCCGGGTTCTGCAGATGATCCCGAATGTCGGACAACACATCGGCCTGCCATGCCCGTGGCCCTGGGTGCTTAGCCAACTCTCCCTCACCCCACGGGAAGAAACCCTTTGCGTATTTCAGCGGGTCAAGCGCCAAGCCTTCTTGATCAATCAGAGTGATCAACTCGGCATCCACATCATTCGCCATTTATGCGCTTTCTGACATCGCTCAGCAGCTGCCCGACCTTCACCGAGCCTGACACTTCCAGCTTGTCCTTGAGTAATCCCAAATGGCGCATCGCATTGGTGATGGCGCTGTTTTTGTCCGAAATCTTGTATTTCGTGATTTGCCCAAGGCCCTGCTCTGCATTGCCTATCGTAACAACCTCAATGCCGCAAATTGCTGCGGCCGTGTCATCATCGAGCGAACTGATGTGAATGGGCATGCCATCATCGCCAAATAGCTTGCGCGGATCAAACGTCACAATACGGGCCAGCTCAAGCAAGACTCGCTCAGCGGAAAGCCCGACAGCCTCTTGACGTTTCTTCATTTGCGCTGCCAAAGCCTGGGCAATCTCTGGTTTCTTGAGGTTTTCGGACCCAATCTTTTCGGCCGTCTTTTTGCTGTATCCGGCACGGATTGCTGCTTGGGTTGCATTCAAATCGATCAGGTATTCCCTGACGAAGTTCTCTTGCTTTGGCGTCATCTCACACCCCCACCGCTTCTGTCTTTTTGCTCTTGGGCTTGGTCTTTGCCTTCTCTTTTGGCACGGCCGGCCATTGAGGTAGGTTCTGCAGCCTTGGCCCTTGCTCTGGCTCTTTGCGCATGGCTCGGTGCCCACGCACAAGGTCGCACATGGGGACAGATTCGCGCGTTGATTTGGTTGTTGTGCACCATAGGGTGATAAGCAACTCTCCACGCCAGTGGGCAGGTTGAGCGCCTGAGGCGTAGTGTTTGAGCATGCGTTCGGTGAGCATCGACTGGATGCCCTGGCCGATTTGAGCAAAGGTCATGCCCTTGGCGCGCAGTTGCAAGATCATGGCGGCCCAGTCTGGGGCGCGAGTTGGTTTCATAGGACTACCTCACAAATGCGAAACGTGATGCCGCCCATGGGCAGGAGCTGACCGACGCGAAACAGGAGAGGCAGCGCGTGGCCGCCCTCGATGCTCATGCGGGCTGTGCGCCAGTTGCCTTTGCCGGTGGGACGGAGGATCAAAGTCATTTGCCCACCACCAAGAGTGCGGCGTCACGGGCGTGCTCTGATGTGCGCCCTGCCCATCCGAAGGCTTTGGCGAACTGCTCAGCGCCCCACTTGGTAGCGCCAGCCTGGGGAGCTACGGCGCGGTATGCGATGCCGTGGTGGCCAAGGAAATCGGCCCAGATGGTGCAGTCGCGTTTAACTGATCCGGCGCCCTCGCGCACAGCGGCCCCGTATTTCGCCTGCTCCCTGTCCATTTTTCCGAACCAAGTGCGCAGGCGGGCATCTTCGAAGGTAACGGAGTGCAGCAAGCCAGACGCATGCACCTCCAGCACAAATTCCATGGCCTGGTGGATCTTGAGCGTCTTGACTGCGGACAGCACCTTGCGCTCCATGTCCCACGCTGCATAGCCTGTATGGGTGCCTGGGTCGATTCCGATGACTATCATGCTGCCACCTGATTTGATCGTGTTACAAAATAATTGTTGACTCGCTGAGTTTCTCGTATTACATTAATACCCATGGACAGCGCGGTGCGGTCCAGCAAATCAAGGGGAACGAAATGAGCAACTACACACACCTGATCGCCGACATCGAAGCAGCAAAGGCTGTGGATGCACTTCCGATGCCTCCCGCCAAGATCGGCGTGAACACTGGCCGCGCAATCGTCGAAGCCGCGAAGCGTGGGGCCTGGCTTGCTGTCGCAAAGCGCGCCCGCACCGCTGAAATGAACGCCGCTGAAATCTACACAGCGGAGCAAATCGACCACGAATTGACCCAGCTTGACGATGTAAGCACCAACGCTTTGCGCGATCTGGCGCTGAGTATCGTCGGCAACGCCTGAAATAAGCAAACCAAGGAGCGCACCATGCAACTCAACGCCCGCTTTTCCCCGTCTGACGCTTTTTTTGCCGACTGCGAAGCTGGCATCCAAGCCCTTGACGAGTACACAACAGCCCGCGAGCGCGGCATCGATCACGACCAGGCCACGATCATGGCCAGCAATGTCCTGCAACGCGCTGGTTACAACGTCAACGCCCGTGGCGGCGTCAGCATTGACACGGACGAGCCCACCGATGACTGACCCCAAGCCACCCGCCAAGCGCGGGCGTCCACCGGCACCGCCGGGGCACGAAGCGCCGACCAAACCACGCAGCATCCGGCTTGATGATGCGCGATGGGAAAAACTCCAAGCTCTTGGGCGGGAATGGCTGGAAAAAGCCATAGACAAAGCCCGCGCATGAACCCGCTTCGGCGGGTTTTTTGTCGGCAGCTCAACCCTACAGCTACTCGACGTGTGGCCAGGCTTGCCGCAACGCAGACAGGTGTCGGGCGTGGTCATGCTGGAACCTCCATTTCGCGCGCGGGTTGCTCGGTTTCGCGTTTTGTTGGGGCTGCGCCGCCTTTGCTCAACGCAGCACGCAGATCGGGCGAATCAAACGGCGTTGCGGTATCGATGCCCTTGAGAAGCAGCTCACTGCGTAGAGCTTTGCGCCAAAACTCACGCTGAAACTTGGTCAGTCGCTTGTCGCCATCCAGCTCACGCTGCATGAGGTTTCGGATGGGGTCAAGCCTGTCAACCGATCCACGGAAAGCCTTGGAAGCGCTTGCCAGCGCCTTGGCTGCAGCCTCCTTGTTGACCTCTGGCGCTGGAAGGGACGGCATAGGCTTAGCCGGTGACCGTCTGGCCAGATCGCGAAACTGCAAAGCGTTGATAGGCTGATCGGCTGGGACGTTGTCAAGCGCGTAGCGGATGGCTTCAGGATGGGCCTCGAAACCGTCCAGCTTTCTTGCCCAATCGGCCTTGATCACATCGACTTCGACTCCTGGCCATTGAGACAAAAACCGGTGCCCATAGGCCAGTTGCAGTTCGGAAAAGATCCGGTCAACCCAAGAGGCGGGTAGTGCCATTGTTGGCCTCCATGTCGATCACGTTGGTGGGGTTTTGCGCGGCCTGTTCGGCCTGCATGAGGCGTCGAACTCGCTCGTTGCAGATGTGCGGAGAGGCCTGGTAAGCGGCTCGCTCTGCCGGTGTCAATGGGCGCTCAAACTGGGCGTTTGACGGCATTTGCATCGCAGACAAGACGCGGTCCACATAGCCCGGAAGGTAGGCGATCGGCTCCTTGGATTCGGCCTTTGCCTTGGCAACCGCCTTGCGCATTTGGCCCACAGTGACCTTGGCGTTGATCCAGCCTTGAGCCAATGGCCTGAACTTCGATCGGTCTTGCTGCGAGTACGGGTCATGCTCAAGGCCGTACTCGTCCTGAAACCAGATTCGCCAAGCCTCCCACTTCTGGGGGGCAAAATCATCCGAAAGGGATCGGGCATTGAAATCGTCGTCGGGAGCCTCGTGACGAATACTCTCGGTATGACGATTACTCTCGGTATTAGTCTGGTGTCTGGTGTCTGGTGTCTGGTTAGGTTGATCGTTCGTTGCACGATTCGTGCTCTGTTCGTTGCTTGCGCGTGATGACTTTCGTTTGGCTTCTCGTGCTTGTGCGATGGCTCGATTCGTTTCTGCTTGCGCACTGGCTTTCGTGATCTCGACGTCTGCACGTTCGTTGACCAAACCGTCTGGCGTTTCAGTCCAGAACTGAGCCACGATTGCATCGATCGCATCGCGCTCTGCCTTGTCTTGAGCCCTCAACATGCGGTGCAAAGCCTTACCAACAGGCAAAGGCTTTTCCGTTGCGTAGTAGTGCTGCAGCATCAGCAAATAGGCGCCGTGCTCAGTCACCGACAGATGTGCTGTGTCGCGCTGGTAATCGCCGATGTAGAGTTTGAAGAAGTTCACACGGCCCCCATGCTGAAGATGGAGGCCGGCGCCACCGGGTGATCGATGCGCCACTGGCCGGCTGGGATCATGCGTTTGATGACTGGCATCGAAAACGAGTCATCGAACTTGGCATCCCGCCTGGTTCTGCGGGAATAGTTCTGCTCGACCTCATCCGCAGAAAGGCGAGGCAACTCATTCAGGGCCATTGGCTTGTTGGCCCAAATGATTGGCGATGTTCCTTCGATGCGGAAAGCCTCACCATAGGTGCGCAGCAGTTCCAGGTGACCACGAGCGCAACGTGGAGCCATGCAGGCATCCTTGGCAAGCTGGGCGACAGTCTGGGGACCACGATTTGCAAGCAGGTTCAGCAGCAAGTCTTTGCTTGGTCTTTCTTGCTGATGGACTGGACGACTGGTTTGGATTTTGCGAGCTGTCATGCTGCGGCCCTCATGGCTTGCAGCTCTTCCATCACGGTCAGGCGTGCTTGGGCTGCGTGGCGCTGGACAGGCTTCCAGTCCACGACCAAGGTGTATTCATTCATATCAACGCCTCCTGTTTTGGGAAGTCAAAAGCCCCGCGCACCTCATCAGCGCAAAGCAAGCGCTCAGGGAGGACGGCGCCCGACTCTGGAGTCGTGGACACGCTGATGGTGGTAGTGCGCGGGGACATAGCGGGTCAAAACTCGATCACAGCCCAGTCGTCGGCCAGCATGTCGGTTTGACTTGCGAGCCAAGGCACCACCTTGTCGTCGGCGGTCTTCATGTCGATGTGTGGGCAGTAGTTGACCGTGTGGCCTTCGGGGTAGATGCCCAGCAGAGGCGCGCGGCTCACCTGGAATGTGGAGCCGGGCACCAAGAACAGGAACATCCCCTTGCCGTTCCAGCCTGCACGGGCCAGCTTCTTGCCTTCCTTCAGGAAGATCAGCGCATCACCGAACGTCATGCGCTCAGTCTTGCGGTAGGCCTTCTCAAAGACACCTTCCGGCGACCAGGACACATACCCGGCATAACCGGGCACGTTCGCTGCGCCGCCATCCAGGTACTCGACCAGATAGCCGGCATCAGATGGGTTCTCATCTTCTGGCACAGCCCAGCCGCGCAGGTCGTTGTAGGCCTGACGCGTCATGGGTTGCGCGTTGATGATCTTGGTTCCGATGTAGGTTTTCATTGGATTGGTTCTCAATGCGCCGCCAAGCACCCAGGGCGGCTAACTGGGTTACTTAAAAGCGTCGGGCTCGTCAGGCGTCAGCGTGACGTTGCGCAGGCTGTACAGGCCCAGGCCAAAGCAAATGGCCATACCAGCGACAAGCAGCGCCAGGCCAATGAGGATGTGATGGGGTTGCATGGGTCAACCTTTCTTGCAGCGCTGTGCCAAATCAACGAGCCACGCGGCAAGCTGTGGGGGGGTGTGCTCGAGCTCTGCTTTTGTCACTTCAGGACGCCATCCAGGCATGCCTTTGCGAAGGCGCCGCCCATCCTTTCGGCGGTTGCGGCTCTGGGCAATCACATGCGTGGCGTGCCCAAGGTGAAGAGGGATCGGTGGGATATCGTTGGGTTCGCATCCCACGATGTACAGATAAGTGAGCTTTTCGGCTCGGTGCCCCCACCAGTGCTGACTGATCAACAGAGTCCATCCGCCAAATTCGTCTCGTTCACCAGGTACTGGCAAAGGAAGGTTGAGCGTAGGCCAGAGTTTGGATCGGAAGGGGTGCTCAAGTACACCGCCAAACTGGCGGACGTGGGCGACAGCTTGAATTGCCAAGTCCTTTTCGCCTTCACGCGGCTTAGCGAAATAGCTAAGCCGCCCCCAAGCGCGGCATGGTGGATGTGCAACAACTGGGTTGCCGCCTGGCCACTTGCGCGCATCGCGCTCTATGTCCCAGACGTCACAACCTGCTATTGCTTTGTAATGCGAGTCGGACCTGGCAAAGAGTATGGCTACTTGCTGCGTCATGGCTCAGACCTCCTGCGCGGTGGCCGGGGCCTTGGCGACGATCTCGCGCTCGATAGCGGCATCGGATGTGTCAGGGGATTTGATATGGTTCATGTGATCTCCAAAGCCACCAAGAAGCCGGGGTGGCAAACCGGGCTAGAAAATCTCTCTGCCAACCCAAGCGGCCAGCAGCACGAGAACGAGGCAAGCGGCGTAAAGGTCGGTGAACATTCAGCGCATCCCAAAACGGATAACCGCGTAAGTGACGACAGGAACGCCGATCACGAAGTAAGCGAGGGTCAGGGCTGCGGACATGTTCACACCTCCGATCGAAGCATTCTGATCAGCCACGATTCCAGCCGTTTGAGCGAAATCGTGACGCAAGCACCGTTTGCGTGCCGGATAGACAGACCATCCGTCGTGATGCTGGCGCTTATTTTGGGCGTTCTGAAAAATTCCATGCGCCCATTTTCCACAAACGCGGCCGCTAGATCATTGGTTTTTTCAATTGACGCGATAGCTATATTCAATTGGCAAAAAACGCACTGAATCCTCATGATTCATGCCGCTGGCCTGATTTGTTCATACGTTGTAGTAGAGGACGCGCATGTTCCGGGCCAGCACCCAATTCAACAACGAGAACCCGCATGGATTACGCCGAATTTCTCGCCAGGAAGCGCCACACAATCGGCGGCTTTGGCTTTGAACCAACATGGATGCCGGACTGTGCTTTCGACTTCCAGCGCCACATCATCACCAAGGCAGTCCAGAAGGGGCGGATTGGTCTGTTTGAGGATACCGGCCTTGGCAAGACGCTGCAACAGCTCGCCATTGCTGAAAACATCATCCGGCACACAAACAAGCGCGTATTGATCCTGACGCCTTTGGCTGTCGCTTTCCAGTTCATCAACGAGGCCGCGACGATCGGCGTCGGAGACATCGCACATAGCAAGGATGGCACCCTGGCCAGCAAGATCGTGGTGTGCAACTACGAGCGTCTTCACCTGCTGACGCCGTCCGACTTCGTGTGCGTCATGCTGGACGAATCCTCCATTCTCAAGAACTTTGCCGGGAAGATCCGCGACCAGATCGTCGCGTTCATTAAGCAAGTGCCCTACCGATTCCTGAGCACAGCAACCCCTAGCCCTAACGATTTCATCGAGTTGGGCAACAGCTCCGAAGCGCTTGGCTACATGGGTTACATGGACATGCTGACCAAGTTTTTCAGGTCAAACCAGAACAGCGTGGACAGCAACAACCGGAACATCGGCGAGAAGTTCTACCTCAAGCCGCATGCCGAGCGTGATTTCTTCGCCTGGGTCAATCAGTGGTCTGTGATGGTCAAGCGCCCGTCTGACATCGGCTTCAGCAATGAGGGCTATGACCTGCCAGCGCTGCACGTCAATAAGCACATGGTCCGCAATGAGAAGACATGGTGTGTCGACGATCAGCCCGCGCTTTTCGCCATGCCAGCCAAGTCCATGACCGAGGTGCGTGAAGAGCAAAAGCTCA